>ENA-UOVV01000322-UOVV01000322.1-compost-metagenome-genome-assembly--contig:-NODE-322-length-63095-cov-16.305044_pt1 | contig 63095 bp, 58 predicted proteins | sample MGYA00238155_ERZ761577 | MGnify/ENA primary metagenome ERZ761577 (study PRJEB28898, sample SAMN06268775) | compost metagenome | isolation source: Emeryville, CA | place: USA:Emeryville, CA | collected... | reverse complement strand
TTATCGCGTTTCCGAACCGAATAAGTGGTGTCCACCTATTCCGGAAACGCTCTAGCTGCGGAACAGCGACAGCAGGTTCTGCGCGTTGCTGTTGGCGATCGAAAGCGCCTGGATGCCGAGCTGCTGCTGGACCTGAAGCGCGGAGAGGCGCGCCGATTCTTCTTCCATGTCCGCGTCGACCAGACGGCCGATGCCGCGTTCCAGAGAGTCGGTCAGCTTGGAAATGAACTCGTCCTGCAGGGCGATCCGCGAGGAAATCGAGCCCAGCGACGCCGCCGCGCTGGTGATCTCGGACAGCTTGTCCTCGACAAGCTGGAGCATGCCGTCGAGCTGCGCCCTCGTCGTCCCGGTTGAGATGGTCAGCGTGTCGATGGAGGCGGTGGTCGATGCCGCCGTCGAGGTCAGGTCGATGGCCCACACCGTGGTGCCGTCGTCGAACTGGACCTCCTGGGTCGGAACCGTCGTCTGATCGACGGCGATGACCCAGGTGTCGTCGGCGACCTTGACGTAGTCATTGGTGCCATCGCTGGCGTGCTCGCCGTTGAACGTCGTCGAACCGGCGCCGGCCGCGATCACGTCGTCGGTCGTGAAGGCCGCGACCGTGTGCGGGCCGACGATGCCGCCGACATTGACGTTCAGCGTCACGCTGGCGCCCTCGATCGCGCTGGCGGTGTCGAGCAGGCCGGTGTCGCCCCCCGTGTCGAACAGGACCGTCGTGCCGTCGAGCACGTAGTTGATGGTGGTGACCGAGACGCTGCCGGAGCTGTCGCGAACGAACGAGCTGACGACGCTCTTGCTGACCGAGCCGCCGCCCGCCGTCAGGTCGGCCTGCAGCCAGTTCTCGCCCGAGAACGAGGCCGATTCGGCGATGCCGCGGAGCTGGTCCTGAAGCTGCGCGATGTCTTCCTGCAGCTTGGCGCGGTCGGCGCTGGGCTCCTGCGCGGCGATCAGCTTGTCCTTGATCTGCTTGACGTACTCGATCGCCTGCTCCATGCCGGCATAGGCCGTATCGACCTTGGAAGCGCCGAGGCCGAGCGCTTCCTGCACGGCGCCGAGAGCCGCGTTGTCGGAGCGCATCGTCGTCGCGATCGACCAGTAGGCGGCGTTGTCGGACGCCTTGGAGACCTTCAGTCCGGTCGAGATGCGTGCCTGCGTATCGGCGAGATTCTTGTTGACCTGCGACAGCGTCTGGAGCGCGGTCATGGCGGTCGCATTGGTAAGCAGACTGGACATCAGCCCCGTTCCTTCTGATCCGTTTCGAGGAACTTGCCGGGCCGGGTGACCAGGCGTGGCAGGATGTCATGGCCCCTGCAACGCCGGACCCTCCACCCGGAACCGTCCCCCTGTGGCGACATTCCGAGCGGAATTGGTAAAACGGTATGGTTAACGAAGGCTTAACGGCTAAGGAATTCTTAAGCCATATCCGGTGCCCCCAAAGAAAAATGGGCCGCGCGGTGCGCGGCCCATCTGGAAGTCGGACGCGTCGAGCCTAGCGGAACAGCGACAGGATGTTCTGCGAGCCGGAATTGGCGATCGACAGCGCCTGGATGCCGAGCTGCTGCTGGACCTGAAGCGCGGACAGCCTGGCGGACTCTTCCTCCATGTCGGCGTCGACGAGGCGGCCGATGCCGCGGTCGAGCGAATCCGTCAGCTTGGAGATGAAGTCGTTCTGCATGTCGATGCGCGACGAGATCGAACCGAGCGAGGCGGCCGCGCTGGTCATCGCTGTCAGCGCGTCGTCGACCATCTGCAGCATGCCGTCGAGCTGCGCCGACGTCGTGCCCGTGCTGATGGAGAGCGTGTCGACGGACGAGGTCGTGGAAGCCGCCGTCGAGGTCAGGTCGACGGCCCACACGTCCGTGCCGTCGTCGAACTGGATTTCCTGGGTGGCGACCGTCGTCTGATCGACGGCGATGACCCAGGTGTCGTCGGCGACCTTGACGTAGTCGTTGGTGCCGTCATTGGCATGCTCGCCGTTGAAGACCGACGAACCGGCGCCCGCCGTAATCACGTCTTCGGTCGAGAAGGCCGCGACCGTATGCGGGCCGACGACGCCGCCGACATTGACGTTCAGCGTTACGCTGGCGCCTTCGATCGTCGAGGTCTTGTCGAGGATCGCGGTGTTGCCACCGGCATCGAACAGCACGGTGGAGCTGTCCAGGTCGTAGTTGATCGTCTTGACCGACACGTTGCCGGAGCTGTCGCGGACGAACGAGCTGACGACGCTCTTGCTGACCGAGCCGCCGCCGGCGGTGATATCGGCCTGCAGCCAGTTCTCGCCCGAGAACGAGGCCGACTCGGCGATGCCGCGAAGCTGGTCCTGAAGCTGGGAGATGTCGCCCTGGATCTTGGCGCGGTCGGCGCTCGGCTCCTGGGCCGCAACGAGCTTGTCCTTGATCTGCTTGACGTATTCGATCGCCTTTTCCATGCCGGCATAGGCGGTGTCGACCTTGGCGGCACCGAGGCCGAGCGCCTCCTGCACGGCGCCGAGGGCGGAAACGTCGGACCGCATCGTGGTCGCAATCGACCAGTAGGCGGCGTTGTCGGAAGCGGTGGCAACCTTCTGGCCGGTGGAAATACGGGCCTGGGTGGTGGAAAGGTTCTTGTTGACCATCGACAGCGTCTGCAGGGCCGTCATTGCAGACGCATTGGTGAGAAGACTGGACATCAGTCTTGTTCCTTCTATTCAATACTATTGAGGAACATACCGGGCTGCCGGTTCAGCGGAGCGGCATCATGCCCATGACCAGTCTTGTGTGGTCAATCCGCCAAGCACGGCGCCAACATGGCAGCAATTTCCTAGCAAAAGGATAATAGCGCCGGCAAAACTCGCGTTAGCCGAGCGTTAGGAATGATTAACGGAAGACTAAACGAAAGAGCGTATAAGACTGCCGACAAGCAGGTTCCAGCCGTCGATCAGCACGAAGAACAGGATCTTGAACGGCAGCGAGATCACCGTCGGCGGCAGCATCATCATGCCCATCGACATGGTGACGGTCGCCACGATCAGGTCGATGACGAGGAACGGCAGCACGATCAGGAAGCCGATCTCGAAGCCGCGGCGGATTTCCGAGATCATGAAGGCCGGCACCAGCACGCGCAGGTCCGGCGTTTCCGCGGTTCCGATGTCCTCCCCGCGCTCGCGCGCGAGATCGGCGAAAAGCTGAAAGTCCTCGCCGCGCACATTGCTGGCCATGAAGGTGCGGAACGGGTCGGCGATCCGCTGCAACGCCTCCTGCTGGCTGATCTCGTTGTTCATCAGCGGCTGCACGCCCTGCGACCAGGCACGGTCGAAGGATGGCGCCATGACGTAGAAGGTCATGAACAGCGAGAGGCTGACGAGGATGAGATTGGCGGGCGTCGTCGGCAGCCCGAGTCCCGACCGCAGGATCGAGAAGGCGATGATGAAGCGGGTGAAGCTCGTCACCATGATGAGGATGCCCGGCGCCACCGAAAGCACCGTGAGCAGGCCGAAGAGCTGGATGATCGTGCCGACCGTCGAGCCGCTGGCCGTGCCGGCAAGCTGGCCGAGGTCGATCTGCTGGGCGCCCGCCGGCACGGCGGCGGCAACCACGAATCCGGCGGCGAGGGCGGGCAGCTTCATTCGAACAGCAACGTCCTGACCAGCACCTGCGTGATCTTGCCGCCGCTGCGCGTTTGCGCCCGCTCGTCGAGATCGCTCTTGAGGTGCTGGAAGCCGCTCGGTCCCTCGATCTGCCGCGCCTTCACCGTGCGCAGATAGGCGAGAATGTCCTGATGCACCAGCTCGGCGATGCGCGCGTCGACCTGGTCCCTGAACACCAGCGCCAGTTCGAGACGCACCCATATGTCGCCCGGATCGGCCAGGTTCGTGGTGATCGTCGCGAGCTGGAAAATATTGAGCGCCTGCGGCGGCGCTTCGCCCGCCCTGGCGGCTTCCGGCGCCGGCCGGGCATCGCCGCCGGAAGCCGCGGTGGCCCCGGCGTCCGCCCTGTCGCCCATCACCTGCCCGACCAGCCAGCCCGCCCCGACCGCCACGCCGCTGAGCGCCAGCAGGACGGCGATCTGCACGACCAGCGACGGCCCCTTGCGGGGCGCCGGTGCCGTATCGGTTGCCGCCGCCATCGCCGCCGACGCCTCTAGAACGGCAGCACTTGGTCGAGGAACTGCTGGCCGTAGGACGGCTGCTGCACCTCGGAAAGCCGGCCGCGGCCGCCATAGGAGATGCGCGCCTCGGCGATGCGGTCGTAGGAGATGGTGTTCTGTGCGCCGATGTCGGACGGCCGCACGATGCCGGCGATGGTCAGGATCCGCAGCTCGGCATTGACGCGCACCTCCTGCGAGCCGGCGATGACCAGATTGCCGTTCGGCAGCACCTCGGTGACGACGGCCGCGATCAGCAGGTCGAGGCTCTCGGACCGCTGCGTCGCGCCGGTGCCGGTGGTCGAGGTCGACGAATCGACCCCCGCATTGAGGTCGAGCGCCCCGCCCGCCGTCCCGGCGCTCACGCTGCCGCCGAGCCCGAAGCTGCGGCTGGCGTCGCGCTTGCGGTTGCTCTGGTTCTTGAACTGCGCCCTGTCGTTGATCGCGATCCTCACTGTCAGGATATCGCCCACCGACAGCGCGCGCGGGTCGGTGAACAGCCGGCTTTGCCGGTCGCTCCAAAGGGAGAAGCGGCGCGGCGCCGGGCTGGCATATTGCCTGCTGGCGACGAGCGCCGGCTCGACGCCGGTGCCCACCGGGGACATTGTGGGCGCGACCCCCACCTCCTTCAGGTTGGCCCCGCATCCGCCCAAAAGGAAGGCAGCCGCGGCGATCAGCAGCCAGTGCCTCAACTTCTGTCCTCCGGCCTTGCCGCGCTGACCATGATGGTGGTCAGTCTCGCGGCCGCGTTCTTGTCCATCTCGTTGAGGATGACGCTCGCGATCCGTGTCTCGAGCTTCATCAGGATGCTGGCGGCCATTTCGGCGCTCAGCTCGGAAAGCTGGGCGGCGGCGGCATCCGGCCGCATCCGCGCGTAGATCTGCACCACGCCCTGCTGCGCCTGCGCCATGAAGCGCTCGCGCCGGGTCAGCCAGTCCTCGTATTCGGCGCGCTTGGCTTCGAGCAGCTCGATCCGCGCGTCGACGTCCTTTTGCAGCTTCCGCAGCTCGGCGTCCTGCAGCGCATAGCGGCGATCGCGCGCGGCATCGACGATGTTGCTGCAGAAACGCTCGACCTCGTCGGCGGGCTGGGCCGCAACGGCGGCCGCACCGTTCGCCTGCGTCGCCGCCGGGTCGGCCGACACGGCAAGGCCGAGGCCGGCCGCCAGCACGGCCAGGCCGGAGATCAGGAGCGTACGTGTTCTGGTCGGAAATATCGTCATGGCGCTTCTATTGGATCACCAGCTCGGCCTGCAGCGCGCCGGCCGATTTGATTCCCTGCAGGATCGCGATGATGCCGTCCGGCTTGACCCCCAGCCTGTTGAGGCCTGCGACCAGCGTCTGCAGGTCCGGCCCGTCGAGGATGCCGACCTTTGAGTCCGGCCTGTTGACCTCGATCGCGGTGAAGGGCTCGACCGCCGTTTCCCCTTTCGAGAACGGCGCCGGCTGCACGACCTTCGGCATCTCGGTGATGCGCACCGTCAGCGCGCCGTGGCTGATCGCGACCCGGTTGATCCGGACGTCCTGGCCGATGACCACGGTGCCGCTGCGTTCGTCGATCACCACCTTCGCCGGGCTGTCCGCCTGGACGGGGATGTTCTCCAGCTCGGCGAAGAAGCGGGCGGTGGACACGCCGTCGGGCCTGTGGATGGCGACCGTGCGCGCATCCTGCTCGGCGGCGACGCGCCGGCCGTAGCGCGCCAGCGCGAAATCGTTGATCGCATCGGTGATCCGGATCGCGGTCGAGAAATCGGGATTGCGCAGTTGCAGGACGAGCTGGCGCAGATCGCCCATCCCGCCGGGCACCTCGCGCTCCACGATCGCGCCGTTGGGCACGCGCCCGCCGGTTGGAACGCCCTGCGTCAACTGCTCGGCCTGGCCCTGGGCCTGGAAGCCGGAGACGATGACCGGCCCCTGCGCGACGGCGTAGATCTGCCCGTCCGCAGCCTTGAGCGGGGTCATCACCAGCGTGCCGCCGGCAAGCGAGGTCGCATCGCCCAGCGAGGAGACGCTGACGTCGATGCGCGCGCCCGATTGCACGAAGGGCGGCAGGTTGGCGGTGACGATCACCGCCGCGACATTGGTGGCGCGCACGCGGCCGCCTTCAGTCGCGATGCCCAGATTCTCCAGCATCGCGCGCATCGACTGCTCGGTGAACGGCGAGTTGCGCAGGCCGTCGCCGCTGCCCTGCAGCCCGATCACCAGGCCGTAGCCGACGAGCTGGTTGTCGCGCGAGCTCTGCAGGGTCGCGATGTCCTTGATGCGCGAAGCGGCTTGCGCCGGCAGCGCCGGCGCAAGGACGAGCAGCAGGAGGAGAAAGGCGCGGCCGATCATGAGCTGCCGACCCTCACGGTGCCGTCGGCCATGACCGTGCCGGTCACGATCGCGCCGCTGTCGACGTTGCGCACGCGGATCAGGTCGCCGACGGAGCCGGACTGGAGCGGAACCCCGGTGATGGAGATCGTCAGCACGCCGCTGACGAAGACCACGCTGACGGGGTTTCCCGGCTCGACCGCATAGGCTTCGCGCAGGAAGTTGAGCGGGATCAGGCGGCCCGGCAGCAGCGTGCGGCGCGCCACCTTGCCCTCCACGTCGCGCGGCACCATCGCCACCGCGACGTTGAGCGGCCGCGGCGTGAAGGCGACCTCCTCCACGAGCGCCCCGTCGACCACCTCGCCCGGATAGATGACCCGCGTCGGCACGACCGTCGTATGCTGCGCGAGCGCCGGGCCCGCCGCCAGAAGCAGCAGGCCGAGCCCCGTCAGGACAACGGCGCGGGCGAGCCTCATGCTCAGCGCATCCCCTGCGTGATGGTCGACGCCATCTCGTCGGCCGTCTTGATGACCTTGGAGTTCATCTCATAGGCGCGCTGGGCCGAGATCAGCTCGGTGATCTCCTTCACCGGATCGACGTTCGACGCCTCCAGATAGCCCTGCTCGATCGTGGCGAAGCCGGGATCGCCCGGCACGCCCGCGATGGGCGGCCCGGACGCCGCCGTCTCCTGGAACAGATTGTCGCCGAGCGGCGCCAGGCCCGCCTCGTTGGCGAAATTGGCGAGCGTAAGCTGGCCGAGCTCCTCCAGGTCCTGCTGGTCCGCAACCCGCGCGAACACCTGCCCGGATTTGTTGACGATGACCTCCACCGTGTTCTGCGGCACCACGATCGCCGGCTGCACGTCGAAGCCGTCGACGGTCACGAGCTGGCCCTCGGCATTGGTGTTGAACGAGCCGGCGCGGGTGTAGAGCGTCTCACCGTTCGCCCCCTCGATCTGGAACCAGCCATTGCCGACCAGCGCGAGGTCGAACTTGTTGCCGGTGCTGACGAGGGAGCCCTGGATGTGGACGTTGCGCACCGCGACCGTCTTGACGCCGAGGCCGACGAGCGCCCCTTCGGGCACCACCGCCTGGTTGGCGCGGTTGGGAACGCCCTGAAGCCGCTCGGCCTGGTAGAGCAGGTCGGAGAACTCCGCCCGCGCGCGCTTGAAGCCGGTGGTGTTGATGTTGGCGATGTTGTTGGCGATGACTTCGAGATTGAGCTGCTGGGCGCTCATGCCGGTCGCGGCGATCGAGAGGGCTTTCATGCTTTGTCCTTGTCAGATCTGCATGCGGCTGATTTCGAGATAGGACGACACGATCTTGTCGCGGATGGCGATCGCCGCCTGCAGGGACTGCTCGGCGCTCATTACCGCGTCGACCAGTTCACGGGTGTCGGCCTTGCCCTGCAGGGCCTGCACCGACGCCGACTCGGCGCTTTGCAGGGTGCCGATCGCCTCGCTGGCCTTGGCCGCCAGCGCCTGCCCGAAGCTCTCCGGCGACGCCGCCTGCGAGGACGCCGGCGCGGCGCCGGTGGTGCGGGCGGACAGCGCCTGGCCCAGCCCGCCGCCGATCCCGTTGAGCGCGCTCAGGGCGGTGGTGATCATTGCGTCCTCAACAGGTCGATGGTCATGGAGATCAGCTCCCGCGCCTGCTTGATGCTCTGCAGGTTCGCCTCGTAGCCGCGCACCGCCTCGCGCATGTCGGCCATCTCGACCAGCACGTTGACGTTCGGCATCTTGACGTAGCCGGCCTCGTCGGCGGCCTCGTTGCCGGGCTGGTACTCGACGGGGAAATCCGACCTGTCGCGGCCGATCGAGGCGACGTCGACCAGATTGGCGCCGCTGGCGCGATCGAGCTCGGCCGCAAACGTGATGGTCTTGCGCTGATAGGGGTCGGCCCCCGGCACCTTGCCGGTCGATTGCGCGTTGGCGAGGTTTTCCGACACGACGCGCAGCCGCTCCGACTGCGCGGTCATGCCGGAGGCGGCCACCTTGAGGGATGCGAGCAGCGGGTCCATCAGCCCTTCGACACCATCATCAGCATGCGGTGGAACGATTTCACGACCGCCGTATTCATCTCGAAGGCGCGCCGCACCTCGTTGGATTTGATGAGCTCGTCCTCGAGCACCACGGAGTTCTTCGACGGCAGGTTGGTGTCCTGCTTCTCGATCTCCTTGACGGAGAAGGCGGCCTTCGCCGCGCCGACGCCGAAATGGCCGGGTTGCGTGGTCGCCAGCACGACGGTCTTGTTCTCCAGAACGCTCTGGAACGGCTCCACGTCCACCGCGCGATAGGCCGGCGTGTTGACGTTGGCGATGTTCCCCGAGACCGCGGACTGGCGGACCGAGAGCCAGCGGGCCTGCTGCGAGGCGAGATCGAACAGATTGACGGGCTGCATGGCGTGCCTTCGACGAATCCCTTCCCGATTCAGCCGAGTCTAGGCAGCCAGTCTTGCGCGGGCCTTGCGTTGGGCGGCGCCTTTCCTAGCGCGCCATCGGAATGACGCGGTCGGCGTCGGTGACCAGCACCCAGACGCCGTCGCGCTTCTCGATCGAGGCGACCCGGCTGGCATCGGGCAGCCGCGAGCCTTTCTGGACCACCCAGAGGCCGTCCTCGTCCTCGATCATGGCGCGGCCGTTGGCCACATGAACGAGGCTGTAGGCCACCTTGCGCCTGTCGCCCGGGAACGGCTGGTCGCTGAGCGGCACGCTGCCGCCGGCCGGATCGTCCTTGCCGGGCAGCGTCCCCGTCGACAGCAGGTCGAGGCCCAGCATCGGGATCTCGCCGGGATTGAGCTGGCGCCGCACCCGCTCGGGCGCGTAGACGAGGTCCGACGGCATCGTGTTGCCCGCCTCGTTGCCGGTGAAATTCATGGCCTGCACGCCGAACTTCTCCTGGTTGAAAAAGACGTACCACGGAAACAGCGCGCAGCCGACGGCGAGCGCCAGCCCCGAGCCGACGATGATCACGTCGCTCCATCCGCTGCCGCCGCGCAGGCCCTGCGGCAGCGCGCGCGCCTTCAGCGCCGCCAGTCGCGCGGGTCGCTGCCGCGCGGCGTCCTGCCCTTGCTCATTCGGCCGGCTGCTCAACGGGCTTCTCCCTGCTCTTCAGGTGGCGGGCCAGATCGGCGAACGGATCGGGCGAGACCGGATCGCCGGGCGACTGCATCAAGGCTTCGTAGATGGCCGGCACCTGACGCACCGCCTGGTCCAGCTCCGGATCGGTTCCGGCCTGGTAGGCGCCCAGTAGCCGGATGTCGCGCGTATCCTCGAAACGCGCGATCATCGCCTTCAGCCGCATCGCCAGCGCCCGCTCGTCCTCGCGCCATGCCTTGCCGGCAAGCCGGGAAACCGAGGCCAGCGGGTTGACCGCCGGATAGCGCCCCTGCTCGGCGATCGCCCGTTCCAGGACGACGTGGCCGTCGAGGATGCCGCGCACCGAATCGGCCACGGGATCGTTGTGGTCGTCGCCGTCGACCAGCACCGAGATGATGGCGGTGATGGAGCCCGCCCCGTCGGCTCCCGGGCCGGCGCGCTCCAGCAGGCGCGGCAGATCGGTGAACACGGAGGCCGGATAGCCGCGCGCGATCGGCGGCTCGCCGCTGCCGATCGCCACCTCGCGCAGGGCATGCGCCAGCCGCGTGATCGAATCCAGCACCAATAGCACGCGATGGCCGCGGTCGCGGAAATGCTCGGCCACCCGCATCGCCGTATCGGGCGCCCGGCGGCGCATCATCGCGCTCTCGTCGCTGGTGGCCACGACGGCGACCGTCTTGGCCATGGTCGCCTCGCCGATCGTGTCCTCGAGGAATTCGCGGACCTCGCGGCCGCGCTCGCCGACCAGCGCCACCACCACCGTGTCGAACGCGTCGGCCGCCGCGAGCATGGCCAGCAGCGTCGACTTGCCGACGCCCGAGCCGGCGAAGATGCCGATACGCTGGCCGTAGCAGAGGGGCGTGAAGATATCGATGACCCTGACGCCGGTGTGGAACGCGGTCTCCACGCGCTGGCGCGCCAGCGGCGACGGCGTGGCCGGCGGCACGGCGCCCGGCGCGCCCCTGGTCAGCGGGCCGCGCGCGTCGATCGGCACGCCCAGCGCATCGACCGCCCGGCCCCGCCAGCTCTCGTCCGGGACGACGGTTACGCCGCGGTCGACATAGACCGGCTGTCCCAGGACGATATCGCCGCACCGCTCATAGGGTGCGACGAGCACGTCCTCGACCCCGATCCGCACGACCTCGCCCGAACGCGCACCGCGTTCCGAACGGAACACGACGACGTCGCCGAGCCGGGCGCTCTCGGACAGGCCGCAAACGCGGAAATGCGTCGCCGAGACCTCGGTCACGCGCCCGCCGCGGCGCGTCGCCGAGCCCGGCTCGCGGAAATCCCGATAGATGCGCTCCAGCGCGAGCAGCGGATTGCCTGCCGCAAGGGTTGCGGGAGTGGCGCCGCCTGCCGCCGGGCCTGCCTCGACAGCTTCCGCCACAGGCTACCCCCGCGACGAGCCGAGCGTCCGGACCGAGCCGTCGAGCGCGTTCGCGCCGTCGCGCATCAGCGCGGTGATCTGGTCGAAGGCGCGCTGGACCTGGATCAGGCGCATCATCTCACGCACGGGGTTGACGTTCGATTCCTCGACGAAGCCCTGCACCACCCCGACATCCTGCCTGTCGACGATCGGCTCCGGCCGGCCGGACGGGATGATGCCGGAATTGCCGTAGCGGGTGAAGCTTTCCCCCGGCTGGAACTGGTAGAGGCCGATGGCGCCGATCAGCCGCCCGTTCTGGCGCAGCGTCCCGTCCTGCCCCGCCACCGGCGGGCCGGCCTGCGCATCGAGCTGGATCGGCGCGCCGCCCGCATCGAGCACGGCATAGCCTTGCAGCGTCACCAGCTCGCCGGTGTCGCGCATGGTGAAACGGCCGTCGCGGGTCATCACGGTGCCGGCCGGCGTCTCGATCGCGAACCACGCGTCTCCCTGCACGGCGAAGTCGAACGGGTTGCCGGTCTCGCTGTACGACCCGGCTGCGTTGGGGATGAAGGTGTCGCCCGGCGTCACGAAGTTGAGCGCGCCCTGGCCGCTGCCGCTGACCAGCTCCTCGAACTTCACGCCGGTACCGCGGAAGCCGACCGTATTGGTGTTGGCCACGTTGTCGGCGATGGTCGCCAGCCGCTTGTCCAGCGCGATCTGCGAGGAAAGGGCGACATAAAGGCCGGTCTGCATCGGCGTCTCCTAGGGCATGATCCCGAAAGGCGGAAACCGCTTTCCGGGAAAGTTCGCGCTTGAACGAGAAGGTGGAACGGGATGGCGTCTCAACGTGAATGTGTCCCGCGCTATTTGCGAAGCTGCTGGAGCGCCAGCAGCGTCGAGGTCGAGATGCCGAACTCGACCGGCCGGGCCAGAAGCATGGCCGGCGACACCGCCGTGGACGCGCTGCCGTTCCCGATCTCCCACATCGCCGTGAAGCGGGCGAGGAACTTATCGAGCTTCGCCGGGTCCTTGAAATCGGCGAAGTCGATGCGCTTCGCCAGCAGCGCGGCCTGCTTGTCGACATCGGCCCGTGCGAGCTCTGCCGGAAGGCCCAGCGCGGTGCGCACGACCTCGGCGAGCGCGCCGTCGGCGAGGATCTGGTAGGGGCTGGTCAGCGTGGACGCCTTGCGCTGGAAATAGAGCGCCAGCCGCACGCCTTCGTTCTGGTCGCCGGCATTTTCCTCCAGGGTCTGGCGCGCATATCTGTCGACCACCGCCTTCCCGGCAAGGCTGTAGGTCGTGGCCTCCTCGCCATGGCCGGCGAAGTCGAACGCGGCGGCGAAATCGGCATAGCGGCCGTCGGACTGCGTGTTGGCGAAGCTGTCGGGATCGGCGACGCCGCCCTCCAGAACCTTGCGCATGAAGGCCTTGTCGTCCAGCTTGTCGGTCAGCCCGTAAGCCTTCATCGCGTAGGTATACAGGGCGTCATCGGCAAGGAACTCGTCGATCGACGTGACCTTGGTGATGTTCTCCAGATAGAACTTCGTCTGCGCCTTGAGCGTCGGGTTGTCCGGCGCCACGCCGGCGAGCGCGGCCTCGAGCTGGTAGCGCTGCGCGGTCCCCTGCTGGGCGGGATTGTAGACGGTGGTGTCCTCCCCGTGCGCGAGGAAGTTGAACGTCCTGACGAATTCGGCGTAGCGCTTGTCGGACAGCTTGTTGGCGAAGCTGTCGGCGTCCTTCACGCCGCCTTCCAGCGCCTTCTTCATGAAGGCCTTGGCATAGTCCATGTCCTGCAGGCCGAATGCCTTCATGGCATATTTGAACAGCCGGGTGTTGGAGACGAACTCGTCGATCGACTTCACCTTCGAGATGTTGTCGAGATAGTATTTCGTCTCCCGCGCGACCGCCGGCTGCGTCCCGACCTTCTGCAGGGAGCGATCGATGTCCCTGGCGATGAGACGGTAGCTCACATAGGTGCTGACCACGCGCGGGCCCTCCACGGATTGCGGCATGTCGCTCTTAGGAGGCAACGCTTGCGCGAGGCTGTCGCCGGCGCCTGTCCGGCATCCTACAAGCCTCACACAAGGCACGCGGTCTACTGCGAAGGGCGGGTGATTCTGCAGCGGGGCCTGCCGTGGGTATTCTGATAGGACTGGTCGTGACGCTGGGCTGCGTGCTCGGCGGCTTCATGGCAATGGGCGGCCACCTGCATGTTCTCATGCAACCCTGGGAAGTCGTCATCATCTGCGGCGCCGCGCTCGGCACCTTCTTCGTCGCCAACCCGATGTCGACGGTCAAGGACGCGGGCAAGGCGATCGGCGAAGCCTTCACCCAGGCCGTGCCGAAGGAGCAGGACTACCTGGAAGTGCTGGGCGTGCTGCACAGCCTGATGCGGGAGCTGCGCACCAAGCCCCGCAACGAGGTCGAGGCGCATATCGACAATCCGGAGGAATCGGCGATCTTCCAGACCTATCCGCGCGTGCTGAAGAACCACGACCTGACGAACTTCATCTGCGACTATTGCCGCATCATCATCATCGGAAACGCCCGGCCGTTCGAGATCGAGGCGCTGATGGACGAGGAGATCCACACCCTCAAGCACGACAAGCTGAAGTCGTATCACGCGATGGTGGCCGTCGGCGACGGCCTGCCCGCGCTCGGCATCTGCGCGGCCGTGCTTGGCGTCGTCAAGGCGATGGGCGCCCTCGACCAGTCTCCCGAGATCCTCGGCGGGCTGATCGGCGCCGCACTCGTCGGCACCTTCCTCGGCATCTTCCTCTCCTATGCGGTGGTCGGCCCGATCGCGGCCAAGATCAAGATCGTGCGCGAGAAGAAGAGCCGGCTCTACGTCATCGTCAAGCAGACGCTGCTGGCCTACATGAACGGCTCGCTGCCGCAGGTCGCGCTCGAATTCGGCCGCAAGACGATCTCGGCCAAGGACCGCCCGTCGATCGACGCGGTCGAGCAGAGCACGCTCAACCCCACCGGCGGCGAGAAGAAGGCGGCATGAGCCCGTGGGCGCAGCGACGGACACGGCGATGACGGGCAACGTCTCACCCGCGGAGATGCGCACCCGCATCGTCGAGGGCCTGACGGGGGCGACGGGCGACCCGGCTCGCGTCAGGCAAGCCGCCCGCGCCTGCGGCGAGCGATGCCTTGCCGACATCGTGCCCCGGCTTTCGGAAACCTTCGCGGTGCCGGTTTCTGTCGAATGCGCCGCCGTCGAGCTCTCCCGCTTTGCCGCCATGCGGCCGCCGGCGGCCTCCTTCGGCGCGATGACGGTCGTGAGCGCCGACAACTCGCCCGACGCCTTGCTGATGAGCGTCGACGCCGACGCGCTGGCGATCGCGCTGTGCGCGATGTTCGGCGCCGACGACACGCTTCCCGTCCCCCCGATCGCCAGGCCGCTGTCGCCGATCGAGCTCGACGTCGCCGCCCAGCTTTTCGAGAGCTTCGCCGCCGCGTTCAACGGCAGCGGCGAGCGCTCGATGCGCCTCAAATTCCCGCTTCCGGCGCCGATCGCCGGCGAGGAGATCGACAGGCACGTCATCCGCGACGGGCCGGCAGCCAGCATCCATTTCGAGATCGCGCTGGGCGACAGCCGCGGCCGCCTCTCCGTCACCATGCCGCAGCGGGTCCTGCTCGAGCATCGCGGCGAGGCCCGCGCTCCCGCCGGCACCGGCGCGAGGTGGCGCGAACGCTTCGGCGAGGAGGTGATGCGCTCGGCCGTCGCGCTTGCCGCCACCATTCCGCTGGGCCGTCTGACGCTGGCCGAGATCTCCCATCTCAGGGTCGGGCAGGTGCTGGAGCTGGCGCCCGACGCCCCCGCGCAGACGAAGCTGTCGTCGCGCGGCCAGACGCTGTTTACGTGCGAATTCGGCCGGCTCGGCGAGACCTACACCGTGCGCATCGCCGAGCCCTTCGATGCCAAGCGCGAACTCGTAGAGGAATTGCTGACCGCCTGACGGCGGTCGCTGAAGGAGTGCTGCAATGAGCGAACCCCAGCCGGCAACCAACGATCCGCTCGAGGAAGACCAGCTCAACAAGGCCATCGAGGAGCTGCGCGGCGTGCTGCGCGAGGAGGACAAGGACGGCGCGGCCGCGTCCGCGCCGGCCGATTTCGGCGGCAATTCGATCATCCTCGACATTCCCGTCGAGGTGCAGATCGTGCTCGGCAGCGCCGAAATGCCGGTTTCCGGCCTGATGGCCCTGCAGAAAGGCTCCACCGTCGCCCTCGACCGCAAGATCGGCGAGCCGGTCGACCTCATCGTCAACGGGCGCCGGATCGCGCGCGGCGAGATCATCGTGCTGGAGGACGATCCCTCGCGCTTCGGCATCCGCCTGACCGAGATCGCCGCGGCGAAGCCGGGCAACTAGCAGAGGCCTTCGCCGAGATGACCGGGGTCGCGGGATGAACCAGTTCGACAGGCTGACGCGGGCGCAGAAGGCCGCCGCCATCCTCGTGGCGATGGGCAAGCAATCGGCCGGCCGCCTGCTGAAATTCTTCAAGCAGGAAGAGCTGAAGGCGCTGGTCGAGGCCGCGCGCACGCTGAAGACGATCCCCCAGAGCGAGCTGGAAAAGATCGTCGGCGAGTTCGAAAGCGAGTTCGCCGAGGGCGTCGGGCTGCTCGATTCGGGCGACACCATGTCCTCGATCCTCAACGAATCGCTGTCCGAGGACGAGCTGAAGGCGATCATGGAAGGCGGCAAGCCGGAACGCGAGGAGCCGGCGCAGGCGCCGGTCTGGCCGGAGCTGGAGAAGCTCGCGCCCGAGCGCCTTGCCGCCCTTCTCGGCAACGAGCACCCGCAAACGATCGCGATGATCCTGGCGAACCTCGCCTCCACGGCCTCCGCCGGCGTGGTCGTCCATCTCCCGAAAGCTGTGCGCGGGGAGGTCATCAAGCGCATGATCTCGCTCGGCGCCGTGCCCGACAAGGCACGCTCGATGGTGGAGAACCAGTTGCGCGCGCGGCTCAGCGCCGAAGCCAACGTCAAGGACATTTCGGCCGGCCAGGCGCGCGTGGCCAGCATCCTCAACGAGCTCGACAAGGCCGATCTCGACGAGGTGATGGCCGATGTCGAGGCCGCCGGCGCCCCCGACATCGAGACGCTGCGCGCCAGGCTGTTCTCCTTCGAGGACGTGGTCCTGCTTTCGCAGAAGTCGCGGGTGGCGCTCTTCGACACCATCCCGGCCGAGCAGGTGACCGCCGCCCTGCGCGGCGCTCCCGCCGACCTTGCCGAAGCGGTGCTCTCGGCCATCGGCGCACGCTCGCGCCGCATGATCGAGGCCGAGCTCAAGGACGACGCGGCCTCTCCCTCGCCCGACGAGATCGCCCGCGCCCGCAAGGCGATCGCCTCCGGCGCCATACGCCTGTCCGCCGACGGCCTGGTCGAGCTGCCGTCCATGCAGCAAGCCGCCGCCTGAACGACCGCGGCGGGGAGCTGACGCGTGGCCGAGGACAGCGACAAGGAAAGCAAAACAGAAGAGGCGTCCGAGAAGAAGATTCGCGATACCGTCGACAAGGGCAAGCTGCCCTTCGCGCGCGAAGCTCCCGTCCTCGCCTCCTTCCTCGCCATCCTGGTCTTCCTGATGTTCTTCGCGCAGAAGAGCATCGCCGACATGGCGACCTTCCTCTCGATCTTCATGGAGAAGCCGGAGGAGTGGCCGCTCGCCAACGCGCAGGACGTCACCCTGCTCCTGCGCATCGTCGCGGGCGAGATCGGCAAGGCGATCGCCGTCCTGATGGCGCTTCTGGTGTCGGCAGCCGTCGCCGCGTCGGTGCTGCAGAACACGCCGCGCATGGTCGGCGAGCGGATCCGGCCGCAATTCTCGCGCATCTCGCCGCGCCAGGGCTGGAAGCGGCTGTTCGGCGCCAACGGGCTGGTGGATTTCGCCAAGCAGCTCGGCAAGCTTCTCTTCGCCGGCATCATCCTCGGCGTCGCCATGCGCGAGGCGCAGTCCAAGCTGCTCGCCGGCATGATCACGCAGCCGCTCGCCTTCGGCGGCGTCATCAGCGGGATCGCGACCGACATCGTGATGTGGATCGCGCTGGCGATGGTGCTGGTCGCCGGCGCCGACATCGTCTGGTCGCGCTTTTCCTGGCTGCGCGACCTGCGCATGACGCGTCAGGAGGTGAAGGACGAGCTGAAGCAGACGCTCGGCGACCCGATGGTGCGCATGCGCATCCGCTCCGTGCAGCGCGACCGCGCCCGCCAGCGCATGATGAGCGCTGTCCCGGGTGCGACGCTCGTCATCGCCAACCCCACCCATTATGCGATCGCGCTGCGCTACGTGCGCGAGGAGCATGCCGCGCCGATGGTCGTCGCCAAGGGGCAGGACCTGATCGCGCTGAAGATCCGCGAGATCGCCGAGGCCAACGGCATTCCCGTCTTCGAGGACGTCGCGCTCGCCCGCTCCATGTACAAGCAAGTCTCGGTCGATAGCATGATACCGCCGCAGTTCTACCAGGCGGTCGCGGAGCTGGTGCGCACGGTCTATGCGCGCACGCCCGCGACGGCCCGAAGCAGGGACCATCGATGAACCGCCAGCCCCATTCCCTTGCCCGTGAGATCATCGTCGCCGACGCGATCAGGGACGTCGTCAGCGAGCTGAGGATGGTCGCGCCGACGGACTACATCGCCTTCATCCACACCGAGCAGTTCGCCAACATCGCCGACATCGTCGATTCGGCGGCCGAGCTGTTCTTCGTGCCCGGCACGCTGCGGCTCGGCCATGGCGGCGAGGCGCATGTGGACTGGAACAGGGCACCCGAAATCGTGCTCGACCTCGAGCTCAAGCCCTCGGGCGCAACCGTCTATTTCAAGCTGAGCATGAGCGACCGGCACGCCGCCGTCGACGTCAACTACGTGTCGTTCGAGAACCCGTCGGCCGACCCGGACGAGAACTCCAGCTTCCTGCAGAATGCCATCGAGGCGGCGCGCATCCGCAAGTCGGAGCCGATGCGCCTGGCCGGCGCCGGCTGAGGCCGGTCAGTCGATCAGCCCGAGCCGCAGGGCCTTGGCCACCGCATGCATGCGGTTGACGGCGTTGAGCTTCTGCGTCGAGTTGACGAGATACTGGTTGGCGGTATGGACCGAAAGGCCGAGCCGGGCGGCGATCTCCTCGCTGGTCTGGCCGTTGGCCGTCAGCTTCAGGCATTCGAGCTCGCGCCTGGACATCGCCCGCGCCCCGCGCCCCGCGGGGGGTTGCAGCCGCGCCACCATCGCGAAGATCGCCATCGCGCGCGCCTGCATGTCGGCCAGCCTTCCCGTGCTCACCTCGATCCCGCTTCCGCCGATGACGACCACGCCCTGGTTGCCGCGTTCGTCCAGAAGCGGCAGCGCCAGCGCCGTGCCGAGCTCGGGCGGCTGCGCAATGCGCTCCGCCCACAGGCAGCGCGACAGGCTGGCGGCCGTGCGGCTATCCTCGTCCACCGCCCACCAGCAGGGCTGCGTGGTGACCGTCATGCGCCGCACGAAGCGCTCGGGCAGCGTCTCGACCAGCCGTCTGGTGGCGAGCGCGATGCCCGGATATTCGCTGTCGATACAGGGCACGAGGCGCCGGCTCTCCGCCGCCGGAGAGACCAGCATCAGCGTGAACGCATCCCCGCCGACGGCCGCGCAGATCCGCATGAAGCGCCGCGCCATTTCCGGCAATGTATCGAACTGGGGAATGTCCTCCACGGACACGTCCGTCTCGAACCGGCCCTCGGGGTTCAGCATGGCATGCCCGCCTGAACGGTCGCCGGGCGCATCAGATCAGGCCGGTCCGGATCGCGTTGGCGATCGCCATCGCCCGGTTGCGGGCGGACAGCTTGTGGATGGCGTGCGCCACATAGCTGTTGACCGTATTCGAAGAGACGCCGAGGATCACCGCCACCTCGTCTGTCGTCTTGCCTTCCGAGACCCACATGAGGCATTCGCGCTCGCGATCCGAGATCGGACTTTCGCTTTCCACTGCCGGCGCGCTGGCGGCCAGCGCCGACAGGGCATAGGACAGCGCCATATGGGCGCCCGGCATGGCGGCCACGTCGAGGCTGCGGGAAAGCCGGGCCGAGAACACGACGCAGCAGCGCGAACCGGCCGCCCGGATCCGCGCCGAGGCGACCTCGACGTGCCCGTCCGCCTCGAGCGTCTCGGCTTCGGCCGCGCCGAGGACAGTCTGCGGCACGCCCGACGGCGCCCACAGGCGCGGGCGCTCGCCGATGAAGGTCGTGCAGGGTGCGCTGGCGATCCGCCTGATCGCATCGATACCCAGCGCCCGAACCGTATCGTAGATCCAGTTGGAGGCCAGGATCGGGCTTTCCTCGGTGCCGGCCTCGCGGCCGAGATCGACTAGCATGTAGCGATCGGCGCCGACATCGTCGGCGAGGCGGCCGAGATAGCGGGCGAGGCCGCTCCGCGTCGACGGCAGCGCCAATCCCTCAATCCCCTCGTGCAGGCGGGCAATGCTGTTCATGGCGCCCGACGGAATCCCTCTGCGAGCCGGGGCCATCGGCCCGGCAAAACACGCCCAGACGCTGTCAACTGATACACAAGGCGACATGGGGATCGAACGCGTTCTGCCTTGGAATGCAGCCCGCCCCCGCAACGTGGCGAAGTGATTCGCCGCCGCCCGAATCAGGTTTACAGGGCGGGCGACTCCGCGGTCAAGAATCTGCGTGCAGGAAATCGGGAGGAAAAATCCATACGCGGGAAAGCGGCCGCGCGCCGGCCGCTACTGCACCATGCCGTCGCCGGAAAGCCCGTCCATGATCGGGCAGTCTGGCCGGGCATCGCCATGGCAGTGGCTGAGCAGATGGCCGAGCATCGCTCTGAGCGCCGTCAGCTCGGCCAGCTTGCGGTCGATCTCGGCCAGCTTGGCCGATGCGAGCGCCTTCACGTCCGCGCTCTCGCGATGCTTGTCGTCATAGAGCGACAGCAACTGCCGGCATTCCTCCACGCTGAAGCCGAGCCCCCGCGCCCGCTGCAGGAAACGCAGCCGGTGAACGTCGTTGGCCGAATAGTCGCGGTAGCCGTTGCCGGCCCGGCCCGGGCTCAGGAGCCCGATCTCCTCGTAGTAGCGGATCGTCTTGGCCGGAAGGCCCGTCCGCTGCGACGCCGCACCGATATTCATGCCTGCCTCCGGTCTCCTGGTCACAGTTTCAATGTCCTGAGCCGCAGCGCGTTGCCGATCACCGACACCGAGGAGAGGCTCATCGCCGCGGCCGCGATCATCGGCGACAGCAGCATGCCGAGCACGGGATAGAGCACGCCGGCGGCGACCGGGACGCCGACCGCGTTGTAGACGAAGGCGAAGAACAGGTTCTGGCGGATGTTGCGCATCGTCGCGCGCGCCAGCGACCGCGCCCGCACGATCCCGTTCAGGTCGCCCTTGACCAGCGTGATGCCCGCGCTTTCGACGGCCACGTCGGCGCCGGTGCCCATCGCGATGCCGACGTCGGCGGACGCCAGCGCCGGCGCGTCGTTGACGCCGTCGCCCGCCATCGCGACCACGGCCCCGCCGGCGCGCAGCTCCTCGACCAGCGTCTGCTTGTCCTCGGGCAGCACGCCGGCCCGCACCTCGTCGATGCCGAGCCGTTCCGCGACGGCCTGCGCGGTGCGCGCATTGTCGCCGGTCGCCATGATGATGCGCAACCCGGCGGCATGCAGCGCGCGCACGGCCTCCGCGGTCGTCGCCTTGACCGGGTCTGCGACGGCGACAAGGCCGGCGAGACGCCCGTCGACGGAAACGTACATCGCCGTGCGGCCGGCGCCGCGCAAGGCATCGGCTTTGTCCGCCAGCGCCGCCGGATCGACGCCGAGGTCGCGCATCAGGGCATCGTTGCCGAGCGCCACGCTGCGGCCGTCGACACGGCCGGTGACGCCCTTGCCGGTCACCGCCTCGAAGCCGTCCGCCTTGCCGATCGCGCTGCCGCGCTCCCGCGCGCCGGCGACGATCGCCTCCGCCAGCGGATGCTCGGAGCCTTGCTCGAGGCCGGCGGCGAGAGCGAGCAGCTCGGCCTCGGCGAACCCGTCCGCGGCCGCGACGTCGGTGAGCTTCGGGCGCCCCTCGGTCAGCGTGCCGGTCTTGTCGACGATCAGCGTGTCCACCTCGGAAAAGCGCTCGAGCGCCGCCGCGTCGCGGATCAGGACGCCGGCCTGGGCGCCGCGACCGGTCGCCGTCATGATCGACATCGGCGTGGCGAGGCCGAGCGCGCAGGGGCAGGCGATGATGAGCACGGAGACGGCGGCGATGATCGCGTAGACCAGCCGCGGCTCGGGCCCGACAAGCGCCCATGCGGCGAAGGCCAGGATCGCGACGAGGACGACGGCCGGCACGAAATAGAACGAAACGCGGTCGGCCATGCCCTGGATCGGCGCGCGGCTGCGCTGCGCCTTTGCGACCATCTCCACGATGCGCGCCAGCATCGTCTCGGAGCCGACCTTCTCGGCACGCATGACCAGCGTGCCGTTGCGGTTGAGCGTGCCGCCGGTCACCGCGTCGCCGGCGGCCTTTTCGACCGGCATCGGCTCGCCGGTGATCATCGATTCGTCGACGGCCGAGCGTCCGTCGACCACCGTCCCGTCGACGGGAATGCTGTCGCCGGGCCTGATGCGCAGCCGGTCGCCGGCCGCCACCGCCTCCAGCGGCACATCGGTTTCCGCCCCGTCCGCATCGATGCGGCGGGCGGGCTTGGGGGCGAGATCGAGCAGCGCGCGGATCGCCGAGCCGGTACGCTCGCGCGCCTTGAGCTCCAGCACCTGCCCGAGGAACACCAGCGCGACGATGACGGCCGCCGCCTCGAAATAGACCGGCGCGCCGCCGTCATGGCCGCGAACCGCGTGCGGCAGCACGTCGGGGAAGAACGTCGCGAAGACGCTGTAGCCATAGGCCGCGCCGACGCCGATGGCGATCAGCGTCCACATGTTCGGGCTGCGATTGACGATCGACTGCCAGCCACGCTCGAAAAAGGGGATCGCCGCCCACAGCACTACCGGCGTGGCCAGGATGAACTCGATCCAGACGGATGCCCGCTCGCCGATCCATTCGCGCAGCGGCAGGCCCGCCATCGGGCTCATGGCGAGCACGAACACCGGCAGCGCAAGAACCGCGCTTACCCATAGTCGCCGTGTGAAATCGACCAGCTCGGGGTTCGGCCCCTCCTCGCCGGTCGGCACGCCCATCGGCTCCAGCGCCATGCCGCACAGCGGGCAGGAGCCGGGCGCGTCGCGCACGATCTCGGGATGCATCGGGCAGGTATATTTCGTGCCGGCCGGCGCGGGCGCAGGCGCGGGCCGGTCGCCGAGGAACTTCGCCGGGTCCGCCTCGAACTTCTCCTTGCAGCCGGCCGAGCAGAAATAGTGCTTCCCGCCGTCATGGCGCAGGAAATGCTTCGCGCTGGCCCGGTCGACCTTCATGCCGCAGACCGGGTCGGTCGCTTCCAGATAGGCTTCCGGATCCGCGACGAACTTCTTCCGGCAGCCCTCGCTGCAGAAGTGGAACAGGCGGCCGCCATGCTCCGCCGCCGGCTTGCCCGCGGACGGGTCTACCGTCATGCCGCAGACCGGATCGCGCACCGTTTCGGCCTGCGCGCCGTGATGCGCGTGGCCCGCATGGGCGCCGTGTCCCGCATGGTCGTGATGGGGTTCGTCGCGCATCGTCGTGCTCCTACTAGTTGACGTAGTGCGCCGGAGATAGGGCTTCCAGTCGCTGGAAGGTCAAGGCCGTTCGATATGTTGCCCGAACGCATCTGTCATGGCCGCTGTGCCCGGTGCGGCCGATGCGACGGTCTGCCACTCCAATATCGCCCGTCGGCTTGATAGGCTGTGGCGCCGCCTTTCGCACGACTGTTTGACGAAACGCAAATCGCCGGCCGGCGAACGGGCGTACTCCCATGCCCGGTGGCTGCGGCCACCAGGACTGAAGAAAGGAAAAAGACAATGAAAATCCCGATGGTCTTTCTCGCACTGGGCGCCGCCATCGCTCTGGCGGGTCCGGCTGCTGCCGCCGAATTCGAGATCAAGATGCTCAACAAGGGAAGCGACGGCGCCGCGATGGTGTTCGAGCCGAATTTCGTCCGCGCCGCGCCCGGCGACACGATCACCTTCGTGCCCGTCGACAAGGGGCACGACGTCGTGACCATCAAGGGGATGATCCCCGACGGCGCGGAACCCTTCAAGGGCAAGATCAACGAGCAGGTCACCGTGACGCTCACCGAGGAAGGCGTCTACGGGGTCAAGTGCACCCCGCATTACGGCATGGGCATGGTCGCCCTCATCGAGGTCGGCAATCCCGTCAATGCCGAGGCCGCGCAGGCCGTGAAGCAGACCGGCAAGGCCAGGACGGTCTTCGCCGAGCTTTTCGGCCAGTTGGCCGCAGCCAAATAGCGGCCTGGCATGCATCCGGCCCCGGAGCCGGATGCGCTGGCCGGGGAACCAGGGCGGCGGTTCCCCGGCCCTTTTGTCGCCTGTCGCCCGGCCTCGCGGCCGGGCAATCGCATGTTGCCCCCGCCCCCTGCCCCCTCCCCACAAGGGGAAGGAACGCCGTCATGGCCATTCGCGCTGAAATTCATCCCAAATTTGTGCCATGCAGTACCAAACCAAGGTCTCCTTCCCCCTTGTGGGGAGGGAGCAGGGGCGAGCGTCTCCCTAACATGCGAGCCGCTGAGAGACGGAGGCTCGCAGATGCCTACGCCATGCGGCCCGCCGCCCTGAGCACGCCGCAGGCGCCGTCGAGCGCACCCGCGACGAGCTCCAGCGCAAGGAAGCGGTGGCGCTCGTAGGGGCCGGGCATGGCAAGGCAGCCGGTCTTGTCGGCGCTGAAGCCGAAGCGTTGGTAATAGGACGGATCGCCGACGAGCAGAATCGCGCCGTGGCCGCGCCGCCTCGCCTCCGCGATCGCCGTCCGCACCAGCATCGTGCCGATCCCCGCCGACTTGCGCGCGGGGTCGACGGCCAGCGGGCCGAGCAGAAGCGCGGGCCTCGTCCGGCCGTCGCCGCCACGTTCGCCGACGGCCACGTCCCACAGCCGCACGGTCCCCGCCAGGCCCCCCGCGCCGTCGCGCGCGACCAGGGCCAGCCCGTGTGCCGGCACGCGCCCGCGCCGCAGCCTGTGGGACGATTTCTTCTTCCAGCACGGCCCCATCGCGCGGTCGAGCAGCGCGTCGCGCTCTGCCGCGTCGGACGGGCTTTCGCAATAGACGGAGACGGGAAGGGCCACCCCCTCGCCGCGCGAGCCAACCTCTCCGGCGCGGGAGAGGCAGGGCGCAGGCAACGCCGCCGAACCCATGTCCGCTATTGCGGCATGGTGGAGCGCACCGGGCGAGGAGGTGGCCGGGAACCCTTCAGATGGGGCCGCGAGTGCGTTCATTCAAGTGTCCTTCACGAGCGGAGAGGAATGTCCACAAGCGAACCCGCCGGCTTGCACCGGCGGGGCCGGGCTCGGTTCAGAAAGCCGTCAGGCCGAGGCGAAAATGGTGATCTTCGAGAGCCGGAGCGGAGCGTACATTCGGGTACGCGAGCACCGGAAGCGCACAAGATTGCCGTTTGCAGCCCGGCCTCACGGCCTTTCTGCCCGAGCCCGTCAGATCACATAGGATCGCAGCGGCTCGAAACCGTTGAAGGCGACGGCCGAGTAGGTCGTGGTATAGGCGCCCGTCCCCTCGATCAGCACCTCGTCGCCGATGGTGAGCGACAGCGGCAGCGGATAGGGCGTCTTCTCGTAGAGCACGTCGGCCGAATCGCAGGTCGGTCCCGCAAGCACGCAGGGCGCGGTCTCGTTTCCGTCATGCGCGGTCACGATCGGGTAGCGGATCGCCTCGTCCATCGTCTCGGCCAGGCCGCCGAACTTGCCGATGTCGAGATAGACCCAGCGCATCGGATCGTCGTCGGCCTTCCTCGAGATGAGCACGACCTCCGACTTGATGACGCCGGCATTGCCGACCATGCCGCGCCCCGGCTCGATGATCGTCTCGGGGATGCGGTTGCCGAAATGCCTGCTCAGCGCCTCGAAGATCGCCTGGCCATAGGCCTGCGCCGCCGGAACGTCCTTGAGGTAGCGGGTCGGAAATCCGCCGCCCATGTTGACCATGCGCAGGATGATCCCTTCGGCCGCGAGCGCCGAGAAGACGGCCTTGGCATCGCCCAGCGCGCGATCCCAGGCGCCGAGATCGGTCTGCTGGGAACCGACATGGAACGACACGCCATAGGCGTCGAGGCCGAGCGAGGCGGCGTGGCGCAACACGTCGACAGCCATCGCCGGCGCGCAGCCGAACTTGCGCGACAACGGCCACTCCGCACCCTCGCCGTCGGTCAGCACACGGCAGAACACGCGGCTGCCGGGGGCGGCGCGCGCGATCTTCTCAACCTCTTCCCTGGCGTCGACCGCAAACAGCCGGATACCGAGCTCGTAGGCGCGCGCGACGTCGCGCTCCTTCTTGATCGTGTTGCCGAAGGAAATGCGCTCGGCCGACGCGCCTGCATCCATCGCCATCTCGATCTCGGCGACGCTGGCCGTGTCGAAGGACGAGCCGAGCGAGGCGAGCAGGCGCAGGATCTCGGGCGCGGGATTGGCCTTCACCGCATAGTAGATGCGGCTGTCCGGCAGCGCCTTCTCGAAGGCCTGATAATTGTCGCGCACGACGTCGAGGTCGACGACGAGGCAAGGGCCGTTCGGGCGTCGGGTGGCGAGGAAATCGAGGATGCGCTGCGTGGCCATCTGTGTCTCCCATCGCGGCCGTTGTCGGCCGCCTCGTCAGGCTGCGGGCTTCGGCGCTCGGCCACGGCCCGCGGTGGACAAAGGGCGTGCAGCGGCGCGTCAGGGTCCGATCGGTGGAAGACACCGGACCGTGAGGTGCGCTGCGCGCGGCGATGAGCTTCCGCCTTGCGGCGACAGCCCGCTTTGTCTGCCTTGGCTTGGATGGGAAACCCAACCGCACTGCCGGCAATGATGGTGTGCCTCTTCAGTAACCCCGGTTTTTGGACAACCGGAAGAGAACCAGAAAGGCCCGCACCGTCGTTGCTTCAAGGCGTCCTCGGATCGGCGGTTGGCCGCTCATCCGACCGGGCTCGTTACTTCCCGGGTACCGTCCCGATGCCCTCGCCATTTCGAGGATCGGGGGACGCCCACAGGCACGTGCGACTTTGGGCAAGCGCGCATATATGGCCTCGCCTCCCGACAATCAATGAAAATTGCGGTGCGGGTTGAAAAATTTTGTCTGTTGAACAATCGTCTGGCACGCGTCCACGCGAGGTGAACGATGCCACCCCTTCCCGACCCCTTCAACGCCTTCGTCGCCGACGCGCAAGGTGCTGATGCGGAACCGAAAACCGGCTCCCTGTCCGGCCTCTCCCTGGCCGTGAAGGACATCTTCGACGTCAAGGGTCAGAAGACCGGCGGCGGCAATCCGCAGATGCTGGCCGAGGCCGCCACGGCCGCTTCGACCGCGCCGGCGATCCGTGCGCTTCTCGATGCCGGCGCCCGCTATATCGGCCGCACCCAGACCGACGAGCTCGCCTTCTCGCTGATGGGGGACAATGCGCACTACCCCCGCCCGGTCAATCCGGCCGCGCCGGAACGCGCCACCGGCGGCTCGTCCTCCGGCTCCGCCGCCGCCGTGGCCGGCGGGCTGGCCGACATCGCTTCCGGCTCCGACACCGGCGGCTCGATCCGGGCGCCGGCGAGCTTCTGCGGGCTGCTCGGGCTGCGCACCACGCACGGCCTGATCCCGCTCGAAGGGGCGATGCCGCTGGCGCCGAGCTTCGACACGTTCGGCTGGTTCGCGAAGGATGCAGAGGTCTACGAAAGGGTGGGGCGCATCTTTTTCGCGCAGGGCGGGCGGCCTGGCAGGCTTTTCCGTCTCGGCGCGCTCGACGCTCTCGTCCTCGGCGGCGCCGAAGCCGGCGAATACGGCCGCATGCTGCGGCTGGTGGAGGAGGCGTCGGGACCCGTGCGGGAGATGCCGGCGCTCGCCCACGCGATCGACGATCTGTACGGCTGCTTCCGCCGGCTGCAGGCGCGCGAGGCATGGGCCGCGCACGGCACGTTCATCTCGGCGAAGGAGCGCCGCCTCGGACCCGGCGTCAAGGAGCGCTTCGAGTTCGGGCGCACCGTGGCGGCCGACACGGCGGTCGAGGAAACCCGGCGCCGCACCGCCTTCCGCGCGGAACTCGCCGACCGCCTCGGGGATGACGGCCTGCTGGTGCTGCCGACCGTTCCCGGCCCCGCGCCGCGCCGGGACGCGGGCTTCGACGCCCAGCAGGCCTATCGCGAACGCGCGCTGCGGCTGCTGTGCCTGTCCGGCCTTTCGGGCTTTCCGCAGATCACGATTCCGCTCGGCCGGGTGGACGGCGCGCCGTTCGGCATCTCGCTGCTGGGCCCGGCCGGCAGCGACCTGGCGCTGATCCGCCTTGCCCGCCGCATCCTCGCCGCCAACGGGAAGGACTGACGACATGGACACGCTGACGCGCATGCGCGCCTTCATCGAGGTGGTCGAGGCGGAAGGATTCTCCGCTGCCGCGCGCAAGATCGGCCGCTCGAAGGCATTGCTGTCGAAATATGTCCGCGAGCTGGAGGACGAGCTCGGCGCGCTGCTGCTCAACCGCACGACGCGCCAGTTCTCGCTGACGGAGGCCGGCCACGTCTATTACAAGCGCGCTTCCGAGATCGTGCGCGACATCGACAGCCTTGCCGACGCCGTGCGCGACAGTTCCACCGATGTGCGCGGCCGCGTCAAGCTGTCGGCCTCGCGCTCCTTCGCCGATTCGCCGATCGGCCGGTCGCTGGTCGATTTTGCCGTGGCGCATCCCGAGATCACCCTGGAGATCAGCCTCGACGACCGCTTCGTCGATCTGGTGGAGGAAGGCTTCGACCTTGCCATCCGCATCACGCGGCTGGAGGATTCCTCGCTGATCGCGCGCCTCCTGGCACCGCTCGGCATGGTCGTCTGCGCCGCCCCCGGCCTGATCGCCGAGCTCGGGCGTCCCGAGCGCCCGCAGGACCTTTCCCGCCTGCCCTGCATTGTCGACACCAATGGCCGCTGGCGCGCCAGTTGGCCCTTCGTCAACGAGAACGGCGAGCCGATCTCGGTGACGGTGCCGGGCCGGATGGAGGTCAACAGCCCGCTGACCACGCGCACCGCCGCCATCGCCGGGCTCGGCTTCGCGATGATGCCGGATTTCGTTGCCCGGGCGGAGCTGGAAACCGGCCGCCTCGTCTCGGTGCTGGACGAATGGACCCAGCACAATGGCGGCATCTATGCGGTCTATCCCCACCGCCGCTACCTGCCGGCCAGGATTCGCGTGCTGGTCGACTATCTCGTGCATTGGTTCAGGGAACACGGGGGCACGTAGCGGAACGGTCCCATTTTCGCCCGCTTCATCGTCAGCATGGGGCCTTCGCCGAGGGGTAAGACACGCGTTGATTCGACCGCATACGATAGCGGCCTGCCTGTTGGCTGCGGCAATCGTGACGCCGTCCGGCGCCGCTGCCCATCCGCACGTCTTCGCCGAGGCGACGCTGGAGGTGGCGGTCGCGCCCGATCACGTGGTCAGGTCGCTCGGCCATGTCTGGCGCTTCGACGATCTGTTCTCGGCCACGGTGGTGATGGAATTCGACAAGAACCGCGACCTCAAGCTCGACGAGCAGGAGCTCGCCGAGGTCGGCCGGACGATTCACGAATCGCTGGCCGATTTCGACTATTTCCAGATGGTGACGGCCGACGGCGACGAGGTCGCCATGAAGGCGCCGGAACGGCTCATCGTCGCCTACGAGGGCGAGCAGCTCGTCATCATGTTCGAATCCGAGCCCGCCAAGCCGCTGAAGCTCGCCGGAAAGGTCGATTTCGGCATCTACGACCCGACCTTCTTCACGGCCATCGACTTCGTCTCCGACGACATGATGATGGTCAGGGGCCTGCCTGCGGACTGCCGCCGGGCCGTCATACGCCCCGACCCTGACGAGGCGATCGCCCAGAACCAGCAGACCTTGACCGAGGCATTCTTCAACGATCCGCTCGGCACCGATTATTCCAAGATCTTCGCCACGCGCCTCGAGCTCGACTGCGGAGGCGGCAAATGAAGGCGCGGGCGCATATCGGCAGGCGCGCCGCCGCCGCGGCACTGGCACTCGCCGCCGCGGCGGCGCTGGCCGGCGCGGCCCATGCGCAAAGCTCGCTCGGCATCGGCGCGAACGAGGCGACGCTGCCTTCCGGCGGCCTGTTCGCGCACATCCTCAACTGGGTGAACGCCGAGCAGCAGCGCTTCTACCGCGCATTGTCCGGCGCGCTGAAATCGATGCGCGACGGCGGCGGCGGGCTCTGGCTGCTGATCGGCCTGTCGTTCGCCTACGGCGTCTTCCATGCCGCCGGGCCCGGCCACGGCAAGGCGGTGATCTCCTCCTACATGATCGCCAACGAGGTCGCGCTCAGGCGCGGTGTCGTGCTCTCCTTCGCCTCCGCCCTGCTTCAGGGCCTGTCGGCGATCGTGCTCATCGGCGGCGTCTATCTGGTCCTGCGCGGCACCTCACTGTCGATGACGGACGCCGCCCGCTTCCTCGAGGCGTCCAGCTACGCGCTGGTCGCCGGCTTCGGCGCCTGGCTCCTGTGGCGCAAGGCCGGCCGGCGCCTGATTGCCCTGGCGCGAACGGCGCCGGCCCTGGCTGCGGCGGAAGCGGCAGGGATGCCGGGCGCCACCTCGGCGCTGTTCGAGGCGACCGACGACGCGGCGGACGGGCGCGACGGCGGCATGCGCGCGCCGGGGCGGAGCGGGCGCTACGTCGTCGCGGATTGCAGCCATCCGCGGCTGACCGCAGACAGGGTCTGCGCCGAATGCGGCCGTTCCCACGCCCCCGACCCGGCGATGCTGTCGGACGAGGCCTTCGACCTGCGCGCGGCCTGGATCGCGATCGCCGCGGTCGGCATCCGCCCCTGCACCGGCGCGCTGATCGTGCTTTCCTTCGCGCTGCTCAACGGGCTCGTTTTCGGCGGCATCGTTTCCGTGCTGGCGATGTCGCTCGGCACCGCGATCACCGTCTCCATCCTTGCCACGCTGGCCGTCACCGCCAAGAACTGGGCGACCGCGCTGTCGGGCGGAAAGAGCGGCTGGTTCCACGCCGCGATCGAGATCGCCGGCGCCGCGCTCGTCTTCCTGCTCGGTGCCTTCATGCTGGCCGCAAGCCTCTCGGCCTGACCGCCGGACGCGCGCTCAGCCGCCGCGGCGATCCTTGAAGCGCGTGCGAAGCCAGAACAGGACGAAGAAACCGAGCAGGAAGACGATCACGACCGCCCCGGCCGCCCAGGGCGACAGATCCCCGGCCGCCAGCATGATCGCGGGCAGGAACCAGGCGAACAGGCCGAAGCCGGCGAAGATCAATGCCGCCGCGATGATGGTACGCCGCTTCTCGCTCAAGATGCCCTGCCTCGCCTTTCCCGGCGGCCGGCGGCCGCCATCTCATGCACCTGCGGCAAGCTCCCGCCGGATGTCCCCGAGCCGCCGCCTCTGCTCGCCCCCGGGGCCGAAATTGGCCGGGTCGAGCCATTGCACGAGTGCCGCGCCGGTCGCCGGCCACTCGCTGTCGAGCATCGAATACCACGCCGTGTCGCGGTTTTCGCCCTTGACGACCATATGCTGCCGGAAAATCCCCTCGAAGACGAAACCGAAGCGCAGCGCCGCCTGCTTGGACGGGCCGTTGCGGTTGTTGCATTTCCATTCGAAGCGCCGGTAGCCGAGATCGTCGAAGGCATGCCGCGCAAACAGGTACAGCGCCTCCGTGGCGCCCGGCGCGCGCGCGACCGGCGGGTTCCACAGGATGTTGCCGATCTCGACCACGCCGTTGGCGGCATCGATGCGCATGAAGGTCTGGCGGCCGGCGATCCGACCCGACCCCTTGTCGATGACGACGAAATAAAGCGGATCCGCGCTCGCCTCTGCTGCCTCCAGCCACCGCTGGAACGCGGCGCGGCTTGCCGGCGCGCGCTCGCCGAGCCAGCGGAAGCGCGCCTCGCCGTCCCGCGTCGCCGAGGCCGCATGGAGCCCGTCGCCATGGCGCGCCGCCTCCAGCGGCTCGAGCCGCACGTAGCGGCCCTCGATCGGCACGCGGCGCGGACGTTCGCGCGGGGTCCAGGCGGTAAGATCGGCTTGCATCGCGGCACCTCGCATTGACTCGGCGGCGGCAGGCTCACAAGAGAATCGGGCCGCCGCAAAGGTCCACACGAGGAAACGAACATGCTCCACACCGTCGCCGCCTTCGACCGCATCGGCGAGGAAAACGCCTTCGCCGTGCTGGCTCGCGCCACCGCATTGGCCGAGACGGGCCGCGACGTCATCAATCTCGGCATCGGCCAGCCCGACTTCAGGACGCCTGCCCACATCGTCGAGGCGGCGGTCAAGGCGCTGCGCGACGGGCATCACGGCTACACGCCGGCGACCGGCATCCTGCCGCTGCGCGAGGCGGTCGCGCGCCGCACGCTTGCCATGACCGGTGCCGAGGTCTCGCCCGAAAACGTCATCATCATGCCTGGCGGCAAGCCGGCCATGTATGCCGCGATCCTCATGTTCGGCGAGCCCGGCGCCGACATCCTCTATCCAGACCCCGGCTTCCCCATCTACCGGTCGATGATCGAGTTCACGGGGGCGCGGCCGGTGCCGGTGCCGATGCGCGAGGAAAACGGCTTCGCCTTCTCCGCCGACGAGACGCTGGCGCTGCTCACCCCGGCAACGCGGCTGCTGATCCTCAACTCGCCCGCCAACCCCACCGGCGGGGTGACGCCGCGCGCCGAGATCGAGAAGCTGGTGAAGGGGCTGGCCAGCCATCCGCAGGTCGCGATCCTCTCCGACGAGATCTACGACGCCATGACCTATGACGGTGAGCCGCACACCTCCCTGCTCGCCTTCCCCGAGATCCGCGAGCGGCTGATCGTGCTCAACGGCTGGTCGAAGACCTGGGCGATGACCGGCTGGCGCATGGGCTGGTCGATCTGGCCGAACGCGGAACGGAGCGGCCGCCTTTACGACAAGGTGCGCAAGCTGGCGGTCAATTGCTGGTCCTGCGTCAACGCGCCGGCCCAATATGCCGGCATCGCCGCGCTCGACGGGCCGCAGGACGAGGTCCATGCCATGCTGCGTGCGTTCGACCGGCGCCGCCGCCTCGTGGTCGAGGGGCTGAACAACCTGCCGGGCGTGCGCTGCGTGACGCCTCGGGGCGCGTTCTACGCCTTTCCCAATATCGTGGAGACGGGGTGGAAGGCCAAGCCGCTCGCCGCGGCCCTGCTGGAGGAAAAGGGCGTCGCCCTGATCGGCGGCCCCGATTTCGGCATCCACGGCGAAGGCTATCTCAGGCTTTCCTACGCCAATTCGGAGGAAAACATCCTGCGCGCCATCGAACGCATGGGCGCCTTCCTCGCCGAGGCGCGGCCGCGCTGAGCGCGGCCTTCAGCCACGGCCGACGAAGGGCATCTTCGTCGCCATCACCGTCATAAACAGCACATTGGCCTCGAGCGGCAGCCTGGCCATGTGCAGCACGGCATCCGCGACATGGCGCACGTCCATCGTCGCCTCGGCGCGCATGCTGCCGTCCGCCTGCGGCACGCCGGCCGCCATCGGCGCCACCATGCTGGTGTGCGCGTTGCCGATGTCGATCTGGCCGCAGGCGATGTCGAACGGCCGCCCGTCGAGCGCCAGCGTCCGGGTCAGCCCGGTGATCGCGTGCTTGGTGGTCGTGTAGGGCGCGGACCCAGGCCGCGGCGCATGCGCGGAGATCGAGCCGTTGTTGATGATGCGGCCGCCCATCGGCTTTTGGCGCCGCATCAGCCCGAAGGCGGCGCGGGCGCACAGGAAGGCCCCCGTGACATTGACGTCGACCACCTGCCGCCACGTCTCGACGGGAATTTCGTCGATGGGGGCCGCCCTGGCCGACACGCCGGCATTGTTGAACAGAAGGTCGAGCCGGCCGAACTCCCGTTCGATGCGGGTGAAGACCACTTCGACCTGTTCGGCATTGGCCACGTCGCAGGCGATCGGCACCGCGCGGCCCGGGCCGTCGGCCGCCGCCACCGCCTTTTCCAGCCTGTCCATCCGCCGGCCGATGAAGATCGTGTCCCAGCCGTCCGCGACCAGGGCCTGGGCCGCCGCGCGGCCGATCCCGCTTCCGGCGCCGGTCACGAGCGCGATCCGTCCCGTCATTGCCGTTCCTCCGCAAAAGCCCGGCTTGATCGCAGATGCCGGCCGCGCCGGCAAGGGGCATGCGAAAACGCGGGCGAAAAAGGGCGGGTCTTGCGACCCGCCCAGCATCCGAACCGTCTTGGGAGGAGGAAAGCCGGTTCCTGATGGATCAGGATGGGCCCGAATGGTTAATGAAACGTAACCGCCCGCCGCCGGCTCAAGCCTTCACCTCGGCCACCGTCTGCTCGATATGCTGGATCAGCGGGCCGGGCAGCCGCAACCTGCCGGCCAGGGCATCGAGATAGTCGCGCTCGCGCGCGGTGTCGGGATCGATCGCCAGCCGTGACGAGGTGTAGAGCTCGACTTTCTGGGCATCCGTATGCGCGGCCGCCACCAGGGCCTCGACATCGACGGGCTTCTCCAGCTCGGCAAGCAGGAAGTCGCGCGTCTCGCCGTCATAGCCGGCCAGCCGGAGCCGGTCCGAGATATGGGCGCGCTCGGCCTCGTCGATACGGCCGTCGGCGCGGGCGGCCGCGACCATCGCCCTGACCAGGACCAGCGCGAACTCCGCCTCGCCCTGCGGCGCCAGCTTGGGGTCGAAGGGCGTATCGGCAGGTGCCGGAAGCGCCAGCGGATCGGCCGGCACCGACCCGTCCGCCGCGCCGGGCTGCCGGCCCGACTGGTAGTTCTGGTAGGCCTTGTAGGCAAGGCCCGCGATCGCCGCGAGCCCGCCGGCCTTCAACGCGGTGCCGGTGACGCGCCGCCCCGCGCCCGTGCCGAGCAGCACAGCCGCGATCGCCCCGGTCGCGATCGGATTGTCGCGGGCGAGCTGGACCGCATCGCCGGCCGTCTGGCGGACGGACTTTCCGGTGCCCGGCACGTCGGAGCCGAGGAGATCGTCGAGAAACTTGCGTGCATCGAACATGGCGGGGCCTCGTGAGCGTGGAGCGCCTTTCGGGGGCGCATGGCGAGAGGTAGGCGCGCCGCCGCGCCTTTTCAAACCTCAGCGGCCGATATGCCGCGCCCCGCCGCGCCGCCCGGCCAGTTCCACCTGCCGCTGCCGCTCGGCATAGCGCGCCCTGTCCGCGTCGCTGCGGCTGCCATGGCAATGGGGGCAGGACACGCCTTCGGCATAGAGCGGCGAACCCCGGTCCGCCGCGGTCAGCGGCCTGCGGCAGGCGCGACACAGGCGCGCCTCGCCCTGCGCCAGCCCGTGGACGACGGCGACGCGCTCGTCGAAGACGAAGCATTCGCCGTCCCAAAGGCTTTCCGCGGCGGGAACCTCCTCGAGATATTTCAGGATACCGCCGCGCAGGTGGAACACCTCCTCGACACCGATGCCGCGCAGATAGGCCGTCGCCTTCTCGCAGCGGATGCCGCCGGTGCAGAACATCGCCACCTTGCGCCCCTTGAGCGCTTCGGCATTGCGGTCGGCCCAGGCCGGAAACGCGCGGAAGCTCGCCGTTCGCGGGTTCGTCGCGCCGCGAAAGGTGCCGAGGGCCACCTCGTATTCGTTGCGCGTATCGACAATGACGGTGCCGGGATCGCTGATGAGCGCGTTCCAGTCGGCGGGCGCCACATGACGACCGGCGCCGGCGACCGGGTCGATCCCCTCGACGCCCATCGTCACGATCTCGCGCTTCAGCCGCACCTTCATGCGGTGGAACGGCATGGCTCCGGCATGGCTGAACTTGACGTCGAGCCCGCCGAAGCCCGGCAACGCACGCAGATGCGCCACGAGGCGGTCGACCGCCGGCGCGCGGCCGGCCACCGTGCCGTTGATGCCTTCGGATGCGACCAGCAACGTGCCCCGCATGTCGAGGGCCGCGCACAGATCGGCCAGCGATTGCCGCAACGCAGCCGGCGCGCCCACGGCCGCGAAGCCGTAGAGAGCCGCGATCCGGTATCCTGTCTCGTGTTCGCCCGGCATGGTCATGGCGTTGCAGATATTGCGTTCCGCGCCCGGGCTCAAGCGCAGGGCGGATCATTGCGGATCAACGGTTTGGGAAGGGAGGAACCGGGGCTGTGCCCATCGCCTTTATCCACGCGGGCCGCAAGGCAGCCACAATGGGGGCGCCGCGCAGGAGACATCGCATGTTCCCACAGGAGACGACCGAGGCCATCGCGCGTGTGGCGCGCGAATTTTCGCTGGAGGCGGCCGCCCTCGCCGCGATCGTCGAGATCGAGACGGGCGGCCGGGCCTTCGTCGCCGTGAACGGGCGCACCGAACCGCCGATCCGCTTCGAGGGACACTATTTCGACCGCCGCCTTTCCCCGGACAAGCGCGCCCGTGCCCGTGCGCTCGGCCTGTCCTCGCCGGCGGCCGGCGTCGTTCCCAACCCCGCCTCGCAGGCGGCGCGCTGGCAGCTTCTCGTCCGCGCGGCGGCGATCGATGCCGGCGCCGCCTTCGAATCGACGTCCTGGGGCCTCGGCCAGGTGATGGGCGCGCACTGGGCGTGGCTCGGCTATGCCGGCGTCGACGCCCTCGTCGCAGAGGCCCGGTCGGGCGCGGCTGGGCAGGTCCGGCTGATGGCGCGCTACATCGCCAAGGCGGGGCTTGCCGAGGCGTTGACACGACGGGACTGGCCGGCGGTGGCCCGCGGCTACAACGGGCCCGGCTACAGGGCCAACCGCTACGACACCCGACTGGCGCAAGCCTTCGCGCGTCACTCGACCGGGCAGGCTGCCGCGCAACGCTCTCCCACGCTTCGCCGCACCGACCGCGGCGACGCGGTGCGCGACCTGCAGACGGCGCTTTCGGGCGCCGGCTATCCGGTCGCCGCCGACGGCGTTTTCGGGCCGCTGACCGAGGATGCCGTGCGCCGCTTCCAGCGCGACGCCGGCCTTGTCGTCGACGGCGTCGCCGGCCCGCGCACCCGCACGGCATTGCGCAACGCGCTTTCCCTCCCCCAGCGGCTTCGCAACTGGTGGAACCGGCTCCTGGAGATGGTATTGCGCACCTGAAAGGCTCCAGGCTGTAGACACAGGGCGCCTTGTTTCCTAAATCGATTGAAGGCGGACGGGGAAAACACGCGAGGGAAAAGGCGATGGCGAGCGCTTCCGAAGGTATGATCGACCTTCTGGCCGGGCAGCCGGTGATCCCGGTCCTGCAGATCCACCGCATCGAGGATGCGGTGCCGCTGGCCCACGCGCTGGCGCGCGGCGGCCTGCCGGCGATCGAGGTGACGCTGCGCACGCCCGTCGCGGTCGACGCGATCAGCCTGATCGCGCGCGAGGTGCCCGGGGCGATCGTCGGCGCGGGCACGGTCCTGTCGGCGCGCGACTACGGCCGCGCCGCCGAAGCCGGCGCCCGCTTCATCGTCAGCCCCGGCTCCACGCCGCATCTGCTCGAGGAGGCAAGCCTCGGCGGCCTGCCCTTCCTGCCGGGCGCCGCAACGGCGAGCGAGATCATGGCGTTGCAGGAAAGGGGCTTCCAAGCGAGCAAGTTCTTCCCCGCCGAGCAGGCCGGCGGACCCGCCTACCTCAAGGCGCTGGCCTCGCCGCTCTCGGCCATGCGCTTCTGCCCGACCGGCGGCATCACGCCGGACAATTGCGCAAGCTATCTGTCGCTCCCCAACGTGATCTGCGTCGGCGGCTCCTGGGTGGCGCCGGACGTTCTGGTCCGCGCCGGACGCTGGGGCGAGATCGAGACGCTGGCGCGCGCGGCGGCGGCGATACGGCGCAGATAGCCGGCATGCGCACGCAGGCTGGAGCTTTCCTGTTTTGATGGAATCAGAACAGATGCTCAAAATGCTTGATTTATCGCGTTTCCGAACCGAACAAGTGATGTCCACTTATTCTGGAGAGGCTCCAGGGTCGGCCGCGCGGCGCCGGATCAGTTGGTCTGGAAGCGCGCCACCGACATGAACACCACCGCCTGGCCGGTGAAGCGGTTGGGATCCGCCTGGTCGGCGGCGGACTGGAAGCCCGCCGTATAGACCATCTGCGGCGCCGAGCGCACGAAGGCGTGGGCGAAGGACGGTGCCTTGGTGCCGCGCGTGTCGAGGGTCACCGGCTCGTTGCTCAGTGCCCACCGCGCGACCTGCCGCGGAACCGGAATCGCGATCGCGCGCGGGTCGGGTCTCTCGTCGGCCATGGTCGGCCGCGCGCCCTTGCCGCTCGTCCGGGCGCCGGCATCCAGCACGGCCGACGCATCGGCGCCGGCCTCGCGCGAGATCATCGCCAGCCGCGGCGAGGCGCTCGGCGCCGAGGCGAGCCGCGCCAGCTTCTGGTCGACCATGTCCCTGGCCTCGGCGCGCGCGAGCGCGGCCTCCGTGTCCTGCGCCGCGCCGAACGCCGGATGCGGGCGCGACAGTGCCGCGATGGCGGCATCCGCCTCCGCCGCCGGGCGGCTGGCCGGCAGGGGCGCATAGGCCGCGAGCGTCAGCGGCGTCTGCGTCCGCAATTGCGCGGAAACGGCAGCGGTGTCTTCGCCGCGCGCCGGCTCGGCGGCCGGAGCGGCTTCCGCGGCGGCCACCTGGACCGGCGCCTCGGCCGGCTCCGGCGCGGCCGAAGGCGGCGTATAATCGGGTCGCGGCGTCGGCAGCGGCACGCTGAGCAGCGCCAGTTGAGGATAGGGCGACGCAGGCGCGGTCCCGGCCGCTTCGCCGGGCGCCTCGGCCGCAGCAGGCTGGCCGATATCGAGCGCCGGGCGCGGCGCCACTCCCGGCAGCGGAACCGCCTTGGCCGGCAGCGCCGCGACGATGGCCGCGGCCGTCGTGGCCGGCGCCGGTGCGACTGCCGCGACCGCGGTCCTGCCGCCCGCGGCGATCGTGGCCGGCGCGGTGCGGCTGTCGGCCCTGTCCTCGTCCTCGTCGGCCCCGCCGCCGAACAGATTGGCCAGGAAGCCGCGGCGCGGCTTGTCGGAGGCATCGGCGCTGGCGAGCTGGATCTCGGCCGCGCCGTTGCGGCGCGCCTTGTAGGAGGCGAGCGCCTGGCTGTAGCCGGCGAGCGGCTTGCCGTCGGACGGGACGTAGACGGTCTTGCCGTCGGGGAACATGGCCATCAGCTCGCTGCGGCTCATGCGCGGCCAGTAGCGCGCATTGCCGACATCGAGATGGACGAACGGCGCCCCGGATTTCGGATAATAGCCGACGCCGCCATACTGGAAGCGCATCGCCGTCTTGCGCAGCGTGGCGAGCTTGACGCCGGGAATGTAGAAATCGATCGCCTTGCCGAGCATGTGCTGGCTGTTTTCCGCGACGCCCGAGCTGCGGCTGCGCAGCATCGCGTTGGTACGCGGCGAACGGTAGGCCGAAACGATGTGGATATAGTCCCTGGCGCCGACGGCGTGGTAGACCTCCCACAAAAGGTCGATCACCCGCGGGTCCATCTTCGCCGTTTCGTCCTTGCGCCAGTCGCGCAGGAACCGGTTGATCTGGGCGAGCCCGGACGGAATGAACTTGCCGTCGCGCTTGTAGGTGATCTCGGCGCGTTCGCGGGTATGGATGAAATAGAGCTTCAGGGACCGGGTCTCGGCGAACGCCAGCCCCGTCCCCAGCAGAAGCAGGCACAGCGACAGGAGGGCTGCCTTCATCCCTCTGCCGTGAACGGACGCGAAGCTCCGTTCGCCCCTCTCGATACGCGCGCTCTTGGTCAAAACCCTGCCAACCGGCCCTGCATTGTCCCCGAACGACACCCGGATCGTCCAATCAAATCCGACTATCGACAATAATGGTTAATCGCCCCTTATTGAAGGGCGAATGCGGTTACAACGTGGCAATATCGCGGCCGGATTGCCAGACCGGCAACATGGTAAATCAATCTTTTACGGCGAATATGGCGGCGCGCCCGCGCGGCCGCTCACGAGGCGAGCCGTTCCGGCCTGTCCTCGCCGGGATCGATTCCCATGTCCTTGAGCTTGCGGTAGAGGGTCGAGCGGCCGATCCCCAGCCGCCGCGCGACCTCGCTCATGCGCCCCTCGTAATGGTCGATGGCCAGCCGGATCATGTCGGTCTCGACGTCCGCCAGGCTGCGCATGTCGCCGCGCTCGTCGATGGCCCGCAGGCTGCCGAAGGCTGCCTCGGCCGCGCCCGGCGCGACGGCCGGCGGTGCCGGATGCGCCTGTGCCGCCGGGCCCGCCGGCTGCTCCGGATCGCCGAGATCGACGCCGCTCACCTGCGCCCTGATCTGCGGGAAATCGTCGGGCGTGAGCAGTTCGCCCTCGCACAGCACCACGGCCCTGAAGACGGCGTTCTCGAGCTGGCGGATGTTGCCGGGCCAGTCATAGGCCTCCAGCATGGTCAGCGCCGCCGCCGAGATGCCCTTGACGCGGCCGCCGGTTTCCGACTTTCCCAGCCTTGCGACGAAGTGCTGCACCAGAAGCGGAATGTCCTCCCTCCGCTCGCGCAGGGGCGGGATGTGGATGGGAAAGACATTGAGCCGGTAATAGAGGTCCTCCCGGAAGGCGCCGTCCTTGACGCGCTGGATCAGGTCGTGATTCGTCGCCGAGATCAGCCGGATATCGACCTTGACGGTGGCGCGCCCGCCGACCGGATCGACCTCGCCCTCCTGTACCGCCCTGAGCAGCTTGACCTGCACGTCGAGCGGCAGGTCGCCGATCTCGTCGAGGAACAGCGTGCCGCCATGCGCCTCGACGAACTTGCCGGCATGCTTCTCCGTCGCCCCGGTGAAGGCGCCCTTCTCGTGCCCGAACAGGATGCTTTCGACAAGGTTCTCGGGGATCGCGCCGCAATTGACCGTGACGAAGGGCCGCGAGCGCCGCTCGCCGGATCCCTGGATGGCGCGCGCCACCATCTCCTTGCCGACGCCCGATTCGCCCTCGAGCAGGATCGGGATGCCGGACGAGGCCGCCTTGCGTCCGAGCCGCAGCACCCGCTCCATCGCCGGGCTCGCCGCGATCAGGTCGCGAAAGCTGAACGCGCCGCCGCCGGCGCGCGTCGGCCGGCGGGGGGCGGCGCCCAGCGCCTCGACCCGCAGCGCGGCGGCGACTGCACCCTGCAGCTTGTCCGGCGAAACCGGCTTGACGACGAAATCGAAGGCTCCGTGCCGCATCGCCGAAACCACGGTGTCGATGCCGCCCTGCGCGGTCTGCACGATGGCGGGCGCCGAGATGCCGCGTGCCCGCATCGCCTCCAGCGTCGCCAGCCCGCCCATGCCGGGCATCATCAGATCCAGCACGACCGCCGCCACCTCGCCGCCGCGCGGCCCTTCCAGCGCGGCGAGCGCGGCTTCCCCGCTTTCGGCCGCCATCGTCGCGTGGCCGGCCTTGGCAAGTATCCCTTCCAGCAGCCGCCGCTGCACGGGGTCGTCGTCGACAATCAGGATGGCGGTCATGGGTCCGTCGCGAAAGGAAGTGTTGACAGGGCGGCCTGGTTCAGATTGGCACAAATCTCCGGATGAACATGAAGCGATCCGGTGAAGAATTCTTTAGCGGCGGCACCGGCGAGAGCGAGGCGAGGCGAACATGGTCGATGGCAGCGGCAAGCGATACGAGGGCAAGGCGCGCGCGAGCAGGGAGGCATCCGGCCTCGGCGCCCTGCCCGAATGGAACCTGTCGGATCTCTATCCCGGCATGGACGCGCCCGAGCTGCAGCGCGACGTCGCGCAGGCGGCAGCCGATTCGGTCGCCTTCGAGACGGCGTGGAAGGGCAGGCTGGCGGATGCCGCCGCGAAAGGCGCGGCCGGAGGGCTTGGCGAAGCCCTGCGCACCTATGAGCGGATCGACGAGCTGATCGGCCGCATCATGTCCTATGCCGGGCTCGTCTATGCGGCCGACACCTCCGATCCGCGCCGCGCCAAGCTGTATGGCGACCTGCAGGAGAAGATGACGGACGCCAGCGCCCATCTGCTGTTTTTCGCCCTGGAGCTGAACCATGTCGACGACGCCGTGCTGGAGGCCGCGATGCAGGCCGACCCGGTGCTGGCCCGCTACCGGCCGTGGATCGAGGACCTCAGGCTCGACAAGCCCTACCAGCTCGAGGATCGCATCGAGCAGCTCTTCCACGAGAAGTCGGTGACCGGGCGCGGCGCCTGGAACCGCCTGTTCGACGAGACGATGACGGCGCTGCGCTTCGAGGTCGACGGCGAGCAGCTTGCGCTGGAGCCGACGCTCAACCTCCTGCAAAGCCCCGACGGCGAGGCGCGGCGCAAGGCGGCCGAGGCGCTCGCCGCCGTCTTCCGCGGCAATCTCAGGCTGTTCACCCTGATCACCAACACGCTTGCCAAGGACAAGGAGATCTCCGACCGCTGGCGCGGCTTCAAGGACATCGCCGACGCGCGCCATCTCGCCAATCGCGTCGAGCCGGAGGTGGTGGAGGCGCTGGCGCAAGCCGTCCGCGACGCCTGTCCGCGCCTGTCCCATCGCTACTACGCCATGAAGGCGAAGTGGCTCGGCATGGACCAGATGAACCATTGGGACCGCAACGCGCCGCTGCCGGAGACGCCGCAAGCCACGATCGGCTGGGAGGACGCGAAGGAAACGGTGCTGTCGGCCTACAACGCCTTCGCGCCCGAGATGGCGGCGATCGCGCGCCGCTTCTTCGACGGCCGCTGGATCGACGCGCCGGTGCGGCCGGGCAAGTCGCCGGGCGCCTTCGCCCACCCGACCGTGCCCTCGGCGCATCCCTATGTCCTGCTCAACTATCTGGGCAAGCCGCGCGACGTGATGACGCTCGCCCACGAGCTCGGTCACGGCGTCCACCAGGTGCTGGCCGGCGCGCAAGGGGCGCTGATGGCCTCGACGCCGCTGACGCTCGCCGAGACGGCCTCGGTCTTCGGCGAGATGCTGACCTTCCGCTCGCTTCTCGCGCGCACCGTCGACCGGCGCGAGCGCAAGGCGATGCTCGCCCAGAAGGTCGAGGACATGCTCAACACCGTGGTGCGGCAGATCGCCTTCTACGAGTTCGAGCGGCGGGTGCATGGCGAGCGCCGCAACGGCGAGCTGACATCGGACCAGATCGGCCGCTTCTGGCTGGAGGTGCAGGCCGAGAGCCTCGGGCCGGCGATCGCGCTGCGCGAGGGATACGAGACCTTCTGGGCCTATGTCCCGCACTTCATCCACTCGCCCTTCTACGTCTATGCCTACGCCTTCGGCGACTGCCTGGTGAACTCGCTGTTCGCCGTCTACCAGAACGCCGAAAAGGGCTTTCAGGAAAAGTATTTCGACATGCTCAGGGCCGGCGGCACCAAGCACCACAAGGAGCTTCTGGCTCCCTTCGGGCTGGACGCGAGCCAGCCCGACTTCTGGCAGAAGGGCTTGTCGGTGATCGCGGACCTGATCGACGAGCTCGAAGCCCTCGACCGCGCCGGATGACGGCCTGCTCCGCGCGGGGAGCGGCCGCCCGCTCAACGCCAGTTCAGGTCGTCGATCCACAGCGCCAGCGGCTCGGTGAGCCTCAGCGCCCAGTTGCGGGTGCCCAGAAGCCCCTGGTGCAACGCGACCACCGTGTAGGAATCCTCCTCGGCGTCGTACAGGTACATCGGCGCCCCCGCGGACATGTAGTCGGCATCGCAGGCGTGCAGGATATCGAGTTCCCTGATGTCGGCCTTCTGCACCTTGCACGTCGAATCGTATTGCCGCCACGGCTCGCGGCCGTCGCCGTAGCCGGTCAGGGTGAAATCGAGGCTGTCGACGTCCCCGAACGAATCGTAGCCGAGCCAGCCGACCGTCTCCTCGCCGATCGGCTCCTCGAAAATGATCACGGCGATGTCGTAGGGCCAGACCGAATCGTAGCTGCCGTCATAAGCCTTGATGAAATCCTCGAGGATGTACATGTCCTCCCATTCGGCCTGCCCGAACGGGATGAACGCCTCGCCGTTGAGCGCCGGCCAGAAGCGGGCGGTCTCGAGCCATCCGCCCTCGACGTCGTGATCGTAGACGCACCGCGCCGCGGTGACCGCGATCCGCGGCCCGATCATCGCCGCCGTGCAGCTCAGGCCGATCTTCGGCTCGGCATTGGCCGTCTGCAGGAAGCCCACCGTTATGTTGGGATAGGTCGTCGTATCCTGAACCTGCGAGCGGCCGTCGCGGCCGATCACGTCGCGCGACTGCTCGGCCTTGCGGACGCCCTTGAGCGCCTCTATGACGCGCTCGCTCGGCTCGATCACGCGTTCCGTGCCGTCATGCGAGCGGCCGATCATGCGGAAGGAAGGCGCGGCCGACGCGCCCGGAAACCCCCGGCTGGTTTCGCTGGATCGCTGCGGAGCGGCGCTCCGCACCCCCTTCGCCGGGCCGTCCGCCCCTTCGAGGGACCGCGCCACGTCCGGCGTGTCGACCCTCTTGCCGGCCGAGAAGTCCTGCGCCGTCGCCGGCGCCGCCAATGCGAGCGGCGCGAGCACCAGCGCCCACGCCATACCGCCCAGATGTCTGCCCATGTGCAATTCTCCCCAAGCACCACGATCGGTGCAGCCCACAGACGAATGGTGTCGATTTTTTGATCGTTGACAACAAGTTTCGCTTGCATGCCGGCGCGCAGGCCCGTTAGCGGATGGAGTGCCGGGGCGGACCGGCAAGCCGGGAACGCGCTCGGCGCTGCCCCTTTACCCGTTCCGCGCGACCATGTGATGGACGTTTCCAGGCCGCGCGACCCATCGGAGCAAGCCCGCAAATGGCAAGGAAGAGCTGGCCCATCTACGGCGAAATCACCGGGCCGATCGTGATGATCGGCTTCGGTTCGATCGGACGCGGCGCGCTGCCGCTGATCGAGCGTCATTTCCGCTTCGACCGGTCGCGCATGGTGGTGGTCGATCCGAGCGACGAGAACAGGCACCTGCTCGCCGAGCGCGGCATCGCCTTCGTGCAGGAGGCCGTCACGGCCCGGAACTACAGGAAGCTGCTCGGGCCGCTGCTGGCCAGGGGGGAGGGGCAGGCATTCTGCGTCAACCTGTCGGTCGATACCGGATCCGTCGACCTGATGCGCTTTTGCCGCGAGCGCGGCGCGCTCTACATCGACACCGTGGTCGAGCCGTGGCTCGGCTTCTATTTCGACGACAATGCCGACAATGCGGCGCGCACCAATTATGCCCTGCGCGAGACGCTGCTGGCGGAAAAGCGCGCCAGTCCCGGCGGCACCACCGCCGTTTCCACCTGCGGCGCCAACCCCGGCATGGTCTCGTGGCTGGTCAAGCAGGCGCTGATCAACCTTGCCGGCGACCTGAAGCTCGACGCGCCCGAGCCGGCAAGGCTCGACCGCGACGGCTGGGCGAGGCTGATGATGCGGGCCGGCGTGAAGGGCCTCCACATCGCCGAACGCGACACCCAGCGGGCGAAGGCGCCCAAGCCGCTCGACACGTTCTGGAACACATGGTCGGTCGAAGGCTTCATCGCCGAGGGGCTGCAGCCTGCGGAGCTCGGCTGGGGCACGCATGAGACATGGATGCCCCGGAACGCCCGGCGGCACAGGAAGGGCTGCAAGGCCGCCATCTTCCTCGACCAGCCGGGGGCCAACACCCGCGTCAGGAGCTGGTGCCCGACGCCCGGGCCGCAATACGGCTATCTGGTCACCCACAACGAATCGATTTCGATCGCCGACTTCTTCACCGTCCGCGACGGCTCCGGCAAGGCGACCTACCGGCCGACCTGCCACTACGCCTACCACCCCTGCAACGACGCGGTGCTTTCGCTCCACGAGATGTTCGGGGCGGCGGGAAAGGCGCAGCCGGTCCAGCACGTGCTCGACGAGACCGAGCTGGTCGACGGGATCGACGAGCTCGGCGTGCTGCTCTACGGCCACGGCAGGAACGCCTACTGGTTCGGCTCCCAGCTCTCGCTGGCGCAGGCCCGCGAGCTCGCGCCGTACCAGAACGCCACCGGCCTGCAGGTCACGTCGGCGGTTCTGGCCGGCATGGTCTGGGCGCTTGAGAACCCGCATGCCGGCATCGTCGAGGCCGACGAGATGGATTTCCGGCGTTGCCTCGAGGTCCAGCTGCCCTATCTCGGGCCGGTGAAGGGCTATTACACCGACTGGACGCCGCTCGCCGGCCGCCCGGGCCTGTTTCCGGAGGACATCGACACATCTGACCCGTGGCAATTCCGGAACATTCTCGTAAGATAGCAGGCTGGCCCGGATGTGGGGACCGCGCGGCGGTCGAGGGCCTTCGAGGACGAGGAGAAGATCAGGACATGTCGACTGCAGGCAGGATGGCCGCGGCAGCGGGTTTCACAGCACTGGCCGCGCTCGCCGGTTGCACCACCGGCCCGGGACCGGGTCCGTCGGGACCGATCGCGGTCGCGCCCCGGGGGATCGAGGGCTCATGGATCGACCAGCAGGGTACCGGCGTCACCAACTTCACGGCTGGCCGCTTCGAAACCTACGCGACCGACACCGGCCAGAAGCTTTCTGAAGGCACCTACACGATGCGCGACCCCGTGCTGGCCCAGATCAGCGGCTTTTCGCTGCTGCAGCAGAGGCCGGTCGCCTTCAATTGCGCCGTCGCCTCGCCGGTGGAGCTGAAATGCACCAGTGCGACCGGCCAGCAATTCGTGCTGATGCGCCGCACCGGCGTATCCTGAGCCGCGGCGCGCCGGTCCCGCCGACGGGCCCGACCCCCGCCTTGCGCGCGGGGCGGACCTCCTGCGATAAGGAGGGGAGCCGGGGGGAGGAGCGATGGGGCCGTATTTCGACGAGCTGGAGACGCGCACGCCAGACGAGCGCGAGCGCGCGCTGTTCGCCCGGCTGCCCGATTTCCTCGGCAAGGCGACGGCGGCGGCGCCCGGCCTTGGCCGCTGGCTTGCGGGATACGACCTGACGGCCGTCGCCAGCCGCGCCGCGCTGGCCGCGCTTCCCGTCCTGCGCAAGCCGGAACTGATGGAAATGCAGCGGGCCGAGCCGCCCTTCGGCGGCTTTGCCGACCCCGCGCACCTGGCCGGCAGCAGGATCTTCATGTCGCCCGGCCCGGTCTGGGAGCCGCAGGGAATGGCAGGCGACCACTGGCAGTCGGCGCGGGCCTTCTTCGCCGCCGGCGTGCGGGCCGGCGACCGCGTCCACAATGCGTTTGCCTATCACATGACGCCCGGCGCCTGGATTCTCGACGAAGGCGCGCGCGCGATGGGCTGCACGGTGTTCCCCGCCGGCACCGGCAACACCGAGATGCAGGTCGAGGCCGCCGCCATGCTGCGGCCTTCCGTCTATGCCGGCACCCCCGATTTCCTCAAGGTCATGCTCGACAAGGCGGCCGAGACCGGCCGCGACCTTTCCTCCTTCCGGCTCGGCCTGGTTTCGGGCGGCGCGCTGTTTCCCTCGCTGCGCGCCGAATATGCCGCGCGCGGCATTGCCGTGCTGCAATGCTACGCGACCGCCGAGTTCGGCGTCATCGCCTATGAGAGCATGGCCGCCGACGGCACCCCCAATCCCGGCATGATCGTCAGCGAGAACCTGATCGTCGAGATCGTCAGGCCCGGCACCGGCGATCCCGTGGCGGAAGGCGAGGTCGGCGAGATCGTCGTTACCTCCTTCAACCCGGCCTATCCGATGGTGCGGCTGGGCACCGGCGACCTGTCGGCGGTCCTGCCCGGCGCCTCACCTTGCGGGCGCACCAACATGCGCATCCGCGGCTGGATGGGGCGCGCCGACCAGCGCACCAAGGTCAAGGGCATGTTCGTCGACCCCAGGCAGGTCGCCGACGTGGTGCGCCGTCATCCCGGCATCGCACGCGCCCGGCTGGTCGTGACCCGCGAGGGCGAACGCGACGGCATGACGCTGCATGTCGAGCCCGCCGGCGGCGCCCGGCTCGAGGCCGCCGGCATCGAGGCCACCTTGCGCGAGGTCACCAAGCTCGGCGGCGCGGTCACGGTCGTGCCGGCCGGCACGCTGCCCAATGACGGCAAGGTGATCGCCGACGAGCGCGACTACAGCCGGTAGGCGCGCTCGGGGCCGCGCGTCACGGATCGCCGGCGCCCCCGAAGAACACGATCGCAAGGTCCGACCGCGGCACGAAATCCTCCGCGACCCAGCTTTCGCCGTCGCCGACAGCCCGCAACCCTTCCGGAACGCAGAATCTGGCGAAGCCTTCGCCCGCCTTTATCCTCAGATTGAACGTGCCGATCGGGCCGTTCCAGTTCCCGGCCGTCTTGAGCACATAGCCGACGGTGAAGGGTTCGGGAAAGCTCGACAGCCCGGCAAGCATCTGCCGGGTGGCGTTGTCGTAGCAGTAGCCGGCGCTTTTCGACCCGCTCTCCAGATAGGGCTCCGGCCCGTAATCCGAGCCGAAAAGCGGCTTGTAGGACACCTCGACCTCGGTCCACCCCGGCTTGAAGCTCTGCGTCCACTCGTAGACCGCCTGATAGTGCCATTGCGGAACGAGCCAGCCGCCGTCCGCCACCGCCAGCTTCTCCTCCGTCAGCGCGCGCACCGTCGCCTCCGGCAATTGCGCGAGCTTCTCGAAGGCTTCGGGATCGCGCGCGAACACGGGAACGCCCAGCTCGCCGAGCCTGGCGGTGACGTTGACCTCGCCCAGCCAGGCATATTCGTGCAGCGTCGGGGCGGCCGGGGCGCCGTCCACGCTCACCTCGAACGCCATGTAGTTGCGGGGATCCTCGCCGTCCGGCGCCCGGCTGCGGTCGTCGAAATTGTCCGGCGAATCGTCGAGGGGAACCTTCGCCAGCGGAAAACCGATCGTCCTTTCCAGCGCCTCGGCCGCAAAGGAGCTGAAGACGTAGCGGACGCGGATCTCGTCGAGCCCGATCTCCAGGTCCTCGCGCAGGATGGAGATGTCCTTGTCCTGCTTGAAGACCACGCCGCCAGCCGGGAACTCCGACCAGGCGCCGTTCGCATGCGCCGCGCCGCCCCCCAGCAGCGCCAGGCACGTCACGGCCGGCAGAAGATGACGGTTCATGCGCAGGCCCTCCCCGACGGACAGCGGCTCCCGGTTGGCGGCGGGGCCAGCCTAGCCGCAGCGCATCGGCCGCGCAACTCGGCGGCCCGCGCGGGCGGACAGGCCGCCGGCCCGTCGCGGCGGCCTTTCTCGGAATCTGCTTGCAAGGCCGCTTCGTCCGGTGTGAACATGCCGGAAAACGGGTGACGGAAAAACTGTCAAACTGACCGGCTATTGCCTTCGGCGAGCTTAACGGGAGATCGAAAGATGAAGAGAACTTTGGTGGTCGCGGCCTTGTCGGCATCGGCGCTCGCGCTCTCGGCACAGGCATCCCTTGCCGATTACGAACTGAACATCCTGCACTTCAACGACTGGCACAGCCGCATCGAATCCAACAATGCGTTCGAATCGACCTGCTCGGCCAAGGAAGAGAGCGAAGGCGCCTGCATCGGCGGCGCAGCCCGCCTCATCACCGCGATCGCGCAGGAGCGCAAGAAGCTGGAAGGCCAGAACGTCATCCTGCTCAACGCCGGCGACAACTTCCAGGGCTCGCTGTTCTACACGACCTACAAGGGCAAGGCCGAGGGCGAGTTCCTCAACCAGATGAAGCCGGACGCGATGACGCTCGGCAATCACGAGTTCGACGACAGCGAGGATGCGCTCGTCCCGTTCCTCGAAATGGTGACCTTCCCGGTCGTCAGCGCCAATGTCAGCCCGAATGCGCAGTCGAAGGTGGGCGACATGGTGAAGCCCTATGTCGTGCTCGATGTCGGCGGCCAGAAGATCGGCGTCGTCGGCGCCGTGACGACCGACACGCCGGAGATCTCCTCGCCCGGTCCCAACATCACCATCGAGGACGATGTCGCCAAGATCACCGAGGCGGTGAAGGCGCTGCAGGACCAGGGCATCGACAAGATCATCGCGCTCACCCATGTCGGCTATCCGCGCGACAAGGAGGCGATCGCACGGATTCCGGGCGTCGACGTGGTGGTCGGCGGCCATTCGCACTCGCTTCTGTCCAACACCGACGAGAAGGCCGAAGGGCCCTATCCGACGATGATCGACAATCCCGAGGGCTACAAGGTGCCGGTCACCCAGGCCGCCTCCTACTCGAAATATCTGGGCGCCTTCAAGGTCGTGTTCGACGACGACGGCATCGTCAAGTCGGCCGCCGGCGATCCGATCTTCCTCGACAAGTCGATCGAGCCCGACCAGGCCGTGCTCGCCCGCGTCAAGGAGATGGCCGGCCCGATCGAGGACCTCAAGGCGCAGGAGGTCTCGGAGACGACCGCCGCGATCGACGGCAGCCGCGAGACCTGCCGCTCGGCCGAGTGCACGATGGGCAACCTCGTCACCGACGCCATGCTCGACCGCGTGAAGGACCAGGGCGCCACCATCGCCATCACCAATGGCGGCGGCCTGCGCGCCTCGATCGACCAGGGCGTCGTCACGATGGGCGAGGTGCTGGCCGTGCTACCGTTCCAGAACACGCTCGCCACCTTCCAGATCGCCGGCAAGGACATCGTCGCCTCCCTAGAAGGCGGCGTCGCCCAGATCGAGGAGGGCGCCGGCCGCTTCCCGCAGGTCGCGGGGCTGCGCTTTTCCTTCGACAAGTCGGTGAAGCCCGGCGAGGGCCGCATCCAGTCCGTCGAGGTCAGGGACGGCGACGGCTGGGCCGCGATCGAAGAGGACAAGGTCTACACGGTCGCCACCAACAACTTCATGCGCAATGGCGGCGACGGCTACAAGCTGTTCGCCAGCAACGGCCAGAACGCCTATGATTACGGCCCGCAGCTCGATCAGGTCGTGGCCGATTACCTCAAGGCCCACCGGCCCTACACGCCGAGGATGGAAGCGCGCATCACCGAGGTCGTCGCCAAGGCGGCGGCACCGGCCGAAGAGGCGGCACCTGCCGAAACCGCCGCCGAGCAGGCACAGCCTGCGACGGAGGCACAGCCCGCAACGGAGGCGCAGCCTGCGCAGCCGGCACAGCCAGCCGAAACGGCCGAGGCCGAGGCGCCGGCAGCCGAACAGGCGTCTGCGGGGGCCTATACGGTGGTCGCGGGCGACAATCTCTGGACGATCGCCAAGACGCAGCTCGGCGAGGCGACCAGATGGCCCGAGATCGCCGCGGCCAACGGCCTGAAAAGGCCGTATCTGCTGCAGATCGGCCAGGAGCTGACGCTGCCCTGACATCCGGCAGCCGAGACGCATGCGGATGCCCGCCCGGCGCGAACCGGGCGGGCATCTGCCTGTCGGGGCCAGACTGACCGGCCGGGGAGTGCGGCCATTGTGTCACTTGCATTGATGCCGGCCACAGCTACGTTCCGCGCGCAGCAAAGGAGCCCACGATGGACCACGACACCGATCTGCCCGCAGGCGAGGCAGGGCCGCAAGGCGCGCCGCTGCCGGCGCCGGACGCCCGCGCGGGCAGGATCGGCGTGCTGCTGCTCAATTTGGGCACGCCGGATGCCACCGATTATTGGTCGATGCGGCGCTACCTGTCCGAATTCCTGTCCGACCGGCGCGTCATCGAGACCAGCCGCGCCATCTGGTACCCCGTGCTCCACGGCATCGTCCTGACCACGCGGCCCGGCCGCTCCGGCGCCAATTACGACCGCATCTGGAACCGCGAGGAAGACGAATCGCCGTTCCGCACCATCACCCGCAGCCAGGCCGAGCGCCTGTCGGCCACCTTCGCCTCCGATCCGCGCATCGTCGTCGACTGGGCGATGCGCTACGGCACACCGTCCGTCGAGGACGTGCTCGGCCGGATGACGGCACGGGGCTGCGACCGCATCCTCGCCGTGCCGCTCTACCCTCAATATTCGGCCTCCACCACGGCGACCGCCAACGACCAGCTCTACAGGGCGCTGATGAAGCTCCGCTACATGCCGGCCGTCCGTTCCGCCCCGCCCTATTACGCCGACCCGGCCTATATCGAGGCGCTGGCCCGCTCGGTCGAGCAGCATCTGGCCACGCTCTCCTTCGCGCCCGAGCTCGTCGTCGCCTCCTATCACGGCCTTCCGCAAAGCTATGCCGACAAGGGCGATCCCTACCCCACCCATTGCCTGGAAACGAGCCGCCTGCTGTGCGAGCGGCTGGGCTGGCCCGCCGCGCGGGTGATGACCACGTTCCAGTCGCGCTTCGGCAACGAGGTCTGGCTGCAGCCCTACACCGACGAGACGGTGCAGAAGCTGGCGCGGGACGGCGTCAAATCGATCTCCGTCATCAATCCCGGCTTCTCGGCCGACTGCCTGGAAACGCTGGACGAGATCGGCCGCGAGGTGCGCGACGAGTTCCTGCATGCCGGCGGAAAGAACTTCTCGCACATCCCCTGCCTGAACGATTCGGACGAAGGCATGTCCGTCATCGAGGCGATCGCGCGGCGCGAGCTCTCGGGCTGGCTCTGACCGGCCCCCGAATTGACGGCTGATTGACGGGGCAAGGCCGGCGCCGCCACCGCAATTCCGCCCGAGGTCGATTGTATCCCGCCCCATCTGTGCGTAGATGGGGTTGCGGAGCGCTGCGGCGCGGTTTGCGGAGAAGAGCGAAATGTTCTCAGGCCTCGACATCGTGATCGGCGTCCTCGTCGTCCTGGTGCTTCTGCTGATCTTTTCCGGCATCAAGACGGTGCCGCAGGGTTTCAACTTCACGGTCGAACGCTTCGGCCGCTACACGCGCACACTGTCCCCCGGCCTCAACATCATCGTTCCCTTCATCGACCGCATCGGCGCCAGGATGAACATGATGGAGCAGGTGCTCGACGTTCCGACGCAGGAGGTCATCACCCGCGACAACGCCATCGTCTCGGTCGACGGCGTGGCCTTCTACCAGGTCCTCAACGCCCCGCAGGCCGCCTATCAGGTCTCGGGCCTCGAAAACGCCATCCTCAACCTGACCATGACCAACATCCGCTCGGTCATGGGCTCGATGGATCTCGACGAGCTTCTGTCCAACCGCGATGCCATCAACGACCGGCTGCTCAGGATCGTCGACGAGGCGGCGCATCCGTGGGGCATCAAGATGACCCGCGTCGAGATCAAGGACATCAACCCGCCCGCCAACCTGGTCGAATCGATGGCGCGGCAGATGATGGCGGAGCGCGACAAGCGCGCCCAGATCCTTGCCGCCGAGGGACTCAAGCAGGCGCAGGTCCTGGAAGCCGAGGGCCGCAAGGAAGCCGCCTTCCGCGACGCCGAGGCGCGCGAGCGCGCCGCCGAGGCGGAAGCCCGCGCGACCCAGATGGTGTCGGATGCCATCGCCAAGGGCGACGTGCAGGCGATCAACTATTTCGTCGCCCAGAAATACACCGAGGCGCTGGCCCAGATCGGCTCGGCGAACAACAACAAGGTCGTGCTGATGCCGATCGAGGCGTCCTCGCTGATCGGCTCGCTGAGCGGCATCGGCGCCATCGCGCGCGAGGTGTTCGGCGACCAGCCGCCGGCCCGCGGCAGCGCGCGGCCGCCGGTCACCGGCCCCCGCCGCGACTGAGCCGGCCGGAGGCGCCGCCGTGCTCGCCAGCGTTTTTGCCGACCTCGAAGCCTGGAACTGGATGGTGCTGGGCTTCGCCCTGCTCGCGGCCGAGATCCTGGTTCCCGGCGTCTTCCTGCTGTGGATCGGCATCGCGGCGATCGCGACCGGCGCGCTGTCGCTGTGGCTGTGGGAATGGAGCGCCTGGACATGGCAGGTCCAGGTTCTCGCCTTCCTCGCCCTGTCTCTCGTCGCCGCCTTCGCCGGCAAGCGCGTCATGGGCAACGGCAGGACGGAGAGCGACGAGCCGCTGCTGAACCGGCGCGACGAGCAGCTCGTCGGCCGCACCGCCGTGCTGGTCGAGCCGATCAGCGAAGGTGTCGGGCGCATCCGCCTCGGCGACACGCTGTGGCGCGTCACCGGCCCCGACCTGCCGGCCGGCAGCCGCGTGCGCATCGCCGCCGCGCGCGGCGGCGAACTCGTCGTCGAGCCCGACGCCGGCACATAATCGTCAACGCTCCATTAACCATCGTCGTTTACGGATCGGTAAGCATCGGCGCATGGCGCCGCCCCAACCGTTCAGGTGACGATGACGCGCGCCCGCGCCACGACCGGAAGCCGCCTCCTCGCCAGGCGCATGGCGCCCGTCGCGCTGGCGATGCTGGCCGCCGGCTGGCCGCTCGCGGCGGCGGCCCAGCAGGCGGACGGCCTGCGCGGCGCGCTGGCGTCCGGCGCACCCACCGCGGGGCCCCTGAGGCCCGCGCCACCTGCCGAGCCTCTCGATCCGGTCCGTGCCCCGCCGCTTTCGGCGCAAGGCGCGATGGCGCGGACCACCGCGCCCGCCCGGCCGCTGAAACAGGACGGCGAACAGGATGAGGAGCTCGACGGCGCATCGGCCGACGAGGATCGCGCAGCCCGCGCGGCCAGGCGGCGGCGCGACACGCTGCCGGACCCGACGCTGGCGCGGCGGGCCGACGAAACGCAGGCGCCCGACACGCCCGCCGCGGACGGAGCCGACGGGACCGACGGGACCGACGGTTCCTCCGATGCCGGGCTTGTCACCGGCACGGTGCGCACCGGCCGCATCGACGCTGCCGATCCCGAACGGAACGCGGCTGCCCGGCCGACGACCGAACGCGCCATGCCGATCGAAGGTCCGGGCCGGCCGCCGGAGCGGGATCCTTACGACGCACCCGGCCTCAGGGTCGGCACCTTCCTGCTGCGTCCCACGCTCGACCAGGGCATCGAATGGACGTCCAACGCCACCAATATGGCAGGCGGCGGCTCCGACTTCGTCTCGGGCACGACGCTGCGCCTCGACGCGGCATCCGACTGGGCGCGCCATTCCGCCTCGTTCGACGGCTACGGCACCTACCGCACCTCGGTGACGGGATCGGGCCTGTCCGAATTCCGCGGCGCGGCGAACGCCGCATTGCACCTCGACCTCGGCCACGCGCTGCGCCTCGACAGCCGGCTGGGCTACGAGCGGAAGCCCGAGGAGGCCTCCTCCCCCGTCAGCATCGCCGGCGCCGCCTCCCGCCCGCTGCGCAGCACCTACTCGGCCGGCGCGGGTCTGGAAAAGACCGCCGGCAGGCTCCAGCTCGGGCTTGCCGGCGGCCTGACGCGCAACACCTATGGCGACGTGGCGCTCACCGGCGGCGGCTTCCTCTCTCAGGCAGACCGCAACCACACGCTCTATACGGCCACGCTGCGCGGCGGCTATGCGGCATCGCCTGCCCTGGCGCCCTTCCTGGAGGCCGAGACGGGCCGCCGCCTCCATGACGCGGCCACGGACAGCGCCGGCTACAGCCGCTCGGCCACCCGTTACGGTATCCGGGCCGGCCTCGCCTTCGATCTCGGCGAGAAGCTCAACGGCGAAATCGCGGCCGGGTGGGTGTCGGAAAAGCCGGACGATGCACGCCTCGCCGCGGTCTCGGGCCTTTCGGCGGCGGCCAACGTGCAATGGTCGCCGGTGCGCGGCACCATCGTCAGCCTGACCGGCGCGACCGAGGTGGAGGGCTCGACGACGCCCGGCCAGTCGGGATCGCTTCTCTACTCCTCGACGCTCGCCGTCTCGCGCGAGCTGCGCGCCAACCTGACCGGCACGGCGGCGCTGGACGCCGCCTGGCGCCGCTACGCCGGCACCGGCGACCGGGATTTCACCTGGGGTGCGGAGGCGAGCCTGACCTGGTGGCTGTGGCGCTATGCCGGCCTCAAGGCGCGCGCCCGCCACGAGCAGACGACAAGCACGCTTGCCGGGCGCGACAGCCGGACGACCAGCGTCTATCTCGGCGTGACGCTGCGGCGCTGACGCGGTCAGCCCGCCTCGAGGCTCGACTTGCCGCGCGGCCCGGCGGCCAGCCCGCGCAGCACGCGTTCGAGGCGCTCGTGCATGGCCGGCCGCTCCAGCGCGAAAGCGAGATTGGCCTCGACGAACCCTTCCGGCGAGCCGCAGTCGAAGGCGCGGCCCTTGAAGTGATAGCCGTAGAAGGGCTGGCTCGCCTTCAGCCCGAGCATCGCGTCGGTCAGCTGGATCTCGTTGCCTGTGCCCTTCTCCTGATGCTCCAGGATCGGGAAGATCTCGGGCTGCAGGATATAGCGGCCGTTGAGATAGAGGTTCGACGGCGCGGTTCCGCGCGCCGGCTTTTCCACCATGCGGTCGATCTCGAAGCCCGTCCCCGCCTGCGCGCCGCGCCCCACGATCCCGTATTTGTGGGTTTCGTCGGGGTCGCATTCCTGGACGGCGACGACATTGCCGCCGGTCTGCTCGTAGAGCGAGACCATCTCGGAAAGGCAGCCGACCTTCGCCTGCATGATCATGTCGGGCAAAAGCAGCGCGAAAGGCTCGTTGCCGACCAGCTCGCGCGCACACCACACCGCATGGCCCAGCCCCAGCGGCGCCTGCTGGCGGGTGAAGCTCGTCTGGCCCGGCAGCGGCTGCATGCGCTGGAGCATGGCCAGCGTCTCGTCGCGGCCGCGCTGCGCCAGCGTGTCGTAGAGCTCGAACTGGACGTCGAAATGGTCCTCGATGACGCCCTTGTTGCGGCCGGTGACGAAGATGAAATGCTCGATGCCGGCTTCGCGGGCTTCCTCGACCACATAGTCGATCACCGGCCGGTCGACCACCGTCAGCATCTCCTTCGGCACCGCCTTGGTCGCCGGGAGAAACCGGGTGCCGAGCCCCGCCACGGGAAAAACCGCCTTCCGAACACGCTTCGTCATTGCCAGCTTGTAGCCCTCGCCTGTTGGTTGCGCAGACACTTTCACGCCCGAATTGAAGAATACTGAACGCGTGAACACAAGGGCCGTTCCGAACGGCCGCGCTGCAGGGTCGGGGTGGTCGCTGCTTAAATCTTTGGTAAACTCTTTCCTAACCGCGTTCGGCGATAAGTGGCCCGACAATCGGACGGCTTTTCGCAGGAGGTGAGGATGCAAGCCGCAAGAACCGCCCGTCTGGCCGGCGCAGGAGCATTTGCCGGCCTGTTGATCTTTCTCTTCGCCGGCACGGGAGCCGCGTTGGCGGATTCCGGCTTCCAGCGCTGGATCGCCGATTTCCGCAAGGTCGCCACCAGCAACGGCATTGCGCCGCGCGTGCTCGACATGGCGTTTCGCGGGATCACCGCTCCCGATCCGGAAGTGCTCCAGAAAGCGCGCCACCAGCCCGAGTTCAAGGCGGCGGTCTGGGATTACATGGACGGCCGCGTCAACGAACGCGCGATCAATACCGGCCGGCAGATGGCGCGCGATTGGAAACCGTGGCTCGACCATATCGAGCAGAAATTCGGTGTCAGCCGGACGGTGCTGCTGGCGATCTGGTCCGTGGAAAGCAACTATGGCAGGATTTTCGAGAACCCGTCCGCGACACGCTCCATCGTCCGCTCACTGTCGACGCTGGGCTACGCCGACAAGCGCCGCTCCAAATGGGCCAGCGGCCAGCTCGTCGCGGCCCTCAAGATCCTGCAGACGGGCGACATCGACGTCGGACACCTGAGCGGCTCCTGGGCCGGGGCGATGGGGCACACCCAGTTCATCCCCACCAGCTATCAGCTCTACGCCGTCGACATCGATCGCGACGGCCGCCGCGACATCTGGGGCTCGATTCCGGACGCGCTGGCCTCGGCCGCGAACCTGCTGGCCAAAGGCGGCTGGCAGAGCGGCAAGACCTGGGGCTACGAGGTCGTGCTGCCGGCCGGCCGCAAGTTCCCGGCCGGCTCGCTGACGCTCGACCAATGGGCCGCGATGGGCGTCGTGCGCGCCAACGGCAAGCCGTTTCCGCGCGGCTCGGACAAGGCCGAGCTCAAGGTGCTGGACGGCCGGGAGGGCCCGGCTTTCCTGATGATGCGGAACTTCTTCGTGCTGAAGAAATACAACAATGCCGACACATACGCGCTCGCCGTCGGCCTTCTTGCCGACGAAATCGGCGGCTATGGCGGGCTGGTGCGCGACTGGAACCGGCCGTACACGCGGCTGACCTCCGACGAGAGCGAGGAATTGCAGAGACGGCTGTCCGCCCTGGGCTATTACGAAGGCAAGATCGACGGCCTGATCGGCGAAGGCTCGCGGTCGGCGATCCGCGCTTTCCAGGCCCAGCAAGGCTTGACGCAGGACGGCCACCCCAGCAAAGAAGTCCTCACGACCCTGAGGCGCAGGTGACGGAGTAGCGTTTTGACGGCACGGCGGGCGACGGCTTTCTTTCTGAAATGTGCGCTCGTGGCCGTTTGCGTCGCCATCGCCGCCCCTGCGGCGGTCGTCACCGCCACGACCACGGTCCAGGCGCAGCAGCAGGTGCAGCAACAGCAGCCGAAGCGCCGCGGCCTGTTCGAATTCCTGTTCGGCCGCCGCGAGCGGGAAGAGCCGGCCCCGGCGCCGAGGCAGCCGGCCCAGCGCCGCGCCCCCGCCGCTTCCGTTCAGGCCGCCCCGCCGTCGCCCCAGATCGTCGAGAAGCTGGAGAACGCGCGCACCGTGTTGGTGGTCGGGGACTTCCTCGCCGCCGGGCTGGCCGACGGACTACAGGAAGCCTTCGCGCAATCGCCCGGGGTGCGCGTGGAGGGCCGCGCCAACGGCTCCTCGGGTTTCGTGCGCGACGACTTCTACGACTGGCCGGGCGAGATCGGCGGGCTCATCGAGGAAACCCGGCCTGCCGCGGTGGTGGTCATGCTGGGCGCCAACGATCGCCAGCAACTGGCCGTCGACGGCAACCGCGAACGCGTCCGCAGCGAGGCGTGGACGGCGGAATATACCGCCCGCGTGCGCGCCTTCGCCGCCACGGTGAGGCAGGCCGGCGTGCCGCTCCTTTGGGTCGGAACGCCGTCCTTCAAGTCCTCCGGCATGACGGCCGACATGCTCGCCTTCAACGATCTCTATCGCGCGGCCGTCGAAGCGGTCGGCGGCGAATTCGTCGATATCTGGGAAGGCTTCGTCGACGACAATGGCGCCTTCACCACCGTCGGCCCCGACATGAACGGCCAGCGCGTGCGCCTGCGCGGCTCGGACGGCATCAACCTGACGGCCGCCGGCAAGCGCAAGGTGGCCTTCTATCTCGAGCGGTCCCTGAACAGGCTGCTGGGCGCGGCCGTGGCCCCCGGCATCGCCTCTCTCGAACCCGCCACCGGCCTCGCGCCCGGCTTCGGCGGGCAGGATCCGGCCGAAATCGACAGGACCGCGCCGATCGCCCTCGGCGATCCGGCGCTCGACGGCAGCGTCGCCCTGCTCGGCGCGCCGGATCCCGCACGGGAGGACAAGAAGCTCGGCATTCCCATCGAGCGGCTGGTCGAGGACGGACAGGCGATGACGAGCAGGCCCGGCCGGGCGGACGATTTCTCGACGACGCCGCGCGGCGACACGGAAGCCAGCGACGCTCGCGCCGCAGCGCCGGAGACGACCGCGACCATTCCGTCAGAAGCGCTTCCAGAATAAGTGGGCACCACTTGTTCGGTTCGGAAACGCGATAAACCAGGCACCTGGAGCGTCTGTTTTGATCCAATCAAAACAGGAACGCTCCAAGTAGGCCCGCGCTGAAGCGAAGCGATCCTCCGGACCGCCGGCCGCGTGTCGGGCGCCGCCGTCGCGCACGTCTTTTCCCGAAACCGGTCCCGTTCCGGGGCACCATCCCCTATCGCGGCAAAAGGCTCTCGCCCATCAGGCATTCGTCGATCGCGCGCGCGGCCTGACGCCCCTCGCGGATCGCCCACACCACCAGCGACTGGCCCCGGCGCGCGTCTCCGGCCACGAACAGCCGGTCGACGCTGGTGCGGTAGTCGCGATCGTTGGCCGCGACATTGGTCGAGCGGCGCGCGTCGACACAGGTGCCGAGCCGGTCGCCGAACTCGGCCAGGACCCCCGTCTCCAGCGGACCGGCAAAGCCGATCGCGATGAAGGCGAGATCGGCCCTGACGACGAATTCGGTCCCGGCGACCGGCCGCCGCCTCTCGTCGACCTCGCAGCATCTGACGCCGGTCAGGACGCCGTCCTCGCCGACGAACTCCAGCGTCGCCACCTGGAACTCGCGCTCCGCGCCCTCGGCCTGGCTCGAGGAGGTGCGCATCTTCGTCGCCCAATAGGGCCATGTCGCCATCTTGTCTTCCTTGACGGGCGGCTGCGGGCGGATATCGAGCTGGGTGACGCGCACCGCGCCCTGCCGGAACGCCGTGCCGATGCAGTCGGAGGCCGTGTCGCCGCCGCCCACCACCACCACATGCTTGCCGCCGGCCAGGATCGGCTCGGACGGCCAGGCAACCGACCGGATATCCTCTCCGCCCACACGCCGGTTCTGCTGGACGAGATAGGGCATCGCATCGTGAACGCCGGCCAGCCCGGCGCCCGGTATTCCGGCCGGCCGCGGCTTTTCGGAGCCGCCGCAGTAAAGCACGGCGTCGTACTCGGCCAGCAGCTCGGCCACCTTCCTGTCGGTACCGACATTGATGCCGCAGAAGAAGGTGACCCCCTCGCCCTTCATCTGCTCGACGCGGCGATCGACATGGTGCTTCTCGATCTTGAAGTCGGGGATGCCATAGCGCATCAGCCCGCCGGGCCGGCTCTCGCGCTCGTAGACATGCACCTCGTGGCCGGCGCGGCCGAGCTGCTGGGCAGCCGCCATGCCCGAGGGGCCCGAGCCGATGATCGCCACCCGCCTGCCCGTCTTGCGCTCTGGCGGATAGGGCCGGATATAGCCCGTCTCATACGCCTTGTCGGCGATCGCCTGCTCGATCGTCTTGATGGCGACCGGGACGTCCTCGATGTTGAGCGTGCAGGCTTCCTCGCACGGCGCCGGGCAGATGCGCCCGGTCCAGTCTGGGAAGTTGTTGGTCGAGTGCAGGTTGCGGATCGCCCCGTCCCAGTCGTCGTGATAGACGAGGTCGTTCCAGTCGGGGATCTGGTTGTGGACCGGGCAGCCGGTCGGCCCGTGGCAGAACGGCACGCCGCAATCCATGCAGCGGGCGGCCTGCTTCTCCACCTCCTTGTCCGACATCGGCAGCGTGAATTCGCGGAAGTGACGGATGCGGTCCGACGCCGGCTGGTAGGTGTGAACCTGCCGGTCGACCTCGAGAAAACCCGTTACCTTGCCCATGTCCCGTTCCTCGGTCTTGCGTTCGACCCTTGGACAGCCCGTCGAAAGGTCGTGCGTAGCTCTTGATCGGGCCGGCAGGCTGTGCCGGCCCCGCGGCGGTCAGCGCGGACGCGCCCCCGGTTTGAGCGAGGGCGGAACGCCCCTGAGGAAGATCGCGATCGGCATCATGCGGCTGCGGCGCCCAGCCTGAGGCGCTCCATCTCCAGCAATGCGCGCCGGTACTCGACCGGCATCACCTTGCGGAATTTCGGCCTGTACGCCGCCCAGTCGTCGAGGATCTGCTTGGCGCGGGTGGAGCCGGTCAGGTGCATGTGGTTGGAGATCAACTGGACCAGCCGCTCCTCGTCGTGGCGGGTCATGTCGCCGGAAACGTCGACGCGGCCCTTGTAGTCGAGGTCGCCGCCATGGTGGAGCAGCTTCTCCAGCATGTCGTCCTCCTCCGGCACCGGCTCGAGCTCGACCATCGCCATGTTGCAGCGCGCGGCGAAGTCGCCCTGCTCGTCGAGCACATAGGCGACGCCGCCCGACATGCCGGCGGCGAAATTGCGCCCCGTCCGGCCGATGACGACGACGACGCCGCCGGTCATGTATTCGCAGCCATGGTCGCCGACGCCTTCCACCACCGCGATCGCGCCCGAGTTGCGGACCGCGAAGCGCTCGCCCGCGACGCCGCGGAAATAGCACTCGCCCTCGATCGCGCCGTAAAGAACGGTGTTGCCGACGATGATCGAATCTTCCGCGACCGTCCTTGCCGCATCGGAGGGCCGGATCACCAGCCGCCCGCCCGACAGGCCCTTGCCGACATAGTCGTTCGCCTCGCCGACCAGCTCGAACGACACACCGCGCGTCAGGAAGGCGCCGAAGGATTGCCCCGCCGTGCCGGTGAGCCGCACCTGGATCGTATCGTCGCGCAGGCCCTTGTGGCCGAACCGCCGCGCCACCTCGCCCGACAGCATCGCGCCGGCCGAACGGTCGACGTTGCGGATCGGCGTTTCGAGCCTGACCTGCTGGCGCGCCTCCAGGGCCGGCCCCGCCTGCGCGATCAGCCCGCGGTCCAGCACGTCGTCGATCGGGTGTTGCTGGCGGGCCGTCCAATGGGTCTGTTCGCGGGGCGCCTCGGGCTTGTAGAAGATCTTCGAGAAATCGAGGCCCCTCGCCTTCCAGTGGTCGACCAGCGCATCCTTGGCCAGGAGCTCGGAGCGGCCGATCACCTCGTCGAGCTTGCGGAAGCCCATCGCCGCCAGCAGCTCGCGCACCTCCTCGGCGACGAAGAAGAAGTAGTTGATGACGTGCTCGGGCGTCCCCTTGAAGCGCTTGCGCAGCACCGGGTCCTGCGTTGCCACGCCGGTGGGGCAGGTGTTCAGGTGGCACTTGCGCATCATCACGCACCCGGCCGCGATCAGCGGCGCGGTGGCGAAGCCGAACTCGTCGGCGCCCAGCAGCGCGCCGACGATGACGTCGCGGCCGGTGCGCAACCCGCCGTCGACCTGCAGCGCGACGCGGCTTCTCAGCCCGTTGAGCACCAGCGTCTGGTGCGTCTCCGCCAGGCCCATCTCCCAGGGCGAGCCGGCATGCTTGATCGAGGTCAGCGGCGAGGCGCCGGTGCCGCCGTCATAGCCCGAGATCGTGATATGGTCGGCGCGCGCCTTGGCGACGCCGGCGGCCACGGTGCCGACGCCGACTTCCGAGACGAGCTTGACCGACACGTCGCCGGCCGGATTGACGTTCTTCAGGTCGTAGATGAGCTGGGCGAGGTCCTCGATCGAATAGATGTCGTGATGCGGCGGCGGCGAGATCAGGCCGACGCCCGGCGTCGAGTGCCGCGTCTTGGCGATCGTCGCATCGACCTTGTGGCCGGGAAGCTGGCCCCCCTCGCCGGGCTTGGCCCCCTGCGCCACCTTGATCTGCATCATGTCGGCGCTGACCAGATATTCGGTCGTGACCCCGAAGCGGCCGGATGCCACCTGCTTGATCGCCGAGCGCTCCGGATTCGGCGTGCCGTCCGGCAGCGGCGCGAAGCGGTCCGGCTCCTCGCCGCCCTCGCCGGTGTTGGACTTGCCGCCGATGGCGTTCATCGCGCGCGCCAGCGTCGTGTGCGCCTCGCGGCTGATGGAGCCGAACGACATCGCGCCCGTCGAGAAGCGCCGGACGATGTCGACCGCCGGCTCGACCTCCTCGAGCGGCACCGGCTCGCGGTTGTCTTCCCCGGCTTCGATGACGCGGAACAGGCCGCGGATGGTCCGCGCCTCGGCGGCGCGACTGTTCACCATCGCCGAAAATTCCCTGAACGTCTCCCGCGACTTGCCGCGCACGGCGTGCTGCAGCGAGGCGACCGCGTCGGGCGACCATAGATGCGCCTCGCCGCGCATGCGGAACATGTAGTCGCCGCCGACCTCCAGCGCGTTGCGCAGCACCGGGTCGTCGCCGAAGGCGAGGCTGTGGCGCTTCACCGTCTCGGCCGCGATCTCCTCCAGCCCGACGCCTTCTATGTTGGTGGAGGTGCCGGTGAAGTAACGGTCGACGAAGCTCCGCCTCAAACCGACGATGTCGAAGATCTGGGCGCCGCAATAGGACTGGTAGGTCGAGATGCCCATCTTGGACATCACCTTGAGGATGCCCTTGCCGATCGACTTGATGTAGCGGGTCACCACCTCGCCGGCGTCCACCTCCGGCGGAAACTCGCCGCGCCGGTGCATGTCGATCAGCGTGTCGAAGGCGAGATAGGGATTGATCGCCTCCGCCCCGTAGCCGGCCAGGCAGCAGAAATGATGGATCTCGCGCGGCTCGCCCGATTCGACCACGAGCCCGACCGAGGTGCGCAGGCCCTTGCGGATCAGGTGGTGATGCACGGCCGCCGTGGCCAGCAGCGTCGGAATGTCGATGCGGTCCGGCCCCACCTGGCGGTCAGACAGGATGATGATGTTGTAGCCGCCGGCGACCGCCGCCTCGGCCCGCTCGCACAGCCGCTCGATGGCCGCCGGCATGCCCTCCGCGCCCTCGGTCACCGAATAGGTGATGTCGAGCGTCTTGGTGTCGAACCGGTCCTCGGTATGGCCGATGGAGCGGATCTTCTCGAGATCCTCGTTGGTCAGGATCGGCTGGCGCACCTCCAGCCGCTTCTTGCGCGAGGTGCCGACGAGATCGAAGATGTTCGGCCGCGGCCCGATGAAGGAAACCAGGCTCATCACCAGCTCCTCGCGGATCGGGTCGATCGGCGGATTGGTGACCTGCGCGAAGTTCTGCTTGA
>ENA-UOVV01000321-UOVV01000321.1-compost-metagenome-genome-assembly--contig:-NODE-321-length-63202-cov-6.288026_pt1 | contig 63202 bp, 68 predicted proteins | sample MGYA00238155_ERZ761577 | MGnify/ENA primary metagenome ERZ761577 (study PRJEB28898, sample SAMN06268775) | compost metagenome | isolation source: Emeryville, CA | place: USA:Emeryville, CA | collected... | reverse complement strand
ACCGCGCACGCGAGGAGCAATAGGGTCACCGCGCACGCGAGGAGCAATAGGGTCACCGCGCACGCGAGGAGCAATAGGGTCACCGCGCACGCGAGGAGCAATAGGGTCAATCGTCCCTAACCGTGGGCCCTACGACCCTGGTGCCCGCCGGGCGCGCGGAGCAGGCTGGAAGTCATGGACAGCAGCTCCGCGGAGCCGCCGTGGGTGACAACGGGCAACCTGGCCGCGCAGGTGCACGAGACGCACACCGGCGTCGTCATGCTGCTCGGCGATAAGGCGTACAAGGCCAAGAAGCCGGTGACCACCGACTTCCTCGACTTCAGCACCGCCGAGCGTCGCGCCCGGGCCTGTGAGCGGGAGGTGGCGCTGAACCGGCGGCTGGCACCGGACAGCTATCTCGGGGTGGGCCGGTTCAGCGACCCGCAGGGCGGCGAGCCCGAACCGGTCATCGTGATGCGCCGCTACCCGGACTCGGCCCGGCTGGCCACCCTGGTGCGCGAGGGCCAGCCGGTGTACGCCCACCTGTCGGTCGTCGCAGAGATGCTGGCGCGCTTTCACCGTGCGGCGGACCGCGGCCCGGCCGTCGACGAGCAGGGCAGCGCCGAGGCGGTCGCGGGTCGGTGGCGGCAGAACCTCACGGAGCTGCAGAAGTACGCGGGCACCGTCGTCGACGCGGACACCGTGGCGCAAGTCGACCGGCTGGTAACGCAATTCGTCGATGGACGCGGCTCGCTGTTCGCCGACCGGATCGCGCAGGGCCGTGTCGTCGACGGGCACGGTGACCTGCTCGCCGACGACATCTTCTGCCTGCCGGAGGGGCCGGCGATGCTGGACTGCCTGGAGTTCGACGACCGGCTGCGCTACGTCGACGGCATCGACGACGCGGCGTTTCTGGCGATGGACCTGGAGTTCCTGCACCGCAAGGACCTCGCGGAGCACTTCCTCGACGAGTACAGCCGCCGCGCCGAGGACCCGGCGCCGACGTCGCTGAAGCACTTCTACATCGCCTACCGCGCGGTGGTACGCGCCAAGACCGACTGCGTGCGGTTCGCCCAGGGGCACGGCGAGGCGGCCGCCGACGCGCGGCGCCACCTCGACATCGCCGCAGAACACCTGACCGCGGGCGCTGTCCGACTGGTGATCATCGGCGGCGGACCGGGCACCGGCAAGACGACGGTGGCCCGGGCGTTGGCCGAACGCCTTGGCGCGACGGTGATCTCGACCGACGACGTGCGCCAGGAGATGGTGCGCACCGGTGTCATCTCGGGTCACGCGGGCGAACTAAACTCGGGTCTGTACCGACCGGAGAACGTGGCAGCCGTGTACGACGAGGTACTGCGGCGCGCGCACGGTCTGCTGCTCGCCGGCGTGTCGGTGATCCTGGACGGCACATGGCGTGATCCCGGCCCCCGGGAACGCGCGCGCACCCTGGCCGCCGAATCACAGGCCCAGATCGTCGAATTCACCTGTGCGCTGCCCCCGGAGCGGGCGGCCGCCAGGGTCGAGGCCCGCACGGGGTCGACGTCGGACGCCACGCCCGAGATCGCGGTGGCGTTGGCCGGAGACGACGCGGCCTGGCGGGCCGGGCACCGACTTGATACCAGTCGGCCCTTGGCTGACTCCGTCGCTGAGGCACAGCAGATATGTTGTACCGCAATCTAATTCGTCCGCTGGATCAGCGGCAACCGGTCATCGTCGGCATCGACGGTTCGAAGCATGCGGTGGCGGCCGCGGTGTGGGCGATCGACGAGGCCGTGCGTAGGGACGTCCCGCTGCGGCTCGTGCACGTGATCACCGGGCACCACCTGCACCGTGACCGCGGATACGCCTTCGCGGGTCACGTCCTGCACAAGGCGTGGCGCGCCGTCGAGGCCGTCGGCAAGCCGGTGGTCGTCGACTCCGATGTGTTCGAGGGGGATCCGGCGGGCGAGCTCATCGAGGCATCCCGCGGGGCCGCGCTGATCTGCCTGGGCGCGCAGGGGACCGACGATTCCCCCGGTGGAGAACGCGGTGCGACGACGGCGGAGGTGTCGCGGAGGTCGCACTGCCCGGTGGTGGTGGTCGAACGGGGCACGCGCGCGCCGGTGCCGGCGTGATTTGTGTTGATAAACGGGGACTTTCGGCCCTCGTTCGACGGTGCGGCGCGGAGTAGTAAGGAAGTATGAGTACAGGTACCGATATCGACATCGTCGTGACCACCCACGGCGAACTTCCCGGCGCCGCCGACTACGTGCGCGAGAAGCTCGGCAAGCTGCCACGGTTCAGCCACCGCCCGGTGCGGCAGGTGCGGGTGAAGCTCACCAAGCACCATGACCCGGCGGTGGAGCGGCCGGTGGTGGCGCAGGCCAATGTCGATGTCGACGGTCGCCTGGTTCGGGCCCAGGTCGAGGGCGAGACCGTGCGGGAGGCGGTCGACCGGTTGGAGGATCGGCTGCGTCGGCGGCTGCAGCGGGTCGCCGAGCACTGGGAGGCCCGGCGGGGTCGCCGGGCCGTCGCGGGGGAGTGGCGGCGAGACTCCGAGCCGACCCACCGGCCGAAGTACTTTCCGCGGCCGCGAGAGGAGCGCCGTGTGGTGCGGCGCAAGTCCTACTCCATGGCGCCGTGCTCGGTCGACGAGGCCGCGGTGGAAATGGAGATGCTGGACTACGACTTTCACCTGTTCACCGAAAAGGGCACCCGAAGTGCGGGCGTGCTCTACCGCGGCGGTCCGACGGGTTACCGGCTGGCGCTGGTGGCTCCCGTCACCGAGGACCGGCTCAGCCCGTTCGAATTGCCGTTGACCATCAGCCCGCACCCGGCGCCGTGTCTGACCGAGGAGGCCGCCATCGAGCGGCTCGGCCTGCTCGACCTGCCGTTCCTGTTCTACATCGACGCCGCGCGCGGCTGCGCGAGCGTGCTGTACCGCCGCTATGACGGCCACTACGGGTTACTCACCCCGGCGAGTTGTTAGCGATGGCCCCGGCACTGCGTGATGTGGTGCGCACCTTCAACAAGCACCTACTCAACCCGGTCATGCTCCTGCTCGCCGGACGTAAGCACTGGTATGCGGCGGTGATTCGGCACACCGGGCGGCGGTCCGGAAAGCGGTACGCGACACCGGTGGTGGCCGACCGCGTCGACGGTGGATTTCTCGTGCCACTTCCGTACGGCACCGCCGTCGATTGGCTGCGCAATGTCCTTGCCGCCGGACGAGGGACCCTCACCGTCCGCGGCGAGACGTTCGAGTTCGTCGCACCGGAGATCGTCGACGCCGAAACGGCGCTGCCGCAGCTGCCGCCGCGTCGGCGCGAGATGTTCCGCCGGCTCGGCACCGAGAGTTTCGTCAAGCTTCGGCCGGCCGACGTTGCGTAACGCAGTGGCGTTCGGCGCGCAAGTTTTTCGCCATAGCGTTACGTAACGTCGGTGCGCTGGGCCCAGGCCTCGGCCAGCAGCCGTAGAATCGTCGCATCGGTGTCGTTGACCGTTACCCGGATGACGATCCAACCGGCCGCGGCCGACTCTCGCATCTGCCAAATGTCCTTCGCGAACTGCGCGGGGCTGCGGTGATGGGCTCCCTCGTACTGCAGGGCGATCTTCAGCTCTCGCCACCCCATGTCGGCTTCGGCGACGAGCGCGCCGTATTCGTTGTGGATCGGAAGCTGGGTCTCGGGCGGCGGGTATCCGGCGCGGACGATCAGCAGCCGCAGCCGGGTCTCGCGCGGTGACTCCGCGCCGGGGTCGACCAGACGAATCGTCGCACGCGCGGCGGCCAGACCGTGCCGGAGCGGATGGCGCTCGGCGGCCGACTCGATGTCGGCGATTTTGAGCCGGGTCGCCCTGGCCAGCGCGTCGATCGCGATCACCGCGGTGTCGGTGGGGTACCTGCACGCCAGGTCGACCGCCGTGCGCGCCGGCGTGGTGACGCGCATCCCGTCCAGCATCTGCGTTTCGTCGTCGTCGATCGCGACCGCCCAGACGGTGAGGCCTTCGACGCGTCGGCGGTTCGCGTCGATGACCGTGGCCGGTCGGTTCGGGTCCATCCACTTCGCGCCGTGCAGCGCCGCCGCGGAGAAGCCGGCCACGATGCCGTGTCCCCGCGACCGCATCCAGCCGGCCTTGGCGCGGACGACCGGCGTCAGCTCGACGCCCTTAGCGAGGTACACGTCGCGGTGCAGCGCGACGTAGTGGGCGCGCAACTGGTGGCGCTTCAGTACACCCGCGGCGATCGCCGCGCTGCCGAGGAACGGCCCGGTCAGGCTCATGGGCGCCAGCCTGCCCGGCGGCACCGACACGTTACGTAACGCAGTGGCGCGTAAGAGCCGGATTCCTCGGCACCGCGTTACGTAACGTCAGCCGCGGGTGACCCTCTCCATCTCGCGGCGGCGGTCGAGTAGCGCGGTGTCCGGGTTGGCCACCTGCACCAGCGACGCGCCGGCCGCGAACACCGCGAGCAGGTGCTCGACGATGTCGTCCGCGGTGTCCCACGACGCGGTCGACAGCACCCGATCGTCGGACGTAAGCCCTTGGGTGTCAGCCGCTTCCCGGGCCACCGCCAACACCTCGGACACCGAGCGGCCGGACAACGCCGGGCCTGGACTGGGTGCTGGGACGATCTGATCGCCGTGCACCCGCACCGCGGTCGCGTAGTCGGTCACGCCGACGGGCAGATCCGGTACCGGTTTGCCGAACGGATCCAGCGACAGCACCGCGACCTCGCCCACCCCGACCAGCTCGTCGGCCTCGGACAGCCGGTCGATCGTGCACAACGCGATGTCGGCGCTCTCGTCCAGCACGACTTCCGCTCCGGCCCACCAGATTCCGAACAACACCGCCGCGGTCTGCCAATGCGCGGGCAGTAGCACCGCGACCCGGCTCGTCGGCGTCGCCCCCAACTCGTCGCGCAGCAGGTTGCCGGTCTTGGCGGCCCAGTTGGCCAGCGTGGCGGTCGACAACTCGATGCGCTCGCCGGTCGCATCGTCGTAATACGTGATCCGCGGACCCGCCGGATCGGAGGCCATCAGCGGGTCGAGAATCGCCGAACTGACCGTCGTCACGGCTAGTTGACGCAGGCCGGATCGTCGCTGCCGGCGGTCAGGATCGGCGACGGCGCAGGCGGCGGGTCGTCGCCGACGTATCCAGCCGACGCGGGGTCGGCGGTCATCAGCGTCGCGTCGGTCCCGTCCAGGCCCGAGCCCGGGCCGGTGTAGTCGTCGGCGAGCACCACCCGCACCGCACCCGGCGGCACCGAGGCGTCCTCGACGATCGGCAGCCCGCCGAGGTCTCGCGAAACCGCCTGCGCGCCAAGGTCATCGGCCCGCGCCGCCTGCACCTGGCTGCTGGTCACCGGCGGACCCTCGTGGTTGCCCGTCATGCCGGGGGTGAACCCCTTGTTGGTCAAAACGGCCGACACCGCGGCGGCCAGACCGTTGATGTCGGTGGCGTTGAGCACATCGGCGGTGGTCTTGTCCGGCGAATAGGCCAGCTGCTCGGTCTTACCCTCGTCCTGGTCGTGCAGCAGACCGGACACCCACTCCTTGACCTGAGCCGGGTCCACCCGCACCACGCTCTGCATGCCGTCGTCGCTCCAGCCGTTCTCGTCGAGCACCGGAATGGTGGCGAACGCGACGTTGCCCGCCGCCAGCTTCTGCAGCTGCTTGGCGAATTCCATGACGTCCCAACCGTCGGAGAGCACCACCGACCGTTGTACCGCGTCCTGCAGGCGCTCCAACGTGGCCGGGCTGGACAGCGTCTTGCCGGAGATCACGTCGTGGGCCAGCGACGCCATCACCGCCTGCTGCCGGGTCACCCGGTCGAGGTCGCCGCGCGGCAGGTCGTGGCGCTGACGCACGAAACTCAACGCCTGCGGACCGTTCAGCCGCTGCCAACCGGCTGGAAAATCCGCACCCGAGAGTGGTTCGTAGACCGCCTCTTTCAAGCAGACATTCACCCCGCCGAGCGCGTCGGTGATCAAGGCGAACCCGAGCAGGCCGATCTCGGCGTAATGGTCGACGGTAACCCCGGTCAGGCTGGCCACCGTCTTGATCAGCGCCTCGCGTCCGGCCTCGACGGCCTTCGGTTCGGCCACCGCCGGATCTTCGCCCCGCTCCTCGACGAGCTCGATCATCTTCTCGGCGTGCACCGACCCGTAGACGCCGTTGATCTTCATCTTGCCGACGCCGGGTGCCTGGACGTAGGAGTCGCGGGGGATCGAGATCGCCGTCGCCGACTGGCCGTTGTTCGGGATGCGCACCAGGATGATTGTGTCGGTGTTGTTGGCCTCGTCGGCGCCGGCCCGCAGCGTGGCCAGCTCCTCCTCCGACAGCGGGTTGCCGTGCGCGTCGGTGCGGCTGTCCATGCCGACCAGCAGGATGTCGATCGCCCCGTCCTCGCCACCGTCGCCCAGCGCGAACGGCGAGATGTGGTTGATGCCCGATTCGAAGGCGCGGATCTTGCCCCAGGCGGCGCCGGTGCCGACGACCACCGCCAATGCCGCGGCCACAGCGATGACACGAAGCGAGCGTGCGGGCATCAGCCCAGGTTACTTGCGAGACGGCCGGGAAGCCGGTAGCGCCGACCGGCGTGCCAGACTCGTGATTGTGCCTTTTCCGAAGTCGGCCCGAATCGTTATCCCCGGCGGGGGTGGGCTGGTCGGCCGGGTGCTCGCCGAGAAGGCCCGCGGCCGGGACCGCGATGTGCGGGCGCTGAGCTCGTCGCAGTGGGACATCACCGACCCCGCCGCGGCCGAACGTCACGTCGCCGCCGGAGACGTCGTGATCAACTGCGCGGCCTACACCCGGGTCGACGCCGCCGAGACCGACCGGGACCGGGCCCGCGCCGTGAACGCCGACGGCCCCGGCCACATCGCGCGGGCCTGCGCCCGGGTCGGCGCGCGGCTCATCCAGCTGTCCACCGACTACGTGTTCTCGGGGCGGTTCGACGGCCCGCCGCGGCCCTATGAGATCGACGACGAGACCGACCCGATCAGCGTGTACGGCCGCACCAAGCTGGACGGCGAACGGGCCGTGCTGGCCGCGTTGCCGGAGGCCACCGTCGTCCGCACGGCCTGGATCTACCAGGGCCGCGACGGCGCCGACTTCGCCGCCGTCATGCGCCGCGCCGCCGCCGGCGACGGCACCGTCGAGGTGGTCGCCGACCAGGTGGGCTCGCCGACCTATGTCGACGACCTGGTCGACGCGCTGCTGCAGATCGTCGACGACGACATCCGCGCCCCGGTGCTGCACGTCGTCAACGAGGGCCCGGCCAGTCGGTTCGACCAGGCCCGGGCGGTGTTCGAGGCCGTCGGCGCCGATCCGTCGCGGGTGTTACCCGTCGACAGCACCCGTCATCCGCGCCCGGCGCCGCGCCCGATGTACTCGGCGCTGTCGATGGCGAAGTCGGTCGCGGCCGGGCTCACCCCGCTGCGACCCTGGCGCGCGGCGATAGCCGCCGCGATCGGACCGCTACCCTCTACGCCGTGAGCGACGAACTGGTGGTGATCACGGTGACGTACTCACCGGGTCCGCACCTGAACCGCTTCCTGGCGTCGCTGTCGCATGCCACCGACCGCCCGGTCACGGTCGTGATGGCGGACAACGGGTCCACCGACGGGGCGCCCGAGGAGGCGCTGGAGCGCTACCCGAACGTGCGGTTGCTGCGCACCGGCGGCAACCTGGGCTACGGGACCGCGGTCAACCGCGCCGTCGCGGAGTACCTCGGGGATGCCGGGGCGGCGTCGTACTCGGACTTCTTCGTGGTCGCCAACCCCGACGTGCAGTGGGGCCCGCGCAGCATCGACATTCTGCTCGAGGCGGCCGCGCGCTGGCCGCGGGCCGGCGCCCTGGGACCGCTGGTGCGCGACCCCGACGGTTCGGTCTACCCGTCGGCGCGCCACCAGCCCAGCCTGATCCGCGGCGGCATGCACGCGGTGGTCGGGCCGATGTGGAAGTCGAATCCGTGGACGGCCGCCTACCGGCAGGACCGCCAGGAGCCCAGCGAACGCGAAGTCGGCTGGTTGTCGGGCTCGTGCCTGTTGCTGCGGCGGGCCGCATTCGGCGAGGTGTCGGGCTTCGACGAGCGCTACTTCATGTATATGGAGGACGTCGACCTCGGCGATCGGCTGGCCAAGGCCGGCTGGCAGAACGTGTACGTGCCGTCGGCCGAGGTGTTGCACGACAAGGGCCACGCCACCGGCCGCGACCCGGCCCGCAACTTGGTCGCCCACCACCGCAGTACCTACACTTTCCTGGCGGATCGCTACTCGCGGCGGTGGCAGGCACCGCTGCGCTGGACGATCAAAGCTGCCCTTGCCGCACGCGCGGGGTTGGTGGTTCGCAATTCTCGGCGTCAGCAGTCGAAAGGACGGCTCTAGCGTGAATCCCGCTCAAGTGGACGCCGTCGTGCTCGTCGGCGGGCTCGGCACCCGGCTGCGGCCGCTGACGCTGTCGGCGCCCAAGCCGATGCTGCCGACGGCCGGCCTGCCGTTCTTGACCCATCTGTTGTCGCGGATCGCCGACGCCGGCATCGAGCACGTCGTGCTGGGCACCTCCTACAAGGCCGCGGTGTTCGAGTCGGAGTTCGGCGACGGCTCCAAGCTGGGCCTGCAGATCGAGTACGTCGTCGAGGAGGAGCCGCTGGGCACCGGCGGCGGGATCGCCAACGTGGCGTCCAAGCTGCGCCACGACACCGCGGTGGTGTTCAACGGTGACGTGCTGAGCGGCTGCGACCTCAACGCCCTGCTGGACTGCCACTCCAACAACGGCGCGGATGTGACGCTGCACCTGGTGCGCGTCGGCGACCCGCGGGCCTTCGGGTGCGTGCCGACCGACAGCGAGGGGCTGGTCACCGCGTTCCTAGAGAAGACGCAGGATCCGCCGACCGACCAGATCAACGCGGGCTGCTACGTGTTCAAGCGCGAGGTGATCGACCGCATCCCCAAGGGCCGGCCGCTGTCGGTGGAGCGGGAGGTGTTCCCGGGGCTGCTGGCCGACGGGCTGCGGGTGTGCGGTTACGTCGACTCCACCTACTGGCGCGACATGGGCACCCCGGAGGACTTCGTGCGCGGGTCGGCCGACCTGGTGCGCGGGATCGCCCCGTCGCCGGCGCTGGGCGGACACCGCGGGGAGTCGCTGGTGCACGATGGCGCCAGCGTCGCACCCGGAGCCCTGGTGATCGGCGGGTCCGTGGTGGGCCGCGGTGCCGAGATCGCCGGTGGCGCAAGGCTGGACGGCGCGGTGATCTTCGACGGCGCGAAGGTGGGTGCCGGCGCGGTGATCGAACGGTCGATCATCGGGTTCGGCGCGCGCATCGGCCCGCGGGCGTTGATCCGCGACGGGGTGATCGGCGACGGCGCCGACATCGGCGCGCGCTGCGAGCTGCTCCGCGGCGCACGGGTGTGGCCGGGGGTGACGATCCCCGACGGCGGCATCCGCTACTCGACCGACGTCTAGCTCATCGGCGGGCCGCGGCGGCCAGTTGGCGCAGGCCGAAGTCGACATCGTCGGGCAGCGCATCGAGCGGCCACCACCGCAGATCCAAGGACTCGTCGCTGCGGGCGAGTTCGGCGCCCGCCGGTGCGTGCGCGATGAACTGCATGTCCAGATGGCGGGTCGGCACGCCCAGCGAGCAGGTGACCGGGTGCACGTGCAGCGCGGCCAGCGCGGGGTCGACGGTCAACCCCTCGATGCCGGACTCCTCGGTGGCCTCCCGCAGCGCGGCGGCGACGATGTCGGCATCGCCGGGCTCGCAGTGCCCGCCGAGCTGCACCCACCGGCCGATCCGCGGATGCAGGGTCAGCGCCGCCCGCGTGCCGGTGTGGTCGATCAGCAGCGCCGAGGCGGTGACATGGCCGGGCACGCATTCACGCAGACAGCCGTCGGGCCGGGCGGCCAGAAACGCCAGCACCGCGTGGCGCAGCGTGTCCTGGGCGGGGTCGGGCGCCCGCCAGGCGGTCAGGATGTCGACGGCCGAGGCGTGCAGGCTCACTCGCGGACCAGCAGACCGTCGGTGGGTACCGGATCGCGGGGTGTCGGCGGGCCGTCGGCGGCGTAACCGATCGCGATGGCGCCCAACGGTTCCCAGTCGTCGGGCAGCGCCAGTTCGTCGCGCACGAGCTCGGGCGCGAAGATCGTCGACCCGATCCAGCAGCTGCCGACGCCGCGCACCGCCAGCGCCACCAACAGTGCCTGCACCGCGGCGCCGACCGCGACGGTGAACATGGTGTGCTCGGCGGCGGTGCGGGCCGCGTCGGGATAGGTGTGCGCGCCGTCGGGCACCAGGAACGGAATGACCAGCTCGGGTGCGTCGTAGAGGATCTGGCCGCGGCTGACCCGCTTCTCGACGGCGTCGGCGGGCCTGCCGTCGCCGGCGAGGTCGGCGCGCCATTTGTCCTTCATCCGGTCCAGCAGCGCGACGCGCTTGGCCCGGGTCTGCACCCACACGAATCGCACCGGCCGGGTGTGATGCGGGGCAGGGGCGGTGAGCGCCTCGGCGACGGCGGCCTCGATCAGCTCGGGCGGCACCGGCTCGGAGCTGAACCGGCGCACCGACCGGCGCAGCAGCTGGGCCTGTGAGCGGCCCAGCGCGACGGCCTCCTCGGTGCCCAGCCAGAACAGGTCGTCCTCGCCGGAGCGCAGCAGTGTGCGGGCGTTGGATCCGTTGTCCCGCAGCGACAATCCGCGCACCACCGCGACCGGGATGCCGGTCAGCTTGCCCTTCACCAGATCGGCGGCGGCGGCGATCTCATCGGCGATCGCGATCTCGGTGACCACCAGTTCGTTGCCGTGCCGGTCGCGTGCCCCCGCGTAGCCGTGCAGCGTGGTCAGTCCGGCGGCCCCGATCGCCATGTCGATCTGCCCGTTGCGCCACGCCCGGCCCATCGTGTCGGTGATGACGACGCCGACGGTCACCCCCAGCCGGTCGCGCAGCCCGGCGCGCAGCGTCGCGGCGCTGGCGTCGGGATCGACCGGCAGCAGCGCCAATTCGGTTGCACCGACGTTGGACCCGTCGACGCCGGCCGCGGCCTGCACCAGCCCGAGTGCGTTCTCGGTGATCAGCGTGCGGCCCTTGCGTGCCAGCACGCGTACCGCCTCGGCGTCGATCAGTTTGCGCCGCAACGCGTCGCGCTCCTCGGGATCGGAAGGCGCGTCGACGATGCGGCCCTCGCACTTGGACACCACCTTGCTGGTGACCACCACGACGTCGTCGTCGCGCAGCCACGGTGCGGCCGTGGCGAGCGCGGCGGCCAGGTCGTCGCCGGGCCGGAACTCCGGCAACCCGGGCACCGGAAGCACCTCGACCGCGCCAGCGGCACCGTGCTCGGTCACGGTTTGACTCCCGCGAGATCCATTCCGGCGCGCACCATTTCGGCGGTCACAGCGGGATCCTTCATCAACAGGGGCACAGCGCGCACCTCGATCCCGTCCACCGCCGCGTGGTCGTCCTCGTGGATGAGCCAGCCGTCGAGTATCCCGGTGCCCGAGCGCGCGCCGTAGTGTGCGGCGACGGCCTCGGAGGTGCTCTCCACGCCGATCACCGACAGGCACTCATCGGCCATGCCGCGCAACGGTTTTCCACCGATGATCGGGGAGTAGCCGATGACCGGCGCCGCGGTCGTCCGCAGCGCCCCGCGGATGCCGGGGATGGCTAGGATCGCGCCGATGCTCACCACCGGGTTGGACGGCGCGAGCAGGACCACGTCGGCGGTCTCGATGGCCTCGACGACGCCCGGACCCGCGGTCGCCTTGTCGGCGCCGACGAACGCGAAGCTGTGCGTGGGGATCTGGGCGCGGTAGCGCACCCACCACTCCTGGAAGTGGATCGCGCGTTTCTCACCGGCCGAATCGCCTGGGCCGGGATCGGTGACGACGACGTGGGTTTCGCAGCGGTCGTCGCTGGCGGGCAGCAGCCGCGCACCCGGCGACCATCGCTTGCACAGCGCCTCGGTCACCTGTGACAGCGGATAGCCGGCCCGCAGCATCTGGCTGCGCACCAGGTGTGTGGCCAGATCGCGGTCGCCGAGGCCGAACCAGTCCGGTTGCACACCGTAGGCGGCCAGTTCCTCCTTGGCGTGCCACGTTTCGTTGCGGTGGCCCCAGCCGCGTTCGGGATCGATGCCGCCGCCGAGGGTGTACATGCAGGTGTCGAGGTCCGGACAGATGCGCACGCCGAACATCCAGGCGTCGTCGCCGATGTTCACGACCGCCGTCAGCTCATGTTGCGCGGGGCCGGAGCCGCCGAATTGACCCAGCCCCAACAGGTGTTGGACGCCGAGCAGAAAGCGCGCACCGCCCACTCCGCCGACCAGAACCGTGACCTTCACGTGACCGACACTAGGCTCTCGGGCGCGCGCTCGTGCGGGCAGGCTTTCGGCTCAAGAGCAGGGCGGCAGGGGGTGTGACCGACACGCCGGGTAAACGACGCGCCGTATCCGAGTCACGGAATGGTATGAATTTCTGTTCCAGCGCTTGACCGCGACAGCTAACAAGTGTGTAATCACACCAGTGTCATTTCCTGGTTGGACGGCCGGTCCCGGTGTCGCAGACCGAGATTCGATCACATGTTCGAATCGAGATGGCCGTAAATGGAAATATTGGGTATTTACGACACCAGGTGAGGAGGCGGGAAGATGTCCTATGAGCAGGTCGAATTCGATCGCGACGCGCGGTTTGAGAACCGCATGCTTGGCTCCGTAGGCAACACACCGCACGCCAATACCGCACCGAAGTCAAAGGGGGTCACCGGGCGTCCTCAATTGAGCTTGGTGCCCAATCCGCCCGAGAGAGTTGAAGTTTCCCGGGCAATCCCGGTACTTACACCGGAGGACGAGCTCTGGCAGGAAAAGGCGCTGTGCGCCCAGACCGACCCCGAGGCGTTCTTCCCGGAAAAGGGCGGCTCCACCCGCGAGGCCAAGCGCATCTGCCTGGGCTGCGAGGTGCGTGACGCCTGCCTGGAGTACGCGCTGGCCCACGACGAGCGCTTCGGCATCTGGGGCGGTCTGTCCGAGCGCGAGCGCCGTCGCCTCAAGCGCGGCATCGTCTGAGTCGTCGCGCTACTCGTCGTCGATCGTCGGGTCGATGACGGAGGGTTCGACGCCCAGGTACGTGGCGACCTGGGCGACCAGTATCTCGTGCAGTAATTCCTCGAGTTCGATCGCGTCCTTGGCGCGTCGCTCGATCGGCTTGCGGAACAACACGATTCGCGCTCGCGTGGCATTGCCGCGGACGTCCACGCCGGCGGGGATCAGCCGGGCCAGGGCGATGGGTCCGTCGGCGATCACCTCGGGCGGCCACTGGATGCTGTCGGGATCCTTGGGGGCGATGCGGGGAATCTCGTCAACCGCGACGTCCAGGCCGGTCAACCGCTCCCGCCAGCGGCGCTCGATCGGCTCGTAGGCCTCCAGCACCGCCATGTCGAACCGCTCGGCGCGGCTGCGCCAGCCCGGCACCGTCGGCGGCAGCAGCGGGCCGCGTGGGTCGCGGCCGCGGCGGGTTCGCAGGCGTCCGCGCTGGGGCACGGCCCGATCGTAACGGTTACTTATCGGCGCGCAGTTCGCTGCGCGTGTCCGGCGGCTTGTGCCGGACCGCCACGATAGCCTCTCGCTGTGAATGTTCCCCGTCGCTGCTGTCGGCCCGGGTGCCCTCACTATGCCGTCGCGACGCTGACGTTCGTGTACTCGGATTCGACGGCCGTCGTGGGCCCGCTGGCCACCACGTCGGAGCCGCATTCATGGGATCTGTGCGTCTCGCACGCCAACCGGATCACCGCCCCGCGGGGGTGGGAGCTCGTTCGCCACGCGGGTCCGCTGCCGTCGCATCCCGACGAGGACGACCTGGTCGCGCTGGCGGAGGCGGTCCGCGAGGGCCGCGACGTCGCGCCGCCGATCAACGGAGTCACCGCGGGCTTTTCCGATCCGGTCACCGGCGCCCCAGGCGGCCCACTGCGGACGCCGGCGGCCCGCAAACCGGAGTCCACCGGGCGGCGCAGGGGGCATCTGCGGGTGTTGCCCGACCCGCCGGACTGAGCGGCGGCCGAGCCGGGGATGCCGGCGGTGCTCCGTCCGCGTGGCGGCTAGGCTGGCCAGCAGTCCACTTGGCAAGGAGTTCGATGTGATGCGCTCGTCGCGCCAGCGTTCATCGCAGCCGCGGCCCGCTGCCGACGTCCACCGCGTGATCAAGGCGTATGACGTGCGGGGACTGGTCGGCGAGGAGCTCGACGAGGCGTTCGTCGGCGACGTCGGCGGCGCGTTTGCCCGGCTGATGCGCGACGAGGGCGCCGCCAGCGTGGTGATCGGTCACGACATGCGCGCCAGCTCGCCCGCGCTGGCGGCCGCGTTCGCCGACGGGGTGGTGGCCCAGGGGCTCGACGTGGTGCGCATCGGACTGGCCTCCACCGACCAGCTGTACTTCGCCTCCGGCCTGCTGGACTGCCCGGGCGCGATGTTCACCGCCAGCCACAACCCGGCCGCCTACAACGGCATCAAGCTGTGCCGCGCCGGGGCCAAGCCGGTCGGCAAGGACACCGGGTTGGGCGTCATCACCGACGCGCTGATCAGCGGCGTGCCCGGCCACGACGGGACGCCCGGCACCGTCACCGACCGCGACGTGCTTGCCGACTACGGCGAGTTCCTGCGCTCGCTGGTCAACCTGTCCGAGCTGCGCCCGCTGAAGGTGGCCGTGGACGCGGGCAACGGGATGGCCGGCCACACCACCCCGGCCGTGCTCGGGCCGATCGGGGCGATCACGGTGGCGCCGCTGTACTTCGAGCTCGACGGCACGTTCCCCAACCACGAGGCCAATCCGCTGGACCCGGCCAACCTGGTCGATCTGCAGAAGTTCGTGGTCGAATCCGAGGCGGACATCGGGCTGGCCTTCGACGGCGACGCCGACCGCTGCTTCGTCGTCGACGAGCGCGGCAGGCCGGTGTCCCCGTCGGCGGTGACCGCGCTGGTCGCCGCGCGCGAACTGGACCGCGAGATCGGCGCGACGGTGATCCACAACCTGATCACCTCCCGCGCGGTGCCCGAGTTGGTGACCGAACGCGGTGGCACGCCGGTGCGCTCGCGCGTCGGCCACTCCTTCATCAAGGGGCTGATGGCCGAAACCGGCGCGATCTTCGGCGGCGAGCACTCCGCGCACTACTACTTCCGCGACTTCTGGGGCGCCGACTCCGGCATGCTCGCCGCGCTGCACGTGCTGGCGGCGCTGGGCGAGCAGGACCGGCCGCTGTCGGAGATGATGGCCGACTATCAGCGCTACGAGGCCTCCGGTGAACTCAACTTCACCGTGACCGACGCCAAGGCGTGCGTCGACGAGGTGCTCAAGTCGTTCGGCTCCCGGATCCACTCCATCGACCATCTCGACGGCGTCACCGTCGATCTCGGCGACGGCTGCTGGTTCAACCTGCGGATGTCCAACACCGAACCGCTGCTGCGGCTCAACGTCGAGGCGCGCACCACCGCGGAGGTCGACGCGATCGTCGGCGAGGTGTCCGATCTGGTTCGGGCACGGACGGAGGTGGCGGGCACGTGAACGCCACCGCGGCAGTGGATTTCGACGACACCGACGGCCTGCTCGCCGCTGATCGCGACGCGCTGCTGCGGTCCGCGTCGATGGCCGGTGCGCAGGCCCGCGCGACGGCGGCGGCGCTGGCCGAGGGGGAACTGGAGCCGCTGCGCTCCGACGAGCCCGCCCGCAGCGTGATCTGGGTGGCCGGTCGCGGTACCGCCGAGACGGCCGGGTCGCTGCTGGCCGCCGCGCTCGGCGGGAAGCTGGCCGCGCCGTTCGTGCTGGCGTCGGACGTGCCGCCGGCGATCGGCGCGCTGGACGTGCTCGTGGTCGCCGGCGACGATCCCGGGGACCCCGCGCTGGTGGCCGCCGCCGCGACCGGGGTGCGACGCGGGGCGCGGGTGATCGTCGTCGCGCCCTACGAGGGACCGCTGCGCGACGCCACCGCGGGCCGGTCGGTCGCCTTGCCGCCCCGGCTGTGGGTGCCCGACGACTTCGGGCTGACCCGGTACCTGGCCGCCGGGCTGGCCACGCTGCACACCGTCGACCCGCATTTCTCGGTGGACCTCGACGCGATGGCCGACGAACTCGACGCCGAGGCGTTCCGCAACAGCGCCGGCCGCGAACTGTTCACCAACCCGGCGAAGACGTTGGCGGACCGGATCATCGACCGCGAGGTCATACTGGCCGGCGACAACGCCGCGACGTTGGCGCTGGCCCGGCACGGCGCGGCGGTGATGCTGCGGTTGGCGCACCGCACGGTTGCCGCGGTCGGGTTGGCCGACGCCCTGGTGGCGCTGCGCGGCGGGATGGGCGCGCGGTCGGAGGCGTCGGTGTTCCACGACGAGGAGATCGACGGACCGCTGCCGCCGCGGGTCCGCACGGTCGTGCTGACCGCCGACGCCGAGCGGGCGGTGGTGTCTGCGCGGGTGCGCGGTCTCGACGACGTCGATATCGTCACCGCCGAGGACGTGCCCGACCCGGCCGAGACGCCGGCGACCGCGGGCGACCGGCGGCTGGAACAGCAACTGGCCATGCTGGCGGTCCGGTTGGAGATGACCGCCGTGTATCTGAGATTGGTTCGAGGGTAAGCAAGTGCACCTGCTACGCGGAGCGGTGCGGACCTATGCATGGGGTTCGCGGACCGCCATTGCCGATTTCACCGGGCGCCCAAGTCCCACAGCGCATCCCGAGGCGGAGCTGTGGTTCGGCGCGCATCCCGGCGATCCGGCGTGGCTGGTGACCGACGACGGCGAACAGTCGCTGCTGGAGGCGGTGCGCGAAGACCCCGAGGGGCAACTCGGCGCGACGGTGCATCAGCGGTTCGGCGACGCGCTGCCGTTCCTGCTCAAGGTGCTCGCCGCTGATGAGCCGCTGTCACTGCAGGCCCATCCCAGTGCCGAGCAGGCCGCGCAGGGCTTCGAGCGCGAGGAGCGGCAGGGCATTCCGGTGAACGCGCCGACGCGCAACTACCGCGATCCCAGCCACAAACCCGAAATCCTGGTCGCTCTGGACGATTTCGAGGCGCTGGCCGGCTTCCGCCCGCCCGACCGCACTGTCGAGTTGATGCGCGCGCTGGCGGTGTCGGATCTCGACCCTTACGTCAACCTGCTCGCGGGCCAGCCCGACGCGGGCGGACTGCGCGCGCTGTTCACCACCTGGATCACCGCACCGCAGCCCGACCTGGACGTGCTGGTGCCCGCGGTCATCGAAGGTGCGATCCAGTATGTGCGCTCGGGGGCAAGGGAATTCGCCGCCGAGGCCAAGACGGTGCTAGAACTCGGCGAGCGTTATCCGGGCGACGCCGGCGTGCTGGCGAGTCTGCTGTTGAACCGGATCACCCTGCACCCCGGCGAGGCCATCTACCTGCCCGCGGGCAACCTGCACGCGTACCTGCACGGCGTCGGCGTCGAGGTGATGGCCAACTCCGACAACGTGTTGCGCGGGGGACTGACGCCCAAGCACGTCGACGTGCCGGAACTGCTACGGGTGCTGGACTTCTCGCCGGCCGACGAGAGCGCGCTGCGTCCCGAAATCGTCAGGGATGGAATGGAATTGGTGTACAAGACACCGGCTCCGGAGTTCGCTGTGTCGGTGCTGGCCATCGACGGCGAACAGCTCGGTCACGAGATCGACGCGCCGACCCGGCATGACGGCCCGCAGGTGCTGCTGTGCACCGAGGGGGCGACGGTGGTGCACGCCAAGAGTGGGACGGTGACACTGCAGCGGGGTGCGGCGGCGTGGGTGGCCGCCGACGACGGCCCGATCCGATTGCAGGCCGAGGAGCCGACCCAGCTGTTCCGGGCCACCGTCGGGATCTAGTGCGCGCGCCGTTTCGACGGCAGCAGATGCATGATCCCGACGACCACCGCACCCACGGCCAGGCCGACGATCGCCGACGCCAGGGTGTTGACCAGCCAGGCCAGCGCCGCGCCGACGCCCGGTACCGCGTGGTGCACCCACTCCTCGAGGTGGTGCACCACCCCGTAAGGCGCATGCCAGCCGAGGGTGTCGGCGCCCTGCAGCAGGATGTGCCCGCCGACCCAGAGCATCGCGACGGTGCCGATCGTCGACAGCGCCGAGAGCACCCGCGGCATCGCGCGCACCAGGCCGCGGCCGAGTTTCTGGGCGAACGCCGAGGTGCGCTCGGCCAGGCTCAGCCCGATGTCGTCCATCTTCACGATCAGCGCCACCACGCCGTACACGCCGGCGGTGATCACCAGCGCGACCACGGCCAGGATGAACAGCCGCGGCCAGAACGCCTGATCGGTGACCTCGTTGAGCGCGATGACCATGATCTCGGTCGACAGGATGAGGTCGGTGCGGATCGCGCCCGCGGTCATCTGCCGTTCGGCGTCCGCGCCCACGGTCGCGGTCGGAGCGGCATGCGCGTCGTGTCCGGTGAACCAGCCGAAGAACTTCTCGGCGCCCTCGAAGCACAGGTATGTCGCGCCCACCATCAGGATCGGCGTCACCGACCACGGCGCGAACTGACTGAGCAGCAACACCGCCGGCAGGATGAACACCAGCTTGTTGCGCAGCGAACCGATCGCGATCCGCTTGATCATCGGCAGTTCGCGCTCGGCGGTGATGCCGTGCACGTACTGCGGTGTCACCGCGGTGTCGTCGATGACGACGCCGGCGGCCTTGGCCGTCGCCCGGCCGGCGGCCGCTCCGATGTCGTCGACCGATGCCGCTGCGAGGCGGGCCAGTGCGGCCACGTCGTCGAGCAGCCCGAACAGCCCAGCGCTCATCGTGCCCCCGTCATGGCAGGAAGGCTACTGGAGCCTCCCACCGTGCGCCCGCATGAACCGGATCAGCACGTCCTCGGCGGCGCCGTACTGCCTGGCGTCCACCCAGAGCGAGTGTCTGACCGGGCCCCGCGCGCGGGCCCTTCGCCCGCCCGGAACCGCCGCATACCCACCGATGTCGGCATCGGCAAGAAGATCGAGAACCGTTGCGACATAATTTGATTCGAGGTCGGTGAGCAGTTCCCAGGTGTCGGCCCACACCCCGTTGTCGGTGCCGCCGGGCGGCAGCCAGTATGCGATCCCGAATGCCGCGACGTCGTCCAGCGGCCGGATCAGCACACTCATCTGGCCTCCCGGTTGGGGTGCCCTCCACGATACGCGTCAGCGCCCCACCAGCACGCGGTCGGAGCGCGACTTGCGGGCGGCGCGCCGCTCGGCCCACCACATCCGCAGGTTGTTGCGCACGGCCCGGCCGACCAACCGCGGCGTCGGCACCAGATAGAGGCTGTCGAGCAGGCTGAACCGGCGCAGGAACCATTCGGCGAGAACGGGATCCGTTTCGGCGGCGCCGAGGAACTGGTCGAACAGGGCGCCGACGGGTTTGTACCACCGCGGGGTCGGCCCCGTGGCGCCGTGCATGGTGAGGTCGCCGATCGCGGTCATCATCCACACCGGGAATGTCACCTTGGCCGCGGCGCGGTTGAACGCGCGCTCGATGTCGGTGTCGGAGGTGGCCAGGATCCGCTGCAACTCGCGGGCCTGCAGCGAGGTCATCGTCATGCCGTGCCCGAAGGTCGGGTTGTAGCTGGCGACGGCGTCGCCGAACGGCACGAGGCCGGCCGGGAACCGGTCCATCTTGTCGTAGCGGCGCCACCGGCTCGCGGGGTACTTGTGGAAGGCCATCTCGCTGACCGGGGTGCCCTGTCGCAGCGCCGACGCCACATGCGGGGGCACGATCTCGTCGGCGAGGTCGCACATCTGGCCGAAGTCCTGCGGCGGCTCGACCCGCGCCACGCCGAACGTGGTGACGTTCCAGATGCCGTCCTCGTAGAACAGCATGCCCAGCCCGCGCGGTTGGTCGCGGGAGGCACCGGCCACCACCACCTTCTCGGCGAGCAGGCCGTCGGGGATCTGCACCCGGCAGCTGGCGTAGCCGATGCCGACGTAGACGACGTCCTCGCGCGGGCGCGGGTAGCCCCAGCCGGCCAGCCACGACGGCGCGCGGGCGGCCCGGCCGGACGCGTCGACGACCAGGTCCGCGGGCACCGCCTCGCCGCTGTCGAGCACCACCCCGGTCACCCGGTCGCGGTCTTTGTCGTAGCTCGGTTCGCGCACCGCGGCGTGCACCACCTCGACGTTGGGGATGACCAGCACCCGTTTGCGGATCTGCCATTCCAGGTGTGGGCGGCTCGGCACATAGGCGGTGAACTCGCTCTGCAGCTCGTCACGGGTGCCCAGGACGTGGCCGGCCGCGCCGAAATGGATGCAGTCGGGCCGGTTCTCCAGGATCGGCACGCCGGCGGCGACCATGGTGTCGAGCAGTCCGGGAAACAACGCCTCGAACTCCTGGGCGCCGCGGGCCATCAGCAGGTGCACGTGCCTGCCCTGCGGAATCGCGGCGCGCTGCTCGGGCCCGTCGGGCAGGTGGTCGCGCTCGAAGACGGTCACCGACTCGCAGACGTCGGAGAGCACCCGCGCCGCACACAAGCCCGCGAGGCTGGCTCCAATCACGACACCGTGTTTCAGCGTCCGCCCCATCGGGTGCACAGTACCGGGTACATTGCGAATCCGTGAGCCGTCACGGACCGACGGGAGGACGCTCGAATGGCCTGGCGGACTAAGTCGGTCGAGCAATCGATCGCCGACACCGACGAACCGGAGACCCGGCTGCGCAAGGACCTGACGTGGTGGGACCTCACCGTCTTCGGGGTGTCGGTGGTCATCGGCGCCGGCATCTTCACCATCACCGCGTCGACGGCGGGCAACATCACCGGGCCGGCCATCTCCATCTCGTTCGTGATCGCCGCGATCGCCTGCGGGCTGGCGGCGCTGTGCTATGCGGAGTTCGCCTCGACGGTTCCGGTGGCCGGCAGCGCCTACACGTTCTCCTATGCGACGTTCGGTGAGTTCGTCGCGTGGGTCATCGGCTGGGACCTGATCCTTGAGTTCGCGGTCGCGGCCGCGGTGGTGGCCAAGGGCTGGTCGAGCTATCTGGGCACCGTGTTCGAGTTCGGTGGCGGTATCACGGAAGTCTTTGGGCTGCGCCTGGATTGGGGCGCGCTGTTGATCATCGCGTTCGTGACGGTCCTTCTGGCCTGGGGCACCAAGCTCTCCGCCGAGGTCAGCCTGGCGATCACCGTGATCAAAGTCGCGGTGGTGGTGCTGGTCGTGGTGGTCGGCGCCTTCTACATCAAGGCGCAGAACTACACGCCGTTCATCCCGCCCGCCGAGAGCGCACCCGGGGGCGGTGGCGGTGTGGACCAGTCGCTGTTCTCCTTGCTGACCGGCGCCAGCGGCAGCGACTACGGGCTGTACGGAATCCTCGCGGGCGCGTCGATCGTGTTCTTCGCGTTCATCGGCTTCGACATCGTCGCGACCACCGCGGAGGAGACCCGCAACCCGCAGCGCGACGTCTCGCGCGGGATCCTGGCCTCGCTGGCGATCGTCACCGTGCTCTATGTCGCGGTGTCCGTCGTGCTGTCGGGCATGGTGCACTACACCGAGCTGCGTGACGCGGGGGAGAAGGCCAACCTGGCGACCGCGTTCGCGGCCAACGGCATCGACTGGGCGGCCAAGGTCATCTCGATCGGCGCGCTGGCGGGCCTGACCACGGTGGTGATCGTGCTGGTGCTGGGGCAGACGCGGGTGCTGTTCGCGATGTCGCGCGACGGGCTGATGCCCCGGCAGTTGGCCAGGACCAGTGCGCACGGGACGCCGGTGCGCATCACGGTGATCGTCGGGGTGCTGGTTGCGATCACCGCGTCGGTGTTCCCGATCGACAAGCTCGAGGAGATGGTCAACATCGGCACGCTGTTCGCGTTCGTGCTGGTCTCCGCGGGAGTCATCGTGTTGCGCCGCACCCGGCCGGACCTGGAACGCGGGTTCCGCGCGCCGGGGGTGCCGTGGCTGCCGATCGCCGCGATCGCGGCGTGCGTGTGGCTGATGCTCAACCTCACCGCGCTGACCTGGCTTCGATTCCTGATCTGGATGGCGCTCGGCGTCGTCGTGTACTTCGCCTACGGCCGCAGGCACTCGGTGTTGGCCAGCCGGCTGGATGGATAACTGAGCCCCGGGAGGCTCCTCGGCGTGCCCGCGCGCCACCAGCTGCTTTACAAAAGATATTGTTTTGTCTAGACGACCGACAAAAATGCCGTTATAGTCAAGTCACATCGTGATGGCACTCACATCAGGAGGCTTGGCAGTGACCACCCAGATGACCCGGCCCGAAGTCCTCGAATGGCGCGACCGGAAGCGCTACCTGTGGCTGATGGGGCTGATCGCGCCGACGGCGCTGTTCGTGATGCTGCCGCTGGTGTGGGCGTTCAACCAGTGGGGTTGGCACGCCGCGGCGCAGGTGCCGTTCTGGATCGGCCCGATCCTGCTCTATCTGGTGCTGCCGGCCCTGGACCTGAAGTTCGGCCCGGACGGCGAGAATCCGCCCGACGAGGTGATGGAGCGGCTGGAGAACGACAAGTACTACCGCTACTGCGTCTACGCCTACATCCCGTTCCAGTACGCCAGCGTCATCGTCGGCGCCTATCTGTTCACCGCGTCCGACCTGAGCTGGCTGGGCTTCGACGGCGGGCTGGGCTGGCCGGCCAAGATCGGCCTGGCGCTGTCGGTCGGCGTGCTCGGCGGCGTCGGCATCAACACCGCCCACGAGCTGGGGCACAAGAAGGACTCCGTGGAGCGCTGGCTGTCCAAGATCACGCTGGCGCAGACCTGCTACGGCCACTTCTACATCGAGCACAACCGCGGCCACCACGTCCGCGTCGCCACGCCGGAGGATCCCGCGTCGGCACGGTTCGGCGAGACGTTCTGGGAGTTCTTGCCGCGCACCGTGTTCGGCTCGCTGAAGTCGGCGTGGGAGCTGGAGGCCAAGCGGCTCGAGCGCGCGGGCAAGAGCAAGTGGCACCCGTCCAACGACGTGCTCAACGCCTGGGCGATGTCGGTGGTGCTCTACGGCGCGCTCATCGCGATCTTCGGGTGGGGGCTGATCCCCTACATCGTGATCTCGGCGGTGTTCGGCTGCACGTTGCTGGAGACGGTGAACTACCTCGAGCACTACGGTCTGCTGCGGCAGCGGACCGAGTCCGGCCGCTACGAGCGCTGCGCGCCCGAACACAGCTGGAACTCCGACCACCTGGTGACCAACCTGTTCCTGTATCACCTGCAGCGGCACAGCGATCACCACGCCAACCCGACCCGGCGCTACCAGACGCTGCGCAGCATGGCCGGTGCGCCGAACCTGCCCAGCGGTTACGCGTCGATGATCGCGCTGACCTACTTCCCGCCGCTGTGGCGCAAGGTGATGGACCACCGGGTGCTCGAGCACTACGACGGTGACATCACCCGGGTGAACATCCACCCGCGCGTGCGGGACAAGGTGCTGGCGCGGTACGGCGCGCTGGATCGGCGGCCGGAGGCGGCCTGACATGGCCGCCTACCGCTGCCCCGGTTGCGACTACGTCTACGACGAGGCCAAAGGCGCTCCGCGGGAGGGGTTTCCGGCCGGCACGCCCTGGGATGAGGTGCCCGACGACTGGTGCTGCCCGGACTGCGCGGTGCGGGAGAAGGTCGACTTCGAACCGGTGTGACGAGAGTCGATAAGGACTCTCAGCTGACGGAGAGGATTCCAATGGACTACAAGCTTTACGTCTGCGTGCAGTGTGGCTTCGAGTACGACGAGGCCAAGGGCTGGCCCGACGAGGGCATCGCGCCCGGCACGCGCTGGGAGGACATCCCCGACGACTGGAGCTGCCCGGACTGCGGCGCGGCCAAGACCGACTTCGAGATGGTCGAAGTGGCCCGTTCGTGACGGTCGCGTTGCCGACGACCCGCGGGCCGTCCGGCGCTAATGTCGCCAGGGTGAGTCGCCCTCGGATGCCCTACGCGGAGGCGTCGCGGGTGCTGCTGCGGGACTCGATCCTCGACGGCATGCACGACCTGCTGCTCACCCGCGACTGGTCGGCGATCACGCTGACCGACGTCGCCAAGGCGGCCGGCATCAGTCGCCAGACCATCTACAACGAGTTCGGTTCGCGCCAGGGCCTGGCCCAGGCGTATGCGCTGCGGCTGGCCGACCGGCTCGTCGACCGGATCGGCGACGCCATCGACGGCCACGTCGGCGACGTCTACGCGGCCTTCCTGCAGGGCTTCCGCGACTTCTTCACCGAATCGGCCGCCGACCCGCTGGTGATCTCGCTGCTGACCGGCGAGGTCAAACCCGACCTGTTGCAGCTCATCACCACCGGTAGCGGGCCCATCATCACGCACTGCTCAGCCCGTCTGACATCGATATTTCTGGATAGCTGGGTGAACTGCAGCGCCGAGGACGCGGGCATCCTGGCGCGGGCGATCGTGCGGCTGGCGGTGAGCTACATCTCCATGCCACCGGAGTCGGATCACGACGTCGCAGCGGACTTAGCTAGGCTGTTCGCACCGGCGGCTGAACGCTACGGTGAGATCGCTACCGAATAGCATCCGTCTAGCAATGCCGCTGCCGGGCTGACCAACACATTAAGCAGGCTAAGTAACTGCGCGCCAAGGAAGAGATCACCTATGACGACGACTGAGCAGCGGCTGACCGTTGATGTCCGCAACGGCATCGAGTACAAGGTGGCCGACCTGTCACTGGCCGAGTTCGGCCGTAAGGAGATCCGGCTGGCCGAACACGAGATGCCCGGCCTGATGGCGCTGCGCCGCGAATACGCCGACGTGCAACCGCTGAAGGGCGCCCGCATCTCCGGCTCGCTGCACATGACCGTGCAGACCGCGGTGCTGATCGAGACGCTGACCGCCCTCGGCGCCGAAGTCCGATGGGCGAGCTGCAACATCTTCTCCACCCAGGACCACGCGGCGGCGGCCGTCGTCGTCGGCCCGCACGGCACCCCGGAGGAGCCCAAGGGCACCCCGGTCTTCGCGTGGAAGGGCGAGACGCTCGAGGAGTACTGGTGGGCCGCCGAGCAGATGCTGACGTGGCCGGGTGAGCCGGCGAACATGATCCTCGACGACGGCGGCGACGCCACCATGATGGTGCTGCGCGGCGCCCAGTACGAGAAGCAGGGCGTGGTGCCGCCCGCCGAGGAGGACGACCCGGCGGAGTGGAAGGTGTTCCTGAACACCCTGCGCAAGACCTTCGAGACCGACAAGACCAAGTGGACGAAGATCGCCGAGTCGGTCAAGGGCGTCACCGAGGAGACCACCACCGGTGTGCTGCGGCTGTACCAGTTCGAGGCCGCCGGTGAGCTGCCGTTCCCGGCGATCAACGTCAACGACTCGGTCACCAAGTCCAAGTTCGACAACAAGTACGGCACCCGGCACTCGCTGATCGACGGCATCAACCGCGGTACCGATGTGCTGATCGGCGGGAAGAAGGCGCTGGTCTGCGGCTACGGCGACGTCGGCAAGGGCTGCGCGGAGTCGTTGGCCGGCCAGGGCGCGCGGGTGTCGGTGACCGAGATCGACCCGATCAACGCGCTGCAGGCGCTGATGGACGGCTTCGACGTGGTGACCGTGGAGGACGCCATCGCCGACGCCGACATCGTCGTCACCGCGACGGGCAACAAGGACATCATCACCCTCGAGCACATGAAGGCCATGAAGAACCAGGCGATCCTGGGCAACATCGGCCACTTCGACAACGAGATCGACATGGCCGCCCTGGAGCGGTCGGGGGCGAAGCGGACCAACATCAAGCCGCAGGTCGACCTGTGGACCTTCGAGAACGGCAAGTCGATCATCGTGCTCTCCGAGGGTCGCCTGCTGAACCTGGGCAACGCGACCGGCCACCCGTCGTTCGTGATGAGCAACAGCTTCTCCAACCAGGTGATCGCGCAGATCGAGCTGTGGACCAAGAACGACGAGTACGACAACGCGGTCTACCGCCTGGCCAAGCATCTCGACGAGAAGGTCGCGCGCATCCACGTCGAGGCGCTCGGCGGCAAGCTGACCAAGCTCACCAAGGAGCAGGCGGAGTACATCGGCGTCGACGTCGAGGGCCCGTACAAGCCGGAGCACTACCGCTACTGAGTCAGTACGGTTTCGCGACCGTGAGGTGACGGTCGCGGGATTACGCTAAGGCGGCCGACATCCAGTAGGAGCGCTATGAGCACGCCGACGACGCCGCAGCGACTGGTGGTCGCCCGCGGGCTGTTCACCGGGGTGAGCGCCAAGGTGCCCGACGAGATGTACACCGTCGTGCGCGGCAAGGGCACCTGCGAGCGCACGGCGCTGACGCTGGAGAAGGGCGCGCGGGCGTCGACGAACACCTACTTCGGCCGGGTACCGGTCAGCTACTTCCAGCGCTGGACCCGGGTGCCGGAGTTCGAGCTCAAGCTCGCCTACGACGCGGCGGGCCCGGCGCGGGTGCTGCTGCGCGGGTGCGACGCCCACGGCGTCGAACGCACCGTCACCTCGGCCGAGCTCGACGGGGCTGGGGTGGTCACCCTGACCGCACCGCTGGACGAATACGTCGACGGCGGCGCGCTCTGGATGGACTGCAAGGCCGTCGGCGGTCGCCTGCGCATCACCGATCTGGAGTGGACGGTGCCGGCGCCGGAGCGGGTGCGGCCCGCCAAGATCGCGATGACGACGTTCAATCGCGCCGACGAATGCATCACCGCGCTCGCCGCGATCGCCGGCGACAAGGGCCTGCTCGCCGGCATCGGTGCGGTCTATCTGGTGGACCAGGGCACCGACGTGATCACCGGCCGCGAGGCGTTCACCGACGTCGCCGCGCAACTCGGCGACAAACTGGTCTACCTGCGCCAGCCCAATCTCGGCGGCAGCGGCGGGTTCACCCGCGGCATGTTCGAGATCATGCGCGCCGGTGAGCCGGCCAACGTCATCCTGATGGACGACGACATCCTGTGCGAACCGGAAAGCCTGTTGCGACTGAACGCCTTCGCCAACGTCACCGACCGCCCGGCGATCGTCGGCGCCCAGATGCTGATGCTGCGCAACACTCGACGTCTGCACATCCAGGCCGAGCGCGCGGACATGAAGCGGCTCAGCGCATCTCAGCTGGTGCCCTACGGCGTGCGCGACATCGACATGGTCGACTTCAAGCAGAACAAGCGGGTCGACGCGCAGTACAACGCGTGGTGGTCGTGCCTGATCCCGCCCGAGGTGATCGACGCGGTCGGCCTTCCGCTGCCGGTGTTCTTCACATGGGACGACATCGAGTACTCGGTGCGGGCCGGACATGCCGGCTACCCGACGATCTCGCTGCCGAACGCCGGGGTGTGGCACGCCGAGTTTCATCTGAAGGACCGCGATGACATCAAGGGCTACTTCGGGATTCGCAACTCGTTGATCACCTACGCGTTGCACTTCGAGATGAACATCCCGCGGGTGAGCTGGTGGCTGTCGCGCAAGATCATGGAGAACCTGGTCTCCATGCAGTATGGCCTGGCGTACACGATGATGCGCGGGGTGGAGGACTACCTCGCCGGGCCCGACGTGCTGCACGATGGCGGCATCAGCGCACTGGCCGCGATCCGCGCCGACCGCGCGGCCTATCCGGAGACGAAGGTGCACCCGGCCGTCGACATCCCGAAGCTGACCGGTGGCGCGACGGTGGAGATCGGTCCGCCGCATCGCAACCTCAAGAGCGACAAGCTGCGAATCGTCTTGCACAACCGCTTTCTCCGGCAGTGGTTCGGCAAGACCCGCGGCGGTCCGGTGGCGATCCCCGCGGAGTCCAACTCCTGGTGGCATGTGGGCCTGTACGACTACGCGGTGGTCACCGACGCGTCGCAGACCGGGGTGCGGGTGCGCCGCCGCGACAAGGAGCGGCTGGCGAACCTGACCTGGCGGCTGCTGAAGCTGCTGTACCGCTTCATCACCCAGGCCGCCAAGGTTCAGAATCGTTGGCGCGCAGCGCTTCCCGAATTGTCCAGCGCTCAGAACTGGGAGCGGCTGTTCGCCGGAACTACGGACTCGGTGCCGTCCCGCAGCGGTTCTTGACGTCCACCAGCGGCTGGCGGATGCCCGCCAGGTCGGCGCCCTCGGTGGGATGGCTCCGCAGATAGGTCTGCATCTGGGCGGCGACCTGCTCGCGCGACAGGCCCTGCAGGCCGGACACGAAGCCGTTGAGGTCCGGATGGGTGAACAGGTACGCCGACGTCGCGGCCTCCACCCCGGCGTGCACCCCTTGTAGATCGGCGGCGCTGCAGTTGGGCGGGTTGGCCGCGGGATCCTCATTGGCGTGTGCGAGCGGTCCGCAGGCGAGCACGGCCGCGCCGAGTGCCGCCCCGGTCAACACGGTGGTCGTCAAGCGTGTGGTCATGACGGTCAGTGTGCGGGCGCGCTGACCGCCGCGCGCCGCGCCCAAGCGGACCGGCAGGAAAGCGGCAGGATCCTCCCAGCTGCCCGGCGCGCGCCCGATAGGCTGCCGGGATGCTCATCGCTATCGAGGGCGTGGACGGCGCGGGTAAGCACACGTTGACCACGGGGCTGCGGGTCGCCTTCGAAGCCGTCGGTAAATCCGTTGTGACGCTGGCCTTTCCGCGCTACGGGCGGTCCGAGCCCGCCGACCTGGCCGCTGAGGCGCTGCGCGGTGAGCACGGTGACCTCGCCGAGTCGGTCTACGCGATGGCCGTGCTGTTCGCCCTCGACCGCGCCGGCGCGCGCGACGAGATCGAGGGCCTGCGCGCCGCCCGCGACGTTGTCATCCTGGACCGTTACGTCGCCTCCAACGCGGCCTACAGCGCCGCGCGGCTGCACCAGGGCGCCGACGGCGACGTCGTGGAGTGGGTGCGCACCCTGGAGTACGAGCGGCTTCGGCTGCCCGCCCCCGACGCCCAGGTGCTGCTGGCGGTGCCCGCCGAGCTCGCCGCCGCCCGCGCCGACGGTCGCGCCGCCGCGGACGCTGCCCGCGCCAAGGACGCCTACGAACGCGACGACGGACTGCAGCGGCGCACCGGCGAGGTGTATACGGCGCTGGCGGCGGCGGGCTGGTGCGGGCGGTGGCTGACCGTGGGCGCCGACGTCGACGCCGCCGCGCTGGCGGCCGAGCTGACCCGCTGACCGCCCGGCCCCCGAGCGGGCGCGTGAGATCGCGATCGGCGTCCGGAGACCTCCGATCGCACACCGGCGCCCCGAAAGGGGGTCGCGACCGGCCAAAAAAGGCAAAACGCCCGGCGTCGTAGCCGGGATTTATCGCCATTCGATGACACCATGGACACCATGAGGCAAAGGATTCTGGTTGTCGACGACGACCCCTCGCTGGCCGAGATGCTCACCATCGTGCTGCGGGGTGAGGGCTTCGACACCGCCGTGATCGGCGACGGCACGCAGGCGCTGACCGCGGTGCGCGAGCTGCGGCCCGACCTGGTGCTGCTCGACCTGATGCTGCCCGGCATGAACGGCATCGACGTGTGCCGGGTGCTGCGTGCGGACTCGGGCGTGCCGATCGTGATGCTGACGGCCAAGACCGACACCGTCGACGTGGTGCTGGGGCTGGAGTCGGGCGCCGACGACTACGTGGTCAAGCCGTTCAAGCCCAAGGAACTCGTCGCCAGGGTCCGCGCCCGGCTGCGCCGCAACGAGGACGAGCCCGCCGAGTTGCTGTCGATCGGCGATGTCGACATCGACGTGCCCGCCCACAAGGTGACCCGCAACGGCGAACAGATTTCGCTGACCCCGCTGGAGTTCGACCTGCTGGTGGCATTGGCGCGCAAACCGCGGCAGGTGTTTACTCGTGATGTGCTGCTCGAACAGGTGTGGGGCTACCGCCACCCCGCTGACACCCGTTTGGTGAACGTCCACGTCCAGCGCCTGCGGGCGAAGGTGGAGAAGGATCCGGAGAATCCGCAGGTGGTCCTGACCGTTCGAGGAGTGGGATACAAGGCCGGACCCCCGTGATCCGGCACGGCTCGGCCGTGGCCGTGATCCCGACCGCCCGGCGGTCCCCGTGATCTCGACCGTTCGGCGGTTGCCGTGATCTTCGGTTCGCGACGGCGTATCCACCGGCGCTCGGCACCTCTGGTTCGCGGTTTGGGCGCACTGGGCCGCGCGTTGGCGCTGGCCTGGCGGCGCTCTCTGCAGCTGCGCGTGGTCACCCTGACCCTCGGCCTGTCGCTGGCGGTCATCCTGGCGCTCGGCTTCGTGCTGACCAGCCAGATCACCGACCGCATCCTGGAGGTGAAGGTCAGCGCCGCCACCGAGGAGATCGAGCGGGCCCGCAGCACCGTCAGCGGCATCGTCGGCGGTGAGGAGACCCGCTCGCTGGACAGCAGTCTGCAGCTGGCCCGCAACACCCTGATCGACCGCACCGCCGACAACGGGCCCGGCCTGGCCGGCACGTTCGACGCGGTGCTGGTGGTACCCGGCGACGGGCCCCGCGCGGCCACCGCCGCAGGCCCGGTGCAGCAGATCCCCAACGCGCTGCGCGAGTTCGTCAAGGCCGGCCAGGTCAGCTACCAGTACGCCACCGTGCACACCGAGAACTTCTCCGGGCCGGCGCTGATCATCGGCAGCCCCACCTCGTCGTCGGTGACCAACCTGGAGCTGTACCTCATCTTCCCGCTCAACAACGAGGAGTCCACCATCGCGCTGGTGCGCGGCACGATGGCCACCGGCGGCGTCGTGCTGCTCGGCCTGCTCGCCGCGATCGCCCTGGTGGTGGCGCGCCAGATCGTGCTGCCCGTGCGGTCGGCGTCGCGCATCGCCGAACGGTTCGCCGAGGGCCACCTCACCGAGCGGATGCCGGTGCGGGGCGAGGACGACATGGCCCGGCTGGCGGTGTCGTTCAACGACATGGCCGAGAGCCTGCACCGACAGATCACCCAGCTCGAGGAGTTCGGCAACCTGCAGCGCCGGTTCACCTCCGACGTCAGCCATGAACTGCGCACACCGCTGACCACCGTGCGGATGGCCGCCGACCTGATCCACGACCACAGCGAGGACCTCGACCCGGCGCTGCGCCGGTCCATCGAGTTGATGGTCAGCGAGCTGGACCGGTTCGAGTCGCTGCTCAACGATCTGCTCGAGATCTCCCGCCACGACGCCGGCGTCGCCGAGCTCTCGGTGGAGTCGGTCGACCTGCGGTCGACCGTGCAGAGCGCGCTGGACAACGTCGGGCACCTGGCCGCCGACGCGCAGATCGAGCTCATCGTCGAGATGCCCGCCGAGGAGGTCATCGCCGAGGTGGACTCCCGCCGGGTGGAACGCATCCTGCGCAACCTGATCGCCAACGCCATCGACCACGCCGAGCACAAACCGGTGCGTATCCGGATGGCCGCCGACGAGGACACCGTCGCGGTGACCGTGCGCGACTACGGCGTCGGGCTGCGGCCGGGGGAGGAGAAGCTGGTGTTCAGCCGGTTCTGGCGCTCGGACCCGTCGCGGGTGCGGCGCTCCGGCGGCACCGGGCTGGGCCTGGCGATCAGCATCGAAGACGCCCGGCTGCACCAGGGCCGGCTGGAGGCGTGGGGCGAACCCGGCAAGGGCGCCTGCTTCCGGCTCACGTTGCCGCTGCGGCGCGGACACAAGGTGACCACCAGCCCGCTGCCGCTCAAACCTATCGGGCCCGAACGCACTACACGTCGAGTGCCTCGTGAACCAGCGGGAGAGGTCGTGTGAAGCGGCTGTTCTGGTTGCTGCTGGTGGCGGCCACGCTCGTCGGATGCGCTGGGGTGCCGAGTTCGTCGGCGCCCCAGGCGATCGGCACCGTCGAGCGGCCGGCGCCGCCCAGCCTGCCCAAGCCGACCCCGGCGATGGACCCCGACACGCTGCTGCGCGAATTCCTCAAAGCCACCGCCGATCCCGCCAACCGCCACCTGGCCGCGCGCCAGTTCCTCACCGAGTCCGCATCGCGGGCGTGGGACGACGCGGGCAGCGCACTGCTGATCGACAACGTGGTGTTCACCGAAACCCGTAAACCCGACCGGGTTACGGTCAGCATGCGCGCCGACATCCTCGGATCGCTCTCGGACATGGGCGTTTTCGAGACCGGGGAGGGCGCGCTGCCCGATCCGGGACCGATCGAGCTGGTGAAGACGCCCGAAGGCTGGCGCATCGACCGGCTGCCCAACGGGGTGTTCCTGGACTGGCAGCAGTTCCAGGACACCTACAAGCGCTACACGCTGTACTTCGCCGACCCGACGGGCCGCACCGTGGTCCCCGATCCGCGCTACGTCGCGGTGTCCGACCCGGATCTGCTCGCCACCGAACTGGTCAGCAAGCTGGTCGCCGGACCGCGTCCGGAACTGGCGAAATCGGTACGCAACCTGCTCGGTCCGCCGCTGAAGCTGCGCGGGCCGGTGACCCGGGCCGACGGCGGCAAGCTGGGCGTCGGCCGCGGCTACGGCGGCGCGCGCATCGACCTGGAGAACCTGTCCACCACCGACCCGCACAGCAGACAACTCCTTGCCGCGCAGATCATCTGGACGCTGTCCCGTGCCGGCGTCAACGGCCCCTACGTCATCAACGCCGACGGCGCCGCGCTCGACGACCGGTTCGCCGACGGGTGGGAGACCTCCGACGTGGCTGCCACCGATCCCGGCGCGTTCCCCGGCGCCGCGGCCGGGCTGCACGCGCTGGTGGGCGGGTCGCTGGTGTTCCTCGACGGGCAGCGGGCGCCGCGGGTGGCCGGCGCGTTCGGGCAGACCCCGAACCAGACCGCGGCGGCGATCTCGCGCAGCGGGCAGGAGGTGGCGTCGATCGTCACACTGCGGCCGGGCGCCCCGGACGCGGCGGCATCGTTGTGGGTGGGCCCGCTGGGCGGTGCCGCCTCCCAGGCGCTCGACGGCCGCAGCCTGACCCGGCCCAGTTGGGGGCTCGATGACGCGGTGTGGGTGGTCGTCGACGGCAACAACGTGGTGCGGGTGATCCAGGACGCGTCCGGCCAACCGGCCCGCATCCCGGTCGACTCCACCCAGGTGTCGGCGAAGTTCCCCGGCGAGATCACCGAGCTGCAGCTGTCCCGCGACGGGATCCGGGCGGCGATGGTCATCAACGGCCAGGTGATCCTGGCGATGGTCGAGCAGACGCCGGACGGCAACTACGCGCTGACCTATCCGCGGCGGCTGGGCTACGGGCTGCGCGACACCGTCGTCTCGCTGTCCTGGCGCACCGGCGACGACATCGTCGTCACCCGCACCGACCCGCAGCACCCGGTGTCCTACGTCAACCTCGACGGCGTCAACTCCGACGGACCCAACCGCAACCTGCTGATGCCGGTCACCGTGGTGGCGGCCAACCCGTCGACGGTCTACGTCGCCGACCAGCGCGGCGTGCTGCAGCTGTCGGGGGCCGCCGCCGAGGACGACCCGGTGTGGACCGAGGTGCGCCCGCTGATGGTCGCCGGCGCGACGCCCGTGCTGCCCGGCTGACCCCCGGCGGGTGAACCCCGCGACCGCATCTCCCGTTGTGCTGACCGGACGACGCCGACGGCGTCCGCTCACAGTTGGAGAGATGACATGAACGTGCGTGGCCCGCTGTTCACCCTGGCCGCGGTGGCGGCCCTGGGGACCGGCATCCTGCTCGTCAACGAGGCACGGCGACCCGCGGTGTCCGAACCCACGGCCGAACCCACGGCCCAACTCGCGTCACCACCGGCACCGGCGCCCGCATCGCCCGCGCCGCAGCAGTTTGCTGCGCAGGCTGACTACGTCGGCAGGGTGCCCACCGCCGACGGCCTGATCACGCTGGAGATTTCGATCGACGGTAACCGGGCGATCGCCTACGCCTGCGACGGTGCGTCGGTGGAGGTCTGGCTGCGCGGCACGGCGGCGAACGGCGCCGTCAACCTGCAGAGCAAGGACGCGTCCAGCCGCCTCGACGGTCGGCTGCGGGGCGACGAGGTCGGTGGGCTGTTGACGGTCGGCGACAAGTCATGGCGCTACACCGCACCCGCGGTGGTCCCGGCCGCCGGGCTGTACCGCTACGACGGCGACGGCGAGCGAGCCGGCTGGATCGTCAACTCCGGGGCCGAGGTCACCGGCGTACTGCGGCGCAGCGACGGAACCACCGTTCCCGCACCGGAATTGACGACCGACGCGACATCGGTGCGCAACGGCCGCACCGTCGCTGCGCCGCGGGTGCCGGGTGATGACTGAGCGCGCGCAGCCGACCGCGTCGGCGGCGATCCTGGTGGCGGTCGGCTGCGGTGCGCTGGCCGCCGTCGCGCTCGGTGTCTTCGCTAAGAGCCATGAGCCGCAGTTCTTTTCGATCAATGTCGCGGGCTTCTCCAGCGGCACCGCGGTGAAGTCGTGGCTGGCCACCCTGGCGGTGGCGCTGGCGGTGTTCCAGCTCGTCTCGGCGTTCGCGATGTACCGGCTCATCCCGGGTGGTCGGACCCCGGCGTGGGTCGGCACCGCACACGTCTGGTCCGGTCGGCTGGCTGTGCTCGCCAGCGTGCCGGTGGCCGTGCACTGCCTGTACGCGCTGGGCTTTCACGACGCCGACACCCGAGTGCTGTTCCACTCGCTGTTCGGTTGCTTCTTCTACGGTGCGTTCGTCACCAAGATGATGCTGCTGACCGGTAAAGGCCTTCGGGGATGGGTGATTCCGATCGCCGGCGGACTGGTGTTCTTCGGTCTGGTGTACGTCTGGCTCACGTCGGCTTTGTGGTTTTTCCAGACCAGCGGCATAACCCTGTAGATACTTCGTACAGCGACGGCAGAAAGGTGCTCGCGTGAACGATCTCATCGTGTCCCGGCAGAAGGTCCTCATCGGCGCGGCGGTCGGGTTCGCGGCGGCCGTGCTGGCCGCGTGCACGACCTACGGCACGAAGGACGAGGGCGCCGGCGCAGCGACGTCCGGGGCCGCACCCGACACCGGCGACCCGCCCACCGGAGCCGCCCCGACGAACGCGATCGCCAAGACCGCCGACGTGCCGGTCGGGTCGGGGGTCATCGTCGAGGAGGTGGTGCTCACCCAACCGGCACCCGGCGATTTCAAGGCGTTCTCGGCGACCTGCACCCACGCCGGCTGCACGGTCAACAAGATCGCCGACGGCACCATCGACTGTCCGTGTCACGGCAGCAAATTCAACCTCGACGGTTCGGTGGCCAACGGCCCGGCGACCAAACCGCTGGAGGCCAAGGCCATCACGGTGCAGGGCGACGAGATCCTGCTCGGCTGACTTGTCGGGCGGTGCGGCCACAATGCCGACATGCTCGACCTGGTGCTGCCGCTGCAGTGCGGCGGCTGCGGCGCGCCCGGCATCCGCTGGTGTGACGCCTGCGCCGGGTCGCTGGCCGTGCGGATCGACGATCCGCACCTGGTGGCGCCGCGATCCGATCCCGGGGTGCCGGTGTTCTCGCTGGGCCGCTACGCGGGCCCGCGGCGCCACGCGATCGTCGCCACCAAGGAACACGGTCGCGCCGACCTGATCGTCCCGCTCGCCGCGGCGCTGGCGGCCGGCCTGAACCGCCTCATCGACTGGCGCGTGGTGCGGCCGCCGCTGACCGTCGTGCCCGCCCCCACCCGCCGCTGGGCCGCGCGCCGCCGCGGCGGCGACCCGGTCACCCGGATGGCCGTCGCCGCCACCGCGGGCCGCGCCGACCTGGCCGTCGTCGCCGCGCTGCGCACCAGGGCGCTGGTCGCCGACTCGGTCGGGCTGTCCGGCGCCGCCCGGCAGCGCAACATCGCGGGCCGGGTGAAGGTGGTCAGGACGCTGCCCGGCCGGGCCGTGGGCGAGGTGGTCCTGGTCGACGACATCGTCACCACCGGGGCCACCATCTGCGAGTCGGTGCGGATGCTGCATGCCGCCGGGGCCCGGGTGGCGGCGGTGCTCACGGTGGCCCATGCCTGAGGGATGCCCGGTAGATCCCGAGGCACGTCGTGCCCGCCGATTACCCCGGCATCAATCCGGCGTGAAGAACTGAAAACACCTCGACCGAATTGGTGGCACTCCCGCGGGAACCCGGCTACCGTCGGCAGCAACGACCCGTGAATGACTCACGGCGGCGCGTTCGGCGCGCCGGTATCGCCGACCAGCGGTAGGAGGTGAGTAGTCGACACCTTTCACCGGCGGGCGGCGCAAATCTGCAATCCCCGTCGGTGTGCTTTCAAATGACAGCCGGGCACGCTGACGCGTGCGGACGCAGAGAGAAACGAGTTGGCAAGCATGGCAACCCATTCTGTGAAGACTGACCGCACCATGGTGGTCGACGACGACGACGAGACCCCCGCGCCGGAGCCCCGAGCCGAGGTCGTCGTCAAGGGCCGCAACGTCGAGATTCCCGACCATTTCCGCAAATACGTCGCCGAGAAGCTGTCCCGCCTGGAACGCTTCGACCGCACCATCTATCTCTTCGACGTCGAGCTGGACCACGAGCGCAACCGTCGCCAACGCAAGAACTGCCAACACGTCGAGATCACCGCCCGCGGGCGCGGGCCAGTCGTGCGCGGGGAGGCCTGCGCCGACAGCTTCTACGCCGCGCTCGAATCGGCGGTCGACAAGCTGGAGAGCCGACTCCGCAAGAGCAAGGACCGTCGCAAGATCCACTACGGCGACAAAACGCCCGTGTCGGTGGCCGAGGCCACCAGCGCCATGGCCGCCAGTCTGACCGGAGCCCAGTCCGGGCAGGACACCCCGTCCGAGTTCGACGCCACCCTGCCCGCGGTCGACGATCACGAGCCCGGCCGGATCGTCCGCGTCAAGGAGCATCCGGCCACGCCGATGACCGTCGACGACGCGTTGTCGCAGATGGAACTGGTCGGACACGACTTCTTCCTGTTCCACGACAAGGAGACCGACAAGCCCAGCGTCGTCTACCGGCGCCACGCCTACGACTACGGTCTAATTCGGCTCGCCTGAGCCGGTGGCCTGATTCGGCTCGCCTGAGCCGGTGGCCTGATTCGGCTCGCCCGGCCGGGCATGCAGGCTCGTCACCTACGATGGGTTGAGCTCAGACTTTTTCGACCCATAGGGGAGCCTCGTGCTGGATAAATTGCTGCGCCTCGGCGAAGGCCGCATGGTCAAGCGCCTCAAGGGGGTGGCAGATTACGTCGCCACTCTGGGGCCCGAGATGGAGAAGCTCACCGACGCCGAGCTGCGCGCCAAAACCGACGAGTTCAAGCGACGCCATGCCGCCGGTGAGAGCCTCGACGACCTGCTGCCCGAGGCGTTCGCGGTGGCCCGCGAGGCCTCCGCTCGGGTGCGCGACCAGCGCCACTTCGACGTCCAGGTGATGGGCGGCGCGGCGCTGCACTTCGGCAATGTCGCCGAGATGAAGACCGGTGAGGGCAAGACCCTGACCGCGGTACTGCCCGCCTACCTCAACGCGCTGTCCGGCAAGGGCGTGCACATCGTCACCGTCAACGACTACCTGGCCAAGCGCGACGCCGAGCAGATGGGCCGCGTGCACCGCTTCCTCGGCCTGGAGGTCGGGGTGATCCTGTCGCAGATGACGCCCGATCAGCGGCGCGCCGCCTACAACGCCGACATCACCTACGGCACCAACAACGAGTTCGGCTTCGACTACCTGCGCGACAACATGGCGCACCGGCTCGAGGACCTGGTGCAGCGCGGCCACAACTACGCCATCGTCGACGAGGTCGACTCGATCCTGATCGACGAGGCCCGCACCCCGCTGATCATCTCCGGCCCCGCCGACGGCGCCTCCAACTGGTATCTGGAGTTCGCCCGGCTGGCGCCGCTGATGGAAAAGGACGTGCATTACGAGGTCGACCTGCGCAAGCGCACGGTCGGCGTGCACGAGCTCGGCGTGGAGTTCGTCGAGGACCAGCTCGGTATCGACAACCTCTACGAGGCCGCCAACTCACCGCTGGTGAGCTACCTCAACAACGCGCTGAAGGCCAAGGAGCTGTTCCACCGCGACAAGGACTACATCGTCCGCGACGGCGAAGTCCTCATCGTCGACGAATTCACCGGCCGCGTGCTGGTCGGGCGCCGCTACAACGAGGGCATGCACCAGGCCATCGAGGCCAAGGAAGGCGTCGAGATCAAGGCCGAGAACCAGACGCTGGCCACCATCACGCTGCAGAACTACTTCCGGCTCTACGACAAGCTGGCCGGTATGACCGGCACCGCCCAGACCGAGGCGGCCGAGCTGCATGAGATCTACAAGCTCGGTGTGGTGTCGATCCCGACCAACAAGCCGATGATCCGCAAGGATCACTCCGATCTGATCTACAAGACCGAGGAGGCCAAGTTCCTCGCGGTCGCCGACGACATCGCCGAACGCTACGAGAAGGGCCAGCCGGTGCTGGTCGGCACCACCAGCGTGGAGAAGTCGGAGTACCTGTCGAAGCTGCTCACCAAGCGGCGCATCCCGCACAACGTGCTCAACGCGAAGTACCACGAGCAGGAGGCGGCGATCATCGCCGAGGCGGGCCGGTTGCGCGCGATCACCGTCGCCACCAACATGGCCGGCCGCGGCACCGACATCGTGCTCGGCGGCAACCCGGACTTCCTCACCGACAAGCGGCTGCGCCAGCAGGGCCTGGATCCGATCGAGACGCCCGAGGACTACGAGCGGGCCTGGCACGAGGTGTTCCCGCAGGTGAAGGCCGAATGCGCGGCGGAGGCCGAGGAGGTGATCGCCGCAGGCGGCCTGTACGTGCTGGGCACCGAGCGGCACGAGTCGCGGCGCATCGACAACCAGCTGCGCGGCCGCTCCGGCCGCCAGGGCGACCCCGGCGAGTCCCGGTTCTACCTGTCGCTGGGCGACGAGCTCATGCGCCGCTTCAACGGCGCCACCCTGGAGTCGCTGCTGACCCGGCTGAACCTGCCCGACGACGTGCCGATCGAGGCGAAGATGGTCACCCGCGCGATCAAGAGCGCGCAGACCCAGGTCGAGCAGCAGAACTTCGAGGTCCGCAAGAACGTCCTCAAGTACGACGAGGTGATGAACCAGCAGCGCAAGGTGATCTACAAGGAGCGCCGTCGCGTGCTGGAGGGCGAGAACCTCAAGGACCAGGCGCTGGGCATGCTGCGCGACGTCATCACCGCCTACGTCGACGGCGCCACCGCCGAGGGCTACGCCGAGGACTGGGACCTCGAGCAGCTGTGGACCGCGCTGCGGCAGCTGTACCCGGTCGGCATCGACCACCATGACCTGATCGACTCCGACGCCGTCGGCGAGCCCGGCGAGCTGACCCGCGACGAGCTGCTCGAGGCCCTGCTCAAGGACGCCGAGCGGGCCTACGCCGAGCGGGAGAGGCAGATCGAGGCGATTGCCGGTGAGGGCGCCATGCGCGAGCTGGAACGCAACGTCATCCTGTCGGTCGTCGACCGCAAGTGGCGCGAGCACCTCTACGAGATGGACTACCTCAAGGAGGGCATCGGGCTGCGGGCGATGGCGCAGCGCGATCCGCTGGTGGAGTACCAGCGCGAGGGCTACGATATGTTCATCGGCATGCTCGAGGGCATGAAGGAAGAGTCGGTGGGCTTCCTGTTCAACGTGCAGGTCGAGGCCGCTCCCGCGCCGCGGGTCGCGCCGGTCGCCGCCCCCCAGGGGCTGAGCGAGTTCGCCAAGGCCGCCGCCGAGCAGGCCGCCGCCCAGCAGGGCGGCGTCGCCACCAAGGAACGACCGTCGCTGCACGCCAAGGGAATTGAGAACGAGCCGCCGCCGATGATCTACAGCGGGCCGTCCGAGGACGGCTCGACGCAGGTGCGCTCGACCGGTGGGCGTCACGCCGCGCCCGGCGGTGGTCCGTCGCGCCGGGAGCGCCGCGAGGCGGCCCGTCAGCAGGCGCGCGAAACCCGCCGTCGGGGTTAGGGTTCCAGCAGCGCGGCCAGCCGCCGCAGCGTCGCGCGCATCCCGTCCTCGGCCTGGCGGGGCATCGAGCCCATCTTGAGCAGCACCCGCTGGCGGTCTTCGGAGACGTCCCAGGTCTCGCGCACCAGCGTGCCGTCGGCCGTGGGCTCCAGCTCATAGCGCCAGATGCGCCCGCCGACCAGACCCAGCGGTCCCATCGTCGTCTTCCACGCGATGCGCCGGTCGGGTTCGAACTCGACGACGGTGTTGGTGGTGCGGTACGGCAGGAACAGCGATTCCGGTCGGCCCCGCATCGACATGCCGAACTTCGCGCCCAGCGACAGCGGTTGGGACGGTTGCGCCGCGTGATCGACGGTGCCGGACCCGTCGAAGCTCGGATGCCTTCCGGCATCGGCGATGAGCGCGAAGATCGCGGTGGCCGGCGCCTTGATGACGCGCTCGACGCTGACGGTGTTTCCCTCCACCGCGCAAGGTTAGCGCCCTCACCCCAGGTGCAGGGCCGCCAGCGTCCACCGGTCGTCGGTGCGCGCGATGCGGCCCGCGAGCGCGTGCACCCGGGGCCCGCGGGTGTAGGTGCCGAACACCTCGGCCTGATCCTCGGCAACCATCCGCAGCCGGATCCGGCGCAGCGTCGCGCTCTTCGACTGCGACGACTCCGCCAGCGCGACCACGGTGTCGAGCACCGACGGCGCCAGCAGTCGTCTCAGCTGGGCGACCGGCCGGCGCCGGTCGACGACCTCCAGCACGCGGCGCAGTGCGGCGTCGGCGAACACCAGCGCGGCCTCGGGCGGGGTGTCGCGCGCCGGCGGATGCAGTAGCGGGCGCCGGCCGCGGGCTGGCCTGCGCCGCACGGTGACCGGTGCGCGGCAGGCAGCGGCGCCGACGGGCGGCGGTTCGTAGTCGATGACCCGCGACACCAATGTCAGATCGGCGGGCCCGGGCCGAGAACCAGTGGTCATCGGGTACTCTCCAGCGGTCGATGCGACGGACGACATCTGCCGGAGAGTTGCAGACCCGTCCATGATCGCACGGTTCACGGGGGCACCGACGCACTCGTGATGCGGGTGCACAGGATCAGCGGATACCGTTGCGACACCGCCGCAATCGCGGTTCGCGCAGGACGGCGGTGGGGCCGCGCGGACATATCAAGGAAGGAGTGGCGTCGCGATGGTGACTCGACTGTCGGCGTCCGATGCCGCCTTCTTCCGCCAGGAGAACACCTCGACGCCGATGTACGTCGGCACCCTGGCGATCCTGCGCCGGCCGCGCAACGGGCTGAGCTACGAGACCCTGCTGGCCACCGTCGAACAGCGGCTGCCGCAGATCCCGCGCTACCGGCAGAAGGTGCGCGAGGTGACGCTCGGGCTGGCCCGGCCGGTGTGGGTGGACGACCGCGACTTCGACATCACCTACCACGTCCGGCGCTCGGCGCTGCCGTCGCCGGGCAGCGACGCCCAGTTGCACGAACTGATCGCCCGGCTCGGGTCGCGGCCGTTGGACAAGTCGCGGCCGCTGTGGGAGATGTACCTGATCGAGGGCCTGGCCAAGAACCGGATCGCGCTGTACACCAAGTCGCATCAGGCCCTGGTCAACGGCATGTCGGCGCTGGAGATCGGGCACGTCATCGCCGACCGCACGGCCAAGCCGCCGGAATTCGGCGAGGACATCTGGGTGCCCGCGCGCGAGCCCAGCGACCGGCAGCTGCTGCTCGGGGCGGTCGGGGAGTGGATCACCCGGCCCGCCGATCAGCTGGCCGCGGTGCGCTCGGCGGTCGCCGACGTGGCGACCACCGGCGGGCAGCTGCTCAACGTCGGTCGCCGCTTCGTCGACGTGGCCCGCACGGTGGCCCGCGGCGCGGCGCCGAGCAGCCCGCTGAACACCACGGTGTCGCGCAACCGCCGCTTCACGGTGGCGTCCGGACGGCTGGAGGACTACCGGCTGGTGGCCGCCCGCTACGACTGCGACGTCAACGACGTGGTATTAGCCGTGATCGCCGGCGCGCTGCGCAACTGGCTGCTGTCCCGCGGGGAACCCGTGACCAGCACGACGACGGTGCGGGCCATGGCGCCGCTGTCGGTGTATCCGGACGCGGATCTGGACAACCCGGGGCCCGGCCAGGCGATCAGCGAGGTGTCGCCGTTCCTGGTCGACCTGCCCGTCGGCGAGGGCAACGCCGTGGTGCGGCTGTCGCAGATCGCGCACGCCACCGAGTCCAACCCGACGGCGGCCAGCCTGGTGGACGCCCGCACCATCGTCACGCTGTCCGGATTCGCGCCGCCGACGCTGCACGCCATGGGCATCCGGGTGGCCACCAGCTTCTCGGCGCGGCTGTTCAACCTGCTGATCACCAACGTGCCCGGTGCGCAGACGCAGATGTACATCGCCGGCGCCAAGATGCTGGAGACCTACTCGGTGCCGCCGCTGCTGCACAACCAGGTGCTGGCCATCGGCGTCACCTCCTATAACGGGATGCTCTACTACGGCATCAACGCCGACCGGGACGCGATGAGCGACGTCGACGTGCTGCCCGGCCTGCTCAGCGAATCGCTGGAGGAGTTGCTCGACGCCGCGCGGTGAGTCCCGATCTTGGGACACGCGATCTTGATTGAGTCGCGCGCGCGAGGGGAATGGCTCCTCGGTGAGCATCGAGTCCGAGAAGCGAAGCAAACAGATCCAAGGCCAGGTCAAAGGCGCGGTGGAGTCGCCCGGCGAGGGCGGCGTCGTCCCGCATCCGGTGCTGGACATACCCGTCGAGCAAGAGGCGTACACCCGGTCCCGCGGCGTGGACTGGGCGGTCTTCGTCGTCACCGCGGTGATCGCCGTCGCGTTTCTGGTGTGGGGCTTCGTCGGCACCGAATCGCTGGCGACGGCGTCATCGAATGCGCTCGGCTGGGTGATGGACAACACCGGCTGGTTGTTCGTGCTGACCGCGTCGGGGTTCGTGGTGTTCGTGCTGTGGTTGGCGCTCGGTCGCTACGGCACCATTCCGCTGGGCCGTGACGACGACGAGCCCGAGTTCAACGCGGTGTCCTGGGTGGCGATGATGTTCTCCGCGGGCATGGGCATCGGTCTGATGTTCTTCGGCGTCGCCGAACCGCTGGCGCACTTCACCAGCCCGCCGCCGGGCACCGGTCCGGCAGGCAACCCCGACGCGGTGCAGACCGCGATGGCCACCACGCTGTTCCACTGGACCGTGCACCCGTGGGCCATCTACGCGGTGGTCGGGCTGGCGATCAGCTACGGGGTGTACCGCAAGGGCAGGCTGCAGTTGATCAGCGCGGCGTTCGAACCGTTGCTCGGCAGCCGGGCGCACGGGCCCTGGGGCAAGGTCATCGACATGCTCGCGATCTTCGCGACGCTGTTCGGGTCGGCCGCCTCACTCGGGCTGGGCGCCCTGCAGATTCGCAGCGGGCTGCAGATCGTCGCGGGCATCGGCGAGACCGGCAACGCGATCCTGATCGTGATCATCGCGGTGCTCACCGCGGCGTTCGTGCTGTCCGCGGTGTCCGGCATCGCGCGCGGCATCCAGTGGTTGTCCAACATCAACATGGTGCTGGCGGTGCTGCTGGCGCTCTTCGTATTCGTAGTCGGCCCAACGGTTTTCATCCTGAATCTGCTGCCGACGTCGATGGGCAGCTATTTCGCCGACATCGCGATGATGTCGGCGCGCACCGGAGCCGAGGGCCCCGACGTCAACACCTGGCTGCAGTCCTGGACCATCTTCTACTGGGCGTGGTGGATCTCCTGGACGCCGTTCGTGGGGATGTTCATCGCGCGCATCTCGCGCGGGCGCACGATCCGGCAGTTCGTCGCCGGTGTGCTGCTGGTGCCCAGCCTGGTGTCGCTGGTGTGGTTCGCGGTGTTCGGCGGATCGGCCATCGACGTCCAACAGAGCGGTGTCGACCTGGCCGGCGAGGGCGGCGTTGAGGCGCAGTTGTTCGGTCTGCTCGAGCAGTACCCGATCGCCACCGTCGGCAGCATCCTGGTGATGGTGCTGGTCGCGATCTTCTTCGTGTCCGGGGCGGACGCCGCGTCCATCGTGATGGGGTCGCTGTCGGAACGCGGCACGATCAAGCCCGGCCGCGGCACCGTGGTGTTCTGGGGCGTGGCGACCGGCGCCGTCGCGGCGGTGATGCTGCTGGTCGGCGGTGCGGACGCGCTCACCGGCCTGCAGACCATCACGATCATCGCCGCGCTGCCGTTCGTGCTGGTGATGGTCGGTCTGGCCGTCGCGTTGGTGCGCGATCTGCGCCGCGACCCCAAGGTGGTGCGCCGCCAGTACGCCGCCGAAGCGGTGCAGCAGGCCGTCGTCACCGGCGTCACCCAGCACGGCGACGACTTCGTCATCGCGGTGGAGAAGGATCCCGCCAGCGATTGAACGTTGTCGGTGTCCGGTCGGGCGGCAGTTCGGGTGATTGCGTTGCTCGAGGATCGGGCCGTGGTCACGGAGCGCTAACCTCCCCTGGTGCGCGTATACATCCCGGCGACCCTGGCCATGCTGCAGCAGCTCGTCGCGGAGCGGGTGCTGCACGCGCGCAACGGAACGGCGTTCGCCGTGACGCCCACGCTGCGGGAGGCCTACTCCCACGGCGATGACGAGGAACTCGCCGAGGTGGCGCTGCGCGACGCCGCGCTGGCCGCACTGCGGCTGCTGGCCTCCGAGGGCACCTCGGGCCTGCCGCCGCGGCGGGCCGTGCTGGTGGCCGACGCCGGCGAGGTGACGCTGCGCCCGGATCTCGACGACGCCGCGGTGCGGCTGTCCGGTCCGGTGGGGATCGACGACGTGGTCGCGGCGTTCGTGGACATCGCCGACGCCGAGGCCGCGGTGCTGGCGGCGGTGGAGGCCGTCGACGCCGCCGACCTCGGCGACGACGACGCCGAGTTCGTCGTCGGCGACGCGCAGGACCACGACCTGGCCTGGTACGCCGTGCAGGAGCTGCCGTTCCTGCTTGACCTGCTCTGAGGCGGACCGACTAGCTACGGGACCGTAGGTTACGGTACCGTAGGTTTGTGGCCAAGAACGAAATCAAGGTCTCGGCCAGGGTCGCCGACACCGTGCGACCGACCGTCGCGGGCGCCGACAAGCGGCCGGGACTGCATGCGCTACGCAAGATCTTCAGCCGGATCACCACCCCACTGCTGCCCGACGACTATCTGCAGTTGGCCAACCCACTGTGGTCGGCGCGCGAACTGCGTGGCCGGATCGTCGACGTGCGCCGCGAGACCGAGAACTCCGCCACGCTGGTGATAAAGCCAGGGTGGGGCTTTACCTTCGACTATCAGCCCGGCCAGTACATCGGCATCGGTGTCCTCATCGACGGCCGCTGGCGCTGGCGGTCCTACTCGCTGACCTCCAGCCCGGTTACCGACCGGCGCACGATCACCATCACCGTCAAGGCGATGCCGGAGGGCTTCCTGTCGACCCATCTGGTCGGCGGGGTGGCGCCCGGCACGATCGTGCGGCTGGCGGCGCCGCAGGGCAACTTCGTGATGCCCGACCCCGCGCCCGCCAAGGTGCTGTTTGTCACCGGCGGTTCCGGCATCACCCCGGTGATGTCGATGCTGCGCACGCTGGCGCGCCGCGACCAGATCACCGACATCGTCCACTTGCACTCGGCGCCAACGGAATCCGACGTGCTGTTCGGTACCGAGCTGGCCGAGGTGGCGCAGCGGCACGACGGGTACGAATACCGGTTGCGCACCACCCGCACCCAGGGCCGGCTGGATCTGGCCCGGCTTGACGTCGAGGTACCCGACTGGCGTGAGCGGCAGACCTGGGCCTGCGGGCCGGAGGGCATGCTCGACGCCTGCGAGCACCGCTGGCGCGAGGCCGGTCTGACCGAGCGACTGCACCTGGAGCGGTTCGCGGTGTCCAAGCGCGCCGTGCACGGCCAGGGCGGCACGGTCGAATTCGCCCGCACCGGCAAGACGGTGTCGGTGGACGCCGCGACGCCGCTGATGGACGCCGGCGAGCAGGCCGGCATCCGGATGCCGTTCGGGTGCCGGATGGGGATCTGCCAGTCCTGCGTCGTCGGCCTGCTGGACGGGTACGTGCGCGACCTGCGCACCGGTGCCGAACACGAACCCGGCTCGCGGATTCAGACCTGCATTTCCGCAGCATCGGGCGATTGCGTGCTGGATGTCTGAGGTTTACTGGCTGGTAACCTACGGGTACGTAGGTTACGTTAGCGTAGGTATACGAGAGGAGGCTGCCGATGGCGATCACTGACGTTCCCGAATTCGCGCATCTGACCGACGCGGACATCGAGAGTCTGGCGGTTGAACTGGACGCGATCCGTCAGGACATCGAGGACTCCCTCGGTGAGCGCGACGCGCGCTACATCCGCCGCACGATCGCAGCGCAGCGCGCCCTGGAGGTGGCCGGCCGACTGCTGCTGGCCGCCGGCAAGAAGCGCACCGCGTGGTGGGCGGGCACCGCCACGCTCGGGGTGGCCAAGATCATCGAGAACATGGAGATCGGCCACAACGTCATGCATGGCCAGTGGGATTGGATGAACGATCCCGAAATCCACTCCTCCACATGGGAATGGGACATGACGGGCGCGGCCAAGCACTGGCGCTTCACCCACAATTTCATGCACCACAAGTACACCAACATCCTGGGCATGGACGACGATGTGGGCTACGGACTGCTGCGGGTGACTCGCGACCAGAAGTGGAAGCCGCACAACCTGTTGAACCTCGTCTACAACACGATCCTGGCGATGTTCTTCGAATGGGGCGTGGGCATGCAGCACCTGGAGATCGGCAAGATCTTCAAGGGCCGTGCCAGCCGCGACGCGACGATCGTGCGGTTGCGTGAGTTCGCCACCAAGGCGGGCCAGCAGGTGTTCAAGGACTACGTCGCCTATCCGGCGGTGACTTCACTGTCGCCGGGCGCCACGTTCAAGTCCACGCTGAAAGCCAACTTCTTCGCCAACATCATTCGCAACGTGTGGTCCAACGCGGTGATCTTCTGCGGCCACTTCCCGGACGGCGCAGAGAAATTCACCAAGACCGACATGGCGGGTGAGACCAAGGGGCACTGGTATCTGCGGCAGATGCTGGGCAGCGCGAACTTCGAGAACGGGCCGGTGCTGCGCTTCATGAGCGGCAACCTGTGCCATCAGATCGAGCACCACCTGTATCCCGATCTGCCGAGCAACCGGCTCTACGAGGTGTCGCTGCGCGTGCGTCAGCTGTGCGAGAAGTACGACCTGCCCTACACCACGGGGTCGTTCCTGGTGCAGTACGGCAAGGCATGGCGCACCATCGCCAAGCTGTCGCTGCCGGACAAGTACCTGCGCGCCACCGCCGATGACGCACCGGAGACCCACAGCGAGCGGATGTTCGCCGACCTCGAGCCCACGCAGCGGCGGGGACTGAAGTCGGCGATGGCCGCGGCGCGGGCGCGTCGGCGCGAAAGGCGCGCGGCCCGCAAGCTCGCGGCCTGAACACTCAGGGGATGTAGTCGAACGTGTCGGGGTTCGGCCCGATGCGGCCGTCCTCGCCGCGGTCCAGTCCGCTGATCGCGGCCACGTCGTCGGGGCTGAGCTCGAAATCGAAGATCTCGAAGTTCTCCCTGATCCGTTGCGGGGTAACCGATTTCGGAAAGGCGATGTCGCCGCGTTCGATGTGCCAACGCAGCACCACCTGAGCCGGGGTCTTACCGGTCCCTGCCGCCACGCCGGCGATCACCTGCTCGTCGAGCACCCTGCCCTGCGCGAGGGGTGACCACGCCTCGGTGGCGATCCCGTGCTGCGTGCCGTAGGCGCGCACCGCGTCGTTGCAGAAGTAGGGGTGCACCTCGATCTGGTTGACCGCCGGTACCGTCTCGGTCTCCTTGGCGAGCCGCTCGAGGTGGGGCACCTGAAAGTTGGACACCCCGATGCTGCGGGCCCGTCCGTCGCGCTTGAACTCCTCGAGGGTCTGCCAGGTGGACACGAAGTCGCCGTCGTAGAGCGTGGGCAGCGGCCAGTGGATCAGGAACAGGTCGACGTAGTCGGAGCCGAGTTCCGCCAGCGTGGCATCGAACGCGCGCCGGGCGTCGTCGGGCCGGTGAAACCCGTTGTTGAGCTTGCTGGTGACGTACACCTCGGCGCGGTCGACGCCGGCGGCGCGGATGCCCTCGGCGACGCCGCGCTCGTTGCCGTACATCTCGGCGGTGTCGATGTGCCGGTAACCGACCTCGAGCGCGGTCTTGACCGCCTCGGCCGTCTGATCAGGGGGAATCTGGTAGACGCCGAACCCCAGCTGCGGGATCTTCGCGCCGTCGTTCAGCTCGATCGTCGGGACGTTGCTCACGTTGTGACCTCCTTGTTCCACCCACTCATCCCACAGCCTGCCCGATGGCACACCCGGTCAAACGCGGGCCCGCCCCGAACGCATCCCCCGATCGGAGGACACCCGGTTCCACCGGCGCACCGGCCGACGGGCGGACAGACCTGGGGCCGCGGCCGGAGCATTCTTGAGTCATCGCCCGGAACGAGCCGGCCGAGAACCGAAAAGCCAACGCGCACAAGGGAGAATTCAAATGAACACCAACATCCGCGTCCGCATCGCCCGCTACGTCGCCGTCTCGGTGGTGCTCGGCGGCGCCGCGCTGGGCATGGCCGGAGTGGCCTCGGCGGGCACCTACAGCCAGCCGGCCGATCCGCACTTCAACGCGCCGAGCGTGACGGCCCACCCCGCCGCGGAGATGCTGCCGGGCTGGCGCAACCACCACGGCACGTACCACATCCAGCACCTGGTCAATAACGGTTTCCACCGCTGACCCGAGTCCCGGCAAGGCCCTCCCCACCGCGGGCGGGCCTTGTCGCGTGCTCAGTACGAGGCGGCCTCGTGCAGTGACTCCAACAGCCGGCGCGCGGCGGCCGCGCGGTCGGCGGCCACACCGGTCAGCGTGTCCAGCGCGCATTCGGGATCGGCGGGCGGACCCAGGTGGCCGCATCCGCGGGGACAGTCCTCGATCGCCTCGGCCAGATCCGAGAACGCCAACAGCACGTCGTCGGGTTGAATGTGCGCCAGCCCGAACGATCGGATGCCCGGGGTGTCGATGACCCAGCCGCCGAAGTGCAAGGGCAGCGCCACCGACTGTGTCGAGGTGTGCCTGCCCTTGCCGATGTCGGTCACCTCGGCGGTTGGTCGTTCCGCCTCGGGCACAAGGCGATTCACCAACGTCGACTTGCCGACCCCGGAATGGCCGAGCAGCGCTGTCACCTTACCGGCCAGCAGAGTCTCGAGTTCATCGATCGGGTCGTCGCGACCGGCGGTGATAATGGTCAGGTCCAGGCCGCCGAAGTTCGCGGCGAACGGTTCGGGCGGCGCGAGGTCGGTCTTGGTGAGACACAGGATGGGCACCAGACCGCCGGTGTAGGCGGCGATCAGCGCCCGCTGCACCAGGCCGGTGCGCGGCGGCGGGTCGGCCAGCGCCACCACGATCAGCAGCTGATCGGCGTTGGCGACGACCACGCGCTCGGTAGGGTCGGTGTCATCCGCGGTGCGCCGCAACACGGTTCGCCGTTCCGCGCGCCGCACGATGCGCGCCAGGGTGTCCGGTCTGCCCGACACGTCGCCGACCAGGCCGACGTTGTCGCCGACGACGATCGGGGTGCGGCCCAACTCGCGTGCCCGCATCGCGACCACCCGGCGGTTCGGATCGCCGCCGAGCGCGCAGCCCCACCGCCCGCGGTCCACCGTCACCACCATCGCGTCGACGGCGTCGGCGTGGTCGGGGCGGATCTTGGTTCGCGGCCGCGAGCCCCTGCCGGGGCGCACCCGGACATCGGACTCGTCGTAGTCGCGGATGCTCAACTGCGCCTATTCCCCGTTGCCGGCGAGCAGGTCGGCCCACATCTGCGGGAACTCCGGGAGCGTCTTCGAGGTGGTCGCGATGTTCTCCACCTCGACACCGGGCACGCGCAATCCGACGATGGCCCCCGCGGTCGCCATCCGGTGGTCGGCGTAGGAGCGCCACAGCCCGCCATGCAGCGGGACCGCGGTGATGATCAACCCGTCCTCGGTCTGCTCGCACTGCCCGCCGAGGCCGTTGATCTCCGCCGACAGCGCCGCCAGCCGGTCGGTTTCGTGGCCCCGCAGATGTGCGATGCCCGTCAGCCGCGAGACCGAACCCGGCTTCGCCAGCGCGGCCAGCGCCGCGACCGACGGCGCCAACTCGCCGACGTCGTGCAGATCGACGTCGAAGCCGTCGTATCCGCCCGCTTTGCCAACCACCTCGATATACGTATCACCCAGCCGCACAACCGAACCGAGCTTTTTCAGAATCCCGATGATGGCGTCGGCGGGCTGCAGGCTCTTGCGCGGCCATCCGGCCACCCGCACGACCCCGCCGCTGACGGCCGCGGCGGCCAGGAACGGCACGGCGTTCGACAGGTCGGGTTCGATGGTCCACTGGCGCGCGGCCACCTTGCCCGGTGTCACCCGCCACCGGTTGCGCTGCGAATCGTCGACCTCGACGCCGGCCTCGCGCAGCATCGCCACCGTCATCGCCACGTGCGGCGCGGACGGCACCGAGTCACCGGTGTGCACGATGGTCAGCCCGTCGGCGAAGGTCGCCCCGGACAGCAGCAGACCGGACACGAACTGCGAGGACGCCGAGGCGTCGATCTCGACCGTGCCCCCGGGCACCGAACCGGTTCCGCGCACCTCGAACGGCAGCCCGTCGCCGACGACGACGACCCCGAGCGAGCGCAGCGCGTCGAGCAGCGGCGCGATCGGCCGGGCCCGGGCCTGCTCGTCGCCGTCGAACACCACAGTCTCGGTGCCCAGCGCGGCCACCGGCGGGACGAATCGGAGCACGGTGCCGGCCAGTCCGCAGTCGATGCGCGCGCCGGGGTGCGGGTCGATCGCGCCGCTGACGCTCAACTCGGTCCCGGCGCCGTCGACGGTCGCGCCAAGCGCCCGCAGGGCGCCGATCATCAGGTCGGTGTCGCGGCTGCGCAACGCGCCGCTGATGGTGGAGGTGCCCTGCGGGGTGGCCAGCGCGGCCAGCACCAGCGCCCGGTTGGTGAGCGATTTCGAGCCCGGCACGGTGACGGTGGCATGCACCGGCCGCGATGTCGACGGTGCCTGCCAGTTGCTCACGGTCATACATCCTGCCCTGTCGGCCGACCGTGCCACCATGGAGCCATGTGCGGACGATTCGCGGTGACCACCGATCCGGCCCAGCTGGCCGAGAAGATCCAGGCGATCGACGAGGCCACCGCCGCGCTGAAGGACGCTGCCGGACCCGACTACGCTGCCCGACCCAACTACAACGTGGCGCCGACGACCACCATCACCAGCGTCGTCAGGCGCCACGCCGAACCCGACGATGAGGCGACCCGCCGGGTCCGGTTGATGCGCTGGGGGCTGGTGCCGCCCTGGGCCAAGGCCGGCGCCGACGGCGGCCCCGACACCAAGGGCCCGCTGCTGATCAACGCCCGCGCCGAGACGGTGACCGATTCACCGGCCTTCCGGAACTCGGCGAAGAACAAGCGCTGCCTGATCCCGATGGACGGCTGGTACGAGTGGCGCGGTGAGAAGGGGTCGAAGACGCCGTTCTACATGTACGGCGCCGACGGTGAACCGCTGTTCATGGCCGGGCTCTGGTCGACGTGGCGGCCCAAGGACGCGCCGAAGGACGCCCCGCCGCTGCTCAGTTGCACCATCATCACCACCGATGCCGCGGGTCCGCTGGCCGAGATCCACGACCGGATGCCGCTGAGCATCAGCAAGGCCGACTGGGACCGCTGGCTGGACCCCGACGCGCCGATCGACGAGGGGCTGCTGCGCGGGCACGGCGACCTCGACCGCATCGCGATCCGCGAGGTGTCGAAGTTGGTCAACAGCGTCCGCAACAACGGGCCGGAGCTGATCGAACCCGCGAAGCCCGACGCGGAACAGGCCACTCTGCTCTAGCGAGCGGCGGTTCACATTCGCGGGTTCTACCCGTGTAAAACAAGTGCAAACGCCTACGCCACCGCAGAATCACCATTAACATCGAGACGTGCTGCTCACCGTCGTCCGCAAGATTCTCGCCTTCGAGATGACGGTCGCCGAGTGGATCGGCACGGCGATCATGCTGGCCGTGCCCTACCTCGTCGTCGGGGTCGGGTGGACCGCGCTGACGGTGCGGCAGTGGCCGGCGTTAAACCTCGACCAGCTGGTGGCGACGGCGGCGTCGATCGTGTTCTGGCCGGTGCTGCTGGTGTCGACGGTGTGCCTGACATGAGCCGCTACCGCATCAGCGTCCGCAGGCGCACGGCCCGCTGGGACGACCGGCCGGTCACCGCCGCGGAGGCGATGGACTTCTGGGCGTTCGCGGCGGGCGCGGCCAATGTGATCATGCAGATGTCGCGACCCGGCGTCGGGCACGGCGTCGTCGAGAGCAAGGTGGACTCGGGCAACCTGCTCAAGCATCCGTGGAAGCGCGCCAGGACCACGTTTCAGTACCTCGCGGTGGCGGTGCTGGGCAACGACGAGGACCGCGCCGCGTTCCGTGCGGCGGTCGACAGCTCGCATCGGCATGTGCGTTCCACTCCGGAGAGCCCGGTGCGCTACAACGCCTTCGACCGCGACCTGCAAATGTGGGTTGCCGCATGCCTTTTCGTCGGTCTGGAGGACACCTACCAGCTGCTGCGCGGGTTGATGACCCCCGAGCAGTCCGAGCAGTTCTACCGATCGGCATGGACGCTGGGCACCACGCTTCAGGTGACCGAGGATCAATGGCCGCCGACGCGGGCGGACTTCGACGTCTACTGGGAACAGGCCTGTCAGCAGGTCGCGATCGACGACACCGTCGGCGCCTACCTGCACGACCTGGTGCACCTGCGCATGATCAATCCGCTGCTCGGGCTGCCGTTCCGGCCGCTGCTGAGGTTCCTCACCGTCGGGTTCCTGGCGCCGGTGTTCCGCGAGGCGATGGGCGTGCAGTGGGGCCGGTTCCGGCAGTTCCTGTTCGAATGGCTGTTCCTGTTGGTCGCCTTCGGCAACCGGTTCCTGCCGGTGTTCATCCGCCAGGGCGGCAGCTACCTGCTGCTCGCCGACGTCCGCCGGCGTGTCCGGCGCAACCTCGCACTGGTATGAGCCTGCTGCGCCGACTGCTGAGCCGACGGGTGAGCGTTGAGGCGATGATCGAGTTCGCCATGTGGCTGGCCATCCCGTACCTGCTCATCGGACTGGTGTGGGCGTTCTTCGACGCCGAGCAGGTGCAGTCGATCGAGACCGCGCTGCAGACCCGATTGCCCGCCGGTTCGGAGATCATCGCGTTCGTGCAGACCGCGCTGATGTGGCCGGCAATGGTGGTCGGCGTCGACATCTGTGTGGCGTGACACCCGTCGTCAAACCGAGGATTTCTCTGTTCGAGTAGAGTAATCCTCGTGTCCCGCACATCGGACGTGCGTACGCGAGTGATCGAGGCCGCGCGGCGCCGGTTCGCCGCCGACGGTGCGCTGTCGGCCACCCTCGACGAGGTCCGCCGCGACGCGAAGGTCAGCGTCGGTGCGCTGTACCACCATTTCCCCGACAAACTCGCACTGGCCACCGCCGTCTACGCGCAGGTGATCGGCGAGTATCAGGCCGGGCTGCTGGAGGTGCTGCGCGGCCAGGACACCGCCGAGGGCGGCATCCGGGGCGGCGTCGCGTACCACCTGCGCTGGGTGAGTGCGCACCGCGGCGAGGCCACCCTACTGCTCGGTGCCCGGTTGGAGAGCGACGAACTGCGCGCGGCCAACCGCGCGTTCTTCGGCGCGGTGGCCGACTGGTGGCGGCCGCACCACACCTACGGGGTCTTGCAGCCGATGCACATTCCGATCACCGCCGCGCTGTGGTTGGGCCCGGCGCAGGACTACAGCCGGTACTGGATCGCGTCGGGCGAGACCAGGATGCCGCGCGCCGTCATCGAGACCTTCGCCGACGCCGCCTGGGCGGCGTTGCGTTCCAACGACATTGAGGAGATTACCGATGAGCAACTCCATGTACCAGGCGATGGTCGCCGAGGGCGACGACCCGGACGGGCCGCAGCGGGTACGCGTCGATCGTCGCGGTGACCGCGCGCTCGTCACCCTCGACGACCCCGAGCGGCGCAACGTGTTGTCGGCGCCGCTGGTGCGGCAGCTGCGGCGTGCGCTGGTCGACCTCGACGCCGACCCCGAGGTGCGCGCGGTGGTGCTGACCGGGACCGACCCCGGCTTCAGCGCCGGCGGTGATCTGAGGATGATGCGCACCGCCGTCGAGAACCTGCGCGCGCCCGCGGGCGCCGCCGACGTGTGGCGCTGGATCCGGCGTGAGTTCGGTGGCGTCGCCCGGCTGATCGCGGGTTCGGACACGGTGTTCGTCGCCGCGCTGAACGGTGCTGCCGCCGGGGTCGGGCTGGCGTGGGCGCTGACCTGCGATCTGGTGATCGCCAGCGAGCGGGCGGTGATCGTGCCCGCGTTCGGCCGGCTGGGCCTGATCCCGGAGGTCGGCACGAGCTGGGCGCTGACGCGTCGACTGGGATACCAAGGGGCGCTGGCGTTTTATCTGCGTGGTGAGCACATCGACGCGCACACCGCGCTGCGGCTCGGACTGGTGCAGGAGGTCGTCGAGCACGACCGACTGCTGGCCGCGGCCGACGAATGGTGCACGCGCATCGCCGGGATGCCCCCGCACGCCGTCGCGATGGCCAAACCGCTGCTGCGCGCCGCGGCGGACGCCGACTGGAACGACGCGATCACCCTCGAGGAGTTCGCCGAGCCGACCTGCTTCACCACCGGGGCGTTCGCGGACAACGTGCACGCCATGCTGAATCGGTAGCGCTCAGCGCCGCTGGGCGGCGATCACCACATAGGGCGCGTCGTAGGCGACGGTCCCATCGTCGCGCAGATGTGTCTCGAAGGCGGTACGGAAGGCGGTGAGCAGCGGCTCGCGCAGAGTTGAGTCGAGATGGTCGAACACCGAGACGTGCATCGGCGATTCGTGTGCGACGAACGTCACCGCAGCCTCCACGGACGGGAAAAGCCATGTATGCAAGCCGGTTTCGACCGCAATGTCGGAAAAGTGGCTGGAGAGCCGCTCATGGATGAGGTCCCGGTCGCCCCACTGGTCGGGGGTGTACTCCCGAGGCGGAGGCGGCCCCAGCGTCTCGATCATCGGCGTGAAGAACGGGTTGTCGTCCTCCCGCACCCACGCCGAGAAGGCAAGCGTTGCACCGGGTTTGAGTAGCCGCGCGAGCTCGGCGACCTGCGCTGCGGGCTCGACGAAGATGATGCCCATATTCGACACCGCCGCGTCGAACGACGCGTCCGGCAGTCCGCTCGCCGAGGCGTCGGCGGTCACCCAGTCGATCGACAGTCCGGCGGCCTGCGCCTTGCGCTCGGCGAGCGCCAGCAGTTCGGGGGTGATGTCCACCGCCGTCACCCGCGCACCGCGCTGGGCGGCCGCGAGTGCGGCGCTACCGGTGCCGCAGGCGAGGTCGACCAGGGCCGCGTCGCGCAGTTGGGTGCGGTGCGCGGCGGCGTCGACGACTCGCGCCGCGATGGGTGCGATGCGCTCGGCCACCGCCTCGTAGCGGCCGGTGGACCAGACGTCCGGTCCGGTCATCGCAGCAGCCCCTGAGACGTCAGCACCGCCAGCAGCCTACCGTCGTCGGCGCGCAGCGATCCGTAGGCCGACACGCCGGTGGCCGACAGCGATCCGCGGCCCTCGAACAGCCGCCACGACGTCGACGGGATCCGATGCGCGCCGGGCTGCCAGACCAGGTTCAGGTCCAGGCTCAGCAGCCAGGCATCGGTGAAACCGGTGACCTGGCCGGGGGAGTCGAACAGGTGGGCGTCGGCGTGCAGCACGTCGCCGATCTGGGGGTGGGGCAGCGCATCTCCGTCTGTCGCGACCCACAGCGCGACCGCCGGGTGGTCCCGGCGGAACGCCTCGAGACTGTCGGGGTAGTCCACGCCGCGTCTGCGGGCGAACCGCAGCGGGGCCCACTGTTTGGCCAGCCAGTCGAGGTCGGTGCCGTCGTCAGGGGAGGGCAGCGGTGGGTGGTAGCGCTCGAACGGCACCGGGGCGTCGACCGTCGGTGACTCGGCCCAGCTGTCGGCCAGCCAGCTGCTCGCGATCAGAATGGTGCGGCCCGCTTGGCTGATCCGCGCCTCCACCGCCTCGGCGGTGCGCCCGCCGCGCAGGGTGTGCACGGCGATCTCGAGCGGCCCGGGGGCGCCGCTCTCGACGAACGTCACCGACAGCGAGGCCGCCGCCGCGCGGTGGCTGTGCGCGAAAACCGCGGCCAGCGCGAGCGCCGAGGTGTACCCGCCGAAGGCGCGGCGGCCGTCGAAGCACCAGTGCTCGGGCAGCGGCCGGGTGAAGCGGCTGGCCCGCTGTTCGCTGGGCCCGCCGTCGAGTTCGAAGTCACGCCGGTCCAACACCCCGAGCAGGCTACCGGGTCGTGTCACGATGGCGTGGTGACGTTCCAGGCCGAAGCGCCGCCGCTGCCGAAGCCGGTGATCTCCGACCAGTTCTGGGCCGACCTCACGTTCATCCACTGGCCGGTGGATCCGGCTCGCGTCGCGAAGCTGTTTCCGCCGGGCACCCGGCCGGACACCTTCGCCGACGGGTTGACCTACGTGGGGCTGGTCCCGTTCGTGATGCGCCACACCGCGATCGGCGCGTCGCTGCGGGTGCCGTATTTCGGCAGCTTTCCCGAGACCAACGTCCGGCTCTACTCGGTCGACGACGAAGGCCGCCACGGCGTGTACTTCCGGTCCCTGGAGACGGCCAGGCTGGCCGTCGTCGGCGTCTGCCGTGCGGTGCTGGGGATCCCGTACACGTGGGCGGGGATGCGCGTCACCCGCGACGGCGATGTGATCGCCTACGACAGCACACGACGCTGGCCTCGTCGGGGCCTGCGGTGTCGGGTCGCCGTCAGGATCGGCGCTCCGGTGCAGCCGTCGCCGCTGGACGTCTGGCTCACGGCGCGCTGGGGCGCGCACACCCGCAAGGCCGGGCGGACATGGTGGGTGCCGAACGAACACCCGTCGTGGCTGCTGCGCGCCGCCGAAATCGTCGCTCTGGACCAGGAATTGGTGTCTGCCGCCGGGGTCGAGACCGCCGGCGGGCCGTTGCACGCGCTGTTCTCCGACGGTGTGCCAGCGCAGTTCGGCCGTCCCGAAGTCGTCGCGTGACCGCCGGCGCCGACTAAGGCCCGGTGTATCCGGGCGGGTTAGGGCAGTCCACCCACAGGTCGACGCCGAGTTCGTTGCCCGGCACGCAGTCGTAGACCGACAGGTCGGTGACCCCGGAGTCGACGAGCACGTCCTCGCACAGCAGCGTGTTGCCGGTGAACTCGCGGGCCGGCTTGTTGAGGATGACGTAGGCCGCGTCGGCGTACACCTCGGGCTTGCGAGACCGGGCCATCGCCTCGTCGCCGCCGAGCAGGTTCTGCACCGCCGCCGTGGCCACCATGGTGCGCGGCCACAGCGTGTTCGACGCGATACCGTGCTCGCGCATCTCCTCGGCGATTCCCAACGCGCACAGCGTCATTCCGAACTTCGCCATCATGTACGCGGTGGGCTTGAGCCACTGCGGCTCCAGCCGGATCGGCGGTGACAGCGTCAGGATGTGCGGATTCTCCCGCCCCTTCATGTGCGGGATGCACGCCTGCGACACCGAATAGGTGCCGCGCACCTGGATGCCGTTCATCAGGTCGAAACGCTTGAGCGGTACCTCCTCGATCGAGCCGAGGTTGATCGCCGAGGCGTTGTTCACGCAGATGTCGATGCCGCCGAACTGCGCGACGGTCTGCTCCACTGCCGACGCCACCGCGTCCGCGTCGCGGATGTCGCCGACGATCGGCAGCGCATTCCCGCCGGCCTCCTCGATCTCCTTGGCCGCGGTGTAGACCGTGCCCGGCAGCTTCGGATGCGGTTCTGCGGTCTTAGCGATCAGCGCGACGTTGGCGCCGTCGGCGGCGGCCCGCTTGGCGATCGCCAGGCCGATACCGCGGCTGGCGCCGGAGATGAACATGGTCTTCTGCGAGAGCGACATGACCTCACCCTAGTTTCGGGGGAAATCGTCAGGCTCGGATGTCGGCGATCACGGCGTCGGTCAGCCGGATCAGGTCCTGCGGGTGCACCGCGACGTCCCAACCGCGCTTACCCGCGCTGCACAGCACGCGATCCCAGTGCAGCGCCGATTCGTCGACCACCGTCGGCAGCTTGCGGCGCTGCCCGAACGGGGAGATCCCGCCCAGCACGTAGCCCGTTGCCCGCTCGGCGTCCGCGCGATCGGCCATCGTGGCCTTCGACGCCCCGAGCGCCGCGGCGGCGGCCTTGAGCGACAGCTTCGCCGGCACCGGCAGCACCGCGACGCCGAGCCCCTTCGGCAGCGCGATGATCAGCGTCTTGAACACCTGCTCGGGGTCGACGCCCTCGACCCGGGTGAGCTCCTCGACGGCCTCCTCACCGAACGCCTCGGTGCGCGGGTCGTGGCGGTACTGCAGGACTTCGTGGGGAACCTCGGCGGCGAGCAGCGCGGCGATGGCGGGGGTCGCGGCGGCCATTCGCTCAGCGTAATGCGGGAACAACCCCGATCGGTGCGCTGTTATTGACGACGGCGGTGGTCGAGCGGGTGGTCGGCGACCGGATAGATGTCGGTCATTGCCTCTAGGATCGAAGGAGGGGTCGTGGCGCCAGCCTTGACCATGGAGCGTCCGGTGAACTGCCGGTGCGGCGGCGCCTCAACAGAAGGGACGGTGTTCCCCACGATGACCGAGATCGACGCCTCGGCGCCCGACCGGCCGGAGGAGACCGACGCCGAGCTCACTGCCCGGTTCGAGCGGGACGCGATTCCGCTGATCGACCAGCTCTACGGCGGTGCGCTGCGGATGACACGCAATCCGGCCGACGCCGAGGACCTGGTCCAGGAGACCATGGTGAAGGCCTACGCGGGCTTCCGCTCGTTCCGCGAGGGCACCAACCTCAAGGCGTGGCTGTACCGGATCCTGACCAATACCTACATCAACAACTACCGCAAGAAGCAGCGTCAACCCTCGGAGTATCCGACCGAGGAGATCACCGACTGGCAGCTAGCGGCCAATGCCGAGCACTCCTCGACGGGGCTGCGCTCGGCGGAGGTCGAGGCGCTCGAGGCGCTGCCGGACAGCGAGATCAAGGAAGCGCTGCAGGCGTTGCCGGAAGAATTCCGCATGGCGGTGTACTACGCCGACGTGGAGGGCTTCCCGTATAAGGAGATCGCAGAGATCATGGAGACGCCGATAGGCACCGTCATGTCCCGGCTACACCGGGGCAGGCGGCAGCTGCGCGAACTGCTGGCCGGCGTGGCCCGTGATCGCGGGTTCCTTCGTGGACAGCAGGACGGGAACGTGGAAGCCCCCGAGGAGGTCTCGTCATGAGCTCGTTCTCCGACGAAGAGCGCTGGACTCCGCCGATCGGACCCGTCGACCCCGAGCACCCCGACTGCGCCGCGGTGATCGCCGAGGTGTGGACGCTGCTCGACGGTGAATGCACCCCCGAGACCCGCGACCGGCTGCGCCAGCACCTCGAGGAATGCCCCGCCTGCCTGCGCTACTACGGCGTCGAGGAGCGGGTGAAGAAGCTCATCGCCAAGAAGTGCGGGGGCGAGAAGGCCCCCGATCGGTTGCGCGAGCGGCTGCGCATCGAGATCAGCCGCACCACCATCATCCGCCGCGGCTAACACCGCGGCCGACCGCGTCAGACCTGGAAAAGCCAGGTCACTTGGCGCCGGCGTTCGGCCGCTTGCCGTGGTTGGCCTTCGAGTGCTTGCGGTCGCGCTTCTTACGGCCACGCTTGGCCATGGTGTACCTCCAGCTGATCAGGGGTGGTCACGAATTGCCCGATCCGCGGGCCCGTTGTCGAGACCCATTCTCGCACGGCCCGGTGACACATCCTGCCGGCCGGGGGTGTGGTTCGATATATGCCGGTAGGACCCGCAGCGACGTGGATGGGGTGAAGATGGCCGAGGACGTTCGCGCCGAGATTGTGGCCAGTGTGCTCGAGGTCGTCGTCTCCGAAGGCGACCAGATCGGCGAGGGCGACACCCTGGTGCTGCTGGAGTCGATGAAGATGGAGATTCCCGTGCTCGCCGAGGTGTCGGGCACCGTCAGCAAGGTCAGCGTGTCGGTGGGCGACGTCATCCAGGCCGGCGACCTGATCGCGGTGATCGACTGACCTCGCCCCGAAAGTAGGACGCCATGTCCACCCTCGGTGACCTGCTCGCCGAGCACACCGTGCTGCCCGGCAACGCCGTCGACCATCTGCACGCCGTGGTCGGCGAGTGGCAGCTGCTCGCCGACCTGTCTTTCGCGGACTTTCTGATGTGGGTGCGCCGTGACGACGGCGCGCTGGTGTGCGTCGCGCAGGTACGGCCCAACACCGCGGCCACCGTGCTGCTCGCCGACGCGGTCGGCACCATCAACCAGCCGCACGAGTTGCCGTTGGTCAGCGACGCGTTCGCGTCCGGCACGATCGGCAGGCAAAACCCAGCGGGACAACAGGATTCGTTCGGCCTCAATGTGGAGGCGGTACCCGTGCGCTACAAGGACGACGTGGTCGCGGTGCTGACGCATCAGACCGCGCTACCCGAACGCAAGGCCAGCCCGCTGGAGATCGCCTACCTCGACTGCGCGCGCGATCTGCTGGTGATGCTGTCGGAGGGCACCTTCCCCAACGTCGGCGACCTCGCGATGTCGCGGTCCAGCCCACGCGTCGGCGACGGATTCATCCGCCTCGACGAGACCGGCGCCGTGACGTTCGCCAGTCCCAACGCGATCTCGGCGTATCACCGGATGGGCCTGACCGCCGAACTGGAAGGTCACAACCTGGTCAGCGTCACCCGGCCGCTGATCTCCGACCCGTTCGAGGCCCAGGAACTTGCCGACCACGTGCGCGACTCGCTGGCCGGCGGGTCGAGCATGCGCATGGAGGTCGAGGCCGGGGGCGCGGCCATCCTGCTGCGCACGCTGCCGTTGGTGGTGCACGGCAAGGCCGTCGGCGCCGCCGTGCTCATCCGCGACGTCACCGAGGTCAAGCGCCGCGACCGGGCCCTGCTGTCCAAGGACGCGACGATCCGCGAGATCCACCACCGGGTGAAGAACAACCTGCAGACCGTCGCGGCGCTGCTGCGACTGCAGGCCCGCCGCACCACCAACCCCGAGGGGCGTGAGGCGCTGATCGAGTCGGTGCGCCGAGTGTCGTCGATCGCACTGGTGCACGACGCGCTGTCGATGTCGGTGGACGAGGAGGTCAACCTCGACGAGGTGGTCGACCGGATCGTGCCGATCATGAATGACGTTGCGACAGTTGACCGTACGATCCGGATCAACCGGGTGGGCGATCTGGGTGTGCTCGACGCCGACCGCGCGACCGCGTTGATCATGGTGATCACCGAACTGGTGCAGAACGCGATCGAGCACGCCTTCGATCCGTCGATCAAGGAAGGATGCGTGACGATCCGCGCCGAGCGCTCGGCGCGCTGGCTCGACGTCGTGGTGCACGACGACGGCCGCGGGCTGCCCGAGGGGTTCAGCCTGGAGAAGTCCGACCGGTTGGGCCTGCAGATCGTGCGCACGCTGGTGTCGGCCGAACTGGACGGCTCGCTGGGCATGCACGACGCCGAGGGTGGCGGCACCGACGTGGTGCTGCGGGTGCCGATCGGCAGGCGCGCCCGACTGGCCCAGTAACGCTATTTCGCAAATTGACCTAAACGGCCGACACCGTGAAATTTCGGAATTTGTATTCGCACGTAGTTACGGCCCCGACAATGTCGGGGCCGTAATTGTTTATGTATTGGCGTCAGACGCCGCTGCGGGCCTTGATCCGCGCATTGCGCCGCTTGAGGGCGCGCCGCTCGTCCTCGCTCATCCCGCCCCAGACGCCGGCGTCCTGGCCGGAGTCCAAAGCCCAGGTGAGGCATTCGGTGGTCACCGGGCAGCGGTTGCAGACGAGCTTCGCGTCGGCGATCTGCGCGAGGGCTGGGCCGCTGTTCCCGACCGGGAAGAACAGCTCCGGATCCTCGTCGCGACAGACGGCCTTGTGACGCCAATCCATGTATCAGACTCCTCGTTCAAATACGTCTCGGTGCGCAGCAGGGCGCACGAGCTTTTCCTTCGGCTGTTAACGCGTGCACACGAAAAGTTTCTGCACTGTTGCTTCCGATGCTGTCACAGGCTAGACAGATGTCAATAGCGATCAGTTAACAAGTGCGCAATCTCACTAGCGGCACGCGTTCACAGGTCGCCCGATCGGTTGTACTACACTGAATCCACCTGCGCCCTGAATCGGCCCAGCCCATCGTGGCCGACACAAATCAGCCCAGGTCAGGTAGGGTTTTTGCGGGCGGAGCGATCACGCCGAGCGCATCCGGAACCGCCCTGAACGTCATCTCCTCGCGGGTCCCGACGTAGTCGCCGTCGATCTGGCAAGCGATCGGTGTGTCACTGGTCACCCGCAGCCACGGCAGATCGTCGTGCCGGATCAGGTGCTTGGCGCGGATGCGGGGCTTCCGGGACAGCATCTGGCGCGCCAGCCGCAAATTAGCCCAGACATTCATGCTGGTCGTGGCGAAGATCCCGAGCCCGGTCTCGAACGTGGTGGTCGGATTCGTCCACACCGGGCGCGCGTTGGCGTAGGTCCACGGGCTGGCGTTGGACACGAATGCGAAATGCACCCCGCCGATCGGCTCCCGATCGGGCAGCTGGATCGTCAGCGTCGGCTCCTTGCGGACGCTGGCCAACACCTCGCGGATCGACACCCGGATGTAGCGGGCCGCGGTGACCTTGCGGCCCTTGGCGCGCTGCGCCTCCACCGCGGCGACCACGTCACCGTCGACGCCCATCCCGGCGGTGAACACCCCCCAGCGTTCCCCGCAGTCCATCAGTCCGATGCGCCGCCACACCTTGGTGCGCCGATGCTCGGACAGCAGGTCGATGAGCTGGTTGGTGGCCTCGATCGGGTCCGGGCTGATGCCCAGCGCGCGGGCGAAGACGTTGGCCGACCCACCGGGCACCACCCCCACCGCGGGGCCGGGGCCACCCGGACCACTCACCTCCAGCACCCCGTTGACCACCTCGTTCACCGTGCCGTCGCCGCCGTGCACGATCAGCACGTCGACCCCGCTGCGGGCGGCGTCGCGGGCGATCTCGATGGCGTGCCCGCGGTGGTCGGTGTGCGCGACGGTCAGCTTGACCCGGCTCTCCAGCGCATGGGCCAGCAGGTCGCGGCAAAGGGCGTTACGGTTGTGGACGACGGCACCATCTCCGAGCGGCGCGGCTCGCTGACCATCGACGACGAAGGCACGCCATCGGCCCGCAATGTGCTGATCGAGGACGGCAAGCTGGTCGGCTACATGCAGGATCGGCAGAATGCGCGCCTGATGAGCATGCGCGCCACCGGCAACGGGCGGCGCGAATCCTATGCGCATGAACCCATGCCGCGCATGACCAACACCTATATGACCAATGGTGACAAGACGCCGGAAGAGATCATCGCGTCGGTGAAGAATGGCATTTATGCCGTCTCGTTCGGCGGCGGACAGGTGGATATCA
>ENA-UOVV01000319-UOVV01000319.1-compost-metagenome-genome-assembly--contig:-NODE-319-length-63482-cov-68.080707_pt1 | contig 63482 bp, 69 predicted proteins | sample MGYA00238155_ERZ761577 | MGnify/ENA primary metagenome ERZ761577 (study PRJEB28898, sample SAMN06268775) | compost metagenome | isolation source: Emeryville, CA | place: USA:Emeryville, CA | collected... | reverse complement strand
GCATTGACCCGTCCGGCATCCGTCCGCAGAATCGCCGTCCCCTTCCGCCTGGCTGCCCCGTGCCTCCGAATCCCGCCCCGCTCCGCCCCGCAGACTGCCTGGCGGTCATCCCGGCTCGCGACGAGGCGGCGACGGTGGCGGACGTGGTGGCCGGCGTGCGCGCATCGCTCGGATGCGAAGTCCTCGTGGTGGACGATGCCAGCCGCGACGATACCTCCGCGCGAGCGCGCGCGGCCGGCGCCTCCAGCCTGCGCCTCCCGCTGGGACTCGGGGCCTGGGGCGCCAGCCAGGCGGGAATCCGCTATGCGCACCGCCACGGCTTCGCCGGCGTGGTCACGCTGGACGCGGACGGACAACACCTGCCGGATACATTGCCCGCGCTGTTCTCCGCCCAGGCTGCGACAGGCTCGAACGTGGTGATCGGCACCTGCACGGGACGGCTGAGCCGCGCGAAACGACTGGCCTGGCAGTATCTGCGCGTGCTGACCGGCCTGCGCATCGCCGATTTCACCTCGGGGCTGCGCCTCTACGACGGGTGCGCGATCGCGGCGCTGGCCGGACCCGAGGCGAGCCTGCTCGATTACCAGGATGTCGGCGTGCTGATGCTGCTTTCCAAGCGCGGCTTGCGCATCGAGGAAGCCCCGGTGCGGATGATGCCGCGCCGAACCGGACATTCGCGCGTGTTTGCGTCCTGGCCCGTCGTCGCGAAATACATGCTGCACACGACCGTCCTTTGCCTCGCGCAAATCGATGCCGGCCGCGGCCACGAACGCAGGCGCGCGGCATGACCTGGCAGATCACCTCGGCGGTCCTCGGCGTGGCGCTTGCGGCGACGATCCTGTTTCTCGTGCGGCGCGATCATCTGCACGGACCATACGCCGTATGGTGGCTGGGTGTGGCGACGGCCACGCTCGTACTGGGGCTGTTCCCGTCCACCGTCGCCTGGCTGGGCCGTGCAACGGGCATCGGCTACGCGCCGGTGCTGCCGATCATCATCGGCCTCTCGCTGGTACTGATCCGCATGCTCAAACTGGATGTCGACCGCTCCAAGCAGGAACGCCGACTGCGCCGCCTGACCCAGAAGCTGGCAATCCTCGAACAGGAAATCGAGCGGCTCGGCGGCAGGACCGCAGTCGAATCAGACGCCAGCGAGGACGACTAGCGCGGCGTGCGCGCTTCGCGGTCGGCGGCATGCGAATCCTCCACGTCGGAAAATACTACGCGCCGCAGCATGGCGGCATCGAGCGCTATACCCGGTCGATGGCGGAATGGTGCATCGCGCGAGGGGACGCCGTCGCGGTGCTCGCGCACCAGCCCCCAGGTCGATGGCGTTCGGTGCACGACCGGATCGGCGGCGTGGATGTGTACCGAGCCGGCTGTCTCGCCGCACCGCTTTACACGCCGCTGAGCCCGACGTTCCCGCTGCAACTCGCTCGCGTGATCGGCGAGTTCCGTCCCGACCTGCTCCACCTGCACCTGCCCAACCCGTCCTGCGTCACTGTGCTGGCGAGCGGCGCGGCGCGGCGACTGCCCTGGATCGCGCATTGGCATGCGGACGTGCCCGCCGATGCCCCGGACTGGCGCATGCGCGCGGCGTACCGCGCGTACCGCCCCTTCGAGCAGCGGCTGCTGCGAAAGGCGACGGCGATCGTCGCGACGTCGCAGCCGTACCGGGACGCAAGTCCCGCGTTGCAACCGTTCCCGGACAAGACCCGCATCATCCCGCTCGGCGTCGAGGAAGCGCCGCCCGCGTCGCCCATGGATTCGGCATGGCCCGGCGACGGCCTGCGCGTGCTCGCGGTCGGCCGGCTGAGCCGCTACAAGGGTTTCGACGTGCTGCTGCGCGCCCTGGCTGCGGTACCGTCGGCCAGCCTCGTGCTGGTCGGCGAGGGCGAATGCGAGAACGAGTTGCGGACACTCGCGCATCGGTCCGGCATCGAATCGCGCGTGTCGTTCGCGGGGGCGCTCGACGACGATGCCCTGCTGCGCTGCTATGCGGGCACGGACGTGTTCGTGCTTCCGTCCCTCGACCGCGGCGAGGCATTCGGCATGGTGCTGCTGGAGGCGATGCGCGCGCGAAAGCCGGTCGTCGCGAGTGCGGTTCCGGGTTCCGGCATCGCGTCGGTGGTGGGCGACGGAGAAACCGGCCTTCTGGTCGCCCCCGGAGACGCGGAGGCACTCGCCGCCGCATTGCGCACGATGCAGGACGCAGCACTGCGCGACCGGCTCGGCAGCGCCGGGCATGCGCGCTGGCGCGCGCGGTTCTCGCTCGCCGAGACGGCCGCGCGCATGCGGACGCTCTACGAGGAAGTGCTCGCGCACGCCATCGGCTGACGCCGCGCTTTCATGCGCTCGCGGACGACCGCGGCCGCAACAGCAATGCCGCGAATGCGAACACGCACGGCACCATCTGCATGATCAGGCGGTTGGCACTGGTGTAATCCTGCGCCCATGCCGATGCCTTGGTCAGGAAGAACAAACCGGCCAGGAACAGCACCTGCAACAGCACGAGAAGCCCAGCGAATCGCGCAGCCGGATCCACGCGCAATCGCTCGCGGCGGACGAACACGAGCAGCGGCAGCGCGTACCAGAGCAGGTGCCAGTTCGGCAGCGCGAACAGGCTCGCGAACAGCGCATCGCCCACCGGATGCCAGTCCAGCTCGTACACCTGCACGTCGGCGATCGCGATCCGGCTCCACGACAGCTCGATCCAGCCGAAACCCGGAGCGGGAATCCGCACGCCGAATGCGAGGCACGCGACGCAGGAAACCGTCACGACCGCCACCACCCATCCGCGCCAGCGCGCCGGCAACCGCTCCAGCAGTACCACCACGAGGAACAGTCCGGCCCAGATGAGGCCTTCCAGCTTCACAAGTGGCAGGCACAGCGCCAGCAGCACCGCGAGAACCCAGTGCGCCGGGCTGCGGTCGGTGAGCCAGCGCGTCCAGGCGAATGCGGCAACGCCGAGGATCGCGGCCACCCACAGGTCCGCGTACCCGGCCAGCGCGACATGCGCGTCCACCAGCGGCAGTGACACGAGCAGATAAACGAGCAGCATGGCCAGCCACGCCGACAAGCCGAGTCGGCGCCACGTGCCGTATCCCGCCAGCGCGAGCGCGGCCAGCGCGCCGCACCAGGCGAGGTTGACCAGCGGCTCGTTCCACCCGCCTGCGGCGCTGGCGAACCATATTTCCATCCATGGCACGAACTCGGGATAGAACCAAGTCCCGGCAGTCCGCGTCGCGGCATGAGGATTGGCCAGCCAATCGTGCATCGACACGTAGGGCTCGACGTGGCCGAGCAGCATCCAGCTCTTCGGCTTGAGTGCCCATGCCGACCATGCATCCCACGGAAACACCGGCCGCAGCGACGCTTCGTCGGCCAGCACGAGCAGGCGCAGCACGATGGCGGCAAACAGCAGCCACCAGCCGAGCCGAGCCGCGCGCGACGCTGGCGATGGCTCGCCCTGCACCGCAGGGACGAATCCGCGGCCGCGCCGGACGACGAGGCTGGCGGCAACGATGGCCCATGCCGCCGCACCGAGCGCCGCAAGCCACGGCGCAGCGTTCGGAAAAGCGTGCAGGGTGTCGTCGTACCCGACGATGCGCGCGGCCGCCGCCGCGGCGAGCACACCGACGATCCAGCCTGAGCCGAGCGTTGCCGACAGATCGGACCACCTGCCCCATCGACGCGCGACGAGTGCGCAGACACCCGTTCCGCAGAACAGCGGCAGCAGCCAGGCGAGCCAGTATTCAATAGACATGGCGCACCCGGAACATCAGCAAGTCGGGGCGCTCGAATCCGTCCGAGTGGATCACGTCGCCGGGAAACATCCGTTCGCTTTCCGACACGTGCCGGCGAACCGCCGGATTCGCGCGCCACACGTCGGTCTGCAGGAACACGAGGATCGTGTCTTCCGGAATCGGCTCGCGCTCCGCAGCCGCCAGGCCGAACGCACCGACATTCAGCGGCTGCAGATGCCAGATCATGCGCAGGTTGGCGTACCCGCTGTCGGAATACACCAGAACGCGCCGATGCGGCGGCTCGTCGCGCAGCAGCGCCTTGACCTGCGCCGCCGCCGCGAGGAGCGCGTCATCGGCAACGCGCTTCTGCCGCGCGGACCAATCGAGCCCGCTGTAGAGCACGCGCGTCTCCCGCAACCGCTGCAGCAGCCCCGACTGCCAGCGCAGATCGAGCAGAATCCAGCCGATCAGCCCGCACACGCACAGGACCATCACCGCGCGCCTTCCGCGCAGGCCGAGCAGCAGCATCGCCCAGCCGCAGGCGAGCGTGGCCGCGATCGCGACGAACAGGACCGGCGACCGCACGCCCGAAGCAGCGCCTTCGCGCCCCAGCGCATGCACGGAACGTTGGCTCCATGGCCATGCGCCGAACCAGTCCGTGACCAGAGCGGCGACCGCCCCCCGCCAGGAGGGCGACCAGAGTTCCGCACGCCGCAACCGGAACGGTGCGAATCCCTCCGCCGCCGGAACGAGGTGCGCAGTCGGGAACTGGGCGAAACCCAGCTCGATGATCGTTCCGCGCCAGGCCTCGATGGCCGACATGTCGTAGGCCATCGTGCCGCGCCCCGGCCACGGCAACGAGATCGTCTGCACGTCATCGGGCCGCTCCGCGGTGCGGAACACCAGCGACAGCTCCAGCGTCCGTGGAAAATCCTCGAACCGGTAGATCACCACGGGAAAGCGATCGGCCTCCATCGCCGGCAGCGCCGTCACCTGAAGGGCGGCATTTTCCGCATCCGGCGACTCCACGCGCAGCACCGAACCATCGACGACCGCCCGCCCGACGGCCGCGCGAAAGCGGCTGCCGGGAAACATCCGCTCGCTGTCGGGGAAAACCGGCGCACGCCAATCCACCCCGGCCGCCCAGAGCAGCAGTACCAGCCAGCTCGCCGCCAGCGCGGCGACGAATGCGGCGCGCCTCATGCGGACACGTCGCCCAGCGCGAGGAGTTCGTCCTCGCTGAAGCCCGCGCGCCGTCGCGCATCGAGGTTGAACGGACCGCGCAGGCTGCCCCGCATGTGGGTTTCGATCAGCGACCGGAACGTCGCGCGCGGCTCGACCGACTCCCGCTCGCAGCACCACGCGAACCAACGCGAACCCGCCGCGACGTGCGCGACCTCTTCGGCGAGGATGACTTCCAGAATGGCGGCGGTTGCGTCGTCGCCCGCGCCGCGCAGGCGCTCGATCATGCCGGGCGTCACGTCCAGTCCGCGCGCCTCCAGCACGCGCGGCACCAAGGCCATGCGCGCAAGGCACGAATCGGCGGTTCGACGCGCCATGTCCCACAGCCCGTCGTGCGCGTCGAAATCACCGTAGGCGTGACCGAGTTCCGCAAGTCGCGCGGACAGCATCGCGAAATGCCGCGCCTCGTCCGCCGCCACGCCGATCCAGTCGCGGTAGTAGTCCATCGGCATGCCGCGGAACCGCCAGACCGCATCCCACGCGAGGTTGATCGCGTTGAACTCGATATGCGCGACCGCATGCACGAGCGCGGCGCGTCCCTGCGGCGTGCCCAGTCCGCGCTGTGCCAGCGCGCGCGGCGAAACCAGCCGCGGTCTCGCGGGACGCCCCGGCTCCGCATGCCCCGGCATCACGCTCGGCCCGTCGCCGGTCTCGACCGGAACGTCCCCCGCCGCGAACGCATGGGCAACCCGCTCGGTCAACGCGAGCTTCGCCTGCACCTCATCGCTGTCGAGGCAGGCGCGCGCGAGCGCATGCAGTGTGGTTTCGGTGTCCTCGACCATGAGCGTTCGTTCCAGGGGACCGCGATTATCGCAGGGAAGTCTCCACGGCCACCAACGAACGCTTCGCACTCCGAGATCAGTCGAGCCCGATCGCGCGCGAAACCGGCGGCCGGCGGGCGCACGCACCGCCTGCCCGGCATCGGGCGCCGACAGCGCGCGGCATCGACTCGCATGCGACATGCCGGCGATCCGCGGACATGCGTCCGCGCGATCGCGACATGCCATGGACTACAAACGCAGGATCCCGACGGGATCGGACATCGCGCCGGTCAGCCGACCTGGCGGCGCTGTCGCTTGGCGTCGTCGGAACGCGCGAACTCGAGTCCCGCGAGATAGGTCGGCTCCACGCCGGTGACGTACTCGCCGGAGAAGCACGACGTGTCGAACTCGGCGAGATCCTCGTTGCCGTCGCGCACCGCCCAGATCAGATCGTCCAGATCCTGGTAGAAGAGGCGATCGGCACCGAGGATCGAACGGATTTCCTCCACCGTGCGGCCATGCGCGACGAGTTCCGCCGTGACCGGCATGTCGATGCCGTACACGTTCGGGTAGCGGACCGGCGGCGCCGCGGACGCGAAGTAGACCTTCCTCGCGCCGGCTTCGCGCGCCATCTGGATGATCTGCCGCGACGTGGTACCGCGCACGATCGAGTCGTCGACCAGCAGCACGTTCTTCTTGCGGAACTCGAGACCGATCGGATTGAGCTTGCGCCGCACCGACTTCACCCGCTCGCTCTGCCCGGGCATGATGAACGTGCGGCCGATGTAGCGGTTCTTGACGAAGCCTTCGCGCACCGGAACGCCGAGCTTCTGCGCGAGCGGGCCCGCGGACGTGCGCGAGGTGTCGGGAATCGGGATGACCGAGTCGATGTCGTGATCCGGGAACTCGCGCAGGATCTTGTCGCCCAGCGTCTCGCCCATGCGCAGTCGCGCCTTGTAGACCGACACGTCCTCGATCATCGAATCCGGGCGCGCCAGGTACACGTACTCGAAGATGCACGGCGTGTGGCGCGCGGCTTCCGCGCACTGGCGCGCATGCAGTTTGCCGTCGAACGTCATCAGCACCGCTTCTCCGGGCGCGACGTCGCGCACGAGACGGAAGCCGAGAATGTCCAGCGCAACCGACTCGGACGCGACGGCGTACTCCTTGCCGACGGCCGTGTCGCGCTCTCCGAGCACCAGCGGGCGGATGCCGTGCGGATCGCGGAACGCGAGGACGCCGTAGCCGAGCACGATCGCGACCACCGCGTAGCCGCCCACGCAGCGCGCGTGCGTGCCGGCCACGGCCTTGAACAGATGATCGGGTGTCAGCACGCGCCGGTCCTGGATCTGCAGCTCGTGGGCGAGCACGTTGAGCAGCACTTCCGAGTCCGAGTCGGTGTTGATGTGCCGCCGGTCGTCCTCGAATACCTCGCGCCGAAGCGCGTCGGTATTGATCAGGTTGCCGTTGTGCGCCAGCGCGATGCCGAACGGCGAGTTGACGTACAGCGGCTGCGCCTCGGCGGACCCTTCGGAACCAGCTGTCGGATAGCGGCAGTGGCCGATTCCCACGCTGCCGCGCAGCGACAGCATGCTCGTCTGGTCGAACACGTCGCGCACGAGCCCCGACCCCTTGTGCAAGCGCAGGCGATCGCCGTCGACGGTCGCGATGCCGGCCGCGTCCTGCCCGCGATGCTGCAGCACGGTCAGCGCGTCATACAGTGCCGACGCCACTTCCGAACGGCCGACGATTCCGATGATTCCGCACATGGTTGGACCGTTTCAGTTGGATGGGGGTTGTGCAACGGGTGCCGGCAACGGCGGCGCGATCGACTGCTGCAGTGCCCCGGCAGCGGGCTGGACGTACTGCGCCAGTTCATCGGGCAGTCGCGAACCGACCCAGCGCGCGCCGTCCTCGAAGCCCGGCATCAGGCGCGATTCGCGCCACCACGGATCGTCGGCGAATGGCGTGAAGCCGAGCAGGAACACGATCAAGACGACGAGCGCGAGCCCGCGCACCAGCCCGAACACCATGCCGAGCAGCCGGTCGCTGCCCGACAGCCCGCTGCCCTCGACGAGCTTGCGCATGACGAACGTGACGATCGCCCCTGCCACCAGCACCGCCACGAAGCAGAGTGCATATGCGATCAGGATCCGCGCCGACGGCGTGGATATGCTGTCGGAAAACCGCTGCGCAAGATCGGGTCCGAGCAGCCATGCCAGCCAGAACGCGCAGATCCAGATCGCCAGCGCCAGCACTTCGGCGATGAAACCGCGCCACAGGCCCATCAGCACCGACAGCCCGAGCACGGCGAGGATCGCATAATCGGCCCAGTTCACGGGACCGGTACCTGCGCATGGATCGAGGACTGAGGCATTGCTGCCGATTCCCGCCAGATTGGTCGATTCGTGCCGGACTGCGCCGGAACGCTGCTACTGCGTCAGCACCATGCCGTCGATCTTGAGCTTGTCGCGCACCTGCGCGCGCATGCGATCCGCCGCCGCGCGATCGACCTCCGGCCCGACCCGCACGCGCCACAACGTGACGCCGTCCGCGGTGACGCGGTCCACGAAGGACGGGAATCCCGCATTGCGGGCGCGGTCGCGCAGCTTGTTCGCGTCCGCCTCGCTCTTCAGTGCACCGAGTTGCACGACCCAGGCGCCCGCGCGCGCCGCCGGCAGCGCACTCGCCGGCGCGTCCGCCACCGCGCGCGCGGCATTCTCGATCACGCTGCCTGGCACGTCGGGATGCGCTCCGCGGATGCGCAATCGTGCAGCTTCCGCGGCGGCGCGACTGGCATACGGCCCGACGCGCACGCGCTCGGCCGGCTTTCCATTGGCCACCGCATCCTCGACGAAGGCCGGATACCCCGCCTTCTTCAGCTTCGCCACGAGATCGCGCGCGTTCGCGGTGTTCGCGTAGACGCCCAGATGCACGAGCCAGCGACCGCTCGCCGCGACCCCGGCGGGCGGCGCCTCGGTCGCCGCCGCTGCCGGCTTCACCGATGGCGGCTTGGCGGGCGGCGGTGCCGGATTCGCCGGCGCCGGCGCAGCCTCCGGTAGCGGGCTCGACGACGCCGGTGACGGGACCGGCGCATCGACGGCCGTCGGGGCCGATGCTGGCGGACCCTCCGGCGCAGGCGGCGCGACGGACGGCACGTCGACCGGCAGCACGCGCTCCTGGAACTCGCGCTCCGGCGCGGGCGGAATCTCCAGATCGCGCGTCTGCATCTCCGACGACTCCGGCGGCGCGGTGCCCGAAATGAACATCGGCACGAAGATGACCGCGAGCGCGATCAGCACGGTCGCGCCCAGCAGGCGCTGCTTCAGCGAGGAATCCATGACATGCGCAGCTGGAAGAACGCGCGGATTATAGCGTGCGCGCCGGTAAACATCGCGGTGCAACGCCGCGGTTCACGCTGCGTGCAGGCGCATGTCACGTCAGGGTCGCACCGCCGCTTGCTCCCATTGCGTCCAGCGCCGCTGCCGCGACGAAGAAGGAGCCGAACGCCAGCACGCGACCGCCCTCGCCCGCTGCGCCGCGCGCGGCGGCCAGCGCGGTGCGCACGTCATCCGCCTCGCCCTCGACCCGCGCCCGGCCGGCGGTCGCCACGCGCGCGCGCAGGTCCGCGAGCCGCAGTCCGCGCGGCGACTCGCGATCGAGGCCGGCGAGAAACCAGCCGTCGACGCAACCGGCGAACGCCCGGACGATGCCCTCGACATCCTTGTCGGCGAGCGCGCCGAACACGGCGAGCGTGCGCCCCGCCGCCGGCTCTTCACGCAGCCAGTCCGCCAGCGCCCGCGCGGCCTGCGGGTTGTGCGCTACATCGACGACCACTTCGGGGGGGCCGGCGAAGCGATGCACGCGTCCGGCCGCATGCGCGCCGCGCACGCCGGCGGCGATCGCATCCGCGTTCCATGCAATGCGGTGCCGCAACGCGCGCAACGCGGCGATCGCCGCTGCCGCGTTGTCGGTCTGCACCGGGGCGCGCAGCGCGGGGCGCGGCAGGTCGATCCACGCGGCTGCCTCCGATTCCTCGGCGAGCCCATGCCACTTCCATGCATCGTCCGAAACACGCATCGCATCGAAATCACGCCCCGCCACAAGCACGCGGGCGCCCGCCTTGCGCGCCGCGTCGAGCAACCCTGCCGGCGGATCGCGATCGCCGACGATCGCAGGCCGGCCCTCGCGGAAGATGCCGGCCTTCTCGCGGCCGATCGCATCGCGGTCGTGGCCGAGCCATTCCTGATGATCGAGATCGACGGACGTGACGATCGCGGCATCGGCGTCGACGACGTTGATCGCGTCCAGACGACCGCCGAGCCCGACCTCCAGCACGGCGACATCCAGCGACTGGCCGGCGAAGATCAGCAGCGCCGCCAGCGTGCCGTATTCGAAATAGGTCAGCGGCACGTCGCCGCGCGCCGCCTCGATCCGTGCGAATGCATCGACGAGCGCCGCATCGGACACGGGCATGCCGTCGATGCGCACGCGCTCGTTGTAGCGCAGCAGGTGCGGCGACGTGCAGGTGCCCACACGCAGGTGCGCGGCGCGCAGCATCGCGTCGAGAAACGCGACGGTCGAACCCTTGCCGTTGGTGCCCCCCACGGTGATGGCGACCGGCGCCGGCTGCGCGACGCCGAGCCGATCCCGGACGATGCGGACGCGGTCCAGCCCGAGCGCGATCGCGTCCGGATGCTGGCGCTGCTGCCATGCCAGCCAGTCGTCGAGCGATTCCGGCAGCGTCATCCCGCCCTCGCTGCGCACGTCGAAGCGATGCCCCAACCGCGCGCGGTCAGCGCATCAGGATCCGGCGCGGTTTCCACGGCAGTCGCCCGCGCCAGTACTGGATCAACAGGAAGCCGAACACCATGCCGCCGAGATGTGCGAAATGCGCGACACCCGCCTGCGTGCCGGTGACGCCGAGGATCAGCTCGATGACGCCGTAACCGATCACGAACAACCACGCCGGCATCGGGATCGGCGGAAACAGCAGCATGATGCGCGAATGCGGATACATCATGCCGAACGCGAGCAGCAGGCCGAACACGCCACCGGATGCGCCGAGCGTCGGATAGTAGCCACCGCTGAAGAAATGGATCACTGCCAGTTGCGCGACCGCCGCACCGATCACGCAGACGAAGTAGTACAGCGCGAATGGTCGCGCGCCGAACAGGCGCTCGATCGGGCCGCCGAACATCCACAACGCGAACATGTTGAACGCGAGATGGGTGAGGCCGCCGTGCAGGAATCCGTACGTCACGACTTGCCACGGCTGGAATCCCGCCACGTCGCCGTACGGCGACGGGCCCAGCGGCCACAGCGCGAAATGGACGATCAGACTGTCGCCGACGAGCATCTGCAGAAGGTACACCGCGATGTTCGCGATCAGCAGCGCGCGCGTCACCGGTGGGAGGTCGAAGTTCATGCGTTCTCTCGATGCGTGCCCGCAGGCGGGCGCGCCCGGGATCGCGTCGAGAATGCAGGCAGCGGCGACGCGATTCAATAGACCGCGATCATGCGTCGACCGGCCCCCAGAGTGCGTGGTCGAGATCGCGCTGCCAGCCGAACGCCACCAGAGCCACGCGTCCGTTGCGCACCATGACGCCCTCGGCCATCAGCTTTCGCGCCTGCTCGCGGAATGCCCGGCTGCCGGGCGGAAACGCGATGCGCCCGTCGGCGCGCAGGACACGGAACCATGGCAGCGCGAGTGCGTCCGGCGCTTCGCGCAGCACGCGCCCGACCATCCGCGCGCGCCCCGGCAGGCCGGCGCGCGCGGCGATCTCGCCGTAGCTGGCCACGCGGCCGGCGGGAATCGAGGTGATCACGTGGAGAATCGCCTCGCGGGCGGTGTCGCGTCCTGACTTCATCGGACGCGCACGCTAGCATACGGGCTCCGAACCGACGGGAGCATGCCGTGCAGAGTTTCGAACAAGTCCGCTCCCACGTCGGCAGCACGCATGCGCTGCGCGCGAACGACCCGTACCTGATCAGCTTCGACGTCGCGTTTCCCGACGGACGCCATCAGGGCATCTACCTCGCCGAACTGGAAGACGAGGACGGCGCCAAGTACCTGCGCATCTCGACGCCGATCGGGCCGTCGACGGGCGTCGAATGCCTGCGCTGCCTGCGCTTCAACTGGGAGCAGCGCACGGGCTGGCTCGCGATCAGCGACCTCGAGGGTTCGCCGTACCTGCAGCTGTGCGAAAACCGTCCATACGCATCCCTGACCCCCGACGAGCTGGATCGCATCGTGCGCGAACTGGCCGCGCTGGGCGATCGGCTGGAACAGGCCGTGTCGAGCGGCGACGACCTGTTCTGAGGGCGCGCGACCGCTATTCGGCCCAGCCGACCGCGCGTGCGGCAATCACCAGCGCCCAGGCGATCGCGCCGGTCACGGGCAGCGTCAGGATCCACGCCCAGACCATGCGCTCGACGATGGTCCAGCGGATCGCGTTCGCCCGCTTGGCCATGCCGACGCCGAGGATCGCAGCGGAAATGTTGTGCGTGGTGGACACGGGGATGCCGAAATGCGATGCCGCGAGGATCACGCTTGCGGACGCCGTCTCCGCCGCGAATCCGTTGATCGGGTGAAGCCTGACCATCTTGTGGCCGAGTGTCTTGATGATGCGCCAGCCGCCAGCGGCCGTGCCGGCCGCCATCACCAGCGCGCACAGGACCTTGATCCAGATCGCGACCTCGAACTTCGCGTCGGCATCCTCCTCGATGCGCAGGAACGAAAGCCACGACGGAATTTCGTCCAGCGTGCCCGCAGCGGTGGCACCGGCCAATGCGAGCGCGATGATGCCCATCGTCTTCTGCGCGTCGTTGAGTCCGTGGGAAAGCCCCATCGCGCTGGCGGAGAGCAGCTGCGCCTTGCCGAAGAACTGATTGGCGAATCGCGTGCGCCCGAACCGCTGCAGCGGCCCGGTTCGCGATCCCAGGAACTCCATCAGCGAAAACAGCAGGCCCATCAGCAGAAGGCCGATGACGAACCCGGCGATGGGCGACCCCATCATCGGCAGGATCACCTTCGGCACCACGCCCTTCTCGCCCCACCAGTGCGCACCGCCCTCGGACCAGATGATCGCCGACCAGTTGTCGTGCGAGGCCGCGAGCGCCGCACCGCACAGGCCGCCGACCAGCGCGTGCGACGAGCTGGAAGGCAAGCCCCACCACCAGGTGATGAGATTCCAGATCACGGCTCCGAGCAATGCACAGATCAGCACGATCGGCGTCACCGTCACGATGTCGGCATCGATCAAGCCGGATGCGATGGTCTTGGCAACCGCGGTCCCGGCGAGCGCGCCGAGCAGGTTCATGCTGGCCGCGAGCAGAACGGCCTGCCCCGGACTCAGCACCTTGGTGGCAACCACCGTCGCGATCGAGTTCGCGGTGTCGTGGAACCCGTTGATGTACTCGAAGGCAAGCGCGATCAGCACGACCGCCAGCACCAGGGTCAGTTCCATCGACATCGCGGCGGCGCCCGTCAGGAGTTCTTGAGGACGATCTGGTAGACCACGTTGCCCGCGTCGCGGCAGCGGTCGATGGCTTTTTCCAGCAGTTCGAACAGGTCCTTGAGCAAGAGGATCATGATCGGCTCGTGACGTCCGCTGTAGAGGTCGCGGTACAACTCCAGCATGAGGCGGTCGGCCTCGCTCTCGATCGACTGCAGGCGATCGTTGAGAACCTTCATCGCCTCCAGGTTCATGCCCTTGCGAAGCTGGCCGACCATCTCGGCGATGACGCCGGCCGCCTTCTCCAGCATGGCGGCGCGCGTCGTGAAGTCGACGTCTCCCAGCCGATCGCTGGCGAGCGCGTAGCGCTCGGCGAACTTGGAGATCGACTTGGTGATCTTGTTCAACGCCGCGGCGAGCGCCTCGATGTCCTCCCGGTCGAGCGCGGTGACGAAGGTGTTGACCAGTTCCTGGCTGATCTGCGCGGTCAGTTCCTTCTCGCGCTTGCGCGCCAGCATGAACTCGTCGAGTGCCGGCGCGCCCTGGTGCGTGACCAGCATGGCGACCAGCGCGGCGGCGGCGCGATGGGCGGCATCCGCGCTCGCCTCGAGCAGGCCGTAGAACTTGTCGCCCTTGCCGAAAATCGTCTGCAGAGAAAACATGCGGGTCCCCGACGTGCGCGGGTGCGCGGCACCCGAAAAATGACGCGAATGTTACAGCACGGGGCGGCTTGTCTGGTGCGCCGCGACACGATGGCGCGGCTGCAGCCCGTTCCGGGCGAACTTCCTACTGCCGCGGGCCGGCGGACCGGGCCAGGCGCGCCATGCGCTCCACGTCGGCGAGCATGCCGTGGAGGATGCGCAGCTCGCGCCCGGATGGCGCGGCGCGGAGGAAGATCCGACGCAGCCGGTACAGGATTCGCGACGGCGATCGCCCCTTGTGGAAGTCGATCGCATCGAGCGTGGACGCGAGGTGCGTGAAGAACTGCTCCATCTGCTGCGCCGTCGGAATGTCCCGCGCGGCATCCCGCGCATCGGCTTGTGCGTGCGCCAGCCACGCCATGCGCAGTTCCCAGGCGACGACCTGCACCGCCTGCGCGAGGTTCAGGGACGAATAGGTCGGGTCGGCCGGAATCGTGACCGCGGCGTGACAGTGCTGGATTTCGTCGTTGTCGAGCCCGTTGCGTTCGTTTCCGAACAGGATCGCCACACTCCGCCCGGCCGCCACCTGCCGCACGACGCGGGACGCGGCCTCCCGCGGATCGAGCTCCTCCAGTTCCACGCCGCGCCGACGCGCGCTCGCACCGATCACGTAGTGCGCATCGCCGATGGCCTGCCCGATGTCCGCATGCACCCGCGCCGAATCGAGCACGTCGGCGGCGCCCGCTGCGAGCGCGAGCGCCTCGGGATGCGGAAATGCTTCCGGCCGCACGAGGTCGAGCCGATGGAACCCCATCGTGCGAATGGCGCGCGCGGCCGATCCGATGTTGCCCGGATGCGAGGTGCGCGCGAGCACGAAGCGGACCTGCTCCTGCGAGAGCCCGCTGCCCGCAGAAGACATCAGTTGTTCCACGGCATCGTGCCGGTTTGGTGCGGGACCATCGATCTGCTACCCTCGCGCGCCGGCGCGGCTCGAGGCTGCGCACCGTTCTTTCCAACGCCGCGAAGCGGAAACGCCATGCCAAGACCCGCCGTAAACGTCGCGGTGCGCGCTGCACGCGCCGCCGGCCAGATCATCCTGCGCTACATGAACCGGCTGGACAGCCTGGAAGTCGTCGAGAAGCAACGCCACGACTACGTTTCGGAGGTCGATCGCCTCGCGGAATCGGAAATCATACGCGAACTACGCCGCGCCTATCCGCGCGATGCGATCCTCGGCGAGGAATCCGGCCAGCTCGGCAGTGGCCGCTCGGTGTGGGTCATCGATCCGCTCGACGGCACGCACAATTACCTGCGCGGCTTTCCGCACTTCTGCGTTTCGATCGGCCAGCTCGAAAACGGCGAGCCGGTGGTCGGCGTCGTCTACGACCCGCTGCGCGGCGAGCTGTTCACCGCGAGCAAGGGGGATGGCGCCTTCCTCAATGACCGGCGCATGCGCGTGGGGCGCCGCGACTCCCTCGCCGGTGCACTGCTGACCACCGGATTCCCGTATCGCCAGCGTGCGCACGTCGACGCGCAGATCGCCATGACGCGCACGCTGCTCGCCGAGGCCGAGGACATCCGGCGCACCGGATCGGCAGCGCTCGATCTGGCGTATGTCGCGGCAGGCCGCATCGACGGCTACTTCGAAAGCGGGCTGTATCCGTGGGACATGGCCGCCGGCTGCCTGCTGGTGCGCGAGGCAGGCGGGCGCTACTGCGACTTCGCCGGTCGCGACGGCATCCCGAAGAGCGGCAACCTCGTGGCCGGCAATGTCGCCGTCGCCAACGCGATCGTGAAGGCGATCGCACCGGAACTCACGCCCGCGCTGGCTCGCTGACATCCGGATCGACTCGCGCGGATGCACGACGCATCCGTGCGCGGGCGCAGCCGCCGCGCCTCGCGTGGTTTCGATCTTCGGCGGACAAAGAAAAAGCCCGGCTCGCGCCGGGCTTTTTCGTGTTGCCGATCTCGAATCCGCAGCTTACGGATTGTTGACCTTCAGCTCCGTGCGACGGTTCTGCGCGCGGCCTTCCTTCGTGTCGTTCGAAGCGATCGGCTGCGTTTCGCCGAAGCCCCGGACGGCGGTGATGCGGCTGGCATCGACGCCGTGCGACGTCAGGTAGTCGTACACGATCTGCGCACGACGCTCCGACAGACCCTGGTTGTACTCTTCCGTGCCGATCGAGTCGGTATGGCCGTCGAGCTCGACCGAGATCTGCGGGTAACGGTTCAGCGCGTCGACCGCCTGATCGAGGATCGCGATGGAATCGGCCGTCGGCTCCTGCAGCGTCGGATCGATGTCCGTCTCGCCCTTCTTCGGACGGTCGAACTTGAAGTTGACGCCGCGCAGGTCGATGACGACCTTCTGCGGGCAGCCGTCCGGACCGACGACCGTACCGGCCGGCGTGTCGGCGCACATGTCGTCGCAGTTGTTCACGCCGTCCTGATCGTCATCGAGCGTGCTGCAATCCGGCGGCGGCGGCGGGGCGGCCGGCTCGACCGGCGCCGGCGCGGACTCGACGCCGAAGTTGTAGACGAGGCCGACACTGACGATGGCGTCGGTGTAGCCCGTCTTGTGCGAAATGCCGTAGCCGAGCGCATCGGACAGATTGCCGCGCGTGTTGTTGTCGCGGTCGTAACGCGCCGCGATCTCGCCGCGCAGGGCGACACGCTCGGACATGTTGTACTGCACGCCGCCACCGATGGTGGCCATCGGATCCCAGCCGAACGCCTCGAAGCCGGCATCATCCAGCAGGTAACCCGAATACGCGGCATGGCGCAGGGCACCCACGCCCGCCATCACGTACGGACGGAACGCGGAACCTTCGTCACCGAAGAACCAGCGCGCGCTGACGCCGAGGCCGACGCTTTCCCACTCATGGCCATCACGCCACGAGCCGCCATCGAAGTCGGCGTTGTTGATCGAATACTCGAAATCGACGGCGAGGTTCGGGTTGACCCACACGCCGACGCCGAAGCCGCCCCACACCGAGGTATCGGTGTTGCGGGCGCTGTCGGAAATGTTGGCACCGATGCGCGGCGCGATGTACCAGCTCTGCGCCTGGGCGACCGAGGCACCGCCTACGAGCGCCAGGGCGATGAGCGCACTAAGGGCATTACGTTTCATTCTCGAGGACTCCTCTCTCGTTTTGATAAGGCACGCGCCCGCCCGTGTGCAGGACGCTCGACACTCATTCCGGCCGAAACCGTTCGCCGAGTCTACGCGAAAAACGCAGGCCGGAAACGTCTCTTTAACACTTTATCATGGTCGGGACCGGAACCAAGTGTAGCCCATCATGCCGACTTGTAAACATGGCGTTAAATTTCCGGTTCAGGAAGTTCACAGGTCCCTGAATGGCCGGTGACGGGGTTCGATGCCGGGCGATCCCTCGCCGGGTGGTCGAGGATCAATCCTCGACCGGCACCCGGACCGCCCCTTCCATCAGGATTCGCGCGGAACGGCTCATGATCGCCTTGGTGGCGACCCACTGCCCCGCAATCTCGCGAACCTCCGCCCCCACCCGCAAGGTGCCGGACGGGTGACCGAAGCGGATCGCCTGACGGGCCGGCCCGCCGGCCGCCTGCGCGACCAGCGTTCCGGGCACCGCCGCCGCCGTCGCGATCGCCACCGAGGCCGTGCCCATCATCGCGTGGTGCAGCTTGCCCATGGACATCGCACGCACGTTGAGATCGATGTCGGTGGCGGCGATTGCCTTGCCGCTGGATGCGACGTAGTCCTTCGGCGGCGCGACGAACGCCACTTTCGGCGAGTGCTGGCGTGTTGCCGCTTCCTCGGGCGCGCGGATGAGCCCCATCCGCAAAGCACCGGCCACGCGGATCGCCTCCATCCGGGCCAGGATCGCGGGGTCGCCATTGATCGCCGGCTGAAGCTCGGTGCCGTCGAAGCCGATGTCGGCGGCTCGGACGAAAATCGTCGGGATGCCGGAATTGATCATGGTGGCGGGCAGCGTGCCGATGCCGGGCACATCCAGTTCGTCCACGACGTGGCCGGTGGGGAACATCGCGCCACCGTCTTCCCCTTCGTCGGCCGGATCGAGGAACTCCAGCACGATCTCGGCCGCCGGGAAGGTCACGCCGTCCAGCTCGAAATCGCCGGTTTCCTGCACCTGCCCGCCCGCGACCGGGACATGGGCGAGGATGGTCTTGCCGATGTTGGCCTGCCAGATCCGGACCGTGCAGATGCCATCCTTCGCACAGGCCGGATCGACGTAGCCGGCATGGATGCCGAACGCGCCGGCGGCGGTGGACAGGTTGCCGCAATTGCCGGACCAATCCACGAAATCCGCCTCGATGCCGACTTGTCCATACAGGTAGTCGATGTCGTGTCCGGCCTTCGAGGAGGGCGAAACGATCACGCACTTGCTGGTGCTGGAGGTCGCGCCCCCCATTCCGTCGGTCTGCTTGCCATAGGGGTCGGGCGAGCCGATCACGCGCTGCAGCAATCGGTCGCGCGCCTTGCCGGGCACCTGCGCCGCGGCAGGAAGATCCTCCAGCCGGAAGAACACGCCCTTCGAAGTTCCGCCGCGCATGTAGGTGGCGGGAATGCGGAGCTGGGGCGCGTACGACATGCGAGTCTCCTGAGCCGGATGCGGCGCTGCGGAAACACGCAGTATGCCGGGTCGGCCGCCCGTTGCGAACGACGCGCAAGCGGCACGCGTGGCGGCCTGCGTGGCATCCTCGCGACACGTCCATCACCGGAATGCGCCGTGCGCAAACGCAGACGCTGGTCCCGACTCATCGCCGTGATCGCGCTGGCGTGGCTATGCAGCGCGCTGTGGCAGGCGTACAAGCCGCTTCCGCCGGGCATCGGCGTCGAAGGACCGTGGCGGGCCGCAGACGACGCAGCGTTCCTCGCCGATCGCACGTTCGTCGATGCCGGCGGCGAACGTCGCAGCGAACAGGCCATCTTCGACGCCGCATTCGCGATGATCGCGCGCGCCGAGCGATGGATCGTGATCGACATGTTCCTGTTCAACGACTTCGGCGGCGTTGCGCTGCGCCCGCTGAGCCGCGAGCTGACCGACGCCCTGCTCGCGCGCAAGTCCGCGCGGCCGGACCTGCGCATCGCACTCGTGACCGATCCGATCAACACGGTATACGGCGGGCAGCACTCGGAACGCCTTGAGCAGCTCGCCGCCGCGGGGGCCGAAGTCGTGATCACCGAGCTTGCCGTCCTGCGCGCCTCCAACCCGGCATGGTCGGGTTTGTGGTCCCTGTGCTGCCGCTGGCTCGGCAACGATCCGGACGGCGGCTGGCTGCCAAACCCGTTCGGGGACGGAAAGATCACGCTGCGCAGTTGGCTCGCGCTGCCGAACTTCCGCGCCAATCACCGCAAGACGCTCGTCACGGACGATGGCGACGGCTGGCGAGCCCTCGTCACCTCGGCCAATCCGCACGACGCGAGCAGTGCGCACGGCAACGTCGCGCTCGCGTTCTCCGGCGACGCCGCACTGGACCTGATCGCGAGCGAAGCCGCCGTCGCACGCTTCTCCGGCGTTGCCGTGGACGGGCTGCCGGCCGCGCCGTCGGCGGGACCGCCGCCGGAAGGCGCGCGCGTGCGCGTCTTGACCGAGGGGGCGATCGGCCGGGCATTGGTCCGCACGATCGACGCCGCGAAACCCGGCGAATCACTGGATCTGGCCGTGTTCTACCTTTCAGACCGCGACGTGATCGACGCACTGAAAGCGGCCCGATCACGCGGCGTCGCGCTGCGCGTCCTGCTCGACCCGAACGAAGATGCGTTCGGACGCAAGAAGAACGGCGTTCCGAACCGGCAGGTCGCGCGTGAACTCGTCGCGACCGGCATCGACGTGCGCTGGTGCGACACCCACGGCGAGCAGTGCCATGCGAAGCTGCTGCTGCACCGGAGCGCTGATCACGCCACGCTGATCGTCGGTTCGGCCAACTTCACGCGACGCAACCTCGACGACCTGAACCTCGAGACCAGCGTGCAGTTCCTCGCGGACGCGACCCATCCGGCGATGCGTGACGCGGCCCGCTGGTTCGACGCGCAATGGAACAATCCGGACGGGCGCATCTACAGCACGGACTATGCGCGCCACGCCGACGACGGCTGGCTGCGCCGGCTGTGGTACCGATTCGGCGAGGCGAGCGGATTCTCGACGTGGTAGGCCGCCGGCCCGCGCGCCACCCCGACGCCGCAACAGCACCGAACTCGATCGGGCCGTCACGAAATCGTCACCCGACGTGCGCCATCATTGCAGGCCTGCGCCGCAGGCTACCGACGTGCTCATCGGCGGGAGCCGATGCCATGCCGCGCACCGAACCCTCGCGAGATGTGCGGCACGCCGTGTGCCGCCCCGAAAACGGAGCGATCAAGCCATCATGTTCGAGCGAGCCATCACGTTCTTCAACGCGCGCAGCATCGCCGGACAGGCGGTCCTCCTCATCGGCGGCGGCATCGCGCTGCACTGGCTCGGGATGCAGGCTGGCGGCCTTCTGGCGGCACTGATCCGCCTCGGATCGTGACCGCCTGAGCGGCGGCCCGGGAATCGGCCTCGCCGCACCGGAGCCACCCGCGCCGCGGGCGTCACACGCGCGCCTGCCGAAGCGTTCGCCAAGCATGCCGGAATCCGTCCCGCAGCGGATCGGATCAACGGGGGCCGCCGCATCGCGATGCTGGCGCTCGGCGCGCTGTGGTCGCTGGCGATGCCGTTCAACAAGGCGTTGTGGACCTCGTCCTACGCGCTGTGGACCGCGGGCTGGGCGGCGCTGGCGCTGTGGCTGCTGCACCTGCTCATCGACCGCCGCGGCTGGCCCGCCGTCGGCCGCAGCTTCGGCGTCAACGCGATCACCGCCTATGCCGGTTCGGCGCTGATGGTGTGCCTGCTCGCGGCCAGCGGGCAGTGGGGCGCGGTGTACTGGTGGGCGTTTGCGGGGTGGATGACGCCGCGGTTCGGGCCGTACGTGCCGTCGCTGGCGTTTGCGCTCTGTTTCGTCGCGCTGTGGTGGGGGGTGGTGCGGTGGATGGATGCGCGGGGGTGGTGGGTGAGGATCTGAGGAGGGGGGTCGCGGCTGAAGCCGCTCCTACAGGGGGCGGGGGGTGGCGGGTGCGGGGCTGCGCCGGTGGGTGCGGTGGAGGCGGCTGGCAAGGTCGTCGATGCAGGTGTAGAGCACGGGGATCACGAGCAGGCTGAGCACGGTCGAGGTGACCAGGCCGCCGATGACGACGATCGCCATCGGGGCGCGGAACGAGGGGTCCGCGCCGAAGCCGAGCGCGATCGGCAGCATGCCGGCGCCCATCGCCAGCGTGGTCATCACGATGGGCCGGGCGCGCTTGCGGCAGGCGTCGAGCAGGGCATCGAGCCGCGACAGGCCGTGGTCGCGCCGCGCCACGATCGCGTACTCCACCAGCAGGATCGAGTTCTTGCTGGCGATGCCCATCAGCATCACCATGCCGATCATCGCCGGCAGGCTCAGGTGGTGGCCGGTCGCCACCAGCGCCAGGATCGCGCCGGGGATCGACAGCGCCAGCGCGCCGAGGATGGTCAGCGGCTGCAGCCAGGTGCCGAACAGCAGCACCAGCACCACGTAGATGCAGGCCACGCCGGTGCCCATCGCCAGCAGGAAGCCGCGGCCGCTCTCGTTCGAGGTCTCGGCCTCGCCGATGTCGGCGCGGGCGAGGCCGGGCGGCAGTCGCGCCAGGCTCGGCAGTTGCGCCACGCGCCGCTGCACCTCGCCCAGCGCCTGCCCGTCGAGCTCGATCTCGAAGTTGACGTTGCGCAGCCGGTCGAGGCGGTCGATCTGGGCCGGACCGCTGGCGATCTCCAGCGTCGCCACCTCGCGCAGCGGCACCGGGCCGCGGGCGCCGGGCACGGTGAGCTGGCGCAGCAGGTCGAGGTCGCGCGTGGCCTCTTCGGGCAGGCGCACCACGATCGGCACCTGGCGCTGGTCGAGGTCGAGCCGCGGCAGCAGCTGCTCGTAGTCGCCTTGGGTGGCCACGCGCACGGTCTCGGCAATGGCCTCGGTGCTGACGCCGAGGTCGGCGGCGCGCGCGGGGTCGGGGCGCACGATCACCTCCGGCCGCTGCAGGCTGGAACGGGTCGTGACCTGGCCGATGCCGGGCAGGGTGCGCAGCTCGCGTTCCACCACCGCCGCGTGCCGCGCCAGCAGGTCGGCGTCCTCGCCGGAGAGGGCGAGGGCGTAGGTGTCGCTGCTGCCGACGCGGATGCGCGCGCCGGGCACGTCGCGCAGGCGCGCGCGCAGCTCGCGCTCGACCTGCTGCTGGGTCACCCCGCTGCGTTCGCCGCGCGGCGCCAGGCCGAGCGTGAGCCAGGCCATGCGCGCTTCCGGCACGCCGCCCGGGGAGTCCTCGCCGCCGCTGCCGCCGCCGATCGCGGCGTACACCCGGCGCACGTGCGGATGCCCGGCCACGGCGCGCCGCGCCTGTTCGGTCACCGCGCGGGTGCGCTCGTACGGGCTGCCCGGCGGCAGCTCGATCGTGACCTTCACCTGGCCCACGTCCTCCGGCGGCATGAAGCTGGTTTGCAGCGTGCCGGTCGCCAGCGGCAGGCAGGCGAGCACGACGAACGCCGCCGTCGCGGCCAGCGCCGTGCCGCGATGGGTGAGCGCCCAGCGCGCCGCCGCGAGGCAGGCCGGCATCCATGACGGCTCGCGCGCCACCTGCCTGGGCGCCTTCAGCAGGTACGCCGCCATCATCGGCGTCAGCAGCCGCGCCACCACGAGCGAGAAGAACACCGCGATCGCCGCGGTCCAGCCGAACTGGCGGAAGAATTTCCCGGCCAGGCCGTCCATGAACGCGGTCGGCAGGAACACCGCGACCAGGGCGAACGTCGTCGCGATCACCGCCAGCCCGATCTCGTCGGCTGCCTCGCGCGCCGCCTGCAGCGGCGACTTGCCCTCGGCGAGGTGGCGCATGATGTTCTCGATCTCCACGATCGCATCGTCCACCAGGATCCCGACCACCAGCGACAGCGACAGCAGGGTGATGATGTTGAGCGTGAATCCCATCCACTGCATCAGCACGAAGGTCGGCAGGATCGACAGCGGCAGCGCCACCGCGCTGACCAGGGTGGCGCGCACGTCGCGCAGGAACAGGCCCACCACCAGCACCGCCAGCACCGCGCCTTCCAGCAGCAGCGACAGGCTGCCGCGGTAGTTCTCGCGCACCGGATCGACCGTGTTGAACGCCTCGGCGATCTCCAGCTCCGGGCGCTCGCGCGCCAGACGGTCGAGCGCCTCGCGCACGCCCTCGGCCACCGCGATGTCGCCGGCGCCGATCGCGCGCACCACTTCGAATCCCACCACCGGCCGGCCGTCGAGGAAGGCGCCGCTGCGGCGTTCGGCCTGACCGTCGCGGATGGTAGCCACCTGGTCGAGGCGCGCGATCCGGCCTTCGGCCAGCGGCAGTTCGAGCGCGCGCAGCGCGTCCGCCGACGGCACCTCGATCCGCGTGCGCACCGCCTGCTCTCCGCCACCGAGCTGCGCGCGTCCACCGGGCGCCTCGCGCTGCAGCTGCAGCAGGCGGCGCGAGACATCGGCCGCGCTCACCCGCAGCGCCAGCAGCTGGTCGGGATCCAGTTCCACCCGCACCTGGCGGTCCACGCCGCCGATGCGGCGCACCGCGCCCACGCCCGGCACCGCCAGCAGGCGCCGGGTGACCAGGTCGTCCACCAGCCACGACAGCGCCTCCTCGTCGAGGCGCTGCGAGGCCACGGTGTAGGTGAGGATCGGCGCGTTCTTGAACTCGATCCTGCGCACCACCGGGTCGCGCAGCGCGGGCGGCAGGTCGCTGCGCACGCGCGCCACCGCGGCGCGGGTGTCGTCGAGCGCCTGCTGCGGATCCTTCTCCAGGCGGAACTCGGCGGCGATCGTGGCCACGCCGTCCTGCACCGTGGTGTGCAGGTGGCGCAGGCCGGTCATGGTCGCCATCGCGTTCTCCAGCCGCCGCGCGACCTCGGTTTCCATCTGCGCCGGCGCGGTGCCGGGCAGGCTGGCGGTGACCACCACCATCGGCAGATCCACGTCGGGGAAGTGCTGCACGGTCGCGCCGCGGAACGCGAACAGGCCGGCCAGCGTGAGCAGGGCGAACAGCAGCGTCGCCGGCACCGGGTTGCGGATCGACCACGCGGAGACGTTGATGGCCATGGCGGTCAGCGCGCGTCCGCGACGGCCGCGTCGCCGACCACGCGCACCGCCACTCCGTCCGCGAGGAAGGCCACGCCCGATTCCACCACCCGCTCGCCGGGGGCGAGCCCGGCGCGGATCTCCACCCGGTCGCCGCGGCGCGCGCCCGGTTCCACCTTGCGCTGGCGGACCGTGTCGCCCTCGACCAGGAACACGTGGCTGCCGCCGTCGCGCATCAGCAGCGCGCTCTCGGGCAGGGTCAGCACCTCGCGCGTGCCCAGCAGCAGTTCGCCGCGCGCGAACTGGCCGGCGCGCACGCCGTCGCCGACGGGAAGATCGACATACACGAGCCCGGTGCGCGTTCGCGGATCGACTTGCGGCGCCACCTTTCGCACGCGCCCTTCGAGATAGCCCGTGCCGCCGGCGATCCGCGCCACCTGGCCCGGCGCGACCCGGGCGAGGTCGGCGGCGGGCACCTCGGCGCGCCATTCCAGCCGGCCTTGGCGCTGCAGGCGCAGCAGTTCGGCGCCTTCCTGCACCAGCGCGCCCTCGACCGCGGCGCGCGCGCTGACCACGCCGTCGTCGGGCGCGAGGATGCGTGCGTAGCCCAGCCGCATCGCGTCGGCCTCCACCTGTGCCCGCGCCGCGGCCAGCCGTGCCCGCGCCGCGTCGCGCGCGGCCACGGCCTGGTCGATCGACTGCCGCGACATCAGCCCCGAGTCGCGCAGTTCGAGCGCGCGCGCCGCCGAGCGCGCGGCGTCGTCGGCCATCACTTGCGCCTCGCGCAGCGCCGCGCGGCTGGCGTCGAGCTGGACCTGCAGCGGCCCCGCGCCCAGCTCGGCCAGCAGCTGGCCCCTGCGCACCGTGTCGCCCACGTCCACCAGCAGCCGCGACAGCCGCTGGCCACCGATCTCCGCGCCGACCACCACTTCCTGCCAGGCGGCGACGCTGCCCACCGCGGGCAGGGTGGACGGCCACGTCCGGGGCTCGGGCGCCACGGCCCGCACCGCCAGCGTCGGCGGCGGGGGCACCGCCTCGTCCCCGGACGGATCGCGCAGCGCCAGCAGCAGCACCACGCCCAGCGCCGTGGACATCACCGCCAGCCAGGCGCGACGCCGTTGCGGGATCCTGCGGTCCATCGTCGGCCTCCTGATAGTTCGTATTACGATCAAATACTGATACGCAATACGAACCATGTCAAGGTGGTGTCCGCGCATGGCCCACGACCACCTCGGCCTCGAGAAGCAGACGATGCCGGGCCCGGTAGCGCGCGCCGAGAAGCGCGGTCTGGTGGCGCGGGAGCCGAGCGAGGACGACGGCCGCGCCACCGACGTGGTGCTCACCGGCTACGGCCCGCGCCTGCTGCGGGAACTGCGTGCCGAGGCCGCCCCGCGCTCGCGCCGCTGGTGGCCACCCTCGACACCACCAAACAGCAGCTCGCTCGCGACCTGCTGCAGCGCCTGTTCCACGGCGGCCGCGAATAGCGGTCAGCGCGATCGCCAGGTGCGTCTTGCCGGCCCCGGACGCGCCCACCCTGGCCACGGACGCTGCCCAAGACGGGGACGGCGGCAGCCCGACCACACCGGCCACCTGATCCGCGGCGACGCCACGCCCCGCGGTACCTGTTGCGACCAGACAGACCTCGGCCAGCGCCGGCTCGCCGCCGGCAACGACCAGTCGGCAAATCGACCGGGCGCCACCGTGCGGCACCCGGCCTGCCGTGACGCGATGCCTCGAGACTCCTTGCCGACGAACTCGGCCAGCCCGTTGCGCACTCCCTCGTGCCAGCGAATCGAATTGCTCTGCTTGAGTACCCAGCGGTTCTCGTCCGGGCAGTAGACCAGGACACTGCGCACACCGCGGTTCCGCAGGATATCGAACAGCCCGACACCGTGATTGACCGGCACCCGGAGATCCTGCTCACCATGGATCACCCGCGTCGGGGCACTGAAATTGCCGGCAATGAAGTGCTGCGAATTGCGTTGACAGTTCTTGCCGTGCAGCGGCACCGCGACGCGGTCGTTGGACGTGGCGGCGTGGCGGCGTGGCGGCATCTCGAGGGCCGCCCTCTCCCGCGAAGGGAGAGGGAAAGGCGGATCAGGCAACGCGGCTGGCGGAGAGGAAATCCTGCGCGAAGCGCTGCAATACGCCGCCGGCTTCGTAGATGCCGACGTCCTCGTCCGAATCCAGCCGGCACAGAACCGGAGTTTCGACGACCTCGCCGTTGCGGCGGCGGATCACCAGCGTGAGCATCGCGTTCGGAGCGCGCTCGCCGGTCACGTCGAAGGTTTCGGTGCCGTCGATGCCGAGCGTCTTGCGATTGACCCCCATCGGGAACTGCAGCGGCAGCACGCCCATGCCGATCAGGTTGGTGCGGTGGATGCGCTCGAAGCCTTCGGCGACGATGGCCTCCACGCCGGCCAGTCGCACGCCCTTGGCGGCCCAGTCGCGCGAGCTGCCCTGCCCGTAGTCGCCGCCGGCGATGATGATCAGCGGTTGCCGGCGCTGCATGTAGGTCTCGATCACTTCCCACATGCGCATGACCTTGCCGTCCGGCTCCAGTCGCGCGAGCGAGCCCTGCTTCACCTCGCCATCGACGACGGCCATTTCGTTGATCAGCTTGGGGTTGGCAAACGTCGCGCGCTGCGCGGTGAGATGGTCGCCGCGGTGCGTCGCGTACGAATTGAAGTCCTCCTGCGGCAAGCCCATCTTCGCGAGGTATTCGCCCGCGGCGCTGGTCGGCAGGATCGCGTTGGACGGCGACAGGTGATCGGTGGTGATGTTGTCGCCGAGCACCGCGAGAGGTCGCATGCCGGTGAGCGAGCGCTCGCCGGCCAGCGCGCCTTCCCAGTACGGCGGGCGGCGGATGTAGGTGCTCATCTCGCGCCAGTCGTAGAGCGGGCTGACCTTCTCGCCGTCATCCATGTGCAGCGCGAACATCGGGCCGTACACGGCGCGGTACTGCTCCGGCTTCACGCTGGCATTGACCACGGCGTCGATTTCCGCGTCGCTCGGCCAGATGTCCTTGAGCGTGACGGGATTGCCGTCGGCGTCGACGCCGAGTGCATCCTTTTCGATGTCGAAGCGGATCGTGCCGGCGATCGCGTAGGCGACGACCAGTGGCGGACTGGCGAGGAACGCCTGCTTGGCATACGGGTGGATGCGGCCGTCGAAATTGCGGTTGCCGCTGAGCACGGCGACCGCGTAGAGGTCGCGGTCGATGATTTCCTGCTGGATGGCCGGGTCGAGGGCGCCGCTCATGCCGTTGCAGGTGGTGCAGGCGAAGGCCACGATGCCGAAGCCGAGCTTTTCGAGATCGTCGAGCAGGCCGGCTTCCTCGAGATACAGCTCCACGGCCTTCGATCCGGGCGCGAGCGAGGTCTTGACCCACGGCTTGCGCGCCAGCCCCTTCGCGACCGCATTGCGCGCGAGCAATGCGGCGGCGATCACGTTGCGCGGGTTGCTGGTGTTGGTGCACGAGGTGATCGCGGCGATGATGATCGCGCCGTCCGGCAGCAGGCCCTCCGCCTCCTGCTCGCGCGCACGGGCGAGCAGGTCCGCGCCGGCGATGCCGCGCTCGGCGAGCGCACGGGTCGGCAGGCGCCGGTGCGGGTTCGACGGGCCGGCGAGGTTGCGCTCGACGCTGGAGAGGTCGAAGTGCAGCACGCGTTCGTAGCGTGCATCCTTCAGATCATCCGCCCACAGCCCGGCCGTCTTCGCATAGGTTTCCACCAGCCGGACCTGGTCGTCGCTGCGACCGGTCAGGCGCAGGTAGTCCAGCGTGTTGTCGTCGATGAAGAACAGCGCCGCGGTCGCGCCGTACTCCGGGCACATGTTCGAGATCGTCGCGCGATCGCCGATGCTGAGCGAGGCTGCGCCCGGCCCGCGGAATTCGAGATACGCGCCGACCACGCGTTCCTTGCGCAGGAACTCGGTCAACGCGAGCACGATGTCGGTCGCGGTGATGCCAGGCTGCGCGCGGCCGGCCAGTTCGACGCCGACGATGTCCGGCGTGCGCATCCACGAGGCACGCCCGAGCATCACGTTCTCCGCCTCCAGCCCGCCGACGCCGACCGCGATCACGCCGAGCGCATCGACGTGCGGCGTGTGGCTGTCGGTGCCGACGCAGGTGTCGGGGAAGGCCACGCCATCCTGCACGCAGACGACGGGCGACATCTTCTCCAGGTTGATCTGGTGCATGATGCCGTTGCCGGGCGGGATCACGTCCACGTTGCGGAACGCCTTCTTCGTCCAGTCGATGAAGTGGAAGCGGTCGGCGTTGCGGCGATCCTCGATCGCCCGGTTCTTCGCGAACGCATCCGGGTCGTAGCCGCCGCATTCGACCGCCAGCGAGTGATCGACGATGAGCTGCACCGGCACCACGGGATTGACCGCCGCCGGGTCGCCGCCGGCCTCGGCGATCGCGTCGCGCAGGCCGGCGAGATCCACCAGCGCGGTCTGGCCGAGAATGTCGTGGCACACGACACGCGCAGGGAACCACGGGAAATCGAGGTCGCGGCGGCGTTCGACGAGCTGCACGAGATAGTCGTCGATGCGTGCCGGATCGGCGCGCCGCACGATGTTCTCGGCATGCACGCGGGCGGTGTACGGCATCGCGGCCCAGGCACCGGGCCGGATCGATTCGACGGCTTCGCGCGCGTCGTACCAGTCGAGGCCGGAGCTGCCCGGCAGGGATTTGCGGAAACGGGTATTCATGGCGGGCAACGGGCTCGAAAGTCGCTGGCTGGACGCCCCCGGCATGAACGCAGCCGAGGCCGGAACGATCGCTGCGGCACGCGCAGCGGGCCACCTATTCTGCCAGACGCGAAGACATCGCTTTCCGCCGGAGCGCCATGCGTGGGCCACGCAGGCCTCGTCGCGCCTCGTCCGTTACGGCGTGCCGCGGCTTGTCGTCACGGCGCATTCCGGGCATCTTCATACGCTCGTTTGAATCGCAGGCAGCCCGTGCGCTACCCGAACCTCTTCGCGCCGCTCGATCTCGGCTTCACGACCCTGCCGAACCGCATCGTCATGGGCTCCATGCACACGGGGCTCGAAGACCGCGCACGCGACTTCGACAAACTGGCCGCGTACTTCGCCGAGCGCGCGCGCGGTGGCGTCGGGTTGATGGTGACCGGCGGATTCGCGCCGAACATCGAAGGCTGGCTGACGCCGTTCGCGAGCCGGATGTCGATGCCGTGGCACGCGCGCCGCCACCGCAAGGTCACCGACGCGGTGCATGCCGAAGGCGGTCGCATCTGCCTGCAGATCCTGCATGCCGGGCGCTATGCCTACCATCCGCTTTCGGTTGCGCCATCGCGGATCAAGTCGCCGATCACGCCGTTCACGCCGCGCGCGCTGTCGCGCCGCGGCGTGGAACGCACGATCCGGGCATTCGTCGACTGCGCACGGCGCGCGCAGGACGCCGGCTACGACGGCGTGGAGGTGATGGGATCGGAGGGCTACCTCATCAACGAGTTCCTCGCCGAACGCACCAACACGCGCAACGACGAATGGGGCGGCAGCATCGAGAATCGGCAGCGATTCCCGGTCGAGATCGTGCGTCGCATGCGCGAGGCGGTCGGCCGCGAGTTCATTCTCGTCTACCGTCTGTCGATGCTGGATCTGGTCGAACGCGGGCAGGCATGGGACGAGATCGTCGCGCTCGCGAAGAAGATCGAAGCCGCCGGCGCGACGCTGCTCAATACCGGCATCGGCTGGCACGAGGCGCGCGTGCCGACCATCGTGACCAGCGTGCCGCGTGCCGGCTTCGCCTGGGTGACGCGGCGCATGAAGGCAGAAGTCTCGATTCCGCTGGTCGCGACCAACCGCATCAACATGCCGGATGTAGCGGAGGCCGTACTGGCCGCCGGCGATGCCGACCTCGTCTCGATGGCGCGTCCGCTGCTGGCCGACCCGGAGTGGCCCGTCAAGGCACGCGAAGGCCGTCGCGACGACATCAACACCTGCATCGCGTGCAATCAGGCATGTCTCGATCACGTCTTCGAGAACCGGCGCGCGAGCTGCCTCGTCAATCCGCGCGCCTGCCACGAAACGGAGCTCGTCGTCGCGCCGGCGCGGACGCGCAAGCGCATCGCGGTGGTCGGCGCGGGCCCGGCCGGCCTCGCCTGCGCGACCACGCTGGCCGAGCGCGGCCACGCGGTCACGCTGTTCGAGCGCGACGCATGCATCGGCGGCCAGTTCCGCATGGCGATGCGTGTCCCCGGCAAGGAGGAGTTCCGCGAGACGCTGCGTTACTTCTCCCACCGCATCACGCGAACCGGAGTGGAACTCCGCCTCGCCACGGCCGCAACACCGGAGCTTCTGCACGGGTTCGACGAAGTGGTGCTGGCAACCGGCGTGACGCCACGCGCGATCGACCTGCCAGGCGCCGACCGGCCGAACGTGCTGACCTACGTCGACGTGCTGCGCGGCAATGCGCCGGTCGGGCAGCGCGTCGCGATCATCGGTGCCGGCGGGATCGGCTTCGACGTGGCCGAGTTCCTGGTCGAGCCGGCACCCTCGCCAAGCACCGATGTCGCGCGCTGGGCGCGCGAATGGGGCGTGGACACGACGCTCGGCAACCGCGCCGGCCTGCGCAAACCGGAGCCGGAACCGCCCGCGCGCGAGGTCTGGCTGCTGCAGCGCACGCCGGGAAAGCCCGGCAAGCGGCTCAACAAGACCACCGGCTGGGTCCATCGCGCGACGCTCGCTGCCAAGCGCGTGACGATGCTCGGCGGCGTTGCCTACGAGCGGATCGACGACGACGGCCTGCACGTCCGCGCAGGCGAGGAAGCGCGCTTGCTGCCGGTGGATACGGTCGTGGTTTGCGCCGGTCAGGAGCCGGACCGCAGCCTGATGCCGGAACTCGAAGCCCTCGGCGTGCCGCTGCATCGCATCGGCGGCGCCGATGTCGCAGCGGAACTCGATGCCAAGCGAGCGATCGCGCAGGCCACTCGCCTCGCCAGCTCCATCTGACGCCCGCCGGTGTCCGCATCTCGCCGTCGGATGTCCTGATCCTCCGCAAGACTGCGCTTTACGGAATGAATCGCACGATGGCGTGCGACAGGGGGAATCGTACGGATCCCGACGCCGACACCGGTCGCGATCCGTGAACCTGCGGAGCAACGATGCGCATCGGATCCTGTCCTGCTTTTCTCGCCGCCATGGTCGCGGCCGTCGCACCATTCCCGCAGCCGCTGGCTGCCGCAACCGGAAGCTGGTCCACGACCGGTCCGTACGGCGGACGTGTCTATGATCTTGGCGTGTACGAGGCCGCTCCCAGCACCTTGTATGTCGCCGGCGGTGGCGGGGTCTTCCGCAGCGTCAACAGCGGCGCCTCGTGGCAACGGCTCAATGTCGGCTTGCCCGCATTGCTCTACTACAACGTGGCGGCGGCGACGGAAGCCCCGGTCGTCTACGTTTCCGGCACGGACGGAATGTACCGCTCGGGCAACGCGGGGGAATACTGGGTGGCCGTGGGCTCGATACCCGGCACGCCGTTTATCCAGGACATCGCGGTACGACCGGGACATGCCAACCAGGTCGCGGTCGCGACGGATGAAGGCATCTTCGTTTCCAGTGACGGCGGAGGCACATGGTCCGATGGCGGCGCGACGGTCGGACATGGCTTCTCCAGCGTCGCCTACCTGGAGGACGGCACGCTGTACGGGGCGACGACGCAACCGGATCCGGCGTTTTTCTCCGACGCGCGCGTGTTGCGCAGCGTCGACAACGGCGCGACGTGGTCGGCCACACCGGCCCAACCAAACGATCCGGTCTGGTCCTGGGACCGTCCCCTCATTCTGGCATCGGCCGCGGATCCGCAATGGCTGGTGTGGTCGAACGCTGTCTCGATTCAAGTCAGCACGGACGGGGGAGCGAGCTGGTCGCCGCGGCATCTGCCCTGCAGCCCGGACGAAATCGCGCTGCACCCGAGCGACACGTCGGTGGCATTGATCGGCTGCGACGGGAGCGGCGTCCACATCACGTCCGACTTTGCCTCGGCCACACCGACGTGGGTCGTCTGGGATGAAACGTCGGGGTTGACCGTGAACGGCGTCGACCCAGTGCAAACGAGCGTGATCGCCTTGCATCCTGCATTCGCGGGCACGCCGACGATCTGGATCGCCACGGAAGACGGCGGCCTGTTCCGCTCGACCAACGGCGGAACCAGCTGGGCGGCGATCAACAACGGGCTGGAATCGAAGAGCATCCGCGCGCTTGCGACGCATCCCGCGGATTCCGGACCGGGCGCGGTGATCCTGGCCGGCAATGGCGACGCGGGCTCCACGACCCGCGCGGTCATGAAGTCACCCGATGCCGGCGCCTCCTGGACGCTGGCCAACACCGGGCTTGCGGCCGACACGATCCGTACCCTCGTGATCGACCCGACGACGGTGGACGCCAACCCGCTGACGACGGAACCCTTCACCGTGTATGCGGGTGGATGGGTCTACGGCAGCCCCTACGTCGAGCGGAGTGATGGCGGGATCTACAAGAGCGTCGACGGCGGGGAAACGTGGACGACGATCGATGCCGGAATTGCGGAAGTCGAGGGCCGGCCCTTCATGGGAATCGTGCGCACGATCGCGCTCGATCCGCGCTCGTGCGCGAGCCCGCCGCCGTCCGGCCCCTGCCCGATCGGCAGCGGACCGCTGCAGACGCTGCTCGTCGGCGGCAGCGGCTACTATGCCGGCCCCGGCATGCCCTACGTCTCGGCACGGATCTACCGAAGCACCGACGGCGGCGCGAACTGGACGCCATCGGAAACCGGACTTCCGCTCGGCGAGGAGGTAGGCGGTCCCGGCTCCGGCCTCGATGCACATACCGGCGGCGTCGTTCCGATCGTGTTCGACCCGCAGGATCCGAGTACCGTCTACGCGGGAACGTTCCTCTCCTACCATCCGCCCGACCCGGCCACAGCGCCCGCGCCGACCATCGAGAACGGCGTGTTCAAGTCCACCGACGGCGGCCTGACCTGGACGCACAGCAGCAACGGACTTCCGCGCCATTTCCCGGGGGGATCGCACCTGGACGTGCTCGCGCTGGCGATCAGCCACGCCGATCCGCTCGTGATCTACGCCGGCGTCACCAACACGCTGGCATCGCCGCCCACCGGCCGAATCTACAAGAGCACCGACGGCGGCGCGAACTGGTTCGCATCCGACGTCGGCGTGGCCGGCCAGGACGTGCGCGCGCTGTTCGTCGATCCGATGGACCCCGATGGCGACACGATCTACGCCGGGACCGGCGGGAGCTCGGCCAACCCCGGCGGCGTCTACCGCAGCACGGATGGCGGCGCGACATGGAACTCGTTGAGCATTGGCCTGCCCGCCTATTCGGCGACCGCACTGGCCATGCCGGCGCGCACGCCCGGGGCGCCCGCTCGCATCCTCGCCGGCACCAATTCCGGCGTCTGGGATTTCACCGAAGCACCGGACGAGGATGCCGACGGATCCCCCTCTGCCGTCGAAGGCGCGATCCTCGCCGGCGACGGCAACGGCGATGGCCAACCGGACGCGCAGCAATCGAACGTCGCATCCCTGGTGATGCCGTCGGCGGCGGGCGCCGCGCCTCGCGGTGGCAGCACGACCGTGACGATCGAACTTCTCGACGTGTCGCCCTGCTCCCGCCTCAACGACAGCAACGGGCGCTCATCCGACCTGTTCCCGCCCGATCCGCTCGGCGACGGCAGCAGCCACCCGCTCGGACTGGTCGCGTTCTCGGTTCCGGCGTGCGCGCACGCACGAGTCCGGGTCATGTTCCACGGAGCGCACTTCGACGACGACTGGACATGGCGCAACTACGGCCCGAGGGTGCCGGGCGACTCGACATCATTCGGCTGGTACACGTTCGCCGGCGCACGACGCATCGACGCCGAGACGTGGGAACTCTCGATCGACGCCATGCGGCAAGGCAACTACCGCGACGATGCGGACGACATCCTGTTCGTGGGCGGACCTGCGCATCTCCCCGACCTTCTGTTCGACAACGGATTCGAATGACGGAACCCGAGTGCGGAACTCCAGTCAGGAATGCGAGCGTACAATCGCCCGCTTTCCGGCTCGGAGTTCCGCGATGAAGCTTTACTTCTCTCCCGGCGCCTGCTCGCTGGCCGATCACATCGTGCTTGAGTGGATCGGGCAACCCTACGAAACGCAGAAGGTCTCGCGCGAGGATCGCGCCACGCCGACATTTCGCGCACTCAACCCCGGCGGTGCGGTGCCGGTGCTGGAAGACGACGGATGGGTGCTGACGCAGAACTCGGCGATCCTCAATTATCTCGTCGACCTGCACCCGGAAGCCGGACTCGGCGGCGATGGCAGCCCGAGAGCCCGTGCGGAAGTGAACCGCTGGCTCGCATTCGTGAACTCGGACGTGCATCCCGCGTTCAAGCCGCTGTTCGGCAGCACTGCATACCTCGCGGACGAAGCGGCGATCGAGAAGACCAGGGCCCATGCCCGCACGACGCTGCGTGCGCTGTACGAGCGCGCGAACGAGCGGCTGGCCGATCGCGAATGGCTGACCGGCTGGCGATCGGTCGCCGATGCCTACCTGTACGTGACGCTGCGCTGGGCCAAGGGTCAGGGCGTCGATCTCGACGGCCTGACGCATCTCACCGCGTTCGTCGCACGCATGGAGTCCGACCCGGCCGTGCAGAAGGCGCTGCGCGACGAGGGTCTCTGACGCCGGCGATCATGTCGCCGCCTTCCGCGCGATGGTTTCCCAGCCGGCGGCGAAATCGCGGCCCTTCGCCTTTCCGATCGCCGCCACCACGTCCGGCAGCATGGCGAGGAGTTCCTCGACGTCGGTGCAGCGCTCCACGCGCAGTTGCATCAGGAAACCGCGCAGACCGAGATGTTCGCCGATCGCCTCGCTCATGAGGCCGCTGAGCGTGATGAAACGCCGCGCCGACTCGGTGGGTACCGGGTCGACCGACTCCGCGGCCGCCGCCGGGGGCGCCGCGTCCGCCGGCTCGATCAAGCCCGCCGCCAGGAGCTGGGCGACCGCATCATGCGGCGCATGCAGCGTGTCGGCGACATGTTGCAACTCGTCCACGTCGCGCTGGCCGTCCACCATGAACAGCAGCGATCGCAGCGGTGAAGGAAGCCGGCGCGAGCGGCTCGCGATCTCTTGCCGGCCCTGTGCGGATTTGCGGTAAACAGTGGATGTCGGCATGCGTCCCCCTTTGGTTGCAGCCGGATCGTCGGGGCGCGCGCCCGACCAACGCCGGCGCCGCCCGGACAGGAAAGCGGCCCCACCGCACGCCCCTACCCCCAGGCGCGAGCAGCCTGGGCGACTTCACATTATCACAAGTGCAAACCGGGGAAACCGTCGCCGTCAACGCTCGTCGATCGGCGTGAACGAGAGGTTCTCGGGCCCGGTGTAGTTCGCGCTCGGGCGGATGATCTTGCCGTCGATGCGCTGCTCGATCACGTGCGCGCTCCAGCCGGAGGTGCGCGAGATCACGAACAGCGGCGTGAACATCGCGGTCGGAACGCCCATCATGTGGTAGCTGACGGCGCTGAACCAGTCGAGGTTCGGGAACATCTTCTTGATGTCCCACATCACCGATTCCAGCCGTTCGGCGATGTCGAACATCTTCATGTTCTTCCGGTCGACGGACAGATCGCGCGCGACTTCCTTGATTATCTTGTTGCGCGGATCGCCGGTCGTGTACACCGGGTGACCGAAACCGATGACGACTTCCTTGCGCTCGACGCGCGCGCGGATGTCGGCTTCGGCCTCGTCGGGTGTGTCGTAGCGCTTCTGGATCTCGAAAGCGACTTCGTTCGCGCCGCCGTGCTTCGGCCCGCGCAACGCACCGATCGCGCCGGCGATCGAGGAGTACATGTCGCTGCCGGTCCCCGCGATCACGCGGGCGGTGAACGTGGACGCGTTGAATTCGTGCTCCGCGTAGAGGATCAGCGAGGTGTGCATCGCGCGCACCCACAGATCGCTCGGCTTCTCGCCATGCAGCAGGTGCAGGAAATGTCCGCCGATCGAATCGTCATCGGTTTCCACGTCGATGCGCTTGCCGTTGACCGCGAAGTGGTACCAATACAGCAGCATCGAGCCGAGCGAGGCCATCAGCCGGTCGGCGATGTCGCGCGCGCCGGGCGTGTTGTGATCGTCCTTCTCCGGCAGCGTGCAGCCGAGCGCGGAAACGCCCGTGCGCATCACGTCCATCGGATGCGCCGAAGCCGGAAGCTGCTCGAGCACCGCCTTCACGGATGCGGGAATCCCGCGCAGCGACGCGAGCTTGGCCTTGTAGCCAGCCAGTTCCGCGCGCGTCGGGAGCTTGCCGTGGACCAGCAGGTGGGCGATTTCCTCGAACTCGGCCGTGGTCGCGAAATCGAGGATGTCGTAGCCGCGGTAATGCAGGTCGTTGCCCGTGCGGCCGACCGTGCACAACGCGGTGTTGCCGGCTGCGACACCGGACAAGGCGACGGACTTCTTGGGCTTGAATGCACCCTGCGGATTGGCTTCGCTCATGGATTCCTCCTGCGGAGAACGCGCGCCGGGCGCGCATCGGAAAACGGGAGCCGGCCGCGGTGCAGCGCGGCCGGCATCGCGGTTCAGCGACCGCGAGAGAACAGCGCGTCGAGCTTGCGCTCGTAATCGTGGTAGCCGAGGAAATCGTACAGTTCCTCGCGTGTCTGCATGGTCGCCACCGCGGCCTTCTGGGTGCCGTCGCGACGGATCGTCTCGTAGACGTGGAGCGCGGCCTTGTTCATCGCGCGATAGGCACCGCAGCAGTACAGCGCGATGTCGACATCGGCGGAACGGAGTTCATCGGTGGTAAAGAACGGCGTCGACCCGAACTCCGTGAGGTTGGCGAGGATCGGCACCTTCACCGCGGCCTTGAAGCGGCGGTAGTCGTCCAGCGTCTTCATCGCTTCCGGGAAGATCATGTCCGCCCCTGCTTCCATGTAGGCCACCGCACGCTCGATCGCCGCGTCGATGCCCTCGCTCGCCGCCGCGTCGGTGCGCGCCATGATCACGAACGACTCGTCACCTCGCGCGTCGACTGCAGCCTTCACGCGGTCGACCATTTCCTCCTTCGGGACGACTTCCTTGCCGGGGCGATGGCCGCAACGCTTCTGCCCGACCTGGTCCTCCATGTGCACGGCGGCGACGCCGATCCGCTCGAACGAGCGGATCGTGCGCGCGATGTTGAATGCGCCGCCCCAGCCGGTATCGATGTCCACGAGCAGCGGCATGCCGGTCGCCTCGACGATGCGTCGCACATCGATCAGCACGTCTTCCATGGTGCTGATGCCGAGATCCGGCATGCCCAGCGAGTTGGCGGCAACGCCTCCGCCGGAAAGGTACAGCGCGCGAAAACCGACGCGCCGGGCCATCAGGCCCGCGTACGCCGTGATCGCACCGACGACCTGCAAGGGCTGCTCTTCGCGGACCGCCGCGCGGAACCGCGCACCGGCCGATGCTGTGTCGCTCATGGATGCTCCTCCTGCCCGCATGCCGCAGTCAGCGGCGCGCCGCCTCGATTTCGCGCACGAGATTGTCGGCGCCGTAGATGTTGCGCAACGCCTCGAGCATCGCGCCGCTGTGCACCGATACCGCGCGGTTCAGGCGCTCGTCGTACCAGTAGTTGCCGCCGAGCGAATGGATGTTGCCGTCGAACACCAGACCGACGACTTCGGCCTTGCCGTTGATCACCGGACTGCCGGAGTTGCCGCCGATGATGTCGTTGGTGGTGACGAAGTTGTAGCGCTGGTCGAGGTTGATGCGATCCTTTGCATCGTGCCAGCTCTTCGGCAAGGCGAACGGGTAGTGGCCGGTTTCATGCCCGAAGGCGCCCCCCATCGTCGTGAACGGCGGTACCGGCACGCCCTTCTCGTCCCAGCCCTTGACCTCGCCGAACGAGAAGCGCTGCGTGAAGGTCGCGTCGGGATAGACGCTGGTGCCGTACTTCTCGAAGCGTGCCGCGGCAATCAGCTCCGAGTTGCGTGCAATGACCGATTCGACGTCGGCCTCGTAACGCTTGCGGATCGCGCGGCCGTCGGCATCGATGCTGCGCGCGAGCACGATGAACGGATCGTCCGACTTCGCGATGGCCTCGCTTCCGCCTTCCCAGAGCGCCTTGCGCACGGCCGGATCGCCGAGCTTCGTGCCCTCGACCAGCCGCCTGGCCAGCGCTTCCGGCGATTCCCTGCCGAGCACCTTCTTCACGAACGGGTCGTTGGTGCCGAGGTTCTCGCGCAGCTTGGTCAGCGACCAGCCGAGTTTCACCTTCTCGAACTCCGGATAGATTGGCGCACTGGAAAACAGGCGCTGGGTAAGCGCCGGCAGGCGCGCATCGGTGTACTCGCGCAGGCGCTCGGCATCTGGCTTGCCGCGCTCGTCTGCACCGCGCACCAGCATCTTGGCGTAGGCATACAGACGCGAGTAGAAGCCGCGACCGCCCTCGACGTAGGCGTACTGGTCCTGGATGTCACGCTGCAACGCTACCGCCTTGGCGATCTCGTCCCACGCGCGGCCGTACCTGGCCTTGCGCTCGGGATCGGCGTCGACGAAGTCGCGCAGTTCCTTCTCCTGCGCGCGCTTGAGCGCAATCACTTCCGGATCCTGCAGCGCCGAAATGCGTCCGCGCAGCACCTTGTAGGAGTTCTCGGTACCGAACAGGTCGCTCTGCGCGATGCGCCAGTTCTCGTCGCTTTCGCTGCGGAATTGTTCCAGCAGACCGCGCCGTTCGGCGAGCAGCAGCAGGTAGGAAAGGAGCTGGCTGTCGCGTGCGAGTTCGAGCTGCGCGACGGTGAGTTGCCGGTCCGTGCCGCCGGGATTGCCGACGATGACGGTCATTTCGCCTTCCTCCGCTCCGTTCTTCGAGAACGGGAAGTAATGCTTCGGACGCATCGGCTTGTCGTTCTCGTAGGCACGCAACAATCCCATGTCGAGATCGAAGCGCGGGAAGTTGAAGTTGTCCGGATCACCGCCGAAGAACGCCGCCTCCAGTTCCGGCGCGAACACGAGCCGCACGTCCTGGATGCGGTGGTACTGGTACAGGTTGTAGATGCCGCCGTGGTACAGGCTCACGACATCGCATCGCGTGACGGCGCTGTCCTTGCCTACGCACTCCTTCTCGAGCGTCGTCTTGATCGCCTTTTCGGCGGTGCTGTAGTCCTCGCCGGTCCTGCCCTTGGTCGCCTCGCGCACGCGCTCGGTGACATCGACGATGCGATCGAGGCGATTCAGTTCGATCTCGGGGCAGCGCAGCTCCTGCTTGCGGTCGCGCGCCAGGAAGCCGTCCTTGATGTAATCCTTCTCCGCGGACGAAAGCTGCTGCACACAGGAGTTGATGCAGTGGTGGTTGGTCAGCACGAGTCCGTCGGGCGACACGAACGATCCCGAGCAGCCGCCGGCCAGCCGCAACGCGGCCTTCTGCACGTGTTCGGCCCATTTCGCATCCGGCGTGAAGCCGTGATTGGCCTGCACCTGCGCCTTCGGAAGGTTGTCCGGCGTCCACATACCCTCGTCCCCGAAAGCGGATGTCGCGGACACCAGCATCAGCACGGCAGCGGCTGTGATGTTCTTCATGGTTTCCCTCTTCATGGGTTGTGCGGGGCGCGTCAGGCGCGCACGATGCGCCCCGGTGCGATAGTCGCGACCGACCTGTCGCCGGTCGCACGCGGGCTCAGTTCTTCGCGAACAGGTGCTCGACGCCTGCGCGCTCCTCGCGCAATTCCTTGTCCGTCGCGTCCATCCGCTCGCGCGAGAACGCGCCGATCTCCAGCCCCTGCACGATCTCGTACTTGCCGTCGCGGACCGTGACCGGATAGCCGTAGATCACGCCCGGCGCGATCCCGTAGGAGCCGTCCGACGGGATGCCCATCGACACCCAGTCGCCGTCCGGCGTGCCGAGCGCCCAGTCGCGCATGTGATCGATCGCCGCGGATGCGGCCGAGGCCGCCGACGATGCGCCACGCGCCTTGATGATCGCGGCGCCGCGCTGCTGCACGACCGGGATGAAGGTATCGCGATACCAGGTATCATCGATGAGCGAAGTGGCCGCCTTGCCGCCGACCGTCGCGTGGTGGATGTCCGGATACTGCGTGGAGCTGTGGTTGCCCCAGATGATCATGCGCTTGATGTCGGTGGTGTGCGATCCGGTCTTCTCGGCGAGCTGCGACAGCGCGCGGTTGTGGTCGAGGCGGACCATCGCGGTGAAGCACTTCGGATCGAGGTCCGGTGCGTTCTGTTGCGCGATCAACGCATTGGTGTTGGCCGGATTGCCGACGACAAGCACTTTTACGTCGCGCTTGGCGTGGTCGTTGAGCGCCTTGCCCTGTGGTCCGAAGATCGCGCCGTTCGCTTCGAGCAGATCCTTGCGCTCCATGCCCGGACCACGCGGCCGCGCGCCGACGAGCAGCGCATAGTCGACGTCCTTGAACGCGACGTTGACGTCGTCGGTGGCGACGATGCCGGCCAGCGTCGGGAACGCGCAGTCGTTGAGCTCCATGACCACGCCCTGCAACGCGGGCAGCGCCGGCGTGATCTCGAGCAGGTGCAGTATGACCGGCTGATCCTTGCCGAGCATGTCACCGGCAGCGATGCGGAACAGAAGTGCATAACCGATCTGGCCGGCGGCGCCGGTGATCGCGACACGAACGGGAGCTTTCATCGTCTCGTACCTCGTCTTCGAAGGGGGCTGGCCGTGGCCGTCCGCGACGGCCGGAAGGTGAAATTGTCAGGTGCGCGTCATCGCCCGCCGAGCAGTCCTGCATCTCGCAGCAGCTCGCGCACGCGCCCCGGCGCATATCCGTGCACGCGCTCGTCGCCGACGATCACGATCGGCACGCCGCGCGCGCGCAGCATGCGGTACGCATCGGCGCCGACGTCGCTGGTCTGCACGTCGTACTCGCGGAATGCGACGCCCCAGGCGCGGAAATCCTCGCGCTGCCGCTTGCAGAATCCGCACTCGGCAGTCGAAAGGAGCACGACGGCGTCGTCACCGATGACGGAGCGCACCTCGCGCGTATCCACCGACGAGCGCGAGCAGGCGACGATGACCGACGCCACGAAGAGCGCCATCAGCCACCGGATCGCCGCACGTCGCATCGTCAGGCGAGCTCGCCGAAGAACTCGCGGAAGCGACGCAGTCCTTCCGGCAACTGCGCGGTCGGACACGTGTAGGAGATGCGCAACGCGTTCGGCTCGCCGAACGCCGAACCGGGCACGCAGGCGACGCCTTTCGCATCCAGCAGCACGTCGCAGAAGTCCACGTCGTTGGTGATCAAGCGGTCGCCATGGCGCTTGCCGAACGCGCAGGAGATGTCCGGAAACACGTAGAACGCGCCCTGCGGGCGCGGGCACACGACACCGGGAATCGACTCCATCACCGCAAGCACCTGGTCGCGCCTGGCCTGGAACTCCGCACATTTCTGCTGCGGGACGTCCTGCGGGCCGGACAGCGCCGCAACGGCGGCAGCGCTGACGATTTCCGGCACGTTGGTGATGTGGTTGGAATTCAGCGTGACGAACGCCTGCGCGACCGGCTCCGGCGCGGCGATGAAGCCGACGCGCCAACCCGGCATGCCGTAGGTCTTGGACAGCGAATCGACGTGGATCACGCGGTCGCGCAGTTCCGGCCGCGCGTTGACGAAGTTGTGGTAGCCGACACCGTCGAACACCATGCGGTTGTAGATGTCGTCACAGACGATCCACGTATCCGGATGGCGGACCAGCACGTCGGCCAGCGCGGCAATCTCCTCGCGGGTGTAGACCATCCCGGTCGGATTGTTCGGATTGTTGAAAAGGAACACCTTGACGCCCGGCAGCGCGGCATCGAGCTGTTCCGGCGTCAGCTTGTAGTGCTGGCTGGCCGGGCACGGCATCAGGCGCATCTTCGCGTCGACGATCTCGGCGATGTCGACGTAGGTGGTCCAGTACGGCGCAGCAAACGCGATCGTGTCGCCCGGATCGAGCAGCGCCTCGGCGAGGTTGTACAGGACGTGCTTGGCACCGATGCCGACCGCGACATTGCGGCGCGCGTAGCCCTCGAGCCCGCTCCCTTCCAGATGCGTGAGGAAGGCATCGAGCAGCGCGTCGCTGCCGCGGTTCGATCCGTACTGGCCGCTGTCATGCGAAAGGGCCTCGCGCGCGGCGGCGTACACGTGCTCGCCGGGCAGGAAGTTCGGCACCCCGATCGAGAAGCTGACGATGTCGCGGCCTTCGGCCTTCAGTTTCTTCGCCTTTTCGGCGACGGCCATGATCGCGCTGGGACGGGCGCGGCTCATGCGCGCGGCGAGATTCGGCATGGAATTCCTCGCGGGGAGAGCTGGCTCTGGCGAGCCGGACAGCTCGAAATGGTAACACATGAAACGATTACTGAACCCGTGGGCGACGATGCAAATCGACACACGCGACAATCGGTCCGGTTTGCTAGAGTGGCGTGGATTCAGCCGAACGGACGGGAGCAGAGATGGCTTGGGTTTGGATGTTGATCGTGGGACTTTTCGTGGGCATCGTCGCCAAGTTCCTGATGCCGGGCAAGGATCCGGGCGGCATCATCGTGACGACACTGCTGGGCGTTGCCGGCATGTTCGTCGGCGGCTGGCTGGGCAGCCTGATCTTCGGAACGCACCTCAGCCCGACCGGGCAGGTGCAGCCGGCCGGATTCATCGGCGGCGTGATCGGATCGATCATCCTGCTCGCGATCTACCGCCTGGTACGCCGCAAGGCGGGCTGAGCCGCCTGCGCAAGGGTACGCAAGCCGCCCGTCCACGACGGGCGGCTTTTCATCATCAGCGCGCCTTGAAGCCGGCGGCATCCAGCGCCGCGTTCCACTCCGCGACGCGTGCCTGCTGCGCGGCAAGCAATCCGCTCGCATCGCCTTCGATGCGCACCGACTCGATGCGATCTCCGCCACGCACGGCGTCCACGACCTTCTGATCCTCCGGCCCGACCACCGTTCCGAACACCGTGTGCTTGCCGTCCAGCCACGGCGTCGCGACGTGCGTGATGAAGAACTGGCTGCCATTGGTGCGCGGGCCGGCATTGGCCATCGACAGGACGCCGGGGCGATCGTGCTTGAGCCCCGGCACGATCTCGTCCTCGAAGCGATAGCCCGGCCCACCCGTCCCGCTGCCGTGCGGGCAGCCGCCCTGGATCATGAAATCCGGGATCACGCGGTGGAAGCTCAGGCCGTCGTAGTAGCCGCGCTGCGCAAGGTTCACGAAGCTCGCCACGGTGACCGGCGTCTGGTCGGCGAAGAGGCGGACGTGGATCGGGCCGCGGGACGTCTGCAGGGTGGCGGTCAAATCGCTGCTCATGGGTCGATCCCGGTCGAAAAAGGAGCGGAATGATAGCGCGGACCACAGGCACCGCGGCGTGCGCCCGAGAGGGCGACCCGGCACCCGCCATTCCGCACCCGCGCGTCAACTGCTGCAGCGCAGCGCGGGCCGCCGTATAATCGGCAACCATTCCCCAACCTCGCTGGCGACGCTGTGAAGCGCCGCCCATTCGCATGTCCCTCGAAAATCTCCGCAACATCGCGATCGTGGCGCACGTCGACCACGGCAAGACCACGCTGGTCGACTGCCTGCTCAAGCAGTCGGGCACCTTCAGCGAACGCACCGTGCTCGCCGAGCGCGTGATGGACAGCAACGATCAGGAAAAGGAACGCGGCATCACGATCCTTTCCAAGAACACCGCGATCACCTGGCAGGGCAACCGCATCAACATCGTCGACACGCCGGGACACGCGGACTTCGGCGGCGAGGTCGAGCGCGTGCTGTCGATGGTCGACACCGTGCTGATCCTCGTCGACGCGATGGACGGCCCGATGCCGCAGACGCGCTTCGTCACGCAGAAGGCGTTCCAGATGGGCTTCCGGCCCATCGTCGTCATCAACAAGATCGACCGCCCCGGTGCCAGGCCGGACTGGGTGCTGAACCAGACGTTCGACCTGTTCGATCGCCTCGGCGCCACCGACGAGCAGCTCGACTTCCCCGTCGTCTACGCCTCCGCCCTGCATGGCTACGCAAGCCTCGATCCCGACGCGCGCAGCGGCGACATGACGCCGCTGTACGAGGCGATCATGCGGCACGTGCCGGCTCCGAAGGTGGACCTGGAAGGCCCGTTCCAGATGCGCATCAGCCAACTCGACTACAACAACTACGTCGGGCTGATCGGCATCGGCCGCATCCAGCGCGGCAAGGTACGCACCAACATGCCGGTCGCGGTCCTCGACAAGGACGGCAGGAAGCGCAATGCGAAGGTGCTGCAAGTACTCGGCTTCATGGGACTGGAGCGTCGCGAGGTCGCGGAGGCGGAAGCCGGCGACATCATCGCGATCAACGGCATCGAGGGGCTGGGCATCTCCGACACGATCTGCGCACCCGAGGCGCCGGAAGCATTGCCGGTACTGACGGTCGACGAGCCGACGATCAGCATGACGTTCCAGGTCAACAACTCGCCGTTCGCGGGCCAGAAGGACCACAGCGGCGGCAAGTTCCTGACCTCGCGCCAGATCCGCGATCGACTGATGCGCGAGACGCTGCACAACGTGGCGCTGCGCGTCGAGGAAACCGAGGACCCGGACAAGTTCAAGGTGTCCGGTCGCGGCGAACTGCACCTGTCGGTGCTGATCGAAACGATGCGCCGCGAAGGCTACGAGCTGGCCGTGTCGCGTCCGGAAGTGATCATCAAGGACGTGGACGGCGTACCGAGCGAACCGATCGAGCAGCTCGTGGTCGACATGGAGGAACAGTTCCAGGGCGGCGTGATGGAGCGCCTCGGCATCCGCCGCGGCCAGCTCGTGAACATGGAGCCGGACGGCAAGGGTCGCGTGCGACTGGAATACACGATCCCGGCACGCGGGCTGATCGGCTTCCAGACGGAGTTCCGCACGCTCACCGCAGGCACGGGCCTGCTGTTCCACGTGTTCGACCATTACGGCCCGAAGACCGAAGGCGCGATCGCCAAGCGTCCGAACGGCGTGATGATTTCCAACGGTCAGGGGCAGGCACCGGCGTATGCGCTGGTCGGTCTGCAGGAACGCGGGCGCCTGCTGGTCGGCGAAGGCGACGAAATCTACGAAGGCCAGCTCGTCGGCATCCACGCCAAGGACAACGACCTCACCGTCAATGCGCTGCGCGCGAAGCAGCTCACCAACATCCGCGCCGCCGGCAAGGACGACAACGTGCAGCTCACGCCGCCGATCCGCATGTCGCTGGAACAGGCGCTGGAGTTCATCGAGGACGACGAGCTGGTCGAGGTCACGCCCAAGGCGATCCGCCTGCGCAAGAAGCACCTGACGGAAAGCGAAAGAAAGAAGGCTTCGCGGCAGGCGGCATGATGCGGACGCCGGTCGTGTGCAGGATGGCGGCAACGGTCCTGGTGGCAGCCGGCGTTCTGCTCGCGGGCGCCTGCGGAAAGAGCGGGCCGGGGACGCCTGCGACCGCGGAAGCGCCATCGAAGACGCAGGCACCACCCGGATTCGTCGCGGCATTCGAGCCCGGTTTCACGACCCGCGTCGCGAACACGACGTACGTGTTCCGTACCGAACGCATCGGCCGCATCGACCTGCCCACCGGCCGGCTGGTCGCGTGTGATCCTTTCCTGTGTGATGACGTGCCGCCATTCACGACGCAGTATCCGACCGGCACGTTCCCGGTCGATCTCGCGATAGCGCGGAGCGGCGACGACGAGCGCGTCGCGTTCGCGCGAATCGTGTTCTCCGATGCACCGGTGGCGCGCCGGGAGCCCGCGCTGGTCGCGGGGCAGGACGCGGCAACGCTGCCGGATGGCGCGTTCTTCGGTTACGGCGTGGACAGTGGCACGGGGGCCTTCATGGACGAAGCTGCGATGCGCGCATACCAGTCACGTCTGGCGCGCGACGGCGAGGCATTCACCGAGCACCTGATCGGCGAGTTGGAGGCCACGTATTCCCACACCCGATCGTGGCTCCTGCTGCCGACCGAGGCCGGCACGATCGCACTGTTCTCGAGCGGGTACGGCGACGGTGGCTACCCGACCTGGAACGCATATGACGCCGCGGGCAACCTCGTCGCCGCGATCACCGACTTCGGCGTGGTTCCCTGACGTCGCCGGGCACGCGACACCGCTGCAACGGCGCGATCAGTCCGCCGCGACGCTGCCGCGCTTGCGCACGATCAGCATCGCCAGCTCCAGCGACTGCTCGTAGTTGAGGCGCGGATCGACCTGCGACTTGTACGCGCGGGCCAGATCGCTTTCCGTGAGATCGCGCGCACCGCCAAGGCATTCGGTGACGTTCTCTCCGGTCAGCTCCAGATGCACGCCGCCGAGGCGCGTGCCGGCCGCGGCATGGATGTCGAACGCGAGATCGAGCTCCGCCCTGATGTTCTCGAAACGCCGCGTCTTGACGCCACCGCCAACGGTTTCCGTGTTGCCATGCATCGGATCGCAGACCCACAACGGCTTGCGACCGGCAGCGCGAATCGCCGCCAGCAGCGGTGGCAGCGCGGACTCGATCTTCGATGCGCCCATCCGGTGGATCAGCGTGAGCCGACCCGGTTCGCGATCCGGATCGAGCACGTCGACAAGCCGCAGCAATTGGTCAGGAGTGACGGAAGGCCCGATTTTCACGCCGACCGGATTGCGGATTCCGCGGAAGTACTCCACATGCGCGCCGTCGATGGCGGCCGTACGCATGCCGATCCACGGGAAGTGCGTGGACAGGTTGAACCAGCCCCACTGGCGCGGAACCTGGCGCGTCTGCGCCTGCTCGTAGTGCAGCACCAGCGCCTCGTGCGACGTGTAGAAATCGACACGCTGATAGCTTCCGATCGGCTCGCCCGCGAGCGTCTCCATGAAACGCAGCGAGTTGCCGATCGATTCGACCATGCGCCGGTATTCGGACTGCAGCGGCGAATGCTCGACCCAGCCAAGATCCCAGTACTCCGGATGATGCAGGTCGGCGAAGCCGCCATCGATCAGCGACCGCACGAAGTTCATCGTCATCGCCGAACGCGCATGTCCTTCGATCAGTCGCTGCGGATCGGGCCGGCGCGCCTCCGCCGTGAACGCGGCGCCATTCACGAGGTCCCCGCGATAGCTCGGCAGGCTGACACCGTCACGCGTCTCGATGTCCGTCGATCGCGGCTTGGCGTATTGCCCGGCGAAGCGCCCGACGCGAACCACCGGAAGCTTGAGCCCGTGCACCAGCACCAGGCTCATCTGCAACAGTACCTTGAGGCGGTTGGTGATCAGCGGCGAAGTGCAGTCGTCGAAACTCTCCGCGCAATCGCCCCCCTGCAGCAGGAAGCGCCGCCCTTCGGCGGCCTCCGCAAGCATCTGCTTGAGTGCGAGGATCTCCCACGAAGTGACCAGCGGCGGCAGTTCGCCGAGCCGGGCGAGCGCGGCGTGCAGCGCCTCCGCATCGGCATACGTGGGCTGCTGTTGCTGGGGATGTGACTGCCACGACGAGGGTGACCACCCTTGCGCTTCGCGGACAGGAACGATGGTGCGCTCGGTCGATCCCATTTCATCCTCGGATGCTGCAATGCAAGATCGATGATGCCACAACCGCGCGCAGCGACAAGCGCGTCGCACTCGTCAGGTGCGCACTCCCGCACGCCTGCGGAACCCCGACCAAAGTCCCCCCAGGCCGAGAATCAGGTACCAGATCAGCGTCCAGGCCGGCATGGAAAGGCCGAGAAAGCGCCAGCTCACCTCTGCGCAGTCCGCATGCCCGGTGAATGCGTTCTGCAGCGTTTTTGCCCAGGCGTGCTTCAGGGAATAGTTCTCGACCCAGTAGTTCCAGCCCGGCGCGCAACCCGCCATCGGATCCGGCCCCACGTGCTGCACCCAGATGTGATAGCCGGCGATGCCGACTCCGACCGTCGCGGCCAGGAAAACCAGAACCGCGTACACCCGGCGTCCCGTCACCGCGGGCCCGTGAACGGCACCCGCCAGGAAGACCACGCCCATCACCATGTAGGCAAGCCGCTGGAAGATGCACAGCGGACAAGGCTCGGTGCCCATGTGGAACTGCTCGTAGAACGCATAGGCGAGCAAGCCGAAGCACACGAGTGCGCCGAGGAAGAACTGGGCGCGGAACGACCATGAGAACGGATTCGGATTCATTGCGTTGCATCCAGGGTGAAGCCACGATCGGCAATCGTAGCGGGCTACGGGAAGAACCTGCCAGCATGGATGCCGGCGAATGCAAGGACCGCGAGCAGGAACCAAAGTGCGAACGTCGCCCATTCGATGCGGACATCGCGGTGCTCGCGGAACGCGAGCCACAACACGATGGGCACCAGGGCATAGCGTTGCTCGATCAGCCACGATGCCGCCAGGAACAGGGCCGCGAACGGATACAGCAGAACCGCACCCTGCGGCCGCAGCCGCGTCGCACCCAGTCCGGCCGCGGCGAGCACGATGACGATGCCGGCGCCGAAGCGCCAGGCCGGATCGCCGTCCATTCGCATCAGCAGGCCGTTGCGTGGGATCAGGTCGGGCAACGCGGTGTTGTAGGGGTTGTCCGCATGGAATCCCCACCAGTACGCAGTGAACAGCAACAGGGGCAGCAGCAGAAGCCATGGCCTTCCGGAGGCTGCGCGGGCAAAGTCTCCAAGGCCCGCCATGACATGCAGCGGAAGCAGCAGGCCGGCCAGAAGCAGCGCGAAGAGCGGATTTCCGAGCCGCAACGTCAGCGGATGGAGCTGTGCCTGTTCGGCGGAAAGCGAAATCGAGCCGTTCCAGGCCCAGAATCCAAGGAACACGATCACCGGCAGCGCATAGGGCATCGCCGTCATCGCAGCATCGCGGCGATGTGCCGCATGCCAGGCCTGCGGCCATGTCGCCAACGCGAGCGCGGCCGCGAATGCCGCCCAAACGACATCGTGCTGCCGCACCAGCACCAGCGCCGTCAGCAACAATGCCGAAAGCACGTGGCGCGAGGCACGCGTCGCGACCAGTGCCCACAGCAGCAGCGCCAGCGCCAGAACATCCGTGTAGACGAGGAAAAACAGTGGAACGAGGATCGGCAACGCAAGAAACTGTGCCGTCGCGACGGTGGCCGTGCCCGGCCACAGACGCTCGCGCAATGCGTGGAATCCTGCTGCAGCGACTAGGCCGAAACCGGCATTGATGGTCCGCGCCGCACCCGGCGAATCCACACCGAAGAGCGACTCCAGGGACGCCACCAGGACATGAAAACCGGGGATGGTCGTCAGATAGCGATCGAGAACGCGAAAGTCGCCTTCGCGGAACAGATGAACCTGCAGGTAGTGGTAGATCTCGTCCCCGCGAAGCGGCGCATCGAACGACACCGCCACCGCCCACGCGTACGCAACGCCCAGCAAAAACGCCGTGACGATCGTGGCTGCCGGTGCGCGCATCGCATTCCTCCTCCCGAACGCACGAAGCCCCGGACATGCCGGGGCTCCTGTTCGACCAGCGGGATCGATCCGCTCAGTCTTCCGACGCGTCCGCATCCGAACGCGGACGATCGACCAGCTCGACATAAGCCATCGGCGCATTGTCGCCGACGCGGAAACCGCACTTCAGGATGCGCAGGTAGCCGCCCTTGCGCTCGCGATAGCGAGGACCGAGTTCGACGAACAGCTTGCCGACGGCCTCCTTGTCACGCAGGCGTGCGAAGGCGAGGCGGCGATTGGCGACACCGTCGGTCTTGGCCAGCGTGATCAGCGGCTCGGCAACGCGGCGAAGTTCCTTCGCCTTCGGCAACGTGGTGCGGATGAGCTCGTGCTTGAACAGGGACGCTGCCATGTTCTTGAACATGGCCTCGCGGTGGCTGCTGGTACGGCTGAACTTGCGGCCGGCCTTCTGATGACGCATGACGAAATCCTCGTTGTCTCGGTTGTTATGGGATACCGGCGCCTGCGTCCGACATCCCGCGGTTGCCCGCTCGTTTCAGCCTTGTCTGGAACCGGCTGTCGTTGAGGGAGGCGGCGGAAGCCGTCCCCGGATGTTTCCATGGACGACGCGTCTCCGCGCCAATCCCCGCGGCCAAGCCGGCCACTCCGGCGATCAACACGATCGCACGAACCAATTGCGGCCATGGACGAACGCTTCGCCCATGGCCGCTTCGAAAATCATCCCAGCTGCATGCCGTGGGCAAGGCCCGGCGGCGGCCAGCTGTCGAGCTTCATGCCGAGCTGGAGTCCGCGCTGATACAGCACTTCCTTGATCTCGGTAAGCGACTTCTTCCCGAGGTTCGGCGTCTTGAGCAGTTCGACTTCGGTCTTCTGCACGAGATCGCCGATGTAGTAGATGCTCTCCGCCTTGAGGCAGTTCGCGGAGCGCACGGTCAGCTCGAGATCGTCGATCGGGCGCAGCAACACCGGATCGACGCCGCTCTTGTCGGTCTTCGCATCCGCACTTTCGCGGCGGCTGAAGTCGCCGAACACGCTGATCTGGTCCTGCAGGATCTCGGCGGCCTTGCGCACGGCCTCCTCGGCGTCGATCGCTCCGTTCGTCTCGACATCCAGAACGAGCTTGTCGAGGTCCGTGCGCTGCTCGAGGCGCGCGCTTTCCACGTTGTAGGCCACGCGGCGCACCGGGCAATACGATGCGTCGAGCTGCAGACGACCGATCGGGCGCGCCTCGTCATCCGGCAGGCGACGCGCGGTGGCAGGCTGATAGCCGACGCCACGCGCGATCTTGATGCGCATGTTGAGCGCCGTGTCCTTGGTGAGGTGGCAGATCACATGTTCCGGATTGACGATCTCGACCGAGTGATCGACCTTGATGTCACCCGCGGTGACGACACCCTTGCCCTTCTTCGAAAGCGTGAGCGTGGCCTCGTCCTGGCCGTGCATGCGGATCGCCACGTCCTTGAGGTTCAGCAGGACTTCGATCACGTCCTCCTGCAGTCCTTCGAGGGTGGTGTATTCGTGCAACACGCCGTCGATTTCAACCTCGACGATCGCGCAGCCGGGAATGGACGACAGCAGCACGCGCCGCAGCGCGTTGCCGAGCGTATGGCCGAAGCCACGCTCCAGCGGCTCTACGATGACGCGCGCGCGATCCGAGCCGATGCGCTCGACCTGGATGCCGCGCGGACGCAATACGGTGGTGGACGATCCCGCCATAGGAACTTGACTCCAGGAATCCCAGCGGATTCCACAGCGATGGGGTGATGCAGGGGAAAGCCGGCGACGCCGGCCTTCTTACTTCGAGTAGAGCTCGATGATCAGGCTTTCGTTGATGTCCGACGGCAGATCGGAGCGTTCCGGCAGTGCCTTGAACAAGCCGCTCGCCTTCTTCGCGTCGACTTCGATCCAGGACGGAACGAGATCCATCTCCTGCGAGACGGTCAGGGCTTCCTGCACGCGCAGCTGGCTCTTGGCACGTTCGGAAAGCGCGATTTCGTCACCCGGACGCACCTGGTACGACGGCAGGTTCACCTTCTTCCCGTTCACGCGGACGGCCGCGTGGGAAACCAGCTGGCGCGCCTGCGCTCGCGTGACGGCGAAGCCCATGCGGTACACGACGTTGTCCAGACGCCCTTCGAGAAGACGCAACAGGTTCTCGCCCGCATTGCCCTTCTGACGGGATGCCTTGGTGTAATAGGATCGGAACTGGCGCTCCAGAAGGCCGTAGATGCGCTTGACCTTCTGCTTCTCGCGCAACTGCACGCCGTAATCCGAAAGACGGCCGCGCTTGGCGCCGGCCGCACCGTGCTGGCCCGGCTTCTGTTCGAGCTTGCACTTGGAGTCGACCGCGCGCGCGGGACTCTTGAGACTCAGGTCGGCGCCTTCGCGACGCGCCAGCTTGCAGGTAGGTCCGATGTAACGAGCCATGTGTTCTTCCTCAAACCCTGCGCTTCTTCGGCGGACGGCAGCCGTTGTGCGGAATCGGGGTGACGTCGATGATGTTGGTGACCTTGAAGCCGGCGTTGTTCAGCGAACGAACCGCCGATTCACGACCGGGGCCAGGGCCCTTGATGCGAACCTCGACCGTCTTCACGCCGTAATCGGCTGCAACGCGAGCCGCCTTGTCCGCGGCCACCTGCGCCGCGAACGGGGTGGACTTGCGCGACCCGCGGAACCCGGCGCCGCCGGCAGTCGCCCACGAAAGCGCGTTGCCCTGCCGATCCGTGATCGTCACGATCGTGTTGTTGAACGAAGCCTGCACATGGGCGACGGCATCCGTCACCACGCGCTTGACCTTCTTCTTGACCTTGCCTGCAGCCGGTTTGCTCATGGCTCCGGTTTTCCCTCAGAGTTATGGTGGTCATCCCGACCGGTACGCCAGCCTGCCTGCCGGCCTCGAAAACGACGGTTTCGCTTACTTCCTGATTGCGCGGCGCGGCCCCTTGCGGGTACGCGCGTTGGTGCGCGTGCGCTGGCCGCGCAGCGGCAGGCCGCGACGATGACGCAGGCCGCGGTAGGTGCCCAGGTCGATCAGCCGCTTGATCGAGATGCCAACCTCCCGGCGCAGATCACCCTCGACCGTGAACTTCGCAACCTCCTGGCGAAGCCTGTCGACCTCGGCCTCGCTCAGATCCTTGATCTTGATGGCCGGACTGACGCCGGCGAGCTCGCACACCTTCCGCGCGCGGGTGCGGCCGACGCCGTAGATGCTCTGCAGCCCGATCACGACGTGTTTCTGGACCGGCAGGTTGACGCCTGCAATGCGTGCCATGCTGACTGATCTCCGAAAAAAACACTTGGATGCGCAGGGAACTTGACATTATATCGGGAACCGGGCAGCCGGGGAAGTCCCCGCAAAACCCGATCCCGCAACCCAACTGTCTGCTCAACGGCCGCGCAGATTCGCCTTCTTGAGCAGACTCTCGTACTGATGCGACACCAGATGCGCCTGGATCTGGGCCGTGAAATCCATCACCACGACGACGACGATCAGCAACGACGTGCCGCCGAAATAGAACGGCACATGCCATGCGTTGCGAAGGATGTCCGGGATAAGGCAGACCGCAACCAGATACAGCGCCCCGGCCCCGGTGAGGCGGGTGAGCACACCGTCGATGTAGTCCGCCGTCGCCTTGCCTGGCCGCAGCCCGGGAATCAGTGCGCCGGACTTCTTCAGGTTGTCGGCGGTTTCCTGCGAGTTGAAAGTCAGCGCCGTGTAGAAGTACGCGAAGATGACGATGAGCAGGCCGTAGATGAACAGGTGCAGGGGCTGCCCCGGCGCGAGTGCGGACGTCATCACCTGCAGCCAGCGCATATCGTTCGCGTTGTTGAACCACGTCGCCGCCGTCGCCGGGAACATCAACAACGACGAAGCGAAGATCGGCGGAATCACGCCCGCCATGTTGATCTTCAGCGGCAGGTGCGAACTCTGGTTCATGTAGGCCTTGCCGGCGCCACCTTGGCGGCGCGCGTAGTTCACCGTGATGCGGCGCTGGCCGCGCTCGACGAAAACGACGAACGCAGTCACCGCGAGCACGATCGCGAACACGATCAGCACGCGCAGGATCGGCATTTCACCCGTCTGCGCCATGCCGAGCGTGTGCACGACCGCGCCGGGCAGGCCAGCGACGATGCCGGCGAAGATCAGCAGCGAGATGCCGTTGCCGACACCGCGCTCCGTGATCTGCTCGCCGAGCCACATCAGGAACATCGTTCCGGCCGTCAGCCCCACGACCGTGGTCAGCACGAAGCTCGGGCCCGGCGCATACACCACTCCGGTCTGCATCTGCAGCATCGTGGCCACGCCGAACGACTGGAAGATCGCCAGCGCCAGCGTTCCGGCTCGCGTGTAGTTGGTGAGGACGCGACGGCCGGACTCGCCCTCCTTGCGCAGTTGCTGCCAGCTCGGAATGACCGCCGCGAACATCTGCACGATGATCGATGCCGAGATGTACGGAATCACGCCCAGCGCGAACACCGACATGCGGCTGAGCGCACCACCCGAGAACATGTTGAACATGTCCAGCAGACCGCCGGCGTTCTTCAGCAACTCCGCCATCGCCGCGGGATTCACGCCCGGCAACGGGATGAACGAACCGAGGCGGAACACGATCATCGCGCCGATCACGAACAGCAGACGCTGCTTGAGCTCGGTCAGCTTGCCGAACGCCGCGAGGGGATTGGACTGGGCAGATGCCACTTCCGGATTACTCCACGCTGCCGCCGGCGGCCTCGATCGCCGCCTTCGCGCCCGCCGTCACCGCGATGCCCTTGAGCTTCACCGCGCGCTTGATCTCGCCCTTCTTCACGATCTTCGCGCGCTCGGCGCGCACTTCGACCAGGCCGGCCGCCTTCAGCGCATCGAAATCGACGACGTCGGCCTTCAGGGAATCGAGCTTGTAAAGCAGCACTTCGCTGACTTCATGTGCCTTGCGCGAGCGGAAGCCGACCTTTGGCAGACGGCGCTGCAGCGGCATCTGGCCGCCCTCGAAGCCGGGCTTGACCTTGCCCTTGCCGGAACGCGCGTACTGGCCTTTGTGACCGCGGCCGCCGGTCTTGCCGAGGCCCGAACCGATGCCGCGACCGACGCGGATGCCTTCCTTCCGGGCGCCCGCTGCAGGCTTGAGTGTATTGAGACGCATGGATTGTACTCCGTTGGTCGGGCGCCTCAGGCGCTCTCTTCGATGCGGACGAGATAGCGCACCTGCTCGATGAGCCCGCGAACGGAAGGGGAATCCTTCAGCTCGCGCACGTCATTGAGCTTGCGCAGGCCGAGCGCACGCACGCTGAGACGGTGGCGCTCCTGGCAACTGTTGATGCTCTTGAACAGGCGCACCCGGATGGTGCCTCCCTCGCTGCCCTTTGCCTTAGCCATTTCCCAGCACCTCTTCCACCGACTTGCCACGCTTGGACGCGATGCGCTCCGGAGAAACCATCGCCTGAAGACCGTTGATGGTCGCGCGCACGAGATTGATCGGATTGCGCGAACCGACGGCCTTTGCCAGCACGTTCTTGACGCCGACGACCTCGAGCACGGCACGCATCGCGCCGCCGGCGATCACGCCGGTACCTTCGGAGGCCGGCTGCATGAAGACTCGTGCCGCACCATGATTGGCCTTGACCGCATGGAACAACGTGCCGTTGTTCAGCTCGATCTTGACCATGCCCTTGCGCGCACGCTCCATCGCCTTGGAGATAGCGGTCGGAACCTCGCGCGCCTTGCCGTACCCGAAGCCGACTCGCCCCTCGCCGTCGCCGACAACCGTCAGTGCTGTGAAGCTCATCTGGCGGCCGCCCTTGACCGTCTTCGCCACGCGATTGACGGCGATCAGCTTCTCGAGAAAACCGTCGCTGTTCTCACGCTCGTTCGTCGTTGCCATGTATCACCCGTTCATGCCGCCCAATCCCGGCGCGGACTTCTGCTTGCGGCGTTGCCGCTTGGAGTTGTGGTATTGCGTGTCGAACCAGCCGTCACCGACTCGCCGATGACGGAAACATCAGAACTTGAGGCCCGCCTCGCGCGCCGCTTCGGCCAGCGCCCGGATGCGACCGTGATACCGATAGCCGGAACGGTCGAAGGCCACCTTGTCGACGCCGGCCTTGAGAGCCGCCTCGGCAATCGCCTTGCCGACGGCTGCGGCGGCATCCTTGTTCTTCGTGCCCTTGAGGCCATCCGCGATGGCCTTCTGCACCGTCGAGGCGGCAGCGATGACCTTGTCACCGTCGGCGCTCTGCACCTGCGCATAGATGTGCTGCGAAGAGCGATGCACGGACAGGCGCGGCACGCCGAGCTTGCGAATATGCGCCCGCGTCGACTTGGCGCGGCGGAGTCTTGCGATGTTCTTGTCCATTGTCTCGAGTCCCGGAAGCGGATTGGCTGCTCGTATGAAGATCCAGGCGCATGCACCCGGATCCACCCGCGTTACGCCTTCTTGGCTTCCTTCAGTGTGATTTGTTCACCGGAGTAGCGGACGCCCTTGCCCTTGTAGGGCTCCGGCGGACGGAACGCCCGGATCTTGGCTGCCACCTCGCCGACCTGCTGCTTGTCGGCACCGGCGATCAGGATTTCCGTCTGTGCCGGCACCGTGATCGTGATTCCTTCCGGCGCCGTGTACACGACGGGATGCGAGAAACCGAGTGTGAGATTCAGATCCTTTCCCTGCACAGCGGCACGATAGCCGACACCGACGAGTTCCAGCTTGCGCTGGTAGCCCTCGCTCACGCCGGTGACCATGTTGCTGATCAGCGCGCGCGCAGTTCCGGCCATCTTCGTGGCCGCCGCGGTACGGGCACTGAGCTTGATCTCGCCGCCTTCGATGGCGATGTCGACTTCAGCCGGCGCGGACATCGCGAGAGTCCCCTTCGGACCCTTGACGGTGACGGCATCGTCCTTGACCTGGCATTCCACGCCCTTCGGCAGCGCGATGGGCTTCTTCGCAACGCGTGACATGATGACTTCTACTCCCGGGCGTCAGGCGACCAGACCGATGACTTCGCCGCCCAGGCCCTGCTTGCGTGCCTGTGCGTCGGTCATGATGCCGGACGACGTGGAAACGATCGAAATCCCGAGGCCGTTGAGGACCTTCGGCAAATCATTCTTGCCGCGATAAACGCGCAGGCCCGAGCGGCTCACGCGCTCGATGCGCTCGATCACCGGCTTGCCGAGGTGATACTTCAGCGCAATCTCGAGACGCGGCTTGCCTTCTGCCGACACGGTCTGGACGTCGGCGACATAGCCCTCGTCCTTCAACAGGTTCGCGATTGCCTGCTTTACGCGGGAGGCCGGCATCGCCACGGTCGCCTTGCCCGTGGCTTGCGCATTGCGAATGCGCGTGAACATGTCGGCAATGGGATCAGTCATGCTCATGAACTGCAACTCCGAGTGCACCGATATCCGCGGGATTGCGAATACTTTGTCGTGTGTGGCCGGTGCCGGAAGCGCCGGACCGAAAAAGGCCTTACCAGCTCGCCTTGCGAAGGCCCGGCACGTCGCCGCGCATCGTCGCCTCGCGCAACTTGTTGCGCGCCAGACCGAACTTCGCATAGACGCCGCGCGGACGGCCCGTCAACGCGCAACGATTGCGCTGGCGGGACGGACTCGAATCGCGCGGCAGCTTCTGCAGCTTGACCGCGGCGTCCATCTTCTCGTCATACGAAGCCGTCGTGCTGCACACGATCTTCTTCAGCTCCGCCCGCTTCGCCGCGTACCGCTTGACCAGCTTGGTACGCTTGACTTCGCGGTTCACCATGGATTTCTTGGCCATGTCTTCGAATCCTGTCGCTTGCGTGGGAAGTCCGGTCGGGAACGACCAGTCTTCGAAATGATCGTCAGTTGCGGAACGGGAACTGGAACGCCTCGAGCAGCGCCTTGGCTTCCTCGTCGGTGCTCGCAGACGTCGTGATCGAGATGTCCATGCCGCGCAGCGCGTCGATCTGGTCGAAATCGATCTCCGGGAAGATGATCTGCTCCTTCACGCCCATGTTGAAGTTGCCGCGACCATCGAACGAACGTCCCGAAACACCGCGGAAGTCACGAACGCGCGGCAAGGAGATGTTGATCAGGCGATCGAGAAACTCGTACATTTTCGCACGACGCAACGTCACCTTGCAGCCGATCGGCCAGTTTTCGCGAATCTTGAACGTCGCATGCGCCTTGCGCGACAACGTGACGATCGGCTTCTGGCCCGCGATCTTGGCCATGTCGGCCACCGCGTTCTCCAGGATCTTCTTGTTGCCGACCGCCTCGCCCACGCCCATGTTGAGCGTTATCTTTTCCAGGCGCGGCACCTGCATCGGGTTCTTGTAGCCGAAGCGCTCGGTCAGCTTCGGCACGACCTGATCCTTGTAAATCTTTTCGAGGCGTGTCATGTCTGCGGACCTCAAGCGTCGACCACTTCACCGGACGATCGGAACACGCGGACCTTGCGCCCATTCTCGAGCGTCTTGAAGCCCACGCGCTCACCCTTGCCGGTGGCGGAGTTGAAAAGCATCACGTTGGACAGATGGATCGGCGCCTCACGCTCGACGATCCCGCCGGGTTGATTGGCCTGCGGATTCGGCTTCGTGTGTCGCTTGACCAGATTGACGTTCTGCACGTAGACGGAATCACCCGAAACGCGCACGACTTCGCCGCGCTGGCCCTTGTTCTTGCCGGCGATCACCAGGACCTGATCGCCCTTGCGGATACGGTTCATGACATCGCCCTCGTTACAGTACTTCAGGCGCGAGCGAGACGATCTTCATGAAACGCTCGCCGCGCAATTCGCGCGTGACCGGTCCGAAGATGCGCGTGCCGATCGGCTCGAGCTTGTTGTTCAGCAGCACGGCCGCATTGCCGTCGAAGCGGATCAACGACCCATCGGGACGACGCACGCCCTTGCGCGTGCGGACGACGACGGCATCGTAGACCTCACCCTTCTTCACCTTTCCGCGCGGAATCGCCTCGCGCACGGAAACCTTGATCACGTCGCCGATCTGGGCATAACGGCGCTTGGAACCACCCAGCACCTTGATGCACATCAGTTCGCGCGCTCCGCTGTTGTCCGCCGCGGCCAGCGTGGTCTGCATCTGGATCATGTCGCTCTCTCCTCCAGCCCCACGCTCAGGCTTCAGCGCGCGTGACGACCTTCACCACGCGCCAGTTCTTGGTCTTGGACAACGGACGGCACTCGGCGATGCGCACGACGTCGCCCTCGCGGCACTCGCCCGCCTCGTCATGCGCATGGACCTTGGTCGAACGACGCACGATCTTGCCGTACAGCGGATGCTGCACCTGGCGCTCGAGCAGCACCGTAACGGTCTTCTGCATCTTGTTGCTGACGACGCGTCCTTCGACGGTCCGCTGGACTTTCTCGTTCTCGCTCATGATCACTGCCCCTTGCTCTTCGCGCCGAGCAGGGTCTTGACCTGCGCGATCTCGCGGCGAACGCGGCTGAACTGATGGGTCTGCGACAGCTGGCCGGAGCCCTTCTGCATGCGCAGGTTGAACTGTTCGCGGCGCAGGTCGAGCAAATGCTCGTTCAACTGCTGCTCGCTCTTCTGGCGAAGTTCCTTGATATCCATCACAGCACCGTCCGGGCTACGAATTGCGTCTGAACCGAGAGCTTGGCGGCAGCCAGGCGGAAGGCCTCGCGCGCCTCGACCTCCGTGATTCCTTCGATTTCGTACAACATGCGCCCGGGCTGGATCGGCGCAACCCAGTACTCGACGTTGCCCTTGCCGTTGCCCATGCGGACTTCGATCGGCTTCTTGGAAATCGGCTTGTCCGGGAACACGCGAATCCAGAGCTTGCCGCCGCGCTTCACGTAGCGCGTGATGCAGCGACGCGCGGATTCGATCTGGCGGGCGGTCAGGTGGCCGTGCGTGGTCGCCTTCAGGCCGTACTCGCCGAAACTCACCTTGTTGGAGACATAGGAAAGGCCGCGATTGCGGGCCTTCTGTACCTTGCGGTACTTGGTGCGCTTGGGTTGCAACATGGCTTACGCTCCCGCCTTCGGCGCGCGACGCTGCGGACGTTCTTCCGTCGCCTCGGCCTTGGCTTCTTGCTGGGACGCGTGCAGGTCGAAGATCTCACCCTTGTAGACCCAGACCTTCACGCCGATGATTCCGTACGTGGTGGATGCTTCCGCGAAACCGTAGTCGATGTCCGCACGCAGCGTGTGCAGCGGCACGCGCCCCTCGCGATACCACTCCGAACGCGCGATCTCGGCACCGTTCAGGCGACCGGCGACGTTCACCTTGATGCCAAGTGCCCCCAGACGCATCGCGTTCTGCACCGAGCGCTTCATCGCGCGGCGGAACATGATGCGACGCTCGAGCTGCTGCGCGATGGATTCGGCAACGAGCTGCGCATCGAGTTCAGGCTTGCGGACCTCCGCGACGTTGATGTGCGCCGGAACGCCCATCACGCGCGACACCTCCTTGCGCAGCTTCTCGATGTCCTCGCCCTTCTTGCCGATCACGACACCTGGGCGCGCTGTGTGGATCGTGATACGCGCCGTCTTGGCAGGACGCTCGATCAGGATCTTGGAGATTCCGGCCTGTGCCAGCTTCTTCTTGAGCAGTTCGCGCACCTTCAGATCGGCGCCGAGATACTGTGCGTAGTCGCGCTTGTTCGCGAACCACTTCGAGTTCCAGTCCTTGGCGATGCCGAGACGGATGCCGATCGGATTGACTTTGTGACCCATGGCTATTCCTTATCCCACAACCACGGTGATGTGGCTGGTGCGCTTGGAAATGCGGGAACCGCGACCTTTTGCGCGAGCATGCATGCGCTTGATGATCGCCCCCTCGTCGACGAAGATCCGGGCTACCTTGAGCTCGTCCACATCCGCGCCGAGATTGTTCTCCGCATTCGAGGTCGCCGAGAACAGCACCTTGTAGATCAGGTGCGCAGCCTTCTTGTCGCTGAACTTCAAGAGGTCCATCGCACGTCCGACCGGCAGACCGCGAACCTGGTCGGCGACCAGACGAGCCTTCTGCGGGGAAATGCGCGCGCTGCGCAGGATCGCTTTCGCTTCCATCGTATTCACCGTCACTTCTTGTCGGCCTTCTTGTCGCCGGAATGGCCCTTGAACGTGCGCGTGACCGCAAATTCACCGAGCTTGTGGCCGACCATGTTCTCGTTGACGAGTACGGGCACGTGCTGACGACCGTTGTGGATGGCGAGCGTGAAGCCGACCATCTCCGGAACGACCATCGAACGACGCGACCAGGTCTTGATCGGCTTCTTGGAACTGCCCGCCGTTTCCACCTTCTTCATCAGGTGGTGATCGACGAACGGACCTTTCTTGAGAGAACGAGCCATGCTTAACCCCTGCGATCGCGAACGATGAACTGCGTCGTGCGCTTGTTCTTGCGCGTCTTGTAACCCTTCGTCGGCACGCCCCACGGCGTGACCGGATGCGGGTTGCCCTGACCCGCCTTGGCCTCGCCGCCACCATGCGGATGATCGACCGGATTCATCACGACACCGCGGACCGTCGGCCGGACGCCACGCCAGCGCGATGCGCCGGCCTTGCCCAGCTTCTCGAGATTGTGCTCGGAGTTGCCGACCTCGCCGATCGTCGCACGGCACTCGGCCGGCACCTTGCGCATCTCGCCCGAACGCAGGCGCAGCGTCGCGTATCCCTGCTCGCGCGCGACCAGCTGCGCGGACGCTCCGGCAGACCGCGCGATCTGCGCGCCCTTGCCCGGCTTCATCTCGATGCAATGCACGACCGAGCCGATCGGGATATTCCGCAGCGGCAACGAATTGCCCGCCTTGATCGGCGCATCCCGGCCGGACATCAACTGATCACCGACCTTCACGCCCTTCGGCGCAATGATGTAGCGGCGCTCGCCATCGACGAAGCACAGCAACGCGATGTGCGCCGTGCGATTGGGATCGTACTCGATGCGCTCGACGCGGCAGGCAATGCCTTCCTTGTCGCGCTTGAAGTCGATCATGCGGTAATGCTGCTTGGAGCCGCCGCCCTTGTGACGCGTGGTGATGCGCCCGTAGTGGTTGCGGCCACCGGTCTTGGACTGCGACTCGGTGAGCGGCGCATACGGCGCGCCCTTGTGCAGTCCCGGCGTCACCACGCGCACGACAGCGCGGCGTCCGGCGGATGTTGGTTTGACGGTAATCAATGCCATGGGTGGTACCTCAGGCCCGCGCCGTCACGTCGATGGTCTGGCCATCGGCGAGGCGTACATAGGCTTTGCGCTGGTTGCTGCGGCGGCCGGCACGATTGCGGAACGAGCGTGCCTTGCCCTTCACGTTCACCAGGTTCACCGATTCGACTTCGACGCTGAACAGTCCTTCGACCGCTGCCTTCACGTCGGCCTTGGTTGCTACGGCGGCGACTTCGAACACGTACTGGTTGTTCTCCTGCAGGCGCGCACTCTTCTCGGAGATGTGCGGTGCACGCAGGACACCGAACAGATGCTCTTTCATGCCAGCCACTCCTCGATGCGCTTGAGCGATTCGACGGTCATCACTACCTTGTCCGCGCCGACGAGGCTGACCGGGTCCAGGGCAGCGGCATCGACCACATGGATATACGGCACGTTGCGTGCGGCCAGATACAACGTCTCGGTTGCATTCTCGGACACCACCACCACGCGACCCTTCGCGTCCAGCTCGGCGAGCCGGGCGACGAACTGGCTCGTCTTCGGCTGCTCGACCGTGAACGACTCGACCAGCGCAATGCGGCCCTGCCGGTTCAACTCGGACAGAATCGAAGCCATCGCTCCGCGGAACATCTTGCGATTGACCTTCTGGGCGAAGCTGCGCGGCTTGGCGGCAAACGTGACACCGCCACCGACGAAGATCGGCGCGGTCAGCGCACCATGGCGCGCACCACCACCCTTCTGGCGCTTGGACTTCTTCGTGGTCCCGCTCACTTCGGAGCGCGTCTTCTGCGCCTTCGTCCCGGCACGACCCGCGTTGCGGTAAGCAACGACGACCTGATGCACGAGATCCTGGCGAAACTCCTTGCCGAATACCGCCTCGGAGACGGTCACGGGCTTGGCACCCACTACGTTCAGCTCCATGACGATCTCCTTATGCCTTCACGGCGGGGCGAACGATGACGTTCCCGCCCGGCGCACCAGGCACCGAACCCTTGACGGCGATCAAATGACGCTCGTTGTCGATCTTCACGACCTCGAGGTTCATCGCCGAGCGACGCACGTTGCCCATGTGGCCGGCCATCTTCTTGCCCGGGAACACGCGGCCCGGCGTCTGCCTCTGCCCGATCGAGCCAGGTGCGCGATGCGACAGCGAGTTGCCATGCGTGGCATCGCCCATCGTGAAGTGATGGCGCTTGATCGTGCCCTGGAAGCCCTTGCCCTTGCTGACGCCGGCGACATCGACGAGCTGGCCGACGGAAAACACCTCATCCGCCTTGATTTCACCGCCCACCGCATACTTGCCGAGATCATCTGCCGCAACGCGGAACTCCCACAGGCCACGGCCGGCCTCGACCTTGGCCTTGGCGTAATGGCCCGCCAGCGGCTTGTTGATCAACGCGGCGCGCTTCGCGCCAGCGGTGACCTGCACGGCGTTGTAACCATCCACCTCGACAGTCTTCACCTGCGTCACGCGATTCGGCGTCGCCTCGATCAGCGTCACCGGCACCGAACGACCGTCTTCGGTGAAGACGCGGCTCATGCCGCATTTGCGACCCACCAACCCGATACTCATGATCTCGTGCCTCAGTGCAGCTTGATCTGGACGTCGACGCCAGCCGCGAGATCGAGCTTCATCAGCGCGTCCACGGTCTTGTCGTTCGGGTCCACGATGTCCATCACGCGCTTGTGCACGCGTGTCTCGTACTGATCGCGCGCATCCTTGTCGGCATGCGGCGAAACCAGGATCGTGTAGCGCTCGATCTTGGTCGGCAGCGGAATCGGACCGAGCACCTGTGCGCCCGTACGCTTGGCCGTCTCGACAATTTCGCTCGCCGAGCGATCGATCAGGCGGTGATCGAATGCCTTGAGCCGGATACGAATCTTCTGGTCCGCCATTGCCTGTTCCTCGAAAAGAGCTCTGTGTTGCGGCGCGACGGGTTCCGTCGCGCCTGTTCGCGTCCACGCGCCGCCCTGGCGGCGCGAACCGTTACTCGATGATCTTCGCCACGACGCCGGCGCCGACGGTGCGACCACCCTCTCG
>ENA-UOVV01000318-UOVV01000318.1-compost-metagenome-genome-assembly--contig:-NODE-318-length-63570-cov-13.745178_pt1 | contig 63570 bp, 59 predicted proteins | sample MGYA00238155_ERZ761577 | MGnify/ENA primary metagenome ERZ761577 (study PRJEB28898, sample SAMN06268775) | compost metagenome | isolation source: Emeryville, CA | place: USA:Emeryville, CA | collected... | reverse complement strand
ACAATTCAACTTAAATCAGCCTAATTGTGGTACAGGAAATGGGTAGTACTATAAAATTGGCCAAAACATTCAGGAAACAACTATCTTTAGAACCGTTTATGAAGCAGTTTTATTTATTCGTTCTGGTTTTGTTTGCCGGGATTGCATTTCCGCAGCAACAACCATTGTATATGAGTGCTGAGGTTGATGAGATGCCGGTCTTTCCGGGTTGTGAACACATCAAAGCAAGTCGAAAAAAGAAAATGAATGAATGCCTGGCAGGAAGGGTCACCGAACTGCTGAACGAAAAAATGGGTCGAATCGACGAAACCATGACGCAATACGGTATCAGCAAAGCATCAGCAGTCATTCAGTTTATCATCACCAAAGAAGGTGTCATGTTAAATTTTTCGGAACTCAAAGGGAGCAATCCCATACTGTCACAATCAACCATCACAGCACTGGACGAAATCTCTATGGAGATTCTTCCCATCATACCGGCAAAACTCAAAAAGGGAGAAAAAGTCAATCTTTTGTATCATATGCCGATAACTTATGAATCTGATGAGGAAGAAATGATGGAAGAAACCTATGAATTTCCGGTAGATGAAATCGTTTTGTTCACGATGAAAAACAATGACGCAAAATATGAGGTCAGGCTTTTTCAAAATCAGTTCATTAAAATATACGAAATCAATGAACGGGGCGAAACTTATTTAGGCAGATTCTTGAGTATGGGCGAAGTAGAACGATCTGAACCCTACAAATCAATGATAGAAAACGAACGGAAAGCAGAGAGAATTCTGGTCTCAGCTGGGAGTCTCAGCGATGAATACTATGAAATCTATATCTACAACCTGTTTCAGCAAGACAAAAAGAATCATCCAATATATGTAAAAGTAGAAAAACTCGAAGAGGGCAAAAGAATACCGGTACAAACCTTTGAAAAAGAAATAGATTTCAACCGCTCCATCTATGCACCGTTGATATACAGAGAATAATCTCAACTTCTATTATAATTCAACTCAATTATTAGATGAATTTACCGAGAAATATCATCTGACTATATTTTTTTGACTCCACATTTCTAATTACTTTTGCGACTCAAAAATCAGTGAAAAATGGCAGGAAAAATTACACTTACAATGATCAAACCCGATGCTGTGAAAAATGGACACATCGGAAATATTCTGGCGGACATCAACAATGCGGGTTTCAAAATCAAAGCGATGAAACTGACCCAACTTTCGGTCACAGACGCACAAAATTTTTATTCAGTTCACAAAGAAAGACCTTTCTTCAATGACTTGGTTGAATTCATGACTTCAGGTCCTATTGTAGCAGCCGTTCTTGAAAAAGAAAATGCCATCGAGGATTTCAGAAAACTCATCGGTGCAACCAATCCGCAGGAAGCAGCCGAAGGAACCATCCGTAAAAAATATGCAGTTTCCATCGACGCCAACGCAATCCACGGTTCTGACAGCGATGAAAACGCTCAAATAGAAGCTGCTTTTCATTTCTCTGGAAGAGAATTTTACAATTATTAATTATATTCGTTTTAATCGTTAAACCAACCGTTGCCACAAGCAACGGTTTTTTTATGGTACTTGTATAATAAAATTTGCCGAAAGTCATATTTTTCTTAATTTCGGACATTAATCATGGAAAAAACAAGATGTGCTTGGTCTGGCAAAGAAGAAATCTATGTCCGTTACCACGATGAAGAATGGGGCGTACCGGTCAGAGACGACCATAAGCAATTCGAATTCCTGACATTGGAAGGCTTTCAGGCTGGACTCAGTTGGATGACCATACTAAAGAAAAGAGAGAATTTCAGAAAAGCTTTTGACAATTTTGACTACAAAAAAATAGCTTCGTACAATGAAGACAAGATTCATTCGTTATTAATGGACAAAGGAATCATCCGCAACAAATTAAAAATAAGAGCAACGGTGAACAATGCTGCCGCTTTCATCGAAATTCAAAAGGAATTCGGCTCTTTTTGCGATTATATTTGGGGGTTTGTGGAAAACAAAACCGTGGACGGCAAAAGAAAAAAAATGGAAGAGATACCAAACCGTACCGAATTATCAGACAGAATCAGCAATGACCTGAAGAAAAGGGGATTCAAATTTGTAGGAAGCGTAGTGGTATATTCGCACCTACAGGCTACAGGTATCATCAACGATCATTTGTGTGATTGTTTCAGGTATTCTGAAATCAAGAAAGCAACCAATTGAAAAAAAAACATCAATTATAATGTATAAAATTGTTAATTAATATGAAAAAAATAAAATCAATGGCACTGGCTGTAATTTTCTCAGTTGCAGCACTCAGTTTTTATCAATGCACCAATGATGAAAGTTTGTTCAGAGGATTCGAATTGGAACCCGACTACAATACCTTGCAGGAAGTGCATGACTTGATGACACAGAATGACACCATCTATTTTACAGTGAGTGACACTGAAATTGACAATGATTTCAACACACCTCAGGGCATTCGACTTCACTTCCCTGCCGCATCAATCACTACCGGACCGGGTGCAGAATTGACACTGCCCTGCCAAATCAAGTTCATTGAAATATTCAAAAGAGGTGACATTGTCCGCCACAATATGCAGACATTCACCAATCAAACCCCCTTGGTATCAGGTGGTATCTTCTGGATTAAAGGATTTGACTCCAACGGAAATGAATTGCTCTTCAACGGAGCCACAGCCTATATTCCACTGTTGACTGATGTGGATGGATACGAAGAAAACATGAACCACTTTTCAGGAGCTACCCAAACCACTCCTTCGGGACTGGTCAACTCGTGGATGGCTTCTACAGGCAGCATAACTTTCGACCCAGCAGCCGGTACGAATGGTGAATTTATTATGGATCAATTCGTTTCTGGTTGGAATTCTTCACAGTCGCCCTACGATTTTGAACTACTCACAGAAGAGCCCACCCAGTTTTCAGTTCAGGTGACCAATGCTACCGGTTTTGACAAAACAGAAGTCTTCTTTGCCAACAATGACTTCACTGAAGTAGCCGCACTGACTTCTGTAGAAGGCGGAGGAGAAAGCATTTCTACCTTCAGCGGAAGCATAGCAAAAGGTGCCACAGGCAAACTGGTTGCAGTGGCTTTGATTGAAGGCAAACTTCATTTTGGTTCACAAGATATTACTGTAAATGGCGACGATTTATTCAGCATGAGCGTTTCCATGGGCGAACCTGTAGAACTTGCTGCTTTGTTGAGTTCCATCAATTGATTCAACACAAAACAATATTCCAAAATCCCGGTTGCAACACAACTTCCGGGATTTTTTTATTACAAACCAAACCCTCAATCAAAATTGATTGATTCATAAATAAAGCTTAACTTCGCAGCACAAACCGAAAGGGGTGCTTCCTTCAGGAGGCTGAGATTATACCCGAAGAACCTGGGCAGGTAATGCTGCCAAGGGAATTTCAACAAAATTCCCTGTTCATATTGGCCCAAATGTCACACCAGACAAATGGTTTTAATGGTGAACAGAGAGTGATAAAAGGGATAATCCACCTTTCATTTAAAAATTATTTAAAATGAAATGTAGGATTTTTTTATTGGGGCTTGTTTGCACAAGCCTAATGAATGCGCAACAAACAGAAACAGCCGACACCTTGGCAATTCAACTCGGTACTGCCGAAATTATTCAAAAATTACCAGTTACCACCGAAAAACTTGGCAAACAACAACTCAACCAACGAAATCTGGGACAGGACATCACCAGCCTCATCGGGAATCAGACTTCGGTCGTGGTAACCAGCGACGCAGGTGCTGGGATTGGTTATTCATCTGTCCGCATCAGAGGAGTGGCACAAGACCACATCAACATTACAATGAACGGAGTTCCACTCAACGACCCCGAATCTCAGAATGTTTTTTGGGTCAATATGCCCGATATGGCTTCAAGTGCTTCTTCGGTGCTGATCCAAAGAGGCGTGGGAACTTCTGCTTCGGGTACGGCTGCATTCGGAGCTGCCATCAACATTGAATCAGAACAACCTTCTGCCGTTTCTTTTATCGAAGGCTCGATTTCGGGCGGTAGTTTCAACACTCAAAAATATTCGTTGAAAGGGGGGGCGGGAAACCTACTGAACGGAAAATTAAGGATGAATATAAATGCTTCTGTCATTCAATCCGACGGATACATCGACAGGGCATTCAGTGATTTGTATTCATTTGGCATCAATGCCCGATACAAAACAGGAAGTAACACCACTTTTACTTATTGGAATTTCAACGGAAACGAAAAAACCTATCAGGCTTGGAATGGAATTGACGGCGAAATGTTGAAAACCAACAGGAGGTTCAATCCGGCAGGTGCAATATACGATGATGACGGAAACATCGTTGATTATTATAAAAATGAAACCGACAACTACCGTCAAAGCCACCATCATCTCGGCTGGCAACAGAATTACGGAAAAGGTTGGAAATCATCCACAACCCTATATTACACAAGAGGAAAAGGATATTATGAAAATTACAAACAAAACGCCAAACTCTATCAATACAAAATTGAATCAGAAACCGAAAGGGCCGATCTCATCAGACAAAAGTGGCTGGACAATCATTTGTACGGTTTGAACTTTAATTTTGAAAATCAAAGATTAGGAAATGTTAAATTATTCAGTGGATTCGCTTTGAATCAGTACACCAACAAACATTACGGAAAAGTCATCTGGCTCGAAAATCAACCGAATTGGAATCCTGATTTTGAGTTTTATAGAAATCATTCAGACAAAAGTGAGTTCTCAGTTTATTCAAAAGCAATATGGCAGCTGAATCGTTTTGAAATATTCGGCGATCTGCAGTACCGTTATGTCAGCTACAAAACCCGGGCTGCCGAGAATGGTGAGAATGAATACGAAGATTTTTTTCCGTTCGAAGACAAATTAAATTTTGTGAATCCAAAAATCGGTTTGAATTACAATCTGAATACAAGGCAAACTTTGTATTTCTATTACGGCATGTCTCACAGAGAACCGATTCGTTCTGATTATATCGACAACGGAAGAAAGCTGGACCCGGAAACTCTGCATGATTTTGAATTAGGATACAAAAAATCAGGCAGACTGAAACTCAATGCCAATCTTTTTTATATGTACTATCTCGACCAATTGGTGGCAACCGGACAGCTCAATGACACCGGAAATTACATCAGAACCAACAGCGGAAAGAGTTTCAGAACTGGCATTGAACTAAGTTTTGGTTATGAAATCTTAGAATCCAAATTGGATTTGTACGGCAATCTCAGCCGAAACATCAGTAAAAATATGGATTATTCTGAAATTGCATATGATGAACAAGGCAATGAAATTATCATCGACTACGGCGACACCTCAATTTCATTTTCACCCGAATGGGTGGCAGCAGCCGGTCTGGATTACAGTCCAATCAAACAACTGCACTTCAATGTCAGCGGAAAATACACCGGCAGCCAGTTTCTGACCAATACAGAGCGAAATGACGGCAAACTCGATGCTTATTTTCTGACCGATTTGTTGATTCGTTATCAGCCCAATGTCAAAGCACTGAAAAACCTTGAGTTTTCGCTATTGATTAATAATTTATTTGACATTGAATACGAGAGCAACGGATTTTATTATGAAGGTGCTTATTATTATCCGCAGGCAGGCATCAACATACTGGGCGGACTAAGTTTCAGATTTTAAATAACAAAAAAAGCGAGGGTTTCACATGAAGTAAAACCCTCGCTCAATATTTTAAGATTATTTAATGATCACCTTGGTATTGTACTCGAGTTTTTTGCCTTCGGCTTTCAGTATATAAATTCCTTTTTCCTGAAGACTGATTTTCACTTCTGACGAATTTCCAGAATTAATTACTGATTTCTTCAAACGGCCCGACAAATCATAGATTGAAATTCTTTCAATGCTTTTGTCTGTATTCAACAATTTCACCGTAATTTCATTTTTAGAAGAATTAAAAACCAGCACATCATTTCTCTGCTGATGTTCAAAATCGGTCACATTCATGTCACCCCCCCAAATTAAATAAACAAATTCCGGGTGGTCAATGTAGGGATTTCTATTGTTTTGAAAATCATAATAAATCAGGTCATTGATGTCTTTTTCGCGCTGACTCACCGGATCCATGGTGTGCCATTCAATCAGCATTTCCAGAAAATCATCATCAAAAACATGGTCGTTGGTACCATCGAACATCGCTTTTACGCCGACCTGCGAATGGCTATAAAAATCACTCATTCTGTTTTGGTAACAAGTTGCAAAATAGAAATATGCACGGGCGACATCTCCTTTGAAATCATCGATGGGTTCAAAAACTGTAATGGAGTTATTTACTGTGAATTTCCCTTTGAGCGAACCGTTCTGGCTTTTACACGGCATATTGGTAGCTCCGCTGTTGCAAGGCGTTGCGCTGCTTGCGTTGGCAACAGTACCGAAAGCATAATTGTCGCGCCAGCCGTTCACTTTGCTGTCAGTCGGCCAGATGTGGAAAGCATCCGAACGCATGGGCAATTCTTCGTTGAAATAAGATTGCGGAATCAGGTGTTCACGGTTGAATGCTGCACCTTCCGTATTGCCTGAACCCATGGGATCGAATGGATCAAAATTGTATGGATCGGGACCCGCAGGATTTTCTGAATAAATATCCAAAACGGTATGGTCATTCTCGTAATATTTGTCTTTGAATCCGTTTTTTGAGCTGTTGTTTTGGTACAAACCTTTCAATGCATTATAACTCTGCACATTAAAATCTCTAATAATATTAAAGAGTGCTGTTTTCAATTCATATCCTTCAAGATCTTCCGTTCCGTCGTAATATCCGTTGGGTATTTGAGCAAACAAAAAACCTCCGGAAAACACACTCAATAATAAGATTGTATTTTTTTTCATTCGTCTTCATTTCAATGACTGCAAAAGTATTAATTTTGGCTCGAAAAACCTTTCATCAGAAGTACAAAATAATTTTGATGAAAGTCTTGCACTTATTAAAAAATATATTAATTTTGCACACTCATTCAAATTGAGAAGAAAATTGAAGAATGAAATCCGGCCCACAACCGGTTTTAAAGAATAAAGATTATGGCAAATCACAAGTCAGCATTAAAGAGAATCAGACAGACTGCTGTCAGGACAGAAAGAAACCGTTATTATCACAAATCTGCTCGTACAGCGATTAAGAATCTGCGCGCAGAAACTGATAAAAAATCAGCTGAGGAACAACTGATAACAGTTACTTCTAAAATTGACAAATTGGCCAAAAGAAACATTATTCACAAGAATAAAGCTTCCAACCTCAAAAGTAAACTGGCGAAACATGTAGCTTCGCTTGGATAAAAATTAGGGCCCGTTCGTCTATCGGTTAGGACTCAAGATTTTCATTCTTGCAAGAGGGGTTCGATTCCCCTACGGGCTACCAAAATAGAACCTTGATTATCAAAAAGATAGTCGAGGTTTTTTTTATTCCCTTAATCCTTCTCATTACTCCAAAATTCCCGGTTATAAAAGCATTCATTTAAATTCCTCATTAAATTCTCTCAGAGATTCAACCGTCAGTTTCTGATTGCAACGAATAACCTCTGCCATTTCGGAGCATTTTACTTTACAAATTTAGAGCATTTCATTTTACATTTTTGGAGCGATTTACTTTATAAATTTTGAATGTTTCACTAACTGTTATTTTAATTTTTTTTGTATCTATGCAAAAGCATTACGAGTTTCTTTGGTTTATCCAGGGAACACCAACCGAGCTTCCGGGCCACGGTGGTCAAAAAAATGCGGACATACAGGTCAAAAAAACGGGATCCAAACTCCTTTTCAAAATCAGTATTTCTGTTTTTCGTAGTGCTGCAATTTAATGTTTAACCTCAAATTACAGCAAAATGAACAATTTTCAATTTCCGCCTTATTTGGCCTTAGGCAAGCTTAACTACAACAGTATTCGTGAGAATGAAGATGGCTTGACAGCCGATTATGAATTTTTGGGTGAAAAAGTGATGGAAGTATTGGTCAAACCTGCGCAAACCATAATCACCACTTATTTTCAGAATGAAAATGAGGGAATTTCCCGCAGCCCCTTTGAACTGAAAAGAGCATTTTTTCGACACTTTTTGGATATTCCTCTTCATAAAAGCAAGGCATTTCGCTTTATGGTTGAAAAAGTAAGTAGCCTGGGGAATGTCTGGTTCAGTTTAAAGGAAGAACAGGAACAGTCGCTTGTGTTTTATCCCGGCGGTTCAATTATGATGGTTCGAATTCCGCTTGAAGATGCCGGGGCAATGAAAGTAATTGATCTTTTTGCCGACTTATTTAATAAGAGAATTAAATCTATTATCTATCCTTCTCGTCTTGGGATTCGTAGAAAAGGAGAGATCGATTTTGAATACAAAACCATTTTCATTTTTGAAATTAGTATTCCCGTTGCTTTTCTTTACGATTTGGTTGATGATTTGATCAACAAATACAATATCATTTCAGATGAAAAGATTTTTAGAGCAATTATTTGTGAAAAGAGCAATAATCACGGAGATTCGTTACAGCTTTTTATAGGAGATGAAAACGATGACTGGGCTGAGTATTTTATTGAATTTAAAAATAAACCGGTAAATCGTTAATGAAGTACAATACAAACTTTTCCAAAGTTTGAACTTTGGAAAAGTTTTCTCTTGAACCCCCAATAAAAACAAAATGAAATCAATTTAAATATTGATAATCAGGTTACCGGCAGGAGTGTATTTCATCAATAAAACGAAGTTTATCAAAAAGTAATTGGTGGGCAGTAATTGGTGCTTAGTAATTAGTAATAGAGCTTTGTCAAAGTTGCTCAGTTTAAAAGTTGTAAGCTGAATTTTAATTTTGAACTTCTTAGTCAGAACTTTGACAAAGTTTCACCAAACGAAATTTATTAAAAGGTAAAATAAAAATTCATGAAACAAATACAAAAGAGAAGATCCGAACGATGAAATTTCTTTTGATAAAAAAATACTGAAAAATAAAGAAAGAGTACCGCCGGTTATTACTGCAAACCGGACAATCAGTGATGATTCAAATAACAAAAGCCGGTACCGAATATTCAATACCGACTTTTGTTATGACTCTATCATTATCACTTACTCAATTGCCGAACCTGCTTCCTGAAGCTCTTCAACACTTGGAATTTCGTCCTCTGCATTGGCTTTGCTTTTTTCAGCTCTTGCAATACAGGTTTTACAGATTTCGTTGTTGTCAATTCCTCTTGCCTCCCATGCGTCTTTGACCGTCCCTTCAGAGACATCGCTGTTTCTGATGTGCTGACAGTCTTCATAAATATGCAGTTTGTTGCCCGCAGGTGTCCAGAATATATGGTCCTGTCCGTTGGTCAGGTCTTTGATTTCAGCCGTTTGAGAATTGATTTGCTCGGAATATTTTTCTACCGAAGGTGGAGTGAAATCAATACCGGAAATCCCGCCAATCAACAATGCCACAATGGCAATTGCGCCTGCAATCCCTTTGGTTTTGCCACTCGCATTCTTGTCGGTAAAAATAAAAATCACCAAGGGCAAAAATGCCAATACCGCCATGATGGCACCCAACTGGCTCTGAATAAAGAATTTGACTTTGTTTTTCTCAGAAGCAGGGTCGAGTCGATTGGCCTTTTTCCATAAGTAAGACCCAAGTACGGCCAGTAGTAAAATCACCACAATGGCCACAATCAGCCAAACCATGGTTTCATCGTGAATCAGTTTCACAATCGCAAAAATCTCTCCGGCTATTGCCAGCAGCCATGCAAGCATCGCAAACAAACGCAATTGTTTTGCCTTGCCTTTGGCTTCGGGTGTCGCCACAAATTGTTGTTGTTCTTCCATAATTTATTAATTGTTGGGTTCAAGCAAATTTATACATTTTAAATCATTATTGATAAGATTTTTTCAATCGACTTATAATCAACTCAATAAACAACAAATCCATGGAGATTCACATGAAATAAATTCAAAACAAAATTTGCTGAAAGACATTAAAAGCTGAAATTTATCATATTTAAGTATTTAAATACTTTTATCACAAATTCTTTTATATTTTTGTACTTATTATTAAACAATTAAAATCTATTTTATGCAATCTACACAAGATATCATTATCAAAGTCCAAGAAATTGAACCCTCGTCAAGACATCGCACAATATTCGAAACCTTCGAGAACCTGAATGAAGGCGGAAGTCTTATAATTCATAACAACCACGACCCCAAACCGGTATATTATCAGATGATGGAAATATACGGTGAGGTTTTCAGCTGGGAATATCTACAACAAGGCCCTGAAAGCTGGGAGATAAAAGTAACCAAAACATCCGGCACTCCTGTTTTGATGACGGAAGAAGGCGACTTGGTTTTGAATGTACCCGAGCTTCATCCGAGTGTTAAACATCAGACCATCTTCGAAACTTTTGACCAGCTAAAGCCCGGTGAAGGAATGATCATCCACAACGACCATGACCCCATGCCCTTGTATTATCAACTAAAAAACATGCATGGCGATACATTTTCGTGGACTTATCTGAAAAACGGCCCTGACTGGTGGGACATCCGCATTGCCAAAGAAAACGAAACCGATGGCATGCCGCAAGATGCGGTTTACAAAAATGTGCACAACGATTATGTCATCAATGTCCCAAAACTTGCACCCAAAGACAAACACCCGACCATTTTTGGAATTTTTGAAAAATTAAAAGAGGGTGAAAGTTTGATCATCCACAACGACCACGACCCAAAACCTTTGTATTATCAATTGTTAAATGACCACGGCGAAATTTTCAATTGGGAATACCTCGAAAAAGGACCACAATGGTGGGACATCAAAGTGAGTATCAAAGAAATAGACAATTCGGAAACCATTGGTGAAATCACCCGAAAGGATTGGAGAAAAGCTGAAGTATTTAAAAAATATGGCATTGATTTCTGCTGTGGCGGCAATAAAACCGTGAAACAAGCCTGCGACGAAAATGGAATTGATTTCAATCTGGTACAGAAAGATTTGCAGCAAACCACTGCTTCAGGCAGCGGTGGCTATACCAATTATGACGAATGGAATCTCGACTTTCTGGCCGATTATATCACAAATACCCATCACAATTACATCCGAAAGAACATGCCCGAAATCAAAACTTATGCAGCCAAAGTAAACAGCGTACATGGAGGCAGACATCCGGAACTGGAGGAAATCCATCAAATTGTTGAACAGGTGGACAAAGAACTTGCTGAGCATATGGAAGAAGAAGAAAACCTACTGTTTCCGTGGGTGAAAAGAATCCTGAAATCAAAAAATGAAAACGCTGTTTACGACAAAGGTGGCGAAATGACTTTTGAACAGATTCTAAATAAATCGATGGAAGAACACCAAATCGTTGGGGATGCATTGGACAAAGCAAGAAAACTCGCCAACAATTATACCCTTCCGGAAGATGCCTGTGCAAGCTATACCCTGTTGTATAAAATGTTGGATGAATTTGAAAATGACCTGCATACACACATTCACCTCGAAAACAACATACTTTTTCCGAAAGCAGCGGAAATGGAAAAAGAATTGATTTAAATAGAAAGCTAAAACCTGTCCCGCTAAATGTGGGACAGGGACTTTCAAAAGACCCATCAAATGATGACCTTAAATTGTACCAATATTTATGACCAGATATTATTTGTGTTTTGTTTGGGTTATCATTTCACCTAATATTAACAATGATTTTTTAAATTTACAGTCCAAAAAAATCAATATGAAACTTAAATTAATTTTACTCAGTTCGGTATTAATATTCTTCATAGGTTGTAAAGAATCAAGCCAGCCATCTGAAGATCCAGCCACCGAAAACACGCATATACACGATGAACATGATGAGCACAACCAGGATAAGACCAAAAATCAGGTTCTCACACTCAATAATGGTGAAAAATGGAAGGCTGACGAACCCACACAACGGCACGCCACCCAACTGATTGAAATCAACAAAGAATTCGAGCCCAAAGCCGAAAATGCCAATCTTGAAATGTTTAGAAATTACTCCGATATGCTGCAACAGGAACTAAATGCAATGATCCGAGACTGCAAAATGCAAGGACCCGAGCACGATGCACTCCACCTTTGGTTAGAACCTGTGTTGCAATTGGTCAAAACAATGAAGGAAGCAAAGAACGAAGAAGAAGCCCGCATGGTTGAACTCCGTTTGACCGAAGCCATACAGGTTTACAATCAATTTTTTAACTGATGCTCATCAACGAAAACACAAAAATTTCAAAATTGCTCAAAGAAAATCCGGAAGCACTGGAAGCAATTGTTGCGCTCAGCCCGGATTTCAAAAAACTAAGAAATCCACTCCTCAGAAGACTGATGGCTGCGAGAACCACCATAGGAATGGCTGCAAAAATCGGCAAAGTAAAACCCGAAGATTTCTTTAATGCACTTGCACCGCTCGGATTTGAAGTCGATAAGACCGAACCTGCAGATGGAGAACCCAGTGAGAGAAAACCGCTGCCCCCTTATCTGAAATCACTTTCAAGCCAACAAATTGTGGTTCTGGATGTAAGAGAAATGATTGCTGACGGAAAAGACCCGCTCAGACCGATTCAGGAAAAAGTCAAAGAATTAGAACCCGGTCAGGCGTTGAATATCATCAATTCATTTGAACCTGCACCTCTCATCAGCCTGTTGGAGAGACAAGGTTTTCAGTCGTTTGTGGACCAGATTGATGAAGAGCAGTTCGAAACTTATTTCTACCGTGAAGACGGTGACACAAACAACGAAATAAAGACAGAAAATACTTCAAATGCAAACGATTGGGATGAAATTCTGAAAAAATTTGAAGGAAATATGAGGGAAATTGATGTAAGGCATCTTGAAATGCCCATGCCGATGATGAGCATACTCGAAAACCTTGACACGCTTCCTGAAGAACAGGCCTTGTTTGTCAAGCATAAAAAAATTCCGGTATTTCTACTCACTGAACTGAAAGACAGAGAATATGAGTACAGAATCAATGATGTTCAGGAAGGAGAGGTTTATCTGATTATCTTCAAAAAGAAATAAAGAAATGGCAGCTGCCGGCATTACAGGGTTTCAGGAGACCACAACTTACAAAGTAGTTTTGCCTTTCTATGCATACGGTGCGCTTTCCTTTTTTTTATCAGCACTGCTGCTGTTTTTAAACACTGAGCTATTTGAACACCACCATTTTCATCCAATTACGCTTACCATCACTCATCTGATGGCACTCGGCTGGGGAACGATGGTCATACTTGGAGCTTCTCATCAGCTGTTACCGGTGCTTATTTCAGGAAAATTACAGAGTGTTGCGCTCGGTCATTTGGCTTTTGTTTTTACGGCAATCGGCATTCCTTTTCTGGCTACAGGATTTTATCAGTTCAAATTTGACTGGGTGTTAAAAACAGGAGCCATACTAATCAATACTGGTGTCATTTGCTATTTAGTCAATGTGGTCATCAGTATTCATAAAAGCAAAAAACAAGAGGTCCATGCTTGGTTTATATTGGCGGCCGGGCTTTGGCTATTTTCGACTACTTTCTTTGGTTTGCTGTTGGTTTATAATTATCACGGCAATTTGATTTTCACCAAAAATTCAGTAGCTTATTTATCGTTGCATGCACACATGGGAATCATCGGCTGGTTTCTGACCTTGGTGTTCGGCGTAGGCTCAAGACTGATTCCGCTTTTTCTAATCTCTAAATACAATAGCCCCAAAACCCTTTGGTTGATTTTAATTTTGGTCAATTCAGGGCTGATTTCATTTATCACACTCAAACTCATGGGACTGTCAGAAGTTTTCTATAGTCTTCCCATACTATTGATTTTATCGGCAGTCGTCGCCTTTCTCGTTTATTGTAGAAAAGCGTATCTGTCAAGAATCCGAAAAAATGTGGACATGCAGGTAAAACTTTCAATGATAGCTGTTCTGCAAATGCTTGTTCCCGTTTTGGTACTGATTGTTGTAATTGCGCTGTTGCCAACAGGCGACAAACAGCAGCTTGCACTGCTCTACGGATTTTGTATTTTCTTTGGCTGGCTCACGGCCATCATACTCGGAATGACCTTCAAAACCATGCCTTTCATTGTATGGAACAAGGTCTATCAGAAAGGAAAAAGGACTGCTTCCGGCGCACCCCCAGCACCCAAAGAATTGTTCAACCATAAAATTTACGAAGTCACTACGTACACCTATCTCATAGGTTTTGTACTTTTTATTCCGGCAATTTTATTGCTCCATTCTGTTTTATTAAAAATTGCGGCGACAGTGATGCTACTCTCTGCGCTGTTTTATGTCATCAATGTTAGTATAACTTTATTTCACAAAGCATGAAAATATTAAACACAAACACCAACGATGAAGAACTTTGTCTGAAAGCTTTCGAGGATTTGTATCATGTAGATGACCCCGAAGTGGGGCTGAATGTAATAGACCTCGGCTTGGTTTACAAGCTTGAATTTGACAAAGAGAAGAAATTTCTGGATGCAATTATTACCTTTACGACTGAATTTTGTCCGATGGGGGAAAGCATATTGGAAAATATAAGCATTTCTCTGACCGATACATTCCCGGACTGGGAAGTGAATGTGAATGTAGAATTTGACCCTCCTTGGGAGATGTCGATGATTTCGGAAGCAGGTCAGGAATTTTTAGGATATTGATATGTTCAGTATTACTACAAAGACGGCCATAAAAGCGGTGATTTTCATCTCGAGCAAGTGCAATGAGTGTCAGAAAGTCAGCGTTAAGGAAACCGCAGAGAAAATAGATGCCAGCGAACATACAGTTGCCAAGGCTTTGCAGAAACTGGTGAAATTCGGAATCGTCAATAGTGTCAAAGGACCTTCAGGCGGCTTTTCAATCACCAACAGCCAGCGCGATATTCCGATTTTTGATATTGTAGCCGCCATAGAGGGAGAAGAAGTTTTTGACCAATGCGGCTTGGGATTGAGCAAGTGTTCGCACGAGCATCCGTGTCCGATTCATAAAGAATATGTGGAAATCAAGGAAAAAGTAAAAAGGATTTTCAAACAGAAGAAAATCAAAGATCTTTGCGACCCGGTCTCAGACGGACTTGCCTATCTGGTGGGGTGAATGTATGGGAATTCAATTCTTTATAACACCTCCCAATACTGTTGCTTTTCATTTTTTGAAATCAAATCAATCCTTATTTGTTATATTTGTTTGCACTGAACCTTAGCTTTACAAGACAGATGATTACTTCAGAATATTTTAGAGAGTACAGGAACAAACTTGGATTTTCAAATCAAGCCAAAACAAAATCATTTTTTTCTGCAAGAGACATTGTGCCTACTATCGACTACAATTACATTGATTCTTTAAATGCTCGCTTGACTGAAATTGTAAAAAAAATTGATGAACTGGTTTCCATCGAAATTCAACTTCATCACTTTGAATCATTCTGTAATGAGAATATCACAAAAGTCTTCAAAACATTAAGGGCCAACGAAATCATTCCCAAACTAAATAATCAAGGCAGACGGCCAGAAGAAGTCTATTTCTCATGGATGCGAGGTTTTGTCATAGCTAAATATTTTTCAACTGCTTTGGGGAAAATATTTTCAGTTGACACCGAAGACATTGATTTTATTGGTGATGATGATTTTAACAATATTGAAGCTTTTAGGAGAACTCCAAAAGCAGATTTACAAATTAACAGAAGAAACGGTGAAAGAATCAGGATAGAGGTTCAGTCTGGGTTTCAGGGGATTAACGACATAAAACAGCACAAGGTCCTGGAAGCAGGAAAGATAAAACTCGAAGAGAATACTTCAACAATTGTCATTCATTTTGACTTGTTTAATGGTCAAGTGGCATTTGTACAAATTGATGAAATTGAGGACAACAATGTCAATTGGATTACCAGACAGCAAATGGAAGGGCAGACCGTATTTAATATCGACCAAAATTATTTCAGATGGAAACTTACCGAGAAACCCCCACTTTATGATGAATTATTTGCAGAATGAATACTTTTAACAAATGAAAAATAAACTAAAAATAATTGATTTGTTTGCCGGTGTAGGTGGTCTAAGTTATGGATTTGCACAAGACAATGACTTTGAAATCATTGCAGCCAATGAAATACTGCCAAATATGGCAAAGGCATACGAACTGAACCACCCGTCAGTAAAAGTATATTGCAAAGACATCAAAGATTTCGGTATAAAAGACTTACAAAAAGATTTCGGAATAGTTGAAGGAGAAATTGATTTGGTAGTCGGAGGACCGCCCTGTCAGGCCTATTCAACGGTTGGAAAGAGATTGATTGACGACCCAAGAGGCAAATTATTTCAGGAATATTACAGAGTCCTCAAGGAAATCAAACCCAAGGCATTTATATTTGAAAATGTAAAAGGATTGGTGTCTATGAAAGGAGGTGAACTTTTAACAACCATTGTTTCATTATTCGAATCCTTAGGATTCAAAACTGTTTATAAAATTCTAAATGCAGTAGATTATGGAGCACCTCAAAACAGGGAGAGGATTATTATCATTGGTTCTATATTGGATTCAAAATTCTGCTATCCCCAACCCACACATTATAATCCTGAAACTGGTTTAACCCTCTTTGAAAATTCATTAAAACCCTATTTAACTCTTTCAGATGCAATCAGTGATTTACCTTTCATTAAAAGCGGAGCTGAAAGCTTTGAATACAGTTCACCACCCAAGAATGATTTTCAAAAATTAATGAGAACAAATGCACCCAAGAAATTGATGGACCACAATGCGCCAAAAAACAACGAGAAAATGGTAAAACTCATGCAGAGCTTGCCCGATGGTGGTTCTCCTAAAGATTTACCCGAAGATTTGAGACCCAAAAGCGGATTTGCCAACACCTATTGTAAACTCTGGTGGAATCGACCCTCCACCACCATCACAAGAAACCTCAGCACGCCTTCTTCGTCAAGATGCATCCACCCACTTGCTTCGAGACCATTGACAACTCGAGAAGGAGCCAGAATTCAAACCTTTCCTGATGATTATATCTTCTTCGGCTCGAGAAGTGATAAGAATCTACAAATTGGAAATGCAGTACCTCCATTTTTGTCAACTGCTCTTAAAAATTCAATGAAAACGCATTTTATGAAATCATCCACATCCAATTCCCAAGTGCTTTCGGATTGTGAATTAGAATACAATAACTCAAACTATGGAAAATAAATCAAACGATGCCACACCGCTCCGTCCCAAAGGAGACAGACTGCTGAATGCACCTTTGGTGGAAATGAATCTGAATCAATTCATCGAACAACTCAAAACTGAAACCACTTGGAAAGATGGAGACCGGAATACCATCACAATTTTTAAATCAGACAAACTGAGAATTGTACTGATTGGACTGAAGCAAAACGCAGAACTGAAAAAACATACTGCACCCGGATACATCAGTGTACAGGTCATCAGCGGTAAAATCGAATTCACTTCCGACCCAGACGGAACACTGCAAACCGTAGCACTCACAAGTGGAAAGATGATTGCGCTTCAGCCAAAAATTCCGCATGCAGTACTGGCAAATGAAGAAAGCTTCTTTTTACTGACAATGGCCGTCTAAAAATAATTAGAAACGACTGATTCTGTATCTGACTCCTCTTTGGTTCAGATAATTCATGACGAAGTCAAAACAAGCGGATTTGTGTCCAATGAGTTCCGGCGGAAAAACCCCGACTTCATTGAAACCACTCTCCAAAAGCCAGTTGACAACTGCAGTAGCGGTATAACCCGTGGTTCTTGCCATGGATGAAACACCGGTTACAGCATCGTATTCATCGTACAAATCATAGACAACTGTCTCAATTTCTCCGGCATCGTTCTTCCCTTTTATGCCAATTCTCATCACTGTAAATTCAGCCTCATCGTCAGCAAGTTTCCATTCCTTAAACAGCATTCGGGAAGTGAAATCCAGAGGGCGAATGGATTTTCCATCAATTTCAACGGGTGTTTCATCAAAGAATCCCACTGTTTTCAATGCTTTTATATAATCTACATGTCCGGGATAGCGGAGCGTCTTTTCTTTCATGTTCGGTATGTGTGGCAGCGTGAAAATCAGTGATCTCAGCCCGTCGGTATTGAAAGCCTCCAGGGTTCCAACCCCCTCAAATTCTATCAATTCACAATCAGAAAGCGCTTCTTTGGTGAGTAGATTTCCGTTCTCCACATACCTTGCAGGCCGAGTGTATTCCTCTATTACATCCATAGGCGAAAAAGGAGCTTTGTATTCAAAAGGCCATTTTCTCAGCTTCGGAAGTCCACCGACCAAACATTCGAAATCAGTGATTTTCATTTGACTGTTGTGATGGGCCAAAATCAGATTCCCCATACCCGGTGCCACGCCACAATCGACAATTGCAGTACTTTGATTTTGTATTGCAATTTCTTTTAATTCAAGAGAATTTTCAGGAAAGAACGAAATGTCCACTACCTTCTTCCCCATTTCAATCAAGGTTTTCAACACGCCAAAACCCAGAAAGCCCGGAACCGCGCAAACCACAAGTTCAAACGGCTCGACAGTTTTTTTTAACAATGGAACATCGGTAACATTCAGCTGTATGAGTTCCTCAATCTTGTATTTTGACTTTGCTCGTTCAAGTGCTGACAAATCAAAATCTGCCAAGGTGACTTTGTGTTTGGCCGACAAATCCGCCGCCATTGCGCTTCCTACCATACCTCCACCAAGTACGATTATGCTACTCATTTTCCCATGTGTATTATTATTTTCTCCACAAAAACTGTGATGCTTTTAGCGTTTGATTAATTCAATAAAAAGTTCGTTACCGGCCCTTGGCCTAATGCTGTTGTAGCATTCTTCCATGATTCTGATTTCAAAATACGGCTCAAAAATTCTTCTGTACTCAACTTCTGTCCCACCAAAAGGCGGTCCTTCAAATTCAAATTCACTGCTGAACAAAACGCCTACAATTCTACCAGCCGGTTTGAGCAAGTCATAGGCTTTTTTTGCATACTCTTCACGACGAAACGGAGCATGGGCACAGAAAAAAGTCTGTTCAATAATCAAATCATAATGACCTTCAAACAGAAAGAAATCTTCTAAAAACACTTTTACTTCAGGCATTTCATTGAATTTCTCACTGATGATTTCAACTGCCTTCGGTGCGATGTCCAACAAAGTTATGTCCTTGAATCCGGCCGAAACAAGATGCTCAGCTTCGTAGGCATTTCCACATCCGGGAATCAGTATAGATACATTTTTGTTGGGATACCGATTCATGTATTCCACAATCGGAGGAGAAGGCCGACCAATGTCCCAACCGGTTTTTTGATTTTCCCATTTTGAATTCCAAAAACTTTTGTCGAGTTTGTCCTTTTGTTTATCCATTTTCTTTGATTGCATTCAACACCTTCTGTAGTCCTCCCCCGTTGATAACGCTCTGAAACCCGTTCTCCATCAACAACTGTCGGGCATAACAACTCCTGACTCCGCTGTGGCAGAAAACCACGATTTGTTGTTTGTTGTTGAATTGTTCCAGTTCTTCCATCAAATCGCTAAGAGGTATATTGACCGCATTTTTTGCGCTGCCTGCATCGAATTCAGTTTTGGTGCGAACATCCACCAAAAAAGCTCCGGATTTCAATGCCTCCTTAAGTATGGGGTCGGCTGACCCAAAAATTTTTCTGAATAGTTTTGTCATAGTTTGGTTAAGATTGAATACAAATTTCGGAATAAAAAAAAGAGCCTGCAACAGCAGACTCAGATTTGATTGAATTTTGAAATTATTTTTTAGGTATTTCCTTAAGAATGTCGAGTAAATAGCCCCAAAATTTCTGAACCGAAGGGATGTTGACTCTTTCTTCGGGAGAATGTGCACCCAGAATAGTTGGACCAAATGAAATCATTTCCATGCCCGGATAATTGGTGCCGATGATGCCGCATTCCAGACCCGCATGGCAGGCAGAAACGCCGGGCTTCTCGCCAAATTTATCCTCGTAAACTTTCACAAGTACAGCAAGAATGCTCGAATTCGGATCGGGCTTCCAGCCGGGATAACCTCCACTGTACTCCACTTCCATCCATGCGGATTCAAATGCAGCTTTTAGCTGATCGGCTACTTCCATTTTGGTGGATTCTACGGAGGAACGAGTCAGGTTCAGCACCTTGACATGTCCGTCTTTCAATTCTACTCTTGCGATATTGTTTGATGCTTCTACCAACCCTTCAACTTCGGGGCTCATCCTGTACACACCATTGTGTGCGGATTTCAATGCCCTGACAATTCGGACAGAATCTTCTATTGAAACTGATTTTCCTTTGATTTCGGTGGTAGAAATAAGAATTTCAAGGTCTTTCTCTATGTGTTCAAATTCATTCAGTATATCGGCTTTTAGAGCTTCTGCATTTTTAATATAATCCTCTGTATTGTTAACCAAAAACACGGCTTTGGCTTCTCTCGGTATTGCATTTCTCAAGCCTCCCGCATTGATTTCTGTTAGCTGAATTTGATGTTCCAATCCGAGAAATAAAAACCTACTCATCAGTACATTTGCATTGCCACGACCTTCGTGGATATTGATTCCCGAATGCCCGCCCTGCAGTCCTTTTATTTCAAACGCAATGCCTTTCCTCCTCAATGTTTGAACGGGATAATGCCCACTGGCGGTCACATCCAGTCCACCTGCACAACCTATGGTGATTTCGTCGTCTTCTTCAGAATCGAGGTTGAGCAAAATTTCACCTTTCAATAAGCCTCCGCGAAGACCAAAAGCACCTGTCATTCCTGTTTCTTCGTCTATAGTAAACAAGGCGTCGATGGCCGGATGCGGAATGTCATTGCTCTCGAGTATGCTCATGATGGCTGCCACTCCGATTCCATTGTCTGCACCCAGCGTGGTTCCTTTGGCCTTCAGCCAGTCACCGTCCACAAAAGTTTGTATTCCTTGGGTTTCAAAATCAAAATCCACATCGTTGTTTTTTTGACAAACCATATCGAGATGCGACTGGATTACAACTGCTTTGCGGTTTTCCATACCGGGTGTTGCCGGTTTTCTGATGAGCACATTTCCGGTTTCATCTACTGTGGTTTCCAAACCGAGTGATTCTCCGAATTGTTTCATGAATTCAATGATTTTTCCTTCTTTTTTGGAAGGCCTGGGAATCGCATTGAGTGAAGAAAAATTTCTCCAAATGGGTTTGGGTTCCTTGTTTAGTATTTCCATAATTATATAAATTTATTTTAATGAGCAGACCGTCCTGAGATTGGTTTGAGCTGAAGTTCAAAAGAATGATTGACGGTCTGTTGTCTTGTCAAGCATACAAAGCTACAAAAATCAGGTGGAATATGTACCAAAACAAAAACAGCACTGATAAGTATCGGTGCTGTTTTCGATTTTAAAATAATTTAAAATAAGAACTTAATTTTTTTGATAAAGCAATGTAATGCCGTCTTGTTTTGGCAATATTTTCCTTTCCTCCAGCACCAGTTTGCCTTTCTTTTCTTTGGCTTTCATGTTGAGCCAGCCAATGATCCACGGCACAAGTACCGCAGCAAAAAACATAACGCCCCAGAAACCGGCGGTTGCCATAATCAAGAAAAACAAGAATCCTAAGAACTGTGCCATATCTTTACAATTAAGTTTGACAAAAATAGGAATTTAATCTCAATTTCAAAGCGAAAATGAAAAATATCAGTTTAAAAGGATTTATGGTTTAGCTTTCATAACTTTGGGCTTATTTATCAAACCTAATTTATCATGCAATACAGAACTGAGAAAGACACCTTGGGCCAAGTAAAAGTCCCGGCTGACAAATACTGGGGTGCTCAAACCGAAAGATCACACCATAATTTCAAAATCGGACCTGAAGCTTCGATGCCTAAGGAAATCATATACGCTTTTGCTTATTTGAAAAAAGCAGCTGCATACACCAATTGCGAGCTGGGCGTACTCCCCGAATCAAAAAGAGACCTGATTGCGCAGGTATGCGACGAAATTCTGGCCGGGAAACTCGACGATGAATTCCCTCTGGTCATCTGGCAAACCGGGTCCGGCACCCAGTCCAACATGAATGTAAACGAAGTCATTGCAAACCGTGCACAAGTATTGTCGGGCGGGAAAATCGGTGAGGGCGAAAAAGCATTGGCGCCAAATGATGATGTGAACAAATCTCAATCCTCCAACGATACTTTTCCGACTGCCATGCACATTGCCTGCTACAAAATGCTGGTCGATAAAACGATTCCGGGTGTGGAACAACTGAGAGATACATTGAAAAAGAAAGCGGATGATTTCAAGGAGGTGGTGAAAATCGGACGGACACATTTCATGGATGCGACCCCGCTGACTTTGGGTCAGGAAATTTCGGCATATGCTGCCCAGCTTGACTTTGGGTTGAAAGCTTTGAAAAACACCTTGGCACATTTGTCTGAACTTGCGCTTGGTGGTACAGCCGTAGGAACCGGATTGAACACACCACAAGGATATGCGGAATTGGTGGCGAAATACATTGCACAATTCACCAGACTTCCGTTTGTGACCGCTCAAAACAAATTTGAAGCACTGGCTGCACACGATGCAATTGTGGAATCTCATGGTGCATTGAAACAATTGGCGGTTTCGCTCAATAAAATTGGGAACGACATTCGTATGCTGTCCTCAGGCCCCAGGTCGGGCATCGGTGAAATTATCATTCCTGAGAACGAACCAGGTTCTTCCATCATGCCTGGAAAAGTCAATCCCACCCAGTGCGAAGCGCTGACCATGGTGGCGGCTCAGGTGATGGGTAACGATGTCGCAATCAGCATAGGCGGAGCACAAGGACAATTTGAACTGAATGTTTTCAAACCGATGATGGCCTATAATTTTCTTCAAAGTGCAGAGTTGTTGGGCGATGCCTGCGTTTCGTTTGACATTCATTGCGCACAGGGAATTGAACCCAACCGAAAAAGAATCAAATCTCTTTTGGACAATTCACTGATGCTGGTCACCGCACTGAACACCAAAATCGGTTATTACAAAGCAGCCGAAATCGCACAAACCGCACACAAAAACGGAACTACACTGAAGGAAGAAGCTGTCCGTTTGGGCTATGTTTCGGCAGAGGATTTTGACCGATGGGTCAGACCTGAAGACATGGTTTAAGATTTTTTTTAATCAAACAAAAATAAGTGCGGATTGGAGTTCGGTCATGTCAGGAATTGATTAACAATTCACACGACTAAGATGGCATTGTTACGGATTGGATTGGATAGAAATAATTCCGGTGTATCAATGGCCATAGCGCCAAAGCCAGATTTCATCTTTCTCATTTTATCCATTGGCCAAAGCCAAACGACAATAAAAACCTTTTAAAAAAATTGATTAGATTTATCCGATGTAAGGGCGTAAAACAAAACCAACTTTATTAGTTTCGGTTTAGTTCTCTGGAAAGATGTTGAAGATATTAGAATCACTAAAAGAAAACACAATAGTCTGATTTTCATAGATGTAATAAACAAAAGAAAGTATTATAAAAGGCCGAAGAATCCGATTGACTGGTTAAATATCCTTTCTTATGACAAATTTTACCAAACAGCAGTAGTCGTAGAAACTGCTCATTTGAAAGTTTCAGAAGTCGAATTGTTTGAAATTTTTAAAAGGAAAATTAAATGATGAAACACATTAGTTTTTTATAAATTATCTTCACATTTGTTTCATGCAATAAATCTTTAGATATTGATGTGCATGAACTTGAATCATTTATAGGTGTAAAACTTCAAGATTATACAGTCGTAAGACATGAAAATACTATTGGTATAGGTGAATCGACTAAAGTCTTAGAGGTGGAATTATCAGAAGAATCAATGAAACAATTATTAAAGGATATTGATTTAAGAAAATATTCAGTTATCGATAATAATATTTATTATTATAATGATTTCTCGGAAGATACAGTTCAAAGAGAATCTGTAATGATTAATTTATCAAAACAAACGATAACTTATTCTTATCGTGTTTAGAAAAAGATTAGGTAGTGTTTACTCTGTCAAAACTATAAAAACAAAAAAAGTGACCAACGGTTTAGCCATACAGACAACTGATTATATGGATACTTCGGCTCCGCTCAGTACCCGAAGGATATGTAAAATCACCCCCGCTGAGGCACTTCCGACCTTTCGGGAGTGCGGTAGTCTTGATTGTAAGGAAATTAGTTGGTTGTATCATGAAAGTAAAAAACAATGACTTATGAGAATTTTAATGTATTTTCTTTTTTTAACAGTTAGTCTTGGCTTTATTGGCTGTGGTCAGAAAAAGGCAAATGAAAATTTTGAAAACCAAAAAAAAGGTGGAAAAAGGGATGACAACCGATGAAGTATTCGAAATTATGGGACCACCGGATGATATACATGAAATAAGTTATATTGACTCTTGGGGTGATAGCGTTTTTATATATAATTATGAATCACCTTTCGGATTTTCAGGTCGCATACAAGTCTGGTTCAATCATTCTGATAGAAGGGTACGATCCGTTCTTGATGGATTATAAGGAGATTGGTTGGATATAGTTTACAAGGTATTGGTGATGGAACAAAAATTTTGTTCAATGATGTTTTAAATAAGACAGACCCGGAAAAAATTAGAATACACACTCCGATAAAATAAGATTCACATGAATAAAAAGTTAATTCTGTACTTATAATTTTATTTGTACCAATTGAAAATACTTTTAAAAGAAATAGTAAAACAAAATTATAGCGTCATGAAGGTAATATTTCACAAATAGTAATATTCAATAATAAACATACAAACAATTGATATTCAGCTTTAATCAGAATAAAACCAAACAAAAATAAGGCGGGTATTTATTCGCATTCTTAACTTTATGAAAATTATAAAACATTTTATAGTACCTATTTTAACTATTGTTATTCTTTTTATCATTTATGAATTGGATTTTATACCTACTTTATTTGAGAAAGTAAACATTGATAGAAGAATTTATAGATTATTATTCCCTTCAAGATAAGTTATCTATCCATTTAACACATTGGGTATTAGGCTTTTTATTTTTAGTATGGGTATGTTGCTGTTATTTCTTTTGATTAGGTTATTCATTAAAGATTCATACCATAGGAGAGGACTGAATTTTACTTTAATTTTGTTTATTTGTCTTCTTATTTACAGCATCTACTTAATGATAGTGCTCTACTAATCAGCCGAAATGAAAATTGAATACCTTTACAATGCTGCAGGCGTAAAACTGAGAAAATCCTACGCTCTCAAGTTTTCCCAGGTTTCAAGCAGACTTTTTGCAAATTCATTCAGTCTCTTTTCGTCATTTTCATCGGGATTGAGTTCGATTTTGAGCGGTTCGGCGCCTCTGGTGGCTCCGGTTTTCTGGAATTGTTTGTCAAAATCATCCACAGATTTGCAGAAATAACCATAAAATTCTTCACCCGAACCGGTGGCTCCAAACACTTTTCCGTGCAAATCGAGTTTTTCCAAATCAAAATAAAACCCAACGATTTCATCCGGCAAATCTCCTCTTGAACCAAAAGTATAGACAGAAACCACACAAATGTCTGTATTCAGAAATATTTCAGCATCCACCTGCTGACATTCATGAACCGACACGGCGACATTCAAGCGTCGGAAACTTTCGGCCAAGTATTCCGCAATCTCTTCGGAATTCCCTGTCCAACTGGCATAAACTATGGTGGCTGTGGGCATAAAATCAATTTAAAAAAAATCCATAGAAAATGAATTTCACGGACTTGAAATCACTTCAAATTTAATCTTTTTTAAAACCGAAACGAATGACTTTTGACGGAATTGTCTGTCAAAAACGCATTTTTATCAATCTCCGAGTTTGTACAAACGGGTCGGTCTGTATTTATTTTCAATGCTGATTTCCTTTTTGATTTCACCATTGCGGTCAATGGAATAAAGACCGTTGAAATTCCCAGCAACACTGTTGGGTACTGCCATAAAAAGTTTGTCATCAACAATTGAAAAAACATTGATTCTCGACGCAGGATTCGAAGCAGGGATGTCGAGCAGTCTGTATTCATTCGGCTGATTGGGGTCAAATTCATAATAATGCATTTTCAGACCGGTCTGCGTACCGGTTTCTTCACTGGTATCAAAAGTGTAAGCTTCCTCTGAAATATGCAGATAAATTTTGTTGTTGTATGAAATGATTGACTGAGCGATTCTACCCGGACCAAACAGTGTTTCTATGTCAATCAGCCAATCTTGGTCAAATTCGGTTTCATCTTTCCTGATTCTGAACACCTTGGACGGGTTGTGTGAGTAAAATTGATTCCAACCCCAAGAACAAAAATACAGATTTCCGTCCTCGTCTTTGGTGGTAGGATTGTTTTCAGACACAAAGAAACCCACGGTTTTTGCTCCGTTGTACTGAATGATTTTTTCGAAAGAAAATGTGGGAATATCAATGACGGCCAGATAAAAATTCTGTTCGTCTTCACTGATGAGATTAAAGTTGGCCTGTTCAAGAAAAACGATGCTCACATAAAGTTTGTTGTCTTTGTGGTCCAATACCAACGAGCCGGTTCTGACCAAATTATTGCCATATACATCTTGAAATTCGGCCTCGGGTCTGAAGGCCTCAATGTAGGGCCTCAGGTCCAGGCTTTCTTTGATTATCATTGTGGTCGGGTCGAATTGTTGAATCGTTTGTTGCCCCAAATCTTCGTTGTAGAAAAAAGCGGTATGCTGGTTGACAATAGAAAGTTTTCTGGACGGAAAAAGATTGTTCTTTCCGATGTAAATTTCGCTGTCGATGAAAGAACGATTTTCTGTATTCAGCGTCAACCTGTAGATTCCGGGTGTAGAAGAATAGCCATTTTTGTCTTTGGCCATGCTGAAAATAAAGTTTTTGAAAGAATGATGACCCGATGAAGTGGAAGGATCGGAGTTGACAAACACCTGACCGGAAGCAATCAAATCATAACTCTGTTCTGGATTGATTTCTCCGTAACTGAAACTGAAAAACCTTGTGATGTCCGGTGTTACTGCATCTTCTGTGGCAAGCACATAATTGAAATATGAAAAGTCAGTTTTCGGAAAATTGTTGTCGTCTTCGAGGTTGTCGAGTGTGCAACCGCTGAACACAAATGCACTCAGCAGCAGGATTTTAAGGAACATTTTTATTTGAAATATTTTTCTCATTATTTCTCACATTTAAAAAGCGTAAGTCAATTTCAGTCTAAAATTCCTGCCTGGGCTCTGCATTTTGAATTCGTTGTAGATTTCACTGTCAAACAGATTTTTGAGTTCAAAGCTGAGAGAAACCGAATGCTCGCCCAAATTCCGTTGATAAACAATGCCCGCACTGTTGAGATGCTGCACCGGAATGATTCTGCTTGTATTGATTTCAGACTGCCCCCAAAGTCCCAGAAAACCATCCGGCTCAAATTGTTTTTCGATAAAATCCAAATAATACTGATGCACGAAGGAATAGTCCCAGAAGAAGGTCAAATCGGCTTTCATGTTGAAAAGTTCTTTCAAATTGTATGAAAAACCAAGGTTTGTATAATAGAAAGGCATGTTTGCAATCCGTGCGTCTTTGTAATGCTGACCGTTCAACAGTTGGTCGGCAGAAGATTCCAGCCGAAAATCATTCCAGCTCAGATTCCCCGTCATCACAAAATTCCGGGTAGGACGATAAACCGCTTCCAGTTCCACCGCAAACCCTTTGACATGGTCCAGATTTCCGTACAATGCCTGGTACTGGTTGATGTCCTTGAGCCGAATCATGTCTTTGGTGTTGCGGTAATAGGTGTTGACTTCCATCCTTAACCTTTGCGTATCATACACATATCCTAAATTGAAATTATTGCTTTTTTCTGGTTTCAACTCATAATTGGCCAAAACAAAATGATTGTCGCCAAACAATTCATTCTGCTCAGGCAAACGGTAAGTATTTTCATAAGAAAATCTCACAAAGTGTTTTGTATTGAAACTGTATTTGAAAGCTTGCGAAAAACTCAGTCCCGCACTACCGGTCTTCATGGTTTTAACGAGAATTTCGGTAGGAATATCTGAAGCATTGTATTTCCCAGACAATTTCGTGTACAAATATTTGAGCTGTGTGTTTGATTCGAGTTTGCGGTCAAAAATTCTGCTGTTCAATGCCCAACTGCTGATGAGTTTGCTGTATTGGGTTCCGTCTGGATTAAAATCATCCAGATTTGATTGGTGATTGTAATGCGAAAAAACCGTATTGCTTTCGAATTGAAAATCATGGCTGAGCAAATAATTCAAATGGGTTCTGGAAGTAAACTGATTGAGTTTGTGTAACAAATAACCGTCTTTCAGCTCCATGCTTCCCATTTCTGAACCTGAACTGGTTGGGTGCTGCTGACCAAGCCAATCGTAAGAAACATTTTTTGCACGGTCAAAAAGTTCAAAATCAATACGACTGAAAACCAAAAATTGATTCACACTCAAACGGTTGTCCAAAAAATATTTTTTGTATCTGAACGAAGGAATAAAATTTCCGTTCTCTTTTCTGTACACCTCTCCAAAAGCCCTTGCCCTGGAATAAGGGTCGTTCTGAATTTCCTTCTCAAGTCCATAAGAATTGACTTTGAATTCAATCAAATCCGCCCACTTCAAATCTCTACCCTGGACAAATAATTCGAGCGAAAGCTGTTCAAATGCATTGTGAAAAAGTTGGGAACGAATGTATTGCGTCTGCCCCGTTTCTGGATTCCTGTAGGGAAGTCGGTCCACCTTGTAGTTGTTTTTTGAATAATTGTAAAAACTGTTGGTTCCTACAAACAGTTTTTCATTGAGTTTCACATTGGCGTTGAGCGAATAGATATAGGTACCAAAAGAACCGCTTTCAAAAGTAGCCGAAGCCGTTGTTTTGCCAGTACTTATCGGAATAATGTTCACCGCACTGCCCAGTGCATCCACTCCAATTTTGGTCGGCAATACACCTTTGTAAATTTCAATGCGGTCGATGGTATTGGTGGGTACTTTGGTCAATCCGTAATTGGAGCCAAGATAATCAATCGGAATGTCATCGTAGAGAAACTTTATGGAATTTCCTGTAAAACCACCGATAACAATATTGTCTGCAGCGCCCATTCCACCGACATTTCTGATTTTCACACCCGGCGTACGATTCACAATTTCCTCCACCGAGCTGGCCCTGTGTGCATTCTCATTGATGGTGACCACTTCTGCTTTGATTGCGGTGTTTTTCAGTTTCTCACTGATGGTTTTGGCTTGAATCTTTACGGTTTCAAGGGTGTAAACCTGATGAAGTTCATCAATAAATACTTCCAGAAACTCCGACTGCCCGTTTGCGACGCTTGCATAAAAAGGCCCGTAAGTCTCACCTTCCCACAACGCATAAATGTCATAAAATCCGTCTTTCAAATGATTGAAAGTGAAATTTCCCTGCGCATCGGTATAAGTTTTTTGTAGTGGTTCATTCAATCTGATTTCAATATTTTCAATTTTCCGGTCAAGCACATTGACAAGTCTGCCGCTGATGGACCCAATGTCTTGGGCCTGCATTTTTACAGATGATATCAATATAGCAAAAACCATGAATCGTTTCATAAAATCAACTTTTCAAATTGAAAAAACCGGCACTGATAAGCAATCATCAGGCAGCCGGTTTTCAGTAAATTATGTTATTGAAATTTTATTCAATTAACCTCCAAAGAAATTACATTCATAGGGTTGACCTTCGGTGTCTGTCACCGCAGGTTTCAGGCTCAGATCCACTTCTTTTTTCACCAAAGTAAATTCGGCTTTTGAACCGTTTGAAAGTTCAGAAGTAAATTTCATACTCCATTGATTGTTTTGTTTTACCACATTCAAATCGGTGGGCATAATACTAAAATTATAGGGAGGTGACATCGGGTTGATCTGATTGATTATGAATTCGGTATCGTCTCCAGTCCATGACCAATATTCGTTGGCATAGGGGTCAAAAAATGGTGGAGCGCTGTCGGTCAACAGGAAATAAAACTTTCCATCTTCTTTAAATTCATAAAAAGAAACCAATTCCCAGATGCAAGCATCGCTGGCCGGGAAACCTCCTTCTTCCATGTGCAGAAAGTCAATATTGGTCAACTGCCAAGTTCCCGGAAGCACTTTTTCTTGTGGCTGTTCTGGTGTAGAATCATCATCACTCGAGCACGAAATTCCTACGGACAGCACCAAGGCTGAAAAAAGGAAATAAAACAAAGTTTTTCTCATTCTAAAATTTATTTTGGTGCAAATATAAGTCTTATAAATCCCACCAAACCTTACTGCTACAATGACTTTTCTTAGGTTTAAGAGTTTTTAACACAATCAAAAAATCCCGCCATGACTGACGGGATTTTCATATATCATTGTGAGATAGATTGCGGTTATTTCTTTCCGTAACGGTCAAATGCCAATCTGACTGCTTTGTTCACATCGACAACACCGCCGGTAGCAGACAAATCACTAAATTTTCTTGGTTCGCCTTCTTTGCCCACATTGACTTCTGACTCAGAAACATTGACTGTCTCAAACAGGATTTCTTTCACCTGATTGGCTGTCAGTTGTGGGAAATAAGACCAAAGTAGAGCTGCACAACCGGCTGCCACGGGCGACGCCATGGAAGTCCCCTGCAGATATCTGTAGGAATTGTCTGGAATGGTCGCATAGATTTCAGCACCTGGTGCAAACAAATCCACTTTGACTGCGCCAAAGTTTGAGAAGGAGGCTTTCAGTCTGTCAGGATATCTTGTGCTTGCGCCAACGGTAATCATATTGCTCACCATCGGAGTCATTTCGTTGTCTTTGTAATTGCTTGGATAATTGTAATTAAAATCCAGGTCTTTGTTGTCGTTCCCGGCTGCGTGGAAAATGAGTACGCCTTTGCTTTCTGCGTATTTGATGGCTTCGTAAACCAATTCTTTGTTGGGCGAAAAAGATTTTCCGAAACTCATGTTCAGTATTTTTGCACCGTTGTTCACCGCATAATAAATGGCGTTGGCCACATCTTCATCTCTTTCATCACCATCTGGCACCATGCGCACCGACATGATTTCAACCAGTCCGCCAGCCACTCCGTCCATCCCGATATTGTTGCCTCTTTCGGCGGCTACGATACCGGCCACATGGGTTCCGTGCAATGCATCAGGGCCTTCCACCTCATTGTTTCCATAGCCTTTTTTGTCGAGTTTTCCTTTTGCAGGGTCATAATCACGGTTATAGGCATATTGCAAATCATTGTTCACACTTTTGTTGGCTTCCCCAAACTCTTTTTCAGCTTCTTTGATGATTTCGTCCATGGTCAGTCCAACGAATTCCTCATTATTGGTAATCAGGAATTCAATTTGGCTGTAGGAGGTTTGTTCTTCTGGGGTATTTTGTGGCAATGTTTCTAAATTTTCCAAAGTCAGTGGAGTGTCTTTTGCATACACTTTCAAATCATTCAGAAATGCAATGATTTTTTCGGCCTGTTCATCCATTCTGTTGCTTTCTTCGTTTGCCTTTGCAGTGTAATATTTATCGGCCCAGTTTTGTCTGGCTCTCAGATATTCTTGATATTCTGCGGGCATTTTTTTTCTGTTATCGGCATCTTTGATTCTGTCGCCTGAATTGAAATAAGGTTCATACATGACCACCACTCTGGTAGCTTCATAGGTATCTTCATTGTAATCCACGCCCTCAGCGGATGTACAGAAATCCCAGCCGTTGATGTCATCAATGTATCCGTTGTTGTCATCGTCCTTTCCGTTTCCGGCTTTTTCTTTTTTATTGACCCAAATGTAATTTTTCAGGTCTTCGTGGGTTATCTGCACACCGCTGTCCAGAATACCTACGACCACTTTGGTGGGTTTCATTTTCTTTGATTTCAAAAATTCGAGTGCGGCATCGGTGCCCACACCGTAAATTCCGGTTTCTGAAAAATTACTGTGAAACCAGTTTCTTTTGTCCAGCTCGGTTTGGTCAACATCGTTTGTCTGAGCATAAACAGCCATGCCAACTAAGAACACAAACAATGAAAGAATTGCTTTTTTCATAATATTATTTTAACTCATTTTTAGAAAGCACGAAACTACAACATTTATAAATATCAATGAGTCAGAAATTTATTTTTTTAATCTGCATTCTTTCATTCGGCCAAGAAAAAATATTCTTGATAACTTCCAGTCTTTTGTTATGCATTTAATTTGTTGCTCCCTTTGTTTGGTTTATTTTTGTGCTATAAATATTAATGCTGAGCAATGTCAACTTATGTAGTAGTAGGTCTCCAGTTTGGAGATGAAGGAAAGGGCAAAATCACTGATGTACTTTCGGCCAAATCAGATTTTGTGGTGCGGTATCAGGGTGGCAACAACGCCGGCCATACGGTCTATGCAGGCGAAGACAAATTTGTACTTCATCTATTGCCATCGGGCGTTTTGCAGTCAAAAGGCAAATGTATCATCGGCAGCGGTGTGGTAGTGAATCCTGAGAGTTTCTTGAACGAGGTAGCTGAATTGGAGCGTCGGGGATTGTCGAGTGAAAACATTTTCATCGACCGTCGGGCACATATCATTATGCCTTATCACATATTGTTGGACACATACCGCGAAGAAGCTGCGGGCAAAGATTCCATAGGAACCACCAAACGAGGCATTGGTCCTTGTTATGAAGACAAAGTGGCAAGGGTCGGCATACGGGCCATTGATTTGCTGAATCCAAGTGTACTGGCCGAAAAATTAAAAATCAATATACAAATCAAAAATGCGTTGTTTGAAAAACTATACGACAAACCTGCTTTGAATTACGAAGATATTTACCAAAACTATCTGTCCTATGGCGAAAAAATCAAACACAGGATCATTGATGCGGTGGTGGATGTCAATGATGCCATTGACACCGGAAAAACCGTTTTGTTTGAAGGCGCACAGGCTTTGATGTTGGACATTGACTACGGCACTTATCCTTTTGTCACCTCTTCTTCTCCCTCCACTGGCGGGGTATGTGTAGGTGCGGGCGTAGCTCCCACCAAATTAAAAAATCTGATTGGAGTTTCAAAGGCATATTGTACACGGGTTGGCAACGGCCCTTTCCCCACCGAGCAGGACAATGAAGTCGGTGAACAAATTCGAAAAGTTGGCAATGAGTTCGGAGCTTCCACCGGTCGTCCGCGTCGTTGTGGTTGGTTGGACTTGGTGGCTTTGAAACATGCCTGTCGCATCAACGGAATCACCCATCTTGTGATTACCAAACTCGATGTGTTGAGTGGTTTTGACACCATCAAGGTATGCACGGCATACAAGACAGAAGACAATGAAATCAAGCAGAATTTCACGGCTTCAACCACCAAATTGGACAATTACGAACCCATTTATGAAGAACTTCCCGGCTGGAATGGAGACATTTGCAGCATCAACCGATTCAATGAGTTGCCTGAGCAAGCGCAGGATTATATTCATTATATAGAGAATTATCTCGGGATTGAGATTTATTTGGTTTCGGTCGGTCCTGACCGTTCACAAAACATCATCAGAAAAGAGTTGTTCTGAGAGCGCACATTGAGCCCAAACCACACCATACTTCATTAGAGGATACAAGTGTTTGACGGCACAAAAAAACCGCCACTTTTTTGATGGGTGGCGGTCAATAAATTTATTTGATTTACTTAATTATTTTTTAAGAAATTGTCTCAATACATACTGAAGGATGCCTTCATTTTCGTAGTATGCAATTTCGATGGGTGAATCCAGTCTGGCTATGGCTTTGAATTTGACTTCTGTTCCGTCCTCTTTTTTGGCCGTAACATCCAGCTTTTTCATGGGCACCAAGTTTTCTTCAATGCCTGAAATTTCAAATACTTCTCTTCCGTCCAGTCCGAGTGAATTTGCATCTTCACCTTCTAAGAATTGCAAAGGAAGGACACCCATCATGATGAGATTGCTTCGGTGGATTCTTTCGTAGCTTTTTGCGATGACCGCTTTCACACCCAGCAGGAAAGCACCTTTGGCTGCCCAGTCTCTGGATGAACCACTTCCATACTCCGCACCTGCAATCACCACCAGTGGAGTTCCGTCAGCTTTGTATTTCTGAGCGGCATCATAGACAGTCATTTCTTGGTTGGTCGGAAGATATCGGGTATAACCTCCTTCCCTATCCACCAGTCCGTTCTTGATTCTTACATTGGCAAAAGTTCCTCTGACCATCACTTCATCGTTTCCTCTTCTGGAGCCATAACTGTTGAAGTCTCTTCTTTCCACACCTTTGGACACCAGATACTGTCCGGCCGAAGAACTCTCAGCAAAAGCACCTGCTGGGGAAATATGGTCTGTAGTCACACTGTCACCCAGAATCAGCAGTGTTCTTGCACCTTTGATATTGGTAAGTGGTTGAGGGGTAATGGACAGGTCTTTAAAGAAGGGGACTTCCTTGATGTATGTTGATTTGTCATCCCATTCATAAAGTTGTCCACTTGGTACTTGAAGGTCTTGCCAGATTTCATTTCCGTCAAAGATTGTACTGTATTCCTTTTCAAAATCTTCGGGTGTAAGCACTTCTTTCATAACGCTTACAATCTCCTCGTTGGTGGGCCAAATATCTTTCAGATAAACCGGTTCCCCATTTTTGTCATGGTCGAGCGGCTCTGTGGTTAGATCAATGTCCACTCGTCCGGCAATGGCAAATGCCACAACCAACATGGGCGACATCAGGAAGTTCATTTTTACTTTGGGGTGAATTCTCGCTTCAAAGTTTCTGTTTCCGGACAACACTGAGGTAATAATCAAATCGTTTTCATCGATGGCCTCTGTAATGTCATCTGCCAGTGGACCAGAGTTACCAATACATGAAGTACAACCGTAACCCACCAAGTGGAAGTTGAGTGCTTCCATGTCTTTGAGCAAATCTGCTCTTTCCAGGTAGCTGGTCACGGTTTTTGAGCCGGGTGCCAAGGATGTTTTTACCCAAGGTTTTACATCGATTCCTTTGGCCCTGGCATTTCTTGCTACAAGACCTGCACCTAACATCACATATGGATTGGAGGTATTGGTACAGGAAGTGATGGCGGCAATTCCCACGGCACCGTCAGAAAGCATGAATTTTTGATTGTCTCTTCTGATCCAAACCGTTTTGAGCCCATCTTTGATGAAAGTTTCCATTTCGGAACGGTAGTTATTTTTCTTTTCACTCTGTTCGTTATCATGATTTCCTCCGTCTCCTTTCCATCGGGTGATGGCCATTTCTCTTTCTTTTGGGGCGATGTATTTTCTTCCAAAATTACTGTGTTCCAGTTCAATAAATTTATCTCTCAGGTCTCTAAGATTAATTTTATCTTGTGGTCTTTTCGGACCCGCTACCGTTGGTTCAACTTTTGAAACATCCAATTCGATAATATCGGTATAAACGATTGCGTCTTCGTTTTCTCTCCACAACATATTTTCTTTGCAATACTGCTCCACCAACTGTACCTGTTCTTCGCTACGGTTGGTATCACGCATGTATTCCAATGTTTTGTGGTCAATCGGGAAGTAGGTAATGGTGCAACCAAATTCCGGAGACATATTGCCCAAGGTTGCACGATCAGGTACAGTCAGATGGTCGAGACCGGGGCCGAATACTTCTACAAATTTTCCAACCACTCCATATTCTCTGAGTTTATTGGCCACAGTAAGCACCAAATCGGTGGCAGTGGTTCCGACCGGCAGCTGACCTACCAGTTTAAGTCCAATAACTTCTGGACAGATAAAATAAACCGGCTGACCCAAGATGGCTGCTTCGGCTTCAATACCGCCCACACCCCATGAAACCACACCGATACCGTTGACCATCGGCGTATGGCTGTCTGTTCCCACCAAAGTATCGGGAAAAGCCAAACCATCTCTTGAAATAACTCCTTTTGAGAGGTATTCGAGATTCACCTGATGGCAAATTCCCATTCCTGGAGGCACCACGCTGAAATTATCAAAAGAATTCTGTGCCCATTTCAGGAAGGTATATCGCTCATTGTTTCGCTCATATTCTCTCTCCATATTGCGTTGGTAGGCATACTGTGAAGCAAAATAATCCACCTGCACACTGTGGTCGATGACCAAATCCACCGGAATCAGCGGATTGATGTCTGACGGCTTTTTGCCCTTTCTGGCCGCTTCTGCACGAAGAGATGCTATATCCACTACAGCGGGCACACCGGTGAAGTCCTGCATCAATACACGGGCAGGTTTAAAAGCTATGTCTTTTTCAATTCCCTTGGTTTTCCAGTTCATGATGGTATCAACATGCTCTTTGGTAACAGAAAAATCATCGTAATTCCTCAGCGCATTCTCAAGCATAATCCGGATTGAGAATGGGAGTCTTTTGATATCATGTCCCTGTTTTTCCAATTCGGGGAGGCTGTATATCGCCAATTCACCCATCGAAGTCTTTAAAGTTTTTCGGATGTTAAAAATATCCTGATTCATAATTATTGTATTAATTTCTATAATTTGAGTAAATCCTTTGCTAAAAGGGGTGTGTTGTTTTGAGTTAACAAATTTACGGCAAATATGTCAAACAGCCCTCTTTTTTTCGACCCATCCTACTGACATACGGAATTTTGACAGATTCTAAACAAAGAAATGGCTTGTTATTTGAGAACTGCTCTGTCCTTGTTTAAACTTCAAAACACTTCGTAGGACACCTCAAAGGAAATAACCTCTTTGCCACAAAGCCCAAAGAAATATTTGTGTACTTTTGCACCGACAAACACACAAATGAATTTTCTTTCTGCCGACAACTTATCAAAATCCTACGGAATCCGTATGCTCTTTGACGAAGTGAGTTTTCACATCAACGAAGGTGAGCGCATCGCCTTGTCCGCAAAAAACGGGAGCGGAAAAACCACATTGCTAAAAATACTTGCGGGCAAAGAAAAATCTGACACGGGCAGCGTCATACTCAACAAGGATGTAAATGTATTGCTTTTTGAACAGTCGGACGATTTTGACCTTGAACAAAACACGGGTGAATGTATTTTTAATCATTCCAACCCCATTCTCGACATCATTCGTCAATATGAGTTGCTTCTACAAACCAATCCGTCCGACCCAAAGCTTACTGAATTGATTGCAGAAATGGACCGTATTGATGCCTGGAAAGTTGAACCGCTGGTTCAGGAAATTCTGTCCAAATTAAAAATCGACTTTCTTGAACAGCCACTCAAAAATCTATCGGGTGGACAACGAAAAAGAATTTCACTGGCCAAATTCCTGATTGACACAAGTCTGCTTGGCGGACATCAATTACTGGTGTTGGACGAACCCACAAACCATCTGGATATTGAGATGATAGAATGGCTGGAGTACTATTTGACATCCAAGAACAGGACCCTGATTTTGGTGACCCATGATCGTTATTTTCTGGATGCAGTGTGCAACAAAATCATAGAGATTGACGAAGGCAAAACCTACATTCACAACGGTGGTTATGAAATCTTCGTACAAAACAAAGCCTTGCGGATAGATAATATTCTGTCGCAAACCGAAAAAGCAAAAAACCTTTACCGAAAAGAACTCGAATGGATGCGCAGGCAGCCCAAAGCAAGGGGCACGAAATCAAAAGACCGCATCAATGCTTTTAATGAAATCAAAGAAAAATCACGATACAAGACCGATCAAACACAGCTTCAGTTAGAAATGCAGATGAGCCGACTGGGTAAAAAAATCATAGAAATGAAAGCGGTGTACAAGAAATTCGGCGAAAAAATCATACTCGAAAATTTCTCTCACTATTTTGGAAGAGGAAATAAAATAGGCATCATTGGCAATAACGGCACCGGCAAAACCACTTTCCTAAAGATCATTGAAGGGAGTGAGAAAATTGATTCGGGTGAAATCGAACTGGGTGAAACCCTTAGAATCGGGCATTTCAGACAAGATTCCGATTTTTCAGACACAAAAATGAGGGCCATTGATTATGTGAAAGAACTCGCAGAGTCTTTTCCACTGAAAAACGGAAAATATCTGTCCGCCACACAATTCATGGAACTTTTTCTGTTCGGCCCTGAGCAACAATATACTCCAATCGAAAAACTGAGCGGAGGCGAAAAAAAAAGGTTGCAAATGCTTTCCGTCCTATTTAGAAACCCCAACTTTCTGATTCTGGATGAACCGACCAATGATTTGGATCTCCCCACACTTTCGGTGCTCGAGAATTTCCTGAACGAATTCGAAGGTTGTCTGCTCGTCGTCAGCCATGACCGCTATTTTATGGATCGAGTGACAGACGAAATCATGGTATTTGAAGGCAATGGAAAAATTAATTGGTTCAACGGCAATTACACCGAATTTTATCAAAACCGCAAACTACAGGAAGAACAAAAAAAGCCAAAGGCAAAAGCCGCTGAAGAGAAGCATTCAAAAACCGAGTCCAAAAAATTGTCGTACAAAGAAAAAAGAGAACTGGAACAACTCGATGATGAAATAAAAGAATTACAAAATTCAAAAGATGAACTCACCACAAAGCTTTCCGACAGCAGCCTCGATTATGAAGAAATTCTGAAAATCAGCACCCAACTGGAGATAACCATCAATGCACTCAGCGAAAAAGAAGACCGTTGGGTCGAATTGTCCATCCTAAACGAGAGTTATGAGCACGATTGAAATCATCGGATACATCGGCGCACTCTTGGTGGGCTTGATCATGGGACTGACCGGCAGTGGTGGCTCGGTGCTTTCGGTGCCCATTCTCGCTTATTTGTTTGGCCACGACGAAAAAACGGCAACTGCATATTCGCTTTTTATCGTTGGCATGACAGCACTTTTCGGCAGTTTCAAAGTTTTGAAGGGGAAGAGTCTCAGTCCGGAATCGGTGGTTTTCTTTGGACTTCCGTCCATCATTGGTGTGGTCATTGTCAGAAGAGTTCTACTGCCTTTGATGCCCGATACGATTTTCAGCATTTTGGGATTTGAATTCAGTCGTCGGATGTTTATTTTTGGCTTGTTTACACTGATGATGTTGCTTTCCGCTTATTCGATGTTACACAAATCCAAATTACGAATATCGCATTTCAGCCGAAAAACCGTTCATGGTTCATTGATGGCAATCGGCGGATTTTTGCTTGGAATTTTCGTAGGATTGATTGGTGCCGGAGGTGGATTTATCATGGTTCCCGCACTGATGATTGTCGCCCGATTGTCCATCAAAAAATCAATCGGAACTTCGCTCGTGATTGTTTGTTTGAATTGTCTGGTAGGTTTCTTTCTCGGTGACTTCTTCACTATGGAACCCGATTGGAATTTTCTATTTGTATTCGTGTCAATTTCTTTTATAGGCATATTGATTGGCGGAATACTGACCGACAAAATCGACGGTCAAAAACTGAAAGTCATTTTTGGTTATTTCATACTAATGATTGCGATGCTGGTCTTTTTGATGGAATTTGTATTAAACGGCGCATTTTGATTTCCAGTGTATGATTCAATTGATTTCATCCACACTTTAAATTAGTGACTTACAACAACTTACCCTTGATTTTCTCATATTTACTTCACAAAATCCTTTGCTTTGGCCAAGGCCTTGTCCAAACCGCCCAAATCCTTTCCGCCTGCCGTAGCAAAGAAAGGCTGTCCGCCACCGCCACCTTTGATTTCTTTACCTAATTCACGAACGATTTGTCCTGCATTCCATCCTTTTTCATCAACAAGATTGTCAGAAATCGAAACGATGATTGACGGTTTTCCGTCGTGGTCAGAAGCGACTACCAAAAACATATTTTCCATCTCTTTTCGAAGCGGGAAAGCAATTTGTTTGATTGTATTGGTGTCCAGGCCTGTACGAATCGTAAGGAAATTTATACCGTTGATGTTCTCAAAAGATTTCTTCCAGCTTTCTTTTTCGATTTGTGCTTGTTGCAGAACAAATTTTTCAAGTTGTGATTTCAATTCCTTGTTTTCATCGATTAATTTCCGAACGACCTCCAGTGGTTCTTTTGGGTTTTTCAATTCTTCCACAATTTTGTTGTACTGACGGAAAGTGTGTTTGAGTTCTTCGAGTGCCACCTTGCCGGTAGTTGCCTCAATCCTTCTGATCCCGGCTGCGCTTGAGCTTTCGGTTTTGATTTTGAAAAGGATAATGTCGGAAGTATTGGCAACATGAGTGCCGCCGCAAAGTTCCACCGAACTTCCAAATTTAATTACTCTGACCACATCACCATATTTTTCGCCAAACAATGCCATTGCACCTTCTTCCAATGCTTTTTTGATGGGCACAGCCCTTTTTTCTTCCAGAGGAATTCCTTCATGAATTTTTTGATTGACCTGACGACTGATTTTATTGATTTCTTCTTCGCTGAGCCTGTTAAAATGTGAGAAATCGAATCTCAGATAATCAGGTCCAACAAAAGAACCTTTTTGTTCCACATGTTTGCCCAAGGTGTCTCTGAGTGCTTCATGCAAAAGATGAGTTGCCGTATGATTCCGCATGATGTGATTTCTTCTCTCTGCATCTACAACCGCATGATAGGGAAGTTCCATATATTTTGGAAGTTCTTTTGCAAAATGAACAATCAGGTTGTTTTCCTTTTTTGTATTTGAAATTTCAATTTTCTCGAACTGATTTTCAATGAATCCTGTATCGCCAATTTGACCTCCACTCTCCGCATAAAACGGAGTGGCTTGAAAAACAAGCTGATAGAGCGACTCGTTTTTGTTTTCGATTTTTCTCCATCGGGTGATTCTCACATCGGTTTCCCATTGGTCATAACCCACAAATTCTTCCACATCGTCTTCTATCAGCACTGTCCAGTCGGTAGCAGAATAAGCGGAAGCTGATTTGGACCGTTGTTTTTGTTTGTTCATTTCGTTCTCAAAGCCTGCTTCGTCTATGGTCAGTCCTTGTTCTTCTGCGATGATTCTCGACAGGTCAGTGGGAAAACCATAGGTATCGTATAATTCAAAAACCACATCTCCAGGAATGATTTTCAGTTCAGGGTGTTGTTTGATAAAATTGTCCAGTCTCTGCAACCCGTGTTCGATGGTGTGAAGAAAATTGGTTTCTTCTTCTTTGATGACTTCGGTGACCAGTGTTGATTGTTTTTCAAGCTCCGGAAAAAAGCCGGCCATTTGTTCTCTGAGTACCGGATAGATTTTGTAAATAAAGGCCTCATTCAAATCCAGAAAACGATAACCGTAACTGATGGCTCTTCTGAGAATTCTTCTGATGACATATCCGGCACCGGTATTGGATGGCAGTTGTCCGTCAGCAATGGCAAATGCTACTGCCCTTAAGTGGTCGGTAACCACTCTAAAAGCAATGTCTGTCTGGTTGTTTTCTCCATATTTTTTACCTGAAATTTTTTCTACCTCGTTTATCAATGGTTGAAAAATATCGGTATCGTAATTTGAGGTTTTGTTTTGCAACACCATGGCGAGCCGTTCGAAGCCCATTCCTGTATCTATGCTTTTGGCGGGTAGTTCAACCAGTGAGCCGTCTGCTTTTCGTAGGAATTCCATAAAGACCAGGTTCCAGATTTCAATTACTTGTGGATGGTCTTTGTTGACGAGTTCGCGGCCATTGATTTTTGATTTTTCTTCATCGGAACGAATGTCCACATGAATTTCGGAGCAGGGTCCGCAGGGGCCGGTTTCGCCCATTTCCCAGAAATTGTCCTTTTTGTTCCCAAAGAGTATTCGGTCTTCGGGGACATACGCTTTCCATAGCTCAAGTGCTTCTATGTCTGCTGTGGTTCCATCCTTTTCATCTCCTTCAAAAACAGTTACAAAGAGTTGGTCTTCAGGGATACCGTACACTTTGGTCAACAACTCCCAAGCCCAGGCGATTGCTTCTTTTTTGAAATAATCACCAAAAGACCAATTCCCAAGCATTTCAAACATGGTGTGATGGTAGGTATCTTTTCCCACATCGTCCAGGTCATTGTGTTTGCCTGATACGCGCAAACATTTCTGGGTGTCTGCAATCCTGACTGAAGTAGGTTTCTTGTAGCCGAGAAAAAAATCCTTGAATTGTGCCATGCCCGAATTGTTGAACATCAGTGTGGGGTCATCTTTGAGAACAATCGGTGCGGAAGGAACAATCAGGTGTTGTCTGGATTCAAAAAAATCCAAGAACTGTTTACGAATCTCTTTGGAAGTCATTTTCTAAAAATTGAAATGCAAAAATCGTGAATTCTATTGAGTTTATGAAAAGAAAATTGTCGTTGTTTGCAAGTCACAGTGAAATGATTTTAATTCATACAACTTCTATAGAAATAAATATTAAGGAGTTGCATTAGAAATCATGATGACGATAATACATTTGGTTATCATTCAAATTATTATGCATAATTTATCATTTCATTAACAACAAATAAGGCTTTTTTGCCGTTATTTTGTTGGGTTCACAGATAGAAAATTAATTACACACAATTCAATGGGAGTTAAAAAGTTCAGGTACAATCCGGGTACTGCTTCGTACAAAAGAGTGAAAAAACTGCGTATGAAGAAGTTAAGAAACCAAGCGGCATTTATCATCGTCACTGCATTTTTTGGAATTCTTTCAGGGTTTGTCTTCAGTCATAAAGTAATTTCTCCTGAAGAAAATACACTGTCAGCCGAACTTCAGGAAATGAAAATACAGTATGAACTGTTAAATAAAAAAGTAAAACAGTCCCAAAAAGTATTAGGTCAGATTGAGGAAAGGGACAACAATATTTACCGTTCCTATTTTGAACTCGATCCCATTTCTGAAGACATCAGAAAAGCCGGTTTTGGTGGGGTGAACCGTTATTCTAAATTCAGCGATTGGCGATACAATGATCTTGCAACCGAACTTGCCAAAAATGTGGACATACTGAACAAGCAGCTCGTTATTCAATCCAAATCATTGGACGAAGTGGTGGTGAGTGCCAAAGAAAAAGAAAAAATGCTTTCACACCTTCCTGCCATCCAACCAGTGGCCAATAAAGACATGCGCAGACTCTCATCGGGTTTTGGCATGAGGATTCACCCGATTCTCAAAATCGGGAAACAACACAAAGGAATTGATTTTGCAGCCGGTGTCGGCACTCCGATATATGCAACTGCTGACGGCAAAGTCACACTCTCGGGCAGACACGGCGGATATGGTAACACTGTGATTATCAACCACAGCTATGGATACGAAACCCTGTACGGACATATGAGCCGCACCAAAGTGAGAAAGGGAGCCAAAGTCAAAAGGGGTGATGTCATCGGTTATGTAGGTTCTACCGGACTCTCCACCGGCCCACATCTGCATTACGAAGTTCACAAGGACGGACAGCCCGTAGATCCTGTTTCATACTTCTATCAGGACATCAGTCCAGATGAATTTCGGATATTGCTTGAGAAATCTCAGCAAATGTCTGTATCTTTGGATTGATGAAAATTGAATTACCCGACAAATTGTACTACAGCATTGGCGAAGTTGCAAAAGCTTTTGAAGTCAATGCATCGCTTATCCGCTTTTGGGAGAAGGAATTTGATGTCATTGCTCCAAAAAGAAACAAAAAAGGAAACCGCTTTTTTACACCGGAAGACATTAAAAACTTCAAACTGATTTATCATCTGGTGAAAGAGAGAGGCTATACGCTCGAAGGTGCCAAACAAGTGCTTGAACAAAAGGAGAGCATCAAAGATGACATTGCGATGATTCAAAGACTCGAGCTCATCCGTGCTGAACTTCTGAAATTGAAAGAAATTCTGGACAACGACAGTGTATAGACATTCTTGCTTTTCTTTATTTTATTTTCGATTATTTATTAAAAGCAAGTTCATGCCTGTTCTAATTATTCCTCAAACCTGACGGCCTGAATGTTGAACTGTCGGTAGCAGTTTCCGTTCCAATAATTTTTTCGGATTGAATAGACCAAATCAAATTTTCTGTATCTGAAATCTTCTTCCATTTCTCCCATTCCAAATGCGGTTGCACTGAATTTGATGTTATTGGCGTCCATCACTTCCATTTTCAAATGCTCACCCGATTTTCCGATTTTTCTCACATTCCCACCAATCAGCTGGGTAGTCAGGAAGACCGGAGTCATGTTGTCTGGTCCAAAAGGAAACATTTGGTCATGGATTCTCAGAAAGGAGGTTGTGATTTCATCAAAACCAATGGGTGTATCAATTTCGACTGTGGGAATCCGTTGCGCCGGTCTAATTTTTTCTTTGACCAAGGCTTCAAACCTTTCTTTGAACAATTCGTAGTTTTCTGCCGGCATACTCAAGCCTGCGGCAAATTTATGGCCACCGTATCGGCTGAGCAAATCGGAGCAGGCTTCAATGACTTCATAGATGTCAAAACCCTTCACCGAACGCGCTGAGCCTGAGATTTCGCCTTCATTTCCTTCAGTCAACACCAAGGTCGGTCTGTAATATGTATCTATCAACCTTGAGGCTACAATTCCCAAGACACCTTTGTGCCAGTTGGGCGAATAAACCACCGTCGAAAATCTATCTATCTCATTGTTTTCTTTGATCAGCCTGATGGCTTCCGATGTCACATGGCCGTCCTTGACTTTTCTTTCAGCATTCAGTTTGGTAATTTGGTCTGCAATCTCCTTGACAGTGTCTTGTTCTTTTGAAATTAGCAACTCCACGGATTGAGAAGCGTGTCTGAGTCTTCCAGTCGCATTGATTTTAGGTGCCAGATTAAAGACTATGTCTGAAATGTCCACATTTTCGGTTGATCCCAACAATACTTTGAGCCCCGGTCTGGAATGTTTGCGAAGTTGATTCAGTCCGAAATGAGAGAAAATCCTGTTTTCGTCCGTAATTGACACAATGTCTGCTGCAATACTGACTACGAGCAAATCGAGGTAAGAAAATAATTTTTCATCCTCTATACCCAGCTTGGGCGCAAGTGCCTGAATCAGTTTGAACCCAACTCCACAGCCGCTCAAGTCCTTAAAGGGATAGTTGCAATCGGGTTGTTTGGGGTCCAGAATCGCATAGGCGGCGGGTAATGAATCTCCTGGCAAATGATGGTCACAAATGATAAAATCAATTCCTTTTTCATTGGCGTAATCGATTTTGTCAATCGCTTTTATACCGCAGTCGAGTGCAATGACCAGCGAAAAAGAATTATCAGCCGCATAATCAATTCCGTCAATTGAGATTCCATATCCTTCGTTGTAACGATCGGGGATATAGTAGGAAATATTGGGATAAACCGATATTAGAAAATCGTACATCAAGGCCACTGAAGTGGTTCCGTCCACATCATAATCTCCATAAATCAGAATTTTTTCTTTTCTTTCGATTGCGTTGATGATTCGTTGAACCGCCTTTTCCATGCCCTTCATCATATAGGGGTCATACAACCTTTCAAGGGAGGGTCTAAAGTATTCTTTGGCGGATTCAAAAGAGTCAATACCTCTCTGGGCAAGTATCACTGCCAATGGTCTCGGCAGATTTACTTCTTCCATCAAAAGGCGGATGGTTTTTGGCAGGGGTGTGGGTTTGATTACCCATTGGTACTCCATATCTCCAACTGGTAATTAATTCCCTAATATACGACTTAATTTTTATTGGTTTCTTTGAGGTATTTTTCGAGTGCCATGGTCATGGAAGGTGTCTCGGGTGTCGGTGCCTCAATGTCAATCCTCAGCCCCATTTCTTCGGCTGCTTTTACGGTTGTTTTGCCAAAGACGGCAATTCGGGTATTGTCTTGTTTAAATTTCGGAAAATTCTCAAACAGTGATTTAATGCCTGAGGGGGTAAAGAAAACGAGAATGTCATATTTCACCTCTTCCAAATCAGACAAATCACTGGATACTGTTCGACAGAGAATACCTCTTTCCCACTTCACTCCCATTTCGTCCAGAAATTTCGGCACCGCAGGATTCAACACATCTGAGGAAGGCAGTAAGAACTTTTCGTCTTTGTGTTTTCTAAAATAGGGTGTCAGGTCTTCTATCCCTTTTTCGCCCACATAAGTTTTCCTTTTTCTGTAAACAATGTATTTATGCAGATAATTGGCAATGGCTTCGGATTGACAAAAGTACTTCATGTCGTCCGGAACCTGAAATCGCATTTCTTCAGCAAGTCTGAAGTAGTGGTCGATTACATTTCTGCTTGTAAAAATGACGGCTGTGTAATTTGAGAAATCAATTTTCTGTTGTCTCACATCTTTCGCATCCACACCTTCGACATGAATAAAAGACCTGAAATCAATTTTGATTTTGTTCTTTTTACTCAAATCAAAATAAGGCGAAGAATCACTTACGGGCTGTGGCTGAGAAACAAGAATAGATTTTACTTTCATTTTAACTTTTTAATTATCAGGTGCTTACAAGTTTGAGAAACACCAGCAAAGGCAGAATTTCCAGTGTGCAAATATACAAAATATTATAATACAAAAACTTGGATTTCTCAGAGGGCCTGTTTTTAAAAACCAGGACAAAGCTCATCAATCTGATTGTCAAAAGAATTGCACCCAAAACAATCAGTAAAAAGAGTTTGTTGATTTCAGTAAAATAATACAAAAAAGTCGCCAACCACAGTGCAACCACTGAAAATACGCGGTAATAATTGAATACCTTCTGCGAAAAATCATTGTCATTTCCTAATCCAAAAGCATATAAACTCGTTCTTGCCAGAATCTTTCTCAGCCAAAAGAAAAGTAGAATCAAGACTGCAACGGCTGCTGATTTTATGGCGGGAGTATTGAATATAAAACTATAATCATCGGTCAAAAAATTAACGATAATGCTGGCCAAGAGAAAAGCATATACAATCTGAAAAATCACTCCAAACAATACTTGATTGTCATTCACCTGCTGAAACCGTTCGATGCTCATCAGCGAATCAAAGTTATAAGAAAATAGCAGCCGGCTCACCACTATCAGCAACAAAGTCAGCACCAATACATAAATCACCCAATCCAGCCCAGGTTCCAAATGATTGACAAAAATAACGGACAACAGACTTTTCATAATTCTTGCAAAAATACAAAAGCAGTCGATAGATATGAATTATATTAGCGGCATATTTCAGCGTATGTCCGAAAATCTTGTCATCATCCCAACTTACAATGAAAAAGAAAACATAGAAAACATCATCAGAAAGGTGTTTTCTCTGCAACTCTCTTTTGATATACTGGTGGTGGATGACAGTTCGCCGGACGGAACGGCTGTCATTGTCAAAAAAATGATGAAAGAATTTGACAGACTCCATCTTGAAGTCAGACAAAAAAAAGACGGACTCGGCAAGGCTTATGTGCACGGTTTCAAATGGGCGCTCAAAAGGAAATACAAATACATTTATGAAATGGACGCCGATTTGTCACACAATCCCAATGATTTGCCCCGTTTGAATGAGGCATTGAGAACCGATGCCGACATGGTCATAGGCTCGCGATATTCGCATGGAGTAAATGTGGTCAATTGGCCAATGTCAAGGGTCTTGCTCTCCTACACAGCTTCAAAATACGCTCGGTTTGTCACCGGCCTTCCGGTCAGAGATGCAACAGCAGGCTTTGTAGGTTACCGACGAGAGGTACTTGAATCTCTGGATTTAGAAAAAATCAGATTCAAGGGTTACGGATTTCAGATAGAAATGAAATACCGCAGCTGGAGAAAAAAGTTCAGGCTTAAAGAAATTCCCATTATCTTTACCAACAGAGTGGCAGGAAAATCAAAAATCAACACTGCCATCATGGGAGAAGCAGTATTTGGTATTATCAGACTGAGGATTCTGAGTATATTTGGAAAGCTATGAAAAAACACATTTGGATTATAGGCTTGTTGATGATTATTGGTTGTGCAAAAAAAGCTGAAACACCCAAAAATATGATTGGCCAAAAGCAGATGACAGAAATTCTGACCGAAATGTACCTTTATCAGCAAAATTACTATGTAAAAGATTATGCTGACAAAGGGATCGATCTCAGTGAAGTGGATGCGCAGATTCTTGTCAACCACGGTGTCAGCGCAGAAGATTTTAAGGAGAGCCACCATTATTATGTGGTTCATCCTGAGAAATTCAGTCAGATATTGGACGAAGTCAAGAAAACCTTAGAAGACAAACTCTCAGATGAAGAAAAACAAAAGCGTGAAGCAGCTAAAACAAAAAGCGCAATGAATTGAACAAACCAACTACAGACCTAAATCAGGATTTGTCATTTTAATTAAAGTCTGATAGAATTGCAATTTCGTTCAGATTATTTTTAATTTTGCACACCTATTATATATTGAGGAACAAGCAACACAAAACTTTATTAAAACCACATGCAACAAAAAGCATTATTATTTTCAACACGAGGCAGCATTGATTTGGCCAAAAAAATTGCTGATTACTACGGTGAAGCACTTGGAGAATCAGAAGTGCTTCAGTTCAGCGACGGAGAATTCCAACCTGCATTCAAACAATCTGTTAGAGGAACCCGGGTTTTTCTGATTGGTTCTACACATCAGCCCAACGACAATCTGATGGAATTGTTGATGATGTGCGATGCCGCCAAAAGAGCTTCCGCCAATAAAATTACAGCAGTGATTCCATATTTCGGTTATGCCCGTCAAGACAGAAAAGATGCCCCCAGGGTGCCCATAGGGGCAAAATTGGTTGCAAAAATGATTGCAGCTGCTGGTGCTACAAGGGTTATGACCATGGATTTACACGCTGACCAAATCCAAGGATTCTTTGAAATTCCGGTCGATCATCTGTATGCATCAACCATCTTCATTGAATACATTCAGGAACTGGGACTTGACAATATTACCATCGCTTCACCAGACATGGGCGGAGCCAAAAGGGCCAACAACTACGCCCGTTTTCTAAACACAGATATCGCCATTTGTTACAAAGAAAGAAGAAAAGCCAATCAAGTCCACAATATGACACTTATTGGCGAAGTTAAAAACAGGAATGTCATTTTGCTCGATGATATGATTGACACCGCAGGCACACTTACCAAAGCCGCAGAACTCATACTGAGCAAAGGAGCCAAAAGTGTCCGCGCCATAGCAAGTCACGCAATCTTTTCAAGCAATGCTTACGAACGGATTGAAAATTCACCATTGACAGAAGTTGCTGTGACCGATAGCATTCCCTTGAAAAATAATTCCTTATCAAAAATAAAAGTATTATCTTGCGCCCCTCTTTTTGCAGATGTTATGCAAAAGGTACACAACAGTAAATCAATAAGTTCGAAATTTATCATTTAATTCTAAATAAATATTTTTTATGAAATCAATCACAATTCAAGGTGTTAAAAGAGAAAGCGTGGGCAAGAAATCAAGCCGTGCCTTACGCAATGCTGACCAAGTACCTTGTGTTGTTTATGGCGGTAATGAACCACTGCATTTTTCAACGGATGAAAAAAGCTTCAAACCATTGGTTTATACCCCAGACGCACACACTGTAAACTTAGAGTTGGCGGACGGAACCAAAATTGCAGCCATTCTGCAAGATGTCCAATTCCACCCGGTCACAGACAGAATCATCCACGCCGACTTCTATCAGTTGCATGATGACAAACCTGTTTCCATTGAAGTTCCGGTCAGATTGACAGGAAGAGCAAGAGGTGTAATTGCAGGAGGTGTGCTCAGACAGACCATGCGTAAGTTAAGAATCAAAGCCATTCCGGCAAATCTACCAGATGAAATCGTTATCGACATTTCACCCATGAGAATCGGACACAAAAAATATGTAGAATCTCTCAGGACAGACGATTACACCATTCTTCACCCTGACAATTCAGTTGTCGTAGCTGTCAGAACTTCAAGAGTAGCAATCAGCGAGGAAGAAGAAGAGGAAGAGGAACAAGCAGCGGAGGGTGATGGAACACCGGCGGCTGAGAATTCCGCAGAAGGGAATGCTGAAGCTTAAATTAAAATTAATTACTTATATTTAAATGCGAAATACAAATTGTGTTTCGCATTTTTTTTTGATAAAACCCCAAGGAATGCCAGAAATTTTTTCGGACGAATACTTTATGCGAAAAGCGATTGATCAAGCACTGACAGGACTCGACAAAGGCGAAGTACCCGTTGGCGCCATCATTGTTTCAAACAACAAAATCATCGCCAAAGGACACAACCTAACCGAAACCCTGAACGATGTTACCGCCCATGCTGAAATGCAGGCAATAACTTCTGCTTCCGGATTTTTGGGCGGAAAATATCTGAATTCCTGCACACTCTTCGTAACACTCGAACCTTGCGTGATGTGTGCAGGTGCACTGTTCTGGAGTCAAATCGGAAGAGTTGTGGTGGGTGCCTCAGACCCAAAAAGAGGTTTCAGACAGGCAGGAATCAAACTGCATCCCAAATCAGAAGTGGTATTTGGATTAATGGAAAATGAATGTTCGGCCATTCTCACCGATTTCTTCAAAACCAAAAGATGAAGACCATTCGTAAAATCCGGGTTGAACCCTGAGATTATCCAAAAAAATTGCAACATTGCTGATAGTTAGTACTAAAGTCATAAAAACACACTGAAATGAAAAAAAATCTATTGTTAGTTTCCCTTCTCATGATTGGCTCTCAGGTCTTTTCGCAAAATTACATGAAAGAAAATCATCTCAAAACAAAGAAAACAAACGAACAAGGCATGCTGAAATTCGCTTCCTTCAAAACCTCTGCAGGCATTCCGGCCTCAGCTTCAGGACTCTTGCTCAAAGAAGCAGTCGGAACAGATGAAAACAACCAGCTGGTTTTGCAAAAAACAGAAACCGATGTTTTTGGTGGAACACATGAACTTTACAAACAGTATTATAAATCAACAGAAGTCGCATACAGCAGTTATAAGGTGCATTCCAAAAACGGAATTATCACTTCTATCAACGGCTCATTCAACCCGATTGAATTGAGTGTGGATTTGAATGAATTAAAATCCGCCGAAGAAATTTATCATACAGGAATTTCTATCCTGGGGAGCAATTACGAATTGCCTGCCGAATATGAGAATCTAATACCACAGTCTAAGTTGGTGGTACTTCCCGCCTCCATGTCGGCTTCAGCAACGGATCGCTATGCATATATGTTCGTATTGGTTTCTCAAAATCCCGGAAATGTGGAAAAAGTTTTTCTGGATGCTATAAATGGGGAAGTACTGAAAAAAGAAAGCAGAATGTTTCACCACCGAACCAAAGCATTTGTTCCCAACAAAGAACAGGCAGAATTCATTGCAAGTGTTGAACAAAAGGTAAATCAATCAAAAGCTTTCAACAATCTCCTTTTGGAAACCGGGACTGCTGACACCCGTTACAGCGGCACCCAAAGCATTGACACCGAGTTTGATGGCACAAATTACATACTGAAAGACGACAGTCGGGCCATCAATACAGTCAATTTTGGCAATCAGGATTATCTGCTGGTTGCACTCTTTCTGGCCTTGGGCAGCCCACCGGATGACATCATTGAAATGGCGAATCCATTTACCGACAACGACAACAACTGGACAACGGCCGAACATTCTGCCAACAAAAACGATGGAGCATTGGAAACGCATTGGGCTTTTGCTCAAACCTATGATTTCCTAAAAGAAGAATACAACAGAGACGGTTATGACGACCAGAATTCACCAGTAACTGCATTTGTACACACCTTGTTTTTTGGAGACGGAAGAAATGCAGCTTGGCTTGCGCTGGAAGACCTTGGTCATGTTGGAGGATTCATGTTCATCGGTGATGGAGACTACGATCCGGACACTGGCACCGGGATTTTCGATGTACTCTCGAGTGTGGATGTGATTTCACACGAATTTTCTCATGGAATCACCAATGCAGCCAGCGGTCTGGTGTACGAAAAAGAATCAGGAGCATTGAACGAAGGTTTTGCAGACATCTGGGGAGCAACCATTGAGGCAAAAAAGGCTCCAGAAAAAGAAAAATGGCTGATGGGTGAGGATTTTGTAAAAGTAGCTCCATTTGCAATTCGTTCCTTTGAAAACCCTAAACTTCTTCAGCAACCCGATACCTACTTAGGTACATTTTGGCAAGATGCTTCAGAAGATTGTACTCCGAGTTCTGAAAATGACAATTGTGGCGTTCACACCAATTCGGGCGTACTCAACCACTGGTACTATCTGACCGTCGAAGGTGGAAGTGGCACCAATGACAACGGCTATGAATACAATGTAACCGGAATGGACATAAAAAAAGCTGCCGATTTGGTTTATTCTGTGCAAATCAATTATGTACAACAACAATCGGTGTACGCTGATGTTAGAGATTTCACCATTCAGGAAGCAGAAGTAATGTTTGGTGAGAATTCAGCAGAGGTACAAAATGTAAAGTCCGCTTGGTGCGCAGTTGGAGTAAGTTTGGGTGAAGACTGTGTCTTTTTGAATGTCAATGATTTGAATCACAATGAAATCAGCATTTTTCCAAATCCGGTTAGCGATATTCTGTTTGTAAAAACCGGCACTGAGCATCAAAAAATCAGTTATACCATTCACAATTTGTCAGGACAACCACTTGTCAGAGGTGAACTCAATCAAAATTCAATTAATGTTTCTGCACTTCCGGCAGCTGTGTATATACTGCGCATCAAAGACGGTAACAAAACCAAGGATTTCAGATTTGTGAAAAAATAATTTTTAAAAAAACTTAATTCATGCATAGTCGCTTCAAAATGGAGCGACTTTTTTTTGAATCAGACACAAAGGAACAAGGACTTACTGCAAGAAAATTGGTATAAAGTTTGTACCTTTGCCGACCTCAATCACTGATTGAGAAAGAAGTTCATTAAATTATGGGGCTGATCGGTTTCGACAGCAAGGCCAGCAGATGCTGTAAGCATGCCGTGGAATGTTGTGTACCCACGCTAATCAGACACTTCGACTTTTAACTGGCAATAACAATTACGCTTTGGCTGCCTAATCGACTGAATCACAGTAAGTCTTGGCACATCCCTACAAGGTAGGGAAGCTAAATGTCTCTCAAAGGCCTTTCCTTGCGGCATTTGATTCAGAGGCACAGGAATGTGAGGATAGGTAAAATCTTGTTCCGTGATTTTGCCGAAATCTTAGGAACTAAGCTGTAGTTAGGGTGTTTGTTCTCGGGCTATAGTCGAAAATCAATAACAGAATAAGCATGTAGAAAGCGCATAAGTTGCTTGTTTGGACGCGGGTTCGATTCCCGCCAGCTCCACTAACTTTATAGCCAAATCCTGTAGGCTGAAGTGAAATCACTAAAGGATATTTGTGTTCTACCGGCCACATAACAGTTTCATAATTTTTAGTAAGCATAAATTCAGTGAATTTTAATACACCGAAATTCATTGGCCTTGTTGTGAATGTACACAAAAAAATCAATGCCCCAAAGGAGAGACTCTGTCAAACACACCACCAGAGCATCATAAACACCTCTGATTGAGCGTTTAAAAACTCAGGGTGATTGCTAAAAATCCTGAGTTATTTCTGTGAAAGTTTTCTTTCTAATTTCTTAACAAAAACTTCATATAATTTTGACCATATTATTATTCGTGAACAAGATTTTTTTTACAATTTTGCCGAAAATTCTAATACCATATCAATTTAGTTATGAAAAAAAATTATTTGATGAAAAAAGCATTGTTCGTGTCTGCTTTCTTCTTAATCGGCGGGTCTTTGACCTATGCCCAGATTGATCGGACCGAAGAGGAACTTCGTGATGAGGTTTCTGACTCTTTGGCTGATTTCGACGACGGAAGCATTGTTCTGTCAGATGCGGTAATTGTAGCCAGAGGGATTATTGACCTGGAAGAAGACCGCAAAACGCCCGTAGCCGTTTCTACCATCATGAAACAAGAAATTCAAGACAAAGCAGTTGGCAATGTTGAATTTCCCGAAATTATGAAAAACACACCTTCTGTATATGTGGCCAATCAAACCGGAGGTTTTGGTGATTCTGAAATGTTCCTTCGAGGTTTTGACCAAACAAATACTGCCTTCCTGCTGAACGGACAGCCCATCAACGGAATGGAAGACGGCAGAATGTACTGGTCCAACTGGAGTTCTATGACCGATGTGGCCAATGCCATTCAGGTACAAAGAGGTTTGGGCTCATCCAAGCTGGCCATCTCATCAGTAGGAGGTACGGTGAACATCATTACCAAAGCCACTGAAAAAAGACAGGGCGGTATGGCGCGTTTTGTCATCGGAAATGACAGCTACACCAAAGCAACTGTTGCTTATGATTCAGGGCTTGAAGGCAAATGGGGTTACTCCATACTCCTCGATTACTGGCAAGCACACAGAAAATATGCCCGCGGTACACACGGTGAAGGACAAAGCTATTTTGTTTCGGTAGGTTTCAAACCCAACGACCGACATAATTTCAACTTCATGATTTTTGGCGCACCTCAGTCGCATTTCCAGAATTACTCAAAAAGCATGGAAAAATATGAGCAATTCGGTGAAAAATACAATGACAACTACGGATATTACAAAGGCCATGGCTATACTGTTAGAAAAAATTACTACCACAAACCGGTGGCCAATTTGAACTGGGACTGGGTCATCAACGAGAAAGCTTCACTTTCCACAGTTTTGTACGCTTCAATGGGTCGTGGTGGGGGTACCGGTGCATTGGGCAATGGTGCTGATTACATAGACGGAGGCCGCGATGAAAACGGCTACATCAACTTTGATCAGTTGGTCATTGAAAACGCCGGTGTGGCTGATGGAATCGGTCAAGGTTACACAGGCTCAGCCATCCGTGCTTCGGTTAACAACCACCTTTGGTACGGTTTGGTTTCAAATTTTAATTACGACACCAATACCAACTGGACATTCAATGTGGGAGCAGATTTGCGTTTCTACAAGGGAGACCACTTTCGTCAGCTGGTGGAGTTGTTTGGTCTGAAGGGCTGGAGAGACACCGGCAACGCCAACTATGGTTCTGACCATGTCATCAGCAGCGTTTTCAAAGCTGACCCATGGGCAAGTTTATTTGATTTTGCAAAAAGTGACGAAAGAATTGCTTATGATTATTCTGAATGGATCAATTATCAGGGATTGTTCGGTCAGGTTGAGTACAACATTGGCGGATTCTCTGCTTTTCTTCAGGGAGCAGCATCCAATCAATCTTATGTTGGAGAAAATTACTATGATTACGAAGGTTCCAAAAAATCAGAAAAAATTAACAAATTCGGCTACAACGCAAAAGGGGGTATGGCATACAGCTTCGATGGACACACCTTTTTCGGAAATGCGGGAATCTATTCTCGACAGCCGTTCAAAGACAACATACTTTCAGACGACAATACCGAGATCAGGACGCCTGAGGTTGACAATGAGGAAATCACTGGATTTGAACTTGGATATTCATACAAAACAAGAAATCTGAGAGTCAACATCAACCTATATCACACCACTTGGGGCAACCGCTTCCTTTCTACCTACGGAGAAATGGAACTTCCTGTAGAGAACGGTGAACTTCAGCTTGTGGATGTTAACTTTTTGTTCAATGACATCAAACAAGTACACCAAGGAATTGAAATCGACATGGATGCCAAAATTTCCAGAGAATGGTCTGTCCGAGGATATACTTCTTTTGGTAAATGGACTTATGACGGTTCGTCGGCTTACGATGTGAGAAGAGATGACACCTTTGAAATCGTTCCCGAATTATCTGGAGAACAGGATTTCAGCGGTCTGTATATCGGTAATGCGCCACAGTTTACTTTTGGTACCGGCGCCAAATGGAGACCTGTCAGAGGCCTTTATTTTGATGCGGATTTCAATTATTACGCAAGGCTTTGGGGTGAGCTGGACGCGGCTTCTGCCACCGAAGGAGTACAGTCTGAATCCTTGAAACCTTATGCAACCGTTGACGCAGGAGTGACTTACGAATTAAAATTCGGCAACGGACAAAACATCAGATTCAGAGGGAATGTTTACAATGTGCTCAACAGCAGTTTCACCGCCAGAAAAGACGGCTTTGGTTATTTTCTGGGCGAAGGCCGAACTTTCAATGCGGCGCTTCAATACAGCTTCTGATTCAAAAAACCGGAAAACACAAAAGCCCTTCTTTCAGGAGGGCTTTTTTTATCTCAACAAACGAAATTCAGAAATCTTCTCCATCGTTTTCGTAAAAACTCAATTTGATTTGCACCTGCTTCAACTCTCTTTTTAGTTTTTTAATCTTTGACATCATCTCAAGAACCACATCGATTCCCTGCATATTGATTTCGAGTTCATCCCGTAGTCTGATGATTTTTTCTAGTTTTGACAGATGTTTTTGGTGAATGAATTTTTCTGTCGAACCAATATGGATTTCAATCAGTTCATAATATTCAATTTCGTCAAAAAACGAGCGTTCTATTTGATAGTGACTACAGAGTTCACTGATTCGAATTAATTTATCCGTCTTCATGATTTTCTCAATTGGGCCAATTCATTAAACAATTCTATTTCTCTTTCGGACAATTCGGTAGGAATCTGTATTTGAAAATCCAAAATCAAGTTTCCGAATTTCCCTTCTTTTTTGTAAACAGGAAAACCCTTTCCTTTCAGTCGCATTTTGGTTCCATTGGTGGTGCCGGGCTTTAATTTTATTTTGGCCTTTCCATCAAAGGTTTCCACCGTAATTTCTCCACCCAACACTGCGGTGTACAAATCCAATTCCACCTTTTTGTACAGGTCATCACCCACTCTTTTGAAGTCGGTGTCATTGATGATTCTGAACACTATGTATAGGTCGCCGTCGGGTCCACCGTTGGAGCCCTTCCCGCCATAGCCTTTGAGTTTGATTTCCTGAGCGTCTGAAATTCCGGCCGGCACAGTGATTCTCAAATCTTTACCCATAAAATTGAATGTCTTTTTGTGGGTCTGCCATGCATCACGAATGTGAATTTGCATTTCTGCCCTGTAATCTTCTCCCTTGAATCTGCGACTGCTTTTTCTACTGCCAAAAGTGCTACCAAACAAAGATTCAAAGAAATCGGAATAATCTGCTTCACCAAAATCAGATGATTCGTAGCGAAACCCATCGCCATATGATTGCTGTCTCCTTGCTTGTTCAAATGCTTCTGCATGCTGCCAATCTTTGCCGAATTCATCGTATTTCTTTCGATTTTCAGGATTGCTCAGCACTTCATTCGCCTCATTGATCTCTTTAAATTTCCGTTCAGCTTCTTTGTCATTCGGGTTCAAATCAGGATGATATTTTCTGGCAAGCTTGCGGTAAGCTTTTTTGATTTCCTCCTGACTGGCAGATTTATCCACCCCCAAAACTTTGTAATAATCTATAAATTCCATGGTTTGAAAAAATCCAGCTTTCTACAATCAAAGTTACTAAAAAAAACGAACGCCTATTCAGCATAGTTCCGAACAGGCGTTGCAAGTTTGTATAGAATGGAGTTTATCAAATGACAAAAACCAATCAAATTTTATTAAATCACCATCATATTCACAAACTCATTGACATCCATATTGACAAGTTTATCGAAATCGAGTGAATGGTCAAGAATCGTCTGTTGTTGTTTTTCGGGAAAAATCCGGTTCAGATTGATTTTAAACTTCTTGATCAATTCTGGAATTCCTTCCTCTCTTCTTCTTTTGTGTCCGATGGGATATTCGACGGTCACTTCGTCCAGCACTGTTCCGTCGTTGAATTCTATGGTCAATCCGTTTGCAATCGAGCGTTTTTCTGGGTCGTGATAATCCAGTGTAAACTGCGGGTCCTCCACGCATTCCATTTTGTCTCTCAACACATCAATTCTTGGGTCTGCGGCTATTTCATCTTCATAATCGGCGGCTGTCAGTCTTCCAAAAATCAATGGAACAGCAATCATGTACTGAATACAGTGGTCACGGTCTGCGGGATTGTTGAGCGGCCCTTTTTTGTCGATAATTCGGATGGCGGCTTCATGGGTTCTGATGGTGATTTTTTTGATATCATCCGTGGTTTTGCCCATTTCCTTTAATTTCCCGTGAAGTGTCATGGCAGCTTCAACTGCTGTTTGTGAGTGGAATTCGGCAGGGAACGAAATTTTGAACAAAACATTTTCCATCACATAAGACCCATAAGGCATCTGGAATTTGAATTCATTTCCTTTGAAAGAAACATCATAGAATCCCCAAACAGGTGCAGTAAGAACGGACGGATAACCCATCTCTCCGGTTTTTGCGATGAGTGCCAAACGAACCGCTCTGGAAGTGGCATCGCCGGCAGCCCATGATTTGCGGCTTCCGGTGTTGGGTGCATGACGATAAGTTCTCAATGACTGACCGTCCACAAATGCCAATGAAATTGCATTGATTAATTCTTCTCTACTCAATCCCATTAATTTTCCGACCACTGCCGTTGAAGCCAATTTCACCAAAATCACATGGTCCAGACCTACTTTGTTGAATGAATTTTCCATGGCCATTTGTCCTTGAATTTCGTGTGCCATGATCATTGCTTCCAAAACTTGTTTCATTTTCATAGGCTCTTTTCCTTCTGCGATATTGGTTCTTGACAGCCAATCGGCGGTTGCCAAAATTCCGCCCAAATTGTCGGACGGATGCCCCCATTCAGCTGCCAACCAGGTATCATTGAAGTCCAACCAGCGGACGATTGCACCCAAGTTGAAAGCAGCTTGCACAGGGTCCAACTGATAATTGGTTCCCGGAACTTTTGCACCGTTTGGAACGAAGGTTCCGTTCACGATTGGTCCCAAAAGTTTTGTGCAGGCCGGATAAGTCAATGCTTCAAAACCACAACCCAAAGTGTCTAAAAGACAGTAATGGGCGGTTTTCCATGCCAATTCATTTTTGATTTCATAATTCAGTACATAATCCGCAATGTCCGTCAGAACTTTGTCCGGCTGCGGTCTTTCATTTGAAATGTGTGATGACATTTAATTTATTTTAAGTTAATAATTTATTTTTTAGTGTCAAAAACTTGAGCTTTTGTAAATGTTTGAAACGGCTCAAAGTTCGGATTAATATTTAATATTAGTTTATTATATGTTTTTGATTTTTAGCGCATTTTATCCTTTTCACAAGAAGAAAGTAAAAAAAAACCGATAAAACATTTATTAAAAATACTCCTTTCATATTTACAAAATTACGAAGCCATTTTTCTCATTGAGCTTATTTATAAGCTTGAAATGAGGCTAAAGCCTGATGGAAGTTTCTCTTTTAACCGGCAGCTGAAACAGCCGGCAATATTTTCATTTGATTCAAATCATTGCCGTTGCCTTCAGGCAACGGTTAAAAATTTAAAATCAAACTGCTTTAGCATCATTTTAAAATCCTTCCATTAATATCACTTTCTTTTTGCCAACGGAACAAACTTCTTGTTCTCCGGCCCTGTATAATTGGCACTGGGTCGGATGATTTTGCCGTCTTGTCTTTGTTCAATCACATGGGCTGCCCAGCCGGTACATCTCGAAACCACAAAAAGCGGGGTGAACATCAAGGTCGGCACGCCCATTCTGTGATAAGAGACCGCTGAGAACCAATCTAAGTTCGGGAACATTTTCTTTTCATTCCACATCACGGTTTCCAATCTTTCGGCTATGTCGAACAGCAGCATATCACCTGCTTCTTTTGACAAATCTTGAGCTACTTTTTTAATCACCACATTTCTCGGATCTGAAATCGTATAAACCGGATGTCCGAAACCGATGATTTTTTCTTTGTTGGCTACTCGTTCGACAATGTCCTTTTCGGCTTCATCCGGAGAAACATATCGGCTTTGAATATCGAAAGCCACTTCATTGGCACCTCCATGTTTGGGGCCTCTCAAAGCACCGATGGCACCTGCTATGGCGGAATAAATATCCGAACCGGTTCCTGCGATTACTCTTGCCGTAAATGTGGAGGCATTGAATTCGTGTTCTGCATACAGGTTCAGTGAGATTTGCATGGCTTTTATCCAAGATTCTGATGGTTTTTCACCGTGGAGCAAATGCAAGAAATGACCGCCGATGGTATCGTCATCGGTTTCTACTTCAATTTCTCTTCCGTTGTGGCTGTGATGGTACCAATACAAAAGTGCGGAAGAAGAAGAAGCCAATAGTTTGTCAGCAATGTCTCTTGCCCCTGCTGTATTGTGGTCTTCTTTTTCAGGGCTTATGGTTCCCAAAACAGAAACCGCTGTTCTCATCACATCCATTGGGTGTGCGGCAGCTGGAATTTCTTTGAGTACATTTTTCAATCCCTGTGGCAGTCCTCTGAGTGATTTCAATTTTGATTTGTAATTTTTCAACTGACTTGCATTGGGCAGGTTGCCATGAATCAGCAGATAAGCTACCTCTTCGAATTCTGCTTTTTCGGCCAAATCCAATATATCGTATCCTCTGTAATGCAAATCGTTTCCACTGCGACCCACACTTGCCAATGCGGTATTTCCGGCGGCTACACCTGAAAGTGCAACGCTCTTTTTGGGTACAAATGTTTTTTCTTGTTTCTTAGCCATCTTATATTTTGTTATAGAGTTCGTCCAATTTTCTTTCATAGTCATAATAACCGATGCTTTCATACAATTCCTGACGGGTTTGCATGGTATCGAGTACATTTTTCTGTGTGCCTTCTTTTCTGATGTGTTGATAAACATTCATCGCTGCTTTGTTGGCAGCCCGAAATGCGGACAATGGGTACAGAATCAGGCCGACACCAGCTTCTCGCAATTCATCGACAGTGTACATTTTTATCATTCCGAATTCGGTGATATTGGCCAAGACCGGAATTCCTGTTGCATCCACAAATTGTTGGTAATAACTCAAATCAGGAACTGCCTCCGCAAAAATAAAATCGGCACCGGCTTCCTTGTATGCCACTGCTCTTTCTATGGTTTTTTCAATTCCTTCTACCGCAAATGCATCGGTTCTTGCACCGATTACAAAATTCTCATCGGTTCTGGCGTCAACGGCAGCTTTGAGTCTGTCCACCATTTCTTCTTTGGTAACCACTTCTTTGTTGGGGCGATGACCGCATCTTTTTGCTCCCACTTGGTCTTCGATATGCAGTGCTGCCGCGCCTTCATTAATCAGCGATTTCACGGTTCTCGCCACATTGAATGCCGAAGGACCAAAACCGGTGTCCACATCCACCATCAATGGCAAATCGCAGACATTGGTGATTCGTCGGATGTCAATCAGTACATCTTCCAGCGTTGTGATTCCCAGATCGGGAATTCCAAGTGAACCTGCGGCTACACCGCCTCCGGAAAGATAAACGGCTTTGAAGCCTGCTTGCTTAACTAACAGTGCATGATTGGCATTGATGGCACCAACTATTTGTAAAGGTTTTTCTTCCTCCATTGCCTTTCTGAATCGAAGTCCGGGGGAATCAAAAGAAGTTGAATGAGTCATATTTTTGAAATAATAGATTTTTAAAATGCAAAGATAAGCAAAGTGGTTAAACTCGTTTCTATGCAATGTTTTATTAAATCAATTTTCGACTTCTTATTTGTCTGAAAAATGAACTGAAGGAAACCCGAGATTCAAAATTACGATTAAAACCAAAACAATGGTTTGTGTATAAATTGTCTGTGTTGGCTGGCCATCTTGAGCAAAGCATGGAATGCGTTGAGAATCTGCCGGATTTGTTAAAGGAAATGATGGAATGTAATACCAACAGATTATTTCAGAAGGATTGTCTGTTCTTCTCTTCCGACTGTTCCAATAAGCATGCTGTCAGGAACCAGGTTCTGGACGGTCTGCGTATCTGATTCATCACAAATAATGACCATTCCGACCCCCATATTGAAGGTTGCATACATTTCATCTTCACTGATTTCGCCTCTTTTCATCAACTCTTTCATCACAGATGGAACATTGATTTTAGATTTATCAATCACAGCCGAGAGTCCGTCTGGCATGATGCGCGGAACATTCTCAATCAACCCGCCTCCGGTGATGTGTGCAATGCCCGAGAGTTCTACTTTTTCACTGATTTTTGAAATATCGTTCTGATACAATTTTGTGGGAACAAGCAAGGTTTCCCAAATCGGTTTTCCTTCAAATTCCTCAGTAAAATCGGTGAAAACTTTTCTGATTAAAGAAAATCCATTGCTGTGAAATCCCGAAGAAGGCAGTCCGATGATTGCTTGGCCTTCTTTGATTTTAGAACCGTCGATGATTTCATCTTTCTCAACTACACCTACGCAAAAACCTGCCACATCATAATCACCCACTTGGTACATACCCGGCATTTCTGCGGTTTCACCGCCGATCAGAGCGGTCCCGGTTTCTTTACAAGCTGCAGCGATTCCGCCAATGATTTCGGCTGCGATGTCCGAATCGAGCTTTCCGCAGGCAAGATAATCAAGGAAGAACAGTGGTTTGGCGCCGTGACACAGAATATCGTTGGCGCACATGGCAAAGCAATCTATACCTACAGTATCATATTTCCTCACATCTAATGCGATTCTGAGTTTGGTGCCTACGCCGTCGGTACCCGAAACTAATACTGGATTTTTATAGCCCGACAATTGATAAAATGCACCAAAACTTCCGATTCCGTTCAGTACATTTTGGTTATGGGTTTCAGAAACCACTTTTTTAATTTTGGAAACGGTTTGGTACCCTTCTTCCTTGTCCACGCCTGCCGATTTGTAGGTATTATCGCTCATTTTGTTCTGTATAAGTGCAAAATTAAGATTTAAACAGCAATATAACGACTGCAGTTTCAAAAAGTTTGTGTGGTCTAAAATTAATGAATAAAAAAAGGTGCCCGATTGAGCACCTCTTTTGTTGTTATGGTTTCTTGATTACAGGAAGAAGCTAAATCCAACGCTTACGCCGAATGGAGAATAGGTTTCTTTGATGTCAAAATCGCCTTCGCTGTAGTCGTAGGTCATTTGAGAATAGCTCAGACCCAAATTAACTGCGATAGATTCTTTGAAGAAGAAAGCCATTCCTCCTTTTGCTTTCCATGCAAAACCCCCGGCTGATTCAGATTCATCTTCGTATTTTTCTTTTTTGGATCCGTAACCTACATTTGCACCTATATATGGTTTGATGTTTTCACCTGCAGAAAAATAGTAAGTTGCTCCTGGCATTACTGAAAATGAACTTGTAGTCACTTTATCGCTGTCTTGTTTCATGGTCACACTTGCCAAGCCAAACTCAATACCAACGGCCAAGTCATCCATAACAAAATAACCGGCTGCCGGGTTGAAGCTGATGACAGAAGTTGTTGGTCCGTCCACTTTGTCACTCTCAACTTTGTAGGTCGATTTTCCACTTGAGAATCCGAGAGAGGTAGAACCTTCAATGACCCAATTCCCTTTTTGAGTTTGTGCATTCAGTGTTACAAAACCGAATGTCAAACAAATCATAAAGATCTTTTTCATAGTTAAATAATGTTTAAAATTAGCGGCAAATATATCAAATATTATTAAACTCAATAGACAATCGATAAATATCGCTCATTATTGTGCTACGAAATCATTTTATCAGTCAAAAACACCAAAAAGTTCAACCCGAAGCACCAAACATCATACTTCTCATTATCAATTACATACAGCCAACTTGTTTTGCAATCAGATATTTGTGCATTCAGTGAATTTTGGAAACAAAATCAGTATCTTTTTTTGACTCATGAGGATTCAACTAACTGTAATCGGATGAATTGTTGATTAGTTGTGGGTAAATAGCGATTTCACAATCCATTTATTCATTGCGTATGTCAATAATCTTTTTATTTTTGTCTAAACTTAAAATTATTTAAAATGAAAAAACTTTTATTATCAGCTGTTATAGCCATGTTTGGC
>ENA-UOVV01000317-UOVV01000317.1-compost-metagenome-genome-assembly--contig:-NODE-317-length-63726-cov-10.639491_pt1 | contig 63726 bp, 38 predicted proteins | sample MGYA00238155_ERZ761577 | MGnify/ENA primary metagenome ERZ761577 (study PRJEB28898, sample SAMN06268775) | compost metagenome | isolation source: Emeryville, CA | place: USA:Emeryville, CA | collected... | reverse complement strand
TCGAGGCTAACTGCACCGTGGGCGGTTCGAATCCCCCTCCTACAGCAATTTTTTTACATAAAGAAAGTATTTTCTTTGTGTACCTGTCTTTGGTTTTTAGTTTGTTGATGAAGTTTAATTTTACACGCAGGTTCAATTTGCAATCTGCGTGTTTTTTTATGGGTGGGTTTTCGTCTCTTCGGGGTTTTTATTGGAACGGGAAAGGTGCTAGTCTCTCTATAGCAAGAAAAACATCTCAGGTAAGGCAAAACGTCAATGAATAGATTTATGTATGGAATTCATCTCAAGGATTTGAAAGAATAGTAGCATAATCCTGGGTGTATCCAAGAGAATTTGACAGTTCCACCTATTTATTTCACTACTTACAACATCCAAGTTGCTTCGTAAAAAATGTGCTTCATGGAGGGAGCGTTCCCCTTTGAGTTAGATTTGTTTCATGGATGAAAATCAAAATTTAGGTCTATTAGCCCAATATTTAATCATTAAGCGATGGTGAAACGCAAAAGGCCTTTTTATTAATTCGGGCAATCGGTGGATCAATATGTTAAAATAGTGCAATAGGGAATAAGTGTTTTTTTATGTTTAAAAGTAAGTTTGTTTCTAGTATATCCGGTTGCTAACCAATTAATTATTGCAATTTACTTTTTGAACTTCATCCGGTTCTCCTAAAATAATTTTATAGAAAAATATCAGAAAAATAGTTGTGATAAAATCCAATTTTAATAAATTGGGACAGCTCTGGCTATGATATTACCAAACCATTAATACTTTTTTTCAACTAACCTTTATCCACTATGTTGAAACGTTATCTATTATTCTGCCAACTCACGTTATTGGCTTCATTTAGCACTAATGCGCAGTTCTTCGCAGGGGAGGAAGGTTTCTTTATTAAAGAAGATACTCCCATATTTATGGACAGTCTTACGTTAATTCCCACCCAGGAACTCTTACTCGATGAGCAGCTCTTAGAAATTTCACCCATACCGATATCCGGTACTCCTCCCGGAATTGCCAGAGTATATCGATTTACGAAACCCTTTCCCTTTTCCGGAAATGCCGGGTTTTATTACCGAGATTCTGAGCTCAACGGAAATACAGAAAATTCACTTCAACTTTTTTTTGGTGACGATTCCTTCACATGGACTACCGGTAGTGTCGTCGATTTAGTTAAACACTATATAAGTAACAATTTATCAAATGTCGAATTTGCGGCATTGACGGCCGGTCAAGAAAATTCCCTTCCTGTTCAAATTGCTGACTTTCGAGTCGAACGCGTCGAAGGTACAACCTCTATTTATTGGAGGACTACCTTGGAAGAGGACGCGAGCCATTTCGAAGTACAAAATAGTGAAAACGGAAGGAAGTGGAATGTACTCGGTCAAGTGAAGGCTGTCGGAAACCGCCAATCAGAACAGGAATACTATTTTAGCGATAATGTTCCCCGGAGAGGTACGCAATACTATCGCTTGAAAATGGTCGACCTCGACGGGAGCTTTATGTATGGTCCAGTACGATCGATTATCCCCATAGCCGTAGAGTCTATCATAGCTTACCCCAATCCAGTTAGCGATCGATTGAGAATAGACACCGAAAAAGCGTTAGCCTATCTTAAGCTCAGCGACATAACCGGTCGTACCCTTATTGAACAGAAAAATCCTGAACGGTATCTTAACCTTTCTACTTACCCCCAAGGCATTTATCTGTTGACGGTCGAGACAACCGATGGAAGACATCAAGTTCTTAAGGTGTTCAAGAATTGATTCTCCCCAATCGAATTGTTGTTAACCAGAAAAAAGACAGGATGAGTCGAAATCGATAGGCCAATGAGTAATTTGTCGGCATCCGATACTAGACATCCGGTTTGCTAATTTGGTATCTCATTTTAGATAAACCAGAGCTATCATCAAATAAAAATTATAACTAACGAATTACCTATGAAAACTACGTATGCTATTTATGCCTATATAAATACGACATTGAGGAAATTTGTTTTCCTGTCGTTTGTTCTGAGCTTAATAGGGGGGCAGGTACTTGCACAGGTAGGTATTGGAACCACAGAGCCTGAAGAAAGTGCGCAATTGCACATTGAATCTAAAACTAAGGGTATTTTAATTCCTAGATTGAATACCGGGGAGATGAATGGGATTCAAAACCCAACCGAGGGCTTACTCATTTATAATACCGATTCGCCTGGTGGGTTTTATTACTATGATGGATCGTCTTGGCAACCATTGGTGCCTCCACCCTCATCTGCTTCAGGCCCCGTCGCCTTTGCAGCTACAACAACTGCTTCTGAAATTAATACCTCAACTCAATTGGGCAATTGGCTAGTCTCAAAAAATGAAAATGTTATATTCGATCCAGGCACGGGCGTTGTTACGATAAACGAGTCAGGTTTTTATCGGGTTTCTGCTATTGTCAATTATTCCTTATTAGCTTCTCTCGCAGTAGATATTGGAACCGCTAAACCCTCGATCGAATTACGAAATATAACGCATGCTACTAATGCTCTTTCCGCTTATTTTCCTGTATTAGATGTAAACATGTTAGTGCTAAGCATTCGTGCCATTTTAGGTGCTGGAAGTGTTGTATTAACAGGAGACGTATATTTTGAAAGCGGCGATCAATTAGGCCTTTTTTACGTGGCTGACGGCTTAGCTTTTGCGTTAAATCTTGGAGAATGGAATGCCCCTGTTTACTGGTCTATGTCGAAATTATAAGACTACTGTAATTGTTATTGATGAGGGTAGAGTCACAGGTTGGGCTCACCCTCTTTAATAGCGATCTTATCAAGCACTCCTGTATCTTAAACCAATATTTCTCCCCTTTCTGTTAATGATTTATGCTCTCCTTGCCTTTCTGGGGCTTCTTGGGGTTCTGCCTTTGGCTATTGTGCTTTATAAAACTTCTTATGCGCGTAGAATGATCAAAACAGGAATCCCTACGCAGGCAAGGGTATACAGAATCTATCGTACTACACTCCGAGTTCAAACTGAAACCGTAGCCTATACTTATTACGGGATCGATCGCAAACAATATTATGGTTCCTTTAAAACCGGGGAGATTGGTAAATATCTAGGAGGTCAAGTAATTCAGGTATATTCGGATCCGGCAAAACCTAAGTTTAGTACGGTAGACGGAGCTTGGGGTTCACCGGTGTTCATCCTATTGGGTATTTTGATTGCTTTAGTTTGCTTATATGCTGTATACGATTTATATAACGGAATCCAAGCAGGAATATATTGATCGTTCATAGTGCAAGTACCCGTCGAAAACTCCTTATCCCCGAATTTCCACTTACGTTTATTGAACAGCGGTGATTTGCCCTTTTGTCGTCATTTGGTGGCACAAGCAAATTGGAATCAGAATGATTTTGATTGGCTTCGGATGCTGCATTTGGAACCTGAGGGGTGTTTTGCCATCGAGTGCCAGGAAGAAGTCATTGCTACAACCACCAGTTGTCGTTTTGAAAAAGTCGGTTGGATTGCAATGGTACTCGTCGATCCCCGATTTCGGGGGCGGGGTTTGGCCATGTATTTAGTGGACCATGCAATTCAGTATCTGTATAGCAAAGGAGCGGAAACGATTTTGCTCGATGCAACGACGTTGGGAGAAAAGGTATATCGAAAATTAGGTTTTAAAAACAGCTTTCACGTAAGTCGATGGGCACGTACGCCGGGGGATGCGCCTGTTCGTAAAACCGTTGAACAACAAACTATTTCAGAAGCGCAACTAGATCAAATGTACGAACTCGATCGCTTGGTTGCAGGTGGGGATCGCCGGGAGTTTTTACGTAATCTGGTAGAGCGAAACCGTTCACTGTTTTATGTTCAGTACGATCATTTAGGAGCCATTTCGGGTTTCGTCGGATTTCGTAGGGGGAAAAATGCAATACAAGTAGGTCCGTTAGTAGCCAAACAAATGCTATTGGCGACAGAATTATTGGATTCGATATTAAATGATTTTTCTAGCCAGACTTGTTTTATTGATATTCCCGATACACAAGAAATACTCCGTCAATGGGCAGTTCGAAGGGGCTTTACCGAGCAACGAAGTTTCGTACGTATGTACCTGGGTACATCCCTAAATATTCCGAATGAATTGGTTTGGGTAAGTTCAGGTCCCGAAAAGGGGTAGCGTGCAGGGTTAACTGCACGCTGTTGCTGTCATTTCTGCATTTTTAAAAGATTCATCAATCGCGTCATTTTTTAAGGACTTTAATTATTTCTCCATTTTCAAGTTGTAGCCAATACAACCCTGAGGGGAAGTGATCCATGGTTACATAACTTTTGTCGTGATTGATTTGCCATGTTTTAAGGACAGCCCCATTTTGGTTGACCAGTTTGGCCGAAGTGCCCGTCAAGGCTTTTCCTTCTAACCAGAATCCTTGATCAGCAGGTACAGGGTAGGCTGTAATCAATTGTTTAACTTTGATTGCTACCCCAATTATGTCACTATAAGTGTGTGTATTGTCATTTTCAATAATATTCAAGCGATAGTAAACAACCGGGGAATACGCGTTGGGTGTGTGTCGAAAATGGTAAAACGCTTGGGATGTTGTCGTCGCCGTGACTGAGCCCACTTTTTCGAAATTTCTTCCGTTAGGACTAAATTCGATTGCATATTTGGCAATGTTTTGTTGTTCAGTGACTTCCCATGTCAAGGCTACCTGATTTTCGGTGTCGACCGCCCCATCAAAGGAGATTAAGTTTACAGGTAGTGGGGTGCTAACTGACCCGAGAAAGAAACCCGAGAACTGTTCCACCCAAAAACGAATTTCCCAACGTTGGTTGACATCATCCCAAATAATGTTTTCAGGTTCCGGCTTAACCACGGTTAGGTCATCCCCTTCGAAGTCGGCAGGGGAGCTACCATCTTCGCCATGAAACTGGTAGATTCTTATATTCATTTTGCTGCCCACATCGGTGGGGTTCATGGGTAGAAAACCCGAAAGGATGGCGTTGTTAAAACTGTCGAACTCCGCTTGCGTATAATAGAGCGTAATCCATGCAGATCCGGTATCATTCGTGTTTATTAGGTAGTGACGTTGAACGTAAGGGGTATTTTGGTAGGTGGGTAATTCCGAATCGACTCTGACACGGGTTGATACGGTACCGGATAAAGGATTTGTGCCGAAAGGCTCTACCTTCGCAATTAACCGACAAGATTGATCTTCTCCATAGAAATAGGTTACTTCTCCGACCACTTCGGTGCTTTCGTCGTTGTCAAATGCAAGGCCGCTCTCGGAGAATTGTCCTTGGAATTCAATGGCGCCCATATCCACCCTATTGTGCATCACTCTCGGATTATTCAGATGATCGACAAGTAAATCCTCCGGAATTAGTAGGTGATTACCTGCATTGATGACAGGACTACAATTTTGTAATTGAAAATCGTCCATAAAGGGGTTGATAAAGAGGGGGTCGAGATCGAGGTTGCCCCCACCATTTTGGCCTAAGGATGGATCCCAGGCATCGCTACCTCCTGAACCAGCGATTAGGCTATTTGTAATAACCTTATCGGACGACGCGGTTAAGTCAAGAATGGATATATTCGCTTCTGTTACGGTCTCTTCGCCCGTATAACTATTGGCCCATATAATTGAATTACTAACCCTCACCCGGGGTGTTTGTAGGATGATCAAACCACTTCCACCGAACATAGAGGATGTATTTCCCCATAAAGTGCATTGAATTAATTCAAAATTTTCCTCCAATCCCGTGAGAATGGCGCCGCCCATCATTCCCGTATTATTCGTAAAAACGGAGTTAATTAATTTCGTTTCTAGGGTACTTTCACTTGCGATAGCTGCACCTTGTGGACCGTAATTGGCCTTAAAAAAGCCGTTTGTTAGGGTTAGCGTAGTAGAATCTCTATTCATAATCGCCCCTCCACGCTGCTGGGCGGAATTATTTTCAAAAGCACAATCAGAAATTTCTACGCTACTCTTATAATTATAAATCGCCCCACCGAATTCTAAAGCTTGATTGTGAGAGAAAGAACTTGTCTGCAGGTTCATAGTGCCGTAGGCATTGCCAATTGCGCTCCCATTCTTCGACGTATTAGCTTCGAAAAAAGAGTTATTTATGATTAGTTTACCATATTCATTATAGATACCCGCAGATTGATCGCTTTGGTTATTTTTAATTTTCGAGTTTTGGATTGTAATAACTCCCTCTCTATTGTAAATACATCCAGCCAAATCTTCCGCTGTATTTTCCTCAAACTCGCAAGATTCTAATAATATGGCACCTTCAGCTTCGAAAAGGTATTGTCCAGTGATATTATAGATACTTCCCCCTTTTTCTGAGGCTCTATTTTTTAAGAAATTACATCCCTCAAACGATAAATTAAGCCCAAGCGTGCTACTCAAAGCCCCTCCATTTACTGCCCTGTTATTGTAAAATAGACAGTCTTTAAATGCTAATTTTCCGATAATTGAAAAGATACCGCCTCCATTACCGGAGGGTATAGTCGTATTCATCACTATCAAGTCCTCGGGCGCATCCGTGCTGTTACCGCCCGTTATGGTGAATCCATCCATCAAACCGACGCCCATGTCCCAAAAAACATACATGACACGGTAAGCGTTTTCATTGTGTCCGTTTACGGCGTCATACTCGTCATTCCCCAGAAAATCACCGCTCAATATTGTGCCCTGTCCAAGGCTATTATTTGGTTTTATGCGCGCATCGTTCAGTTCGGTAATGTTATTTGTGGGATCGAACCCACCGTAGAGCTGTAAGTTGGGTGCTAGCAAAAAGGCATTTTCACGATCGTCGGGCGAAGTAAGTGTAGTGGAAGATGCATTAAATAAGGGTTTGTAGGTGCCAATGGCTACGTATATTTTTATGGGGTTATCGCTATCCCAGTCCATATCATCGGACATATACTTTTGCCAAGTCCAATTAAGTACATCGGCTAATGCTGGCACGGCGTTAGCCCAGGAGTTCCCTGTTCCGGTATAACCCGGAGCCTGGGTATCGACGTTCTGATCTACGTATATGATGTGATTGAAGTCGGGCTCAATTACAGGGTTTACTGCGGCACCGACTGTCTTTTGCCCTTCTATTAACGGGGTTGCCGATACCGTTACAACCGGCACGGACCCGATTAACCCGAGTAATAATGTAAGGAAGTAATAACGTTTCATAAAGTTTGTTTTTTTAGTTTGATATAGGTGTGAGGTCTTAAACTGTTGAGCGACAAGAGAAAAATAGGGATCAAAAGGGAGGGAGTTGGTGGAGAAGCTTAGCGTTAACATTCGATTATCGCGTTTTTCATAACATCGCAAAGAGACGCTATTAGCGTGTAAAACGGTATCCCCCTTTTGGGTAGGTACAGGAAAAATTTGAAGTTTTTAAACCCAGTTTAGAACCGATGAATTGATTTGAACGGCTATTGAGCAATTAATTTTAACCGTTCACTCAATTCCGATAGGTTCTTCCAAATATTATATTTAATCTTGTAATTAATCTAAGCTATACATGTAAAAACCAGTAAGTATTCCTCTAATAAACATTTAATTGGATAATGTCCCCAAGGATTATGTTCAGTTTCTAAAGCGATTATGTTTTGGAAGACGACTATGTCATGCTACGTCCTTTGAAAACGAGCGATTTGGGAAAACTCCTCGTTTATGCCTGTAATGAGCCTGAATTGTGGCGATTTTCGCTTATTTCCGCTGCCGGAGTTGACAATATGCGAAATTATATTGCTGCTGCTGTGAAAGAACGTAAACAAGGACGGCAGTATGCGTTCATCGTATATGATAAAACGGCAGCTACTTATGCAGGGTCCACCCGGTTTTGCGATATTGACCTCGAAACACAGTGCGCCCAGATGGGGTATACCTGGTATGGGAAGCGGTTTAGAGGTACCCCCCTCAATAAACATTGTAAACTTTTGCTGCTCGATTTTGCATTTTCGAAAATGAACCTGGAACGTGTTGAATTTCGTGTAGATGTAGAAAACGAAATTGGACGAATGGCACTGATCAGTTTAGGATGTACTCAAGAAGGTCGGTTGAGAGCCTGTGGTCCTAATCGAAATGGCCCTCGACGGGATTGCTACGTGTACAGCATTCTAAAGCCTGAATGGGAATACGATCTCCGTTTTAAACTCTTAGATCGATTGAACCATTTCCGGTTGATTAAGTAAGCTTTTTCTGATAATTCGTTTCAAGGGTCATCAGGGATTGTGCAATACGGTCGAGGTTATCCTCACTAGCTAACAATTCCACATGCCACCCCTTCAAGGGAACCGTTTGAACGGGGTGGTTGCTATAACGTTGCCAAGAAAAATCTTGCTTGAAGGTATGTTCTGCCCCTTTCTCACTTGCCAGGTAGAGCAAAATCGTTGCATTTATTTTACGAAAGGTTGGGAAGCTTTGAGTGTATTCCCAAATGACTCTAGAGGGGTGGGATGGATCTACGCTTTGTTTTACTTCTGTAAAATTTTGGCGGTATTCCCGGTATACACTTCTAAAATTCTTGACATATTGGGTCCAAAAAGTAAGCGGGGAGGAAGCGAATAATTTGCCTTTCCGGGATAAACGGATCAGAAAATTCCGCATTTGTTCCCATCGTGAAAGCTTTTCATATAAGGGGGTGTCGAGCAGAATCAAATTATCGACGTTTATTTCTTTTTCTTCCAGTTTCATTGCCAACAAATAGGAGAGAATTCCGCCAAATGAATAGCCAAAGAGTTGGTTAGACGGGTGGTTTTGAATCTGATCGGCCATCGCATCGATCAAATGAGCTAGAGGGACAATCTTTCCCGTAGTATCGACTGGGCGATAAAATAGAAAGTACAAATTGTAATGATCGCTCAGTCGGCGTTCGAGGTCAAAATAAGTCCGTCGATCGCCTGGGTAGGGAGGTATAAAGTATAGCGAAGGGCGTGAGGGATTATAATCATTTAGCAACAGGCTGTGGGCGGGTCGTTCTTGCAGTTCTCCAACGTAACGAGCGAGCAAACGAGGGGTACTATAGGTATTTCCGATGCCAGCCGGGAGTTCAAAACCGAGATACTTTTCCAATTCGTGAACACAAACGGCGGCTGTCAGCGAATTCCCACCTAGGTCTAAGAAAAAATCATCGTCCGGATGTATCTCTTGGTGGATCTGCAATTCCTTTTTCCAAATATGGATGATCATGTTATTGAGATCGTTTGCGTTAGCCGTTTTGGGTTCCACCTCGTCAATGTGAATTTCCCTAAGTTTGGTACGATCAATTTTACCGGTTGCCGTTTTAGGAAATTGATTGGTTTTCATCCATCCATTGGGTAAAGGGGCAGTTGGTAAGGCGGTCCGAACCCATTGTCGTATTTGAGAAACCGTAAGTTGGTCTGCACCTTTAAACCAGGCCTGGACACGTTGTGTTTCGGGATGGAAAACCACCGCGGCTTCCGTGACTTCGGGGTGGGATAGAATGCTTTTCTCAATTTCGAGGAGGTCAACTTTGATCCCATTGATTTTCACGATGTCGTCCGTTCTCCCTACGAGAAACAGGAAGCCTCTTTCGTCGAGATAACCTCTGTCACCTGTTTTAAATCGAATCTTCTGGTAGTGTCCGTACTCAAAGTTATTCTGTTCAATTTGATTGATATAACGGTCGGGTAAGGCTTCACTTTCAACCACAATTTCCCCGGTTTCCCCAGCAGGTAATTCCGCCCCTTTTTGATCTACTACCAATACCATTTTTCCCTTAACGGGCTTGCCCACCGACCCAATCGTCGAGAAATCCAAATTGTCGAGCGAATGCTTGATGAAGCTAATACTACGCGTTTCCGTGGTCGCATAACCATTCATCAATTGGATATGTTTCGGCAATCGATCCGCAAATAATCGCATATCCTCTATGGATGCTGCCTCAGCAGTTATCACGAGCAGTCTTAATCTATTAAGAAAGGGGTCGAGCGGCAAAATTGATTTAGCCAAAACACGAAGCACACTGACAGGTACAGTGGTGAACGTTATGCCCAAGTCACTCCAAAAGCGGGGTAAGTCATAAAAATTCGTTCCGGCGGTGTCGTGTATAATTAGTTCGGCGCCTGATAAAAGGGTGGGAAATATGGCGCCCAAACTGGCACTGAAGAACAGGGAACCGGCGTAGTCACGTTTGTCGTTCGATTCAATTTCCATAATTTCCGCCACCAATCGGCTTTCTTGTAGGATGAAATCCTGCCTATAACGAACCAGTTTGGGTGTCGAGGTGGTTCCGGAGGTCATATATACGGCAAAGTAAGGTGACGCGACCAGCGAAGTCAGTTTTACCTCTTCATCCGTAATTTTATTTTCCCAAATCAGTTCGGGGACCTGCCCTAAACTGGAAATATTTTTAGTTCTGATAATAGCACCCAACTCTATAAACGTACGGAAACTGGATGCCAACTCTAATTTATGCCCCAGGTAGAAATAATAGTTTCCGGAAAGTAGAACCCCGATCATTGACACAATGCTATCCACCGGGTTTTCCAGCATTATTGCTACACAACGGTTTTGGACGTTGTTTTTCGTAAGCCAAGCAGCTATAGAACGGGCTTCCTCGTCGAGTTGCGCATAGGTTTTTGAACTTCCAAAGCCTATCAGCGCGTTCTTTGAACCAAAGTTTTTTACAACTTCAGCCCATGCATTAATAAAATTTGCCGACATAAAAATAGGATCGTTGTTAAACGTTAAATGCAAAAAATGTTTTGCCTTAACCTAGAACATTTAACATATTGGTTAATTGGGCGATACTAATTTAACGAAAATCCTATGTTAATTGAGGACAGGAATTAAAAAGTAATTTTACGGTAGTGATCCGGAAATAATAGCTCAGCCCAAGGCTTGGTTATTGAACCCCTTGACAGGCCAACGTCAATTTTTCGTCTGCTGCCAAATCAAATCGAACATCCACTACCGTAAGGTTTTTGGCATCAATAACTTGTTCGATTCGCCCTCCCGAAACCTGATATTTCACTCCTTTTTTCATTAAGAAGCGAATCCGACAATTCTTTAAATCAACAGGAAAGCGGTTGTGAACGACCACGTTATTAGCAGAAAGTGACCCGTCATTTGCTCCACTATATTCGGTTGTGAGATTAACCTCCAACTTTTCGATCGGATCAACAGGGTTTGTGCAGAATCGGAGGGGCGGCGTCATTTTGAGTTCGCCTGCTTCGACTGAAAATATTCGGAAATAACCAAGTACTTTCTCCCATTCTGACACGGAGCCACTTCGGCTAATAGATCCGGAACGGACGGCAAGGGTGGGAGTAGTTCCGAACGAGTATTCGTGGGGCGTATGTACGTGACCGTGAAGTACGGCAGCTATTTGATGCTGATCGCAAAAGACTGTATCGATAGCATTCGGTTTATGGATCGCCAAAATCCGCGTCTGTCCGGGACCGGTGTTTTTTAAAAAATCACTCAAAATTTGTCCTTGTGGACCACTCGCTAATTTTCCTGAGGGGTATTCCGTTAGGGGATCACCCAGACAGTCGTCCGCAACTAAGACCCGTGTATCGGCGTAGGAAAAACCGTAGACACGTTTTCCCAATAAATCATTCCATTGTCGGGCTTTTTCAAGGTGGGCATCAGGTTTTAGGCCGTAGAAGTCGTGATTTCCCGTACTAGAAAAAACAGGTGCTTCGATCGCATGAACCCCTCTAAAACCATGTGACCCTTCGAAGTAATTACGATATTTTTCCTCAACGACAGGGCGCTTATTCCCATCAGTAACGGTGTATCCACCCCAACCCACCGAATCTGCATCAAATCGGGTGTAATCGTGGATAAGGTCGCCGGTGACAATAACAAAATCGGGTGCTATAATATTGGCAACAGTCACAAAACGATCCAGTAGTTCTAGTTCTTTGGCGTAACCATCTTCGGCAGTACCTACCCATTGCCGAGACACATGGGGATCTGAGATATGAATAAATCGATGTTGGGCATTGAATTCTTTGACAATTTTGAGGGCTTTAGCGGACCGATGCACTTCGTTTTCACTATATACAAGTAGGTCGTAAAGGTCAGCCGGAATGTCGGTGGGGATATTAACTTCTATTTTTTGATTTACAGCAGCACGGGTGTAAGAATCGTATTCAAAATGACCCATTTCGACCTGGCGTAGGATAAGCTGAGCCGAAACGAAAGAGCTTTGTACAATTATCGAATCAATTTTATCAGCTTTGTCGTTTTGATATAGAATGTTGAGGTTTTGACCAATTTGTCGAATGGCCGGGCAGGCTCTTCCGGGATATACAATACGAGTAGCGAATGTCGATGTCCCGCTTAAACAAGTAAGTAGTAATAGTAAATAAACTTTTTTGAGCGTAGGTATAGGAGTTGAATACATCTTTTTGAAATAAAAAGTCAGTCGAATGGGCATTTTACTGACCTATGTGGAATAGTTAACTTAAAATTTAATCTTGTGCTTATTGATCGCTACGGGGATGGTGAGAACAGGGTTAAAAAGTCCGAATTGGAGGGATGACAAAATTTTATAAAGCGATTGGCCTTTTTCTGCTCTGTTTTTTGTTCGCAACCTGCGAATTTAGAAAACAGCGCACCTATAAAATAGCGGAACGGGACACGACGATTACACGAGAAAACGCTTATAGCGATCTTTTTTTGGACACTGGGAATCTCACCACCTTTATAGAAGAACGGGAAATGCATGATAGTTTGGCTAATCGCATGCGAAGTTTTTACAATAAGCGTAATTACCAATTTGCCTGGTTTTTCCCACAGGGCATGGCCGAATACGTGTCCACTTTCCTGCATATGCAAGATCAATTCATCTATTATTCAAATGATAGTACCCTTTATCTACCCGGGCTCAAAGAGCGTGTTTTTACATTGATTGATTTGCAACAGATCGACCCCAATGATCCTCAAATTTACGAGACAGAATTGCTGTTAACCTATCAATTTTTTCGCTATGCATATTATGCCTATTCGGGTGATCGGCAAGTGAATTTACAGGATTTGGATTGGTTTATTCCCCGCAAAAAATTGGAATTGGAGCCCTTTCTCGATTCCTTAATAGCGCACCAAGGTGAACGAATCGAAGAATTTGAACCGGTACATCCACAATACAACTTACTTAAAAAATACTTATTGCAATATTATGACATCCATGAACATCGAGAATGGCCGACCCTTAAACCGGGTAAACAGGTCCTAAGATTAGGCGATAAAGACCCGGTGGTTCCATGGGTTAGGAAGCGATTAAAACTGTTGGGTTACCTACTAGACGGTGAAGCGGATAGCTTGGACATGGTTACTCCTTTGTTAGCAAAGGAGGTTATTTCATTTCAAAAACATTATGGTCTTGAGGAGGACGGGTCCCTCGGGCCGACCTTTTTTGCCGAAATCAATACAACTCCGAAAGATCGAATACGGCAGCTATTGATTAATATGGAACGTATCCGGTGGATGCCCGACCATTTGAACAGCGACTTCATACTTGTAAATATTCCCGAATATCGACTCCATGTTTATGAAAAAGGGCAACATGCGTATCGGATGAATGTGGTCGTTGGGGCTGTTGCCCATCGCACCGTTGTTTTTTCTGATGTGGTAAGTCAAATCGTTTTTAGCCCTTATTGGAACGTGCCACCGAGTATCGTTCGGAACGAAATTTTACCAGCGCTTGAGAAGGACTCGGCTTATTTAGATCGAAATAACATGGAATGGGTCGGGACTACTCTTAGGCAAAAACCAGGTCCCGGGAATGCTTTAGGGAAAGTGAAGTTTCTATTCCCCAATAACTACAATATTTACTTACATGACACCCCTTCCAAAAAATTGTTCGAGTCTCCCCACCGTGCTTTTAGTCATGGGTGTATTCGCATAGCTGAACCCCAAAAATTAGCTGAGTTTATCCTACGAAAGGACAGTACTTGGACGAAAGAAAGGATTACTGAAGCGATGAATGCCGGTATCGAGCGCGTGGTTCGACTTCGTCCTGAATATCAGATACCCGTCGTGATCGGCTACTTTACCGCCTGGGTCGATAGTGAGGGAAGTCTGAATTTTAGGAGGGATATTTACGGTCATGACAAACGAATGGCTGCCCGTTTTTTAAAAAATGAAAAATGAATTACAAAAAGAATAGTCTGATTTTCTAAATTCATGTATATACATATGTGAATGCTTGCGTGAACTAAAAAGATGGGCGGATTATTTGGTGAAATAGGTGGTAGCAAGAAACGGATAGAAGTAATCAAGGTGCTGTTTTACAGTGCTTTGTGTGGATATTTGTGCTCAACCTCAACCTTAGCTCAAACTGGAAGCATTCACGAGCCTGTTCGGTATGTGGGTGGGGTTACCATCGATCCCAATGTTCACGAAGGCCGCCTACGCTATGCAATTGGCGTGGAAAGTAGGCAAACATTACGTGTGAACCGAACGCATCCGGAATTGGCTGATGATCACGGGTGGACTTACAATCATGCTTCAAATCTTACCTACTGGAACGGTACTTTTTATCAGCAATATTTAAGTAATCCGATCGATGAACATATTGCTCCTGGGCAGACTTTATTAATAACATCCAAAGACGGCCGTAATTGGTCAAAACCGGAAGTTATTTTCCCCCCCTATGAAGCTCCACCCGGCGTCAAAGTTCCCGAGGGGTACGATGGGTACATGATGCATCAACGTATGGGCTTCTACGTGGCACCCAATGGCAAGTTACTCACCTTAGCCTTCTATGGACATGCGGAAGATCCATTTGAAAAAGGGGGTATAGGTAGGGTGGTTCGGGAAATAAAAAAGGACGGTAGCTATGGTCCGATCTATTTTATACGCTACAGCAGTCATACGGATTGGAATGAAACGAATACGAGTTACCCATTTTATAAGCGATCGGAAGACCGGGATTTTGTGGCGGCCTGTGATTCATTGTTATCGGATCCATTGATAACACTTCAATGGCGGGATGAAGATAATGGGCTGGATGGCTTTTACGAGGGGGAACGAGGTGGGTCGGCCTTGTCATACTATAAACGAAAGGACGGGAAAATAGTGGGTCTTTGGAAGCGTTCCCGAGCAGCTCTTTCCGAGGATGGAAGAGTTTTTTCAAAGTCGGTTAAATGTCCAACTTTGATTATGTCGGGTGGGAAAGTTTGGGGTCAAGCTACGAAAGACGGTCGTTATTCCCTGGTATATAACCCCATCGATTTAACCCAATATCGTTTCCCTTTGATAGTGATTTCCGGCGACGACGGAATTATTTTCGATGATATGTTGCTGGTTCAAGCTGAGGTTCCTCCACGCAGATTCTATGGTCGCTGGAAGGATTTTGGCCCTTGTTATGTGCGCGGCATCGAAGGTTATGGAGATTCTCCTGGTACCGATATGTGGCTTACGTACAGCATGAATAAAGAAGATATGTGGGTGAGTAGAGTTCCCGTACCCATTCGATATAAAGTTGAAGGACCGGTGCATGATCACTTTGATAATTTTGAAATTGGTGGATCTGTCCCTGATTGGAATATATACGCGCCAAAATGGGCTCCGGTAGACCTGGTGAATAGTCCAAATCGAAAAGGACTGGCTTTAGAGTTAAGAGACGAAGATCCTTATGATTATGCCCGAGCCATAAGAGTATTTGAGGAGACTGAACATGCGCGAATCGAGATGGATATTATGGCGGGCCAGGATAATCAAGGAATCCTCGAAATTGAAGTTACGGATCAATTTGGTAATCGTCCGGTACGAATTCGCTTTACCGAAAAAAGGGAAATTATCGCGGCTTCGGGGAGTGTAGAAAAGATCGTAGGCCAATATCGTTCAGGGGTATGGCATACATTGAAACTGGAAGTGAAAGGTACGATTTCGGGGGCATATGATCTTTATTGGGATGGGAAAAAAATTGCCGAAAAATTTGCCTTATCGGAGGCGGTAAAATCGGTGGAACGAATCTCGTTTCGCACGGGTGCTTACAGGGATCAACCCAATCGGACTACGCCCAATCAAGAGCCCGCACCTCCGTTGCCTGGTGCCGATGAAAAAGAAAAGCTAACTCGTTTTTTGATTGATAATGTGAAGGTTAAGTGAATTTAACCATTGGTAAATATAGACTAGGTAATAATTAACAAAAGCAAAAGGTTGGTTTTGATGGTCTTGTAAGCCCTCCACTATTTGTACCATCTTTCCGACAGCAGTTAAAAAAGGAGAAATCCATGCGCTGGAAAATATATCGAATAGACGATTTTCCAGCGCAATTAACTGCACATTAGGGAAATCCAATCGCTTGAGAAAAAGCCTTCTAAATACATCCATTCTGTAATTGCTCCCATTTGGAATCGCTATATTTGCGTGGCCGAAACAATCGTCTACCTGCATCATAGACCCGAAACCCAATGAAACATTTTTCTTCATTACTAAGACCTTTTTACCCTACCTCCGTATTCCTGTTAAGCGTATTCATTTGCACCACGGTTCATGCCCAATCGTTGAAAGGTTCAGAGGTATTCGACCAAGCAGCATTAAATGGGATTCGGACGGAAGAAGGATTTAGAAGGTGCGAGCGCTTTGTTACCGCCTGGCTTGCCTATGCGGACCCGATCAGTAAGTTAATTCCGCGTAATCTGGATCAGGATCGTGATTTGTGGAATGCGAAGGATTGTGGGGCCGATAATTACCCTTTTATGGTCTTGACTAGCTTTTTTACCCATAGAGAACGGTTTGACGGCCTGATGAATCAAATGTTACGTAACGAAGAACGCCTTACATCAAGGGTGGGTGCTTTGCCAGATGATTACTCCTTTTCTAAAAAGGATTTTTTACACCCGGAAATTAATATGGGGAGAATTGTATTTGGTTCAGCAGAATATATCAAGGACGGTCTAATGCCCCTTACCGAATGGATTGGCCGAAGCCCTTGGTCAGAGCGAATGTTGGGGATATTGGATGAACTGAATCGGCAAATTGTCGTGGCGGATGATCCTGAATATTCAATAACAGTGAAAACAGAAGTAAATGGCGAGCTTCTTCAGGTTTTGTCGAGGGTTTACTGGATGACGGGCGATTCGAAGTATTTAGACTGGGCTGAAAAAATTGGAGATTATTTTTTACTGGGGGAGGGCTACCCGTTAAAGGCAGTGGAAGTAATGCGTTTACGAGACCACGGTTGCGAATTAATTTCCGGTTTATGTGAATTATACGCCACGCTCCATTTTGTAAATCCGGAGAAAAAGCAACGTTATCAGGAACCACTTTATCGATTGCTGGATCACATTCTTGCATTTGGTCGCAATGAAGATGGGTTCTTCTACAACGCCTACAATTCTATAACCGGTGATGTAATTGACCGTGGAGTTTCGGATAGTTGGGGTTATAATCTGAACGGTTACTATACTGTTTTCTTAGTAGACGGTACCGAAAAATACCGCGATGCGATCCTAAAAATATTTGGGAATCTTCATAAATATCGCCAATTCGATTGGGAAAGAGGTAGTGCCGATGGCTATGCAGACGCCATTGAAAGTGCTTTAAATTTATATAATCGGATTCCGGATGAGCGCGTGGCTGACTGGATCGATAGCGAAATCGACGTGATGTGGTCCATGCAGGATTCAAGTCATCGCGAAAATGCTCATAAATGGGTGAGATCGGGTGTTATTGAAGGTTGGCACGGAGATGGGAATTTTGCCCGTACCACTATTATGTACAACCTCTGGAAAACTAAAGGTGTCTATACCGATCATTTTATTGAGGGTCTTAAAATAGGGGGAGAAATTCAAGGGAACTCGCTTTATCTCGTACTCCAGGCACCGGAAAAGAAATGGAGAGGGAAAATTCTATTTGATAAATCTCGTCATAAAACTGTGATGAATATGCCTTTGGATTGGCCACGGATCAATCAGTTTCCTGAATGGTATACGGTAGATCCCGATCGAACTTACCGTCTTACTGATGAACGGGGAAAAAACTTGGACGTAGTAAAAGGAGCTTCTTTAATTGAAGGGATCGAGTTTCAACTCAAAGCAGGGGAGCGGAAAAGGTTAATTATAAGTCCCTTATGATACTTGAAAAAAGACGGGGCGTACTCTAAGATATAGCGGTAAGTAAATACGATTTTATGGGTATTTTTAGAATCATTTTTTTAATCTTATTCATCGTAGGGGTATGGGGGAGTTGCGTATCCAAGGAGCAACGGAAATCTGAACAGAATGGAATCAAGGAACTACGATTTTTCCCGGAGGGCTACGATAACATCAATGGATTTAGATTGCAATATCCCATGGGTATACGCCATGTGATGGTTGAAACCAGTGAGGGGGCTTACAAGTTTTTACACGATCCCGCCATTATTGCACATCATGATAGGCTCATTGCAGCCTGGTATAATTGTCCGGAGGGCGAAATAGTCGAAGAATCGAGTATTCGGGCCAGAAGCTCCATGGACGGGGGCTTAACCTGGTCAGAACCTGAGGTGATCGCGGAGGATAAAGGCAAGAATGGAATTTTTTATGTGCCCGCCCAACTCTTTTCTAACAAGGGAAATTTGTTTGCTTTTGTAGGTAAAATGACCGCACATGACCGGATCGTTAATACCACCCTTTATAAATATGATGAACAAGGAAGTTCATGGATTGAAAAGGGAGAGGTTGCGCCCTTGTTTTTACCAAACTGTGCACCTGTCCAATTATCAAATGGGAGCTGGCTAATTTCCGGCAGGGTTGCTTCCAGCCTGGGAAATTTGCCCTTAATCCCAGCTGTCATGATTAGCGACGGTGACGATGTAGAGGGAACTTGGAGGATCGTGAAACTCAGCGAAACGGAATATCGGGAAGATCAATATCCTGAAACGACAGTAATGGTGGAAGGCGAAAACTTAGTAGCTTTTGTGCGGTCTGACGGAGTGCAGAACCAGCCCGATGTCTATTGGAGTACAGACAATGGAAATAGCTGGGAAGCGGTAAAGCGTCATGATTTTTCGGCCATTTCAGCTAAGTTCTATGCAGGACGCCTACAAGATGGGCGCGGTTATATCGTATACAACCATTTGCCAGAAGGAAAGTATAAAGCTTACACCTTCGACGATCGACAAATATTGGCTATTTCTCTCTCAGAAAATCCAGCGTCACCTTTACACTTTTCCCGCACCTATAAGGTCCAGTCAGCCGGTACGGGAACGCCCGCCTTATCCCATTATCCGAGCGTACTGGAACATAACGGTAACCTGTATATCATCTATACGGCAAGTTTTAAGGGAGAAACTAAACGACAGTGTCAACTCGCCATTATACCATTGGCTTCACTCGAATGAACCCTTAGGCAGACTGTTCCCACAAAGTTCTGATTTTTGCCAGGTCACGGCGCATGCTGTTGAATACGGCATTAGGGTTAACATCAAGGGTCGTATTTCCACGATCAGCTCCCCCTAAAGGATATTCAAAATGAAGCGAAACGGGTACATGAATTTGATAAGAACGAATCAATTTGAAAAACGCCAGGAAATCCACCATACCTTCGCCGATAGGGCAATTGACTAACTTCCATTTTCCATCGATTTTTTCCCAACGGAAGTCTTTCAGTGCTAGTGTTTTGATGCGTTGGTGAATCAATTTTAGTCCGTTTTGCCAGTTTTGACCGCCCTCTACGACAGCATGTCGAATATCGTATTGCACCCCTAAGGAATTACTATTTGTTGCACTTATCAGATCGTAAAGTTCCCAAATTGACGAGCCAATGTAATTTCCCGCATGGTTCTGGTAACAGCCGGTTATTCCCAATTTTTCATTGTATGAAGCTAAGGTTCTGATTTTATCCTTAAAAAAAATTAGTGAGTCGGGTATGGACTTTTCTTTCAAGTAATGGTAATAGTTCATTCGATAATACTTGAACCCCAGTTTCGCAGCGGTTTCCAATACTGTTCTATCGGTTTGGTCATCGGCATCACTGACGGCACAAGTCATTAATTGTGGAGTGAATCCTACTTTGCGAAAAGCATCAACGGCTATGGGGAGTTGCTCGCCTACTTGTGCAGGTTCCACATGACCCTTCGGACGTACCGCTAAATCAACGCCATCAAAACCAATTTCAGCGGCAGCCTCAACCATATCGGGGATATTCAAAAACTGGAGATGTTTTGAGAATATGCTGATATGAAGGGAGTCCTTTTGAGGTAACTCACTTGCATTTAGGAACTGGGGCGCTGTGAAAGCGACGCTCGACAAAATTGACTTTTTTAAGAAATCTCTTCGATCAGTTTTTATCATTTTAAATCGTATTAAGGCCAGTTAAGATGCTTGTGTAAAAATTGGATGACTCCTTCGTTACGCGAAGCATGTCCTCCGTTAAAGAACTCGATATCGGTCTTATCTTTTAGTCCAAATTGGTCGTAAAAATGACTCACTTTTGCAAATTCAAATGCAACCCACTCGTCGGGCTGAACCGTATCGTGTCGTCCTCTTTCAACCATGAAAGGGCGGGGAAAAATCAGGTAGGCCATTTCTGCATAACTAAAGGTACTACCCATATCGAAATAAGGCATTTCCCATTCGAATGAATTCATGAAACCTCGGGGAAAATAAGTGTCCACCACTTTCCGGCTCCAATCGCCAAAATCGCCTGAACATACGGAAAGGCAATACCCTTCGAGTATGGCCGGAATTCGCATCGCCATTTCACCTCCATAACTTTTTCCATAAAAGGCGATACGTTGGTCGTCTACGTAGGGTAGGGAGTGCAACCAATTTATAAGTTGGTTGTGTTGTGATAATACAAATGAAAATAAGGTCTTTTTAATGGCATTTCCTTTCCGGCTCAGCCATCGATAACGATCTTCACCATTGTATAACCCATAGGGTACAAATACGATAAATCCTTTGTCGGCTAGAACCGCTCCCATATTGTAGTAACTAGTATTCCCCTCAATCACGTTGGCAGGCACTCCATTTCGACCATGTTGAAGGACAACCACTGGTCTTTTCTCATTTTCAGCCATATTTTTCGGAAGCAAAATGACTCCTGCCGTGGAAAGGCCTTCGTATACGTCGAGCATTACTTCGTATCCTACCCACAATTTTTCATCGTACACTTTACGTGACCGTGGGTTAGGTGTGTTTAGGGGGTCGTCGAACTGGCCAATTATTTCTTTGGCGAAGTATTCGCGGTAGGATTTTGATTTTTCGATAAACAGACTGGGGTCCTGATAAGGGTGATAACTGCGTGTACTCCAAGGTTTGTCAGCCCATTGAGGTAAGAGCTTATGGAGAAAAAAGCGATTGCGTTCGTAATCAGATACGCGAAGTAACCATTGAATGTGATCGTTTAATTCTTGGAGCTGTCGAATTTGCCTGGTTTCTGGATTAAAAGTGCGTCGAAGATCGGTGGGTGTGGGTTCGTTCAATATTTTAAATTGCTGTAAGCCAAGTAATTTTACAAATGCTTCCAAAGGGGCGTTCGATCCAAACTTCACCGGTTCTTTTTTAGAATTAGCGAAAAGTTTTCGCAATTGAAAATTCTCGTTGACTATTGAATTGATTCGCTCAAACTCTTCATTGACATCTTGGAATGAGGGCGTTTTAAAATGTCCTTTATACCCCGAATGGCGGTAGAGGTTTGTGGAGTCGGGTCGGGCACCATCCCATACCTCGGGTATTTCACTATATTCCACTATAAGGGGGTTGGGAGCTATCATTCCGGCGATTTCGGCGTCGCCAAATTCACTCAATAAACCCCAGATATTCCTATAAATGGGTTCTTCCCAAACCCTTTCACGCTTGCCAAAATAACCACTAACCAGGGTGGCGTCAATTCGTTGGTCTAGGGCAGCAGCATAAAAGGCCACTAATCCCCCTTCCAGATAGCCTGCTATTCCTACTTTGCGAGATGGTCCATGTGTAATCTTGATCCAGTCGACAGCTGCCCGGACTTTCTCAATCTCATACCCTAAAATATGTCTGCCCATGTGGAAGGCTTGTCGGTAAATCCATTCCCGTCGGGTTTGGTTGTAATTTTTGTCGGGATGTACCAATTGTCGATCGATGAGAACCGGTATAATAATTTCCAGCCCATTTTCTGCCAACTTTCGGGCAAATTGGGACACCGGGGCAATTCCGGGAGCCAAGCCTAGTAATTGTTCGGGGGTTTGGTCTGCATCGGGGAGTACGATGATAGAAGCAGAGGCCGGCGACTTGGGTTGTACCCACAGCCCTTCACCATAAACCCTTTCCAGGACAGGCCATCGTACTTGAAAGACCCGGTAGGTTGGGGTTTCTGCGACTAGGGTAGAGCCGGAGGCATCGGCATACTTCTCCATTGAGACGCTCCTTTTCCACTGTGGTAGAGCGGGATTATAATTGACGCTGGCGGTGTCGTTGTCAATGATGCCTAAATATTTTTTTAATCTATTGCGGTTTTCCTTAATCGACTCCTGATATTTTTCGGGGGAGCTGAAATCTCGATTCCAATATTGCTCCCTCGATTGAATGGCGTAACTGATCTTTTTGTCGGCAAATTCATGCGCTTGATTTAAAAGGTGATAAGATAAATTGCCTTCGAAGGTCAGCTGGGACGTACCTGGCAATTGATCCCCTGAAAAGTCATAGAGATTTTGTTGAAAAGCTCTTGAAGTAACGGACAATAGGGTAAATAGGAACGCCCAATAAACTGGGGTCGTTCGGATCGTTTTGAATAAATACCCCCAAATTTTCATAGGTCAAGTAGTTAGCTATCTATAAAAGTAAGTGAACATGGGAAATCTTACTGTATTAATGATGATTTCCTAATGGAATAGTCGGATAGATAAGATTTAAATACTCACTAGTAAGTCGGTTTTGCGTTTGATGGTGTCCGTTAATAGCGAGGTGAATTTTCTGAATCAGGTAGTAAGGTGAATAAACATGAGGCTGTTTATTTCGCTTTGTAACATACCTATGAATTAATATATTCTAGTACCGCTTAGAAGATGGGGATTATCGTCAAGATACGTTTAACAAATTGTAAGGGGTTGAACTTTGACGATTAGGAATAGGTGTATTACTTGACTGGGCATTGGTCACGCTGGCCTCATATTGCTCCGGTAAAAAGGTACGCTCCCTTTAGATTCTATGGCTGAATAGTCCCGTTGTCCGCTTATAATGCGCTAGTGTCATAGCGTATTAGCGATTCCTTAGCAAAAAAAGGGGGTTGTCCGGTGATTAGCGTAATTAAACCGTGCCGGCAACAGCTATGTAGGTAATTATCGCAAAAGCTATGCTGCAGTGAATGTTTCTACATTGACGGGGTTGCCGTTTACATCGCGGTGTATGAATTTTATGGAGGGTGCATTTTGATTAGGAGGTGATATCACCACTTCCAGGAAACCGCCTTTTACCCTTAAGAACTTATGTTCTGGCCTTACATCGTCCTGACTCCAGCCCTGGGCATGTGCATCGCTTACCGGTCCGGATCCAAACTCCGTCAATCCTGTTTTTTGATCTACCGAAACATATTGCCAGTGGCGGTCCCCGTTCACGACAAACATATTTTTTTGACCTGCCAAGTATTCACGTAACCAGTTTCCTTCGGTCTCAAAAGCCTTATTAGCATGGTTATCGGTTTTACGGTCACGATCAGGACCTACCACCGGTGTAGGAGAGAATAATAACTTAAAAGTAGCGTCGGATGCTGCTACGGTCTGGAGTAGCCATTTTTTCTGTTGTTCGCCCCAGATCGTCTTACGAATACTATCCGGGTCTTGGTTGGAGGAGCGGAATTCTCTTCCTTCCATCAGCCAAACTTGGAGATGTTTACCCCATCGGAAAGTACGATAAGGCTTGTTTGCTATAGGAGCATTCTCGCGCCATAGCTTTAAGCCGTCATTAAAGGTCAGTTCCCCATAAGCAGGCGAATTCGGGTGTGCATCATCACGAAGAAGATCGTGGTCGTCCTTTGCCATATAAACCGGTACGCTTTTATAGAAATCGACCAAGGACGGCCACGAATCCATGGCATGCCACTGATGTCGGGCTTTTTCGATGGTGGTGCCTAAAGGGCCGGGTTTGTCGTAGTAAACGTAATCGCCCGTATGGATGAAAAAGTCGGGGTTTAGTCGGCGCATACTGTCGTAGATTCTGAATCCTCTTTCATCGTGATCATAGCTCCAGAAATACTGGCAGGTTGAGGTAACCAGTCTTACAGCTTTCGAGGATGATACAGGAGGAGCCGTCTTAAAAGTACCCCTGGTGGTATGGAGCGTTTCCGAACCCGGCCGCCGGGCATACCAAATGACCTGGTAAGTTGTATCCGGTTTCAAGTTATCAAAAGGGATCTGTACGGTGAAATCGTTGTCTTCCACGGCTGATTTCCAATCTGATTGAAGTGTAGTGCCTCCCCCTGACAGTCTGACTTTGACCTTTCCGCTGATTCCGCTTACACCACCATCCATTGCTTCGACAGGCATGTCTTCATCAAAATCGATGGGGTGTCTGAAAACGGTTTCTTTTCGTTGATGCACGATCGGGTTTGGTTTCTCCTGTCCACAAAGGCGCGTCCAAAGTATCACCGAGGTGGGTGTTACTTCAGCCGACTTAAAACCGGTTGTGAAATAGATAGCTTGGTTAGGGTCGTGTTTTTGCCCGCCACCCCATTCGGAAAGTGCAGCAGAAATATTGGGTACCGACAGGGTTGCCAGGCCGATACCTGCTTTTTTTACGAAAGTTCGCCTGTTTTCAATTTTCATAACTATTCATGGGTCTGGTTATCGGCGAAAGTTTGCCGGAGTAAGCTGACTTCTTTTGAGCTCTAGCTCATAAAAGACGGTCCCGTTTTCCTTTATAAGACGAAAAATGACAGATGGATCCCTGGCAGAAGGGACGTAGGTGAACTCGCCAAACGCAAATTCCCCGTCCAATCCGAACAACTGTGTATCCCAGGAGTCTCTGACAGCTGGTGGTCCGACTCTCGCCCCCATGCTGGCCGGTTCGAATTCATAAAAACTGAATCCGGATTTACGGGGAATCCGGAATCCTCTGGCGCCATGTCGGTCGCCCGACAATAAGAGTACGCCTTTGATATTGTTATCTTCAATCCACTGGAACAGCTCTTCACGGCCATCGGGATCGTATTCTCCCCAGGAGTCCTTTCCATTGGAAACATAGTCACTCCACATGGTACCGCACGTCAGGATAATAAAGGGGGCTTCACAGTCAAGTAGCTTCTGTTTCAACCAATCCATTTGCGCTTTTCCCAGGAATTGTTTTTTCTCTTTATCCCTAAAAAAACGATTGTCGGTCATAATGATGTCGAAAGGGCCGAGCCTAGAGCTGGTAAAGATGCCTTCTCTGCTTTCTTCAAGCCCGTAGGATGGGTTGTTCCAGGCATATTTGAAAACTTCTCTTACCTGCTTTCGATCTAAATCGGTATGTCCTTCGGGTATACCTGATTTGTCATTGTCAAAATAGTCGTGATCATCCCAGGATGCGTACACCGGTGTACTGGCTACGAAAGATCGCCAGGCGGGGTGCATATCTCGCAATAGATAATCTGCACGGTGCATGCCGAAATGGTTCTTTCGATCTTGTACCGCTATATCTCCATAAATCAATAGGGCGTCTGGATCACGGGATTTGATCTGGTCGAAGAGTTTTTGGTTGCCTAATCCCCAACGGTGTGGGCAGGTACCGAAAGCGATTCTAGTCGCCTTCGTGAGGTCGTTGCGGGCTGGCGCTGTCCGGAAGCTGGATGTAGACGTGTCCGATACAGGTTTTCCGTCTACGAATAGCCTGTAGGTGTAAGTCGTGGAAGGCAAGAGACTGTGGATAGGTAGTACGGCCGATAGGTCAGTAGCTTTCGATGAATGGACCGGCCCAAACCTACGTTGGAAGTCCGGCCCGGTTACTTCTGCATAGATAGTAGCAGGTTTTAGCGTACGTACCCATATAGATATGCCATTTTCAGTAAGATTTCCTAGCATGGGTCCTCCTAGCAGGGTCACGTGGTTTTGCTTTGCCAAGTCCTGGAAAGTGCCGGATTTTGACAAGTCGAAGAAGCTAGCTGACGGGTTGGCAGACAGGACTTTTAGAGCTGACGCATACATAGCATTCACCAGACTGTTTTTCTGAGACCAGTAGTTGAGTATGCTCAAGTTGTCGGTATTCTTGTTCATGGGATGGTCAGCCTGTCCAAAATGCTGAGCCCAACCGGGTGAAAAGATACTGATCATGAATAGCAGAAGGTATTTTTTCATATGATTTAGGGTTTTCGAAAATTTCAAGCCGGTGAAAGGTTAAATGGCCACTAAGCGTCAATAGCCCAGATTTAGTTTCCCATCACCGAGGATATCCTTATCAATATCATTGAACGGGACAGACCACCGTTTCTTGTGATCTGTATAAAAGTCATCGCTCCCAGGATTGTACTTTTGAGTTTTCCACTTTTTTAGCTTTATCGAGCTAGTTTTCTCAAGCCTTCATAAAGCAGTTCATTGTCAGATACCCGCCGAAAAAGCCAAAACAACGTTTTCAATAGGTACTTCGGGCTGAAAGCGGCTAAGGGCTGTCATTTTTTATTGATTTTTTGGAGAGTGTGCTAGCTCCTAGGCCGATGTCCTTTTTTTATTGCAAACCATAGCTATATACGTTGATTAAATGGCTTGGATAGGGTCGTCATTTTTTGATGAAGGAGTGAGCGGGGGCGGAATAGGGGAATATAAAACAAATTATAGGGATGAAATGTCCGGTTCGTTTTTTCTTGAGGTTGTATTCCTTTAATCGTCTATAATTTATTAAACTGAATTGTATTACGCTCCACTATGACCAAAGGGTAATCGGTTAGTGGGATTCCAGTAAATTGTGATTCTCCTGATTGAACAGAAAGGTATTGATGGGCATCAAACACATCCCCAGTTAGCAAGTCTACTATAACAGGATCTTTGAAGGAGATATCTTTCATAGTGATATTGACCTTAGCGGGTTCGATTACGTTCTCTTGGGCATTCCAAGGCAACCACCAAGCCACCAGGTGGTGGCCGTCTCCATCTGTAAATGCAGCCATAAGGGGTACCGAAGGGAATGCATCATCTTCAGAAATACCATAGAATATTCCTTCATCCTCCACTTCAAAATTGTATTCAGTTTTTAGGGGTTTATATCCTGGCCTCCAAATTGAACATAGATTTTGATAGGCATAGTATCCAGGCTTTGGCTCAAATTCAGGATTTGTTAAAAGACATTTCTCATTAACACCTTTGGTCCTCACTCGTGAGCCACCGCGATCGGGAAACCCAAAAATATCATCGATTGGCCGTAGATTGGCCCTGATTTGTTTATCCCCTTTACCTTGGGGGTGGACAAGTTTGAAATAATTGCTGAGGGTTGCTTTACAATAATAAATATCTACAAAACTTTGTCTAAGTAACCATTTCGCTTGAATGTTCAATCCCCAAGGTGCTCTCCCTCTATAGTCCCGGGTACTGCTATGCGAAGGGTATCCACACTCTCCCTGCCACAATTCTAGAGCGGGCTTGTACCGATCGATCACTTCCCAGAGTTCTATTGCCTTATAAACTCTTTCCTCTGGTACAGCTCCATAATTGTGGTAAGAAATAATATCAATGTAATCTGCGCTTCCCACTTTCAAAAATGCGTCGGTAAATTCTGGGCTAATTCCTGCCATGGATCCACCTATAATTTTTGCATTAGGGTCAATTTTACGAATGATCTTTGCAGTTTCAATGAGTAATCGGCCATATTCCTCGCCATTAGGTTCTGAACCCCAATAATTACGATGATTGGGTTCATTCCATATCTCCCAGTAATCGATTTTGTCTTTATATCGCTCCACCGTTGCCCTCGTAAAATTTAGAAAAGCTTCCATGGCCACTGGATCTTTAGTAGGAGGCTCCGGACTTTGACCATATATTTCAGCTAGTTTGGGATCGTCATAGGGTAAGAGGTCTGCTTTTTAGACAGTTTGTAAATATAGTTTTTCGTTTGAAACCTGCACTTGCCAACCGAAACGGAATCAGGCTCTGCTGAGGAGCAACTTGACAGGGATAGGTTGGCCGACGAAATATAATTTTCAGGAGCACTGCTGATAGCGGTGCTTTTTCTGAATTATATTTCAGAAGCTTATGCCTTAAAAAAACCTTATGCAGCCTCATATTCTGTGGGTGTTTTAAAGTTCAGCGCTTCGTGTGGCCTTTCGTGGTTATAATCCCTGATCCACACCTCGGTAATGTCTTTTGTTTCCTGTAGGGAGAAAAACAGATAGGCATCCAGCACATTTTCGCGGTAGGTTTTGTTAGGCCGCTCGATAATGGCATTTTGCTGTGGTTTTCCCTTCTGGATCTTCACCCATGCAATGCCTGTCTTGTCGAGCCAATCTTGAAAAAGATGCGAAGTGAACTCCGGGCCGTTATCGGTACGGATGCCTTTGGGCCTGCCATGCTTTTCAATCACGCGTTCCAAAAATTGAATCACCGCTCTGGACGGCATAGAGGTCCGGATATCTATTCCCAAGCATTCTCTGTTGTGCTGGTCAACCAGGTTCAGGGTGCGGAAGCGGCCTGCTCTTGCCAGTGAATCGCTCATAAAATCCATTGCCCATTCCTCGTTCTTTTGCAATGGAACCTGAATGGGATTAGCCGGATTGTCGAAGCGTTTCCTCTTCATTCTTTTGTACAGAGAGAAACCATACCCCTGGTAAACCCGCCTGATTTGTGATGCACCGAACCGTGGATGTTTTTTACGGACCTTTACAATCACTTTCTTACGCCCCAGCCTGCTGGTGCCAAGTACCGAGGTGATGGCTTCCTTCAGTTCCTCATCCTTCTGAGGCATCCGCTTTTTATAATATTTTGAAGTCCGAGAGCGTCCCATTATGCGGCACACCTTAGCATAACTTACATCCGGTCTTTTCTCCGCGACATAAGCAATGTAGCGCTCCTTTTGATAAGGTGTTACCACTTTTTTGAGTTGATCTCTTTCAAAATTTCGATGGACAACTGCTGGTCGGCAACAATGCGTTTGAGGCGGGCGTTTTCTGATTCCAATTCCTTCACCCGCTGGAGTTCCGAGAGCGTCATGCCCCCATACTTACTTTTCCAGTTATAGAATGTCTGTTCGGAAATCCCAAACTCCCGGCAGATCTCTGCTACTTTCCTGCCTCCTTGCTGGCTCTGAAGCACCTTGAGAATCTGCGCCTCCGTAAATCTTGATTTTTTCATTGTTTTTTTTGACGTTAAAATTAATACTCTAATTTTAAACCGTCTGAAAAAAGCAGCCATGTACCGAATCCTTATATATTTCTGCCTACTACTCTTGAATTCGGGATGTGAGTTTCCTGTGCCATTGGATATCTTCCCATATGCCTTTAAACTGTGGGTGAGTAAAATTTGAGGTACAAATAAATTTATAGTTGTCGTGTTTCTTGGCCAAATCGATGCATATCTCAGCAGACTCTTTAATAAAACGCCAATCGGTATCGGGATGATCTAGCCAAAATATGGCACCCCACCCCTCTGTATTCCCACAGGGTATCTGATATTTCTTAGCTACCGTTGAAATCTCGGAGATGTTGTTGTCCATCCAGTGGATCAATTCTGTTTTTTTTTCGTTCCAAGCCGCAAGAAAATCTCGGTAGATCATACGATTATCCTTGCTCTGGTCAATATTTCCGAGCTCATTAAGGAATGGCAATTTTCCAGCACTGGCAAACCAAAGGTGGTAATCCAACGCACCAAACCGGGAAAGGTCAATGCTGTCGAGCTTCATTCCCCCATCCAATGAGAAATGAAAGGGGTATTCTGGATAGCTTAACTGAAGCAATCGAATTGTCTCGTTTATAAAATCGTTGTAAAACGCCTGTTGTAGTGGATTAAACTTTCTTTGTTTCGTTGTATCTATGTCGTCTGGGATATTTGCATTGGGATTGTCAATCTTAAACTGATTAATGTTGCCTCTAGCATTCAGCTCTTCCTTCAACCAATCATATCCATGCCAGAAAGGGTATTCATTGAGGAGATCCACATAAATAATCTGTTCATCGAGTAGATGATTTTGTTTAAGAAAGGCAAGAGTTTCATTCCATGCCCGATACAGTCCCCCTTTTTCTTTGAAAATACCTCGAGGCCCCCCTTGTGCCATAAACCAGGTAGCCAGCCCCACCTTAATACCGTACTTTTTACATTTGGGAAGAAATTCCAACAAAGCTTCCCTCGGTCTGAAGTCCATGGAATAATCATTGCCCCATTTTATCGGTACCCAGTCTTTTTTTACACTTCGAAATTGGTCCTGTATGTGGCCGTCCGTATCTGCTGCTACATATTGCGGCATGGCGTCAATACGTATGGCATTATAACCTCTTTCCGCCAACCCTTCTAAAACCAGATCCCAATTCTCAAATTCACCATACCTATGGTGTCGGAGTATCCAGCTATAATCCCACATGGCAATTGCCAGTGGCTTTTTCAGCTCATGTAGCGGATATGTCCTTCTTTGGGGAATTTCTCTGATTGAAGAAATTAATGATGGCATCATAGAAGCCCCCGAAACCGCCCAAATTGATTGTTTGCAAAATGTCCTGCGATTCATAATTTTTTATCATTCCGAATATTGTATCAATGTAACCCCATTTTTCGTTCAAAATACGACCTCTTTAGTCGTTAAAAGTTGTAGTTAATGTTTAACACAATCTGCTAATCACGAAGTTTTTACCTATCCTCTGGATTAATTTTTCCTATATAAATATCAAATTATATTACTGATATTTAGCCGTCAGTGGAACGGTATACACACGCGACAAGTTGTAAAACGTCTCCTACGGATCTGCTAGGCTTAGCTAATACTCAGTCCCAAAAGGTACTGACAAAATTTCAGGATCGATATGTCTTTCAGAGGAAGGCCATTTAGTGTGTAGCTTCAATTTATCAATCCGTAATCATCATTATTATAGTACTGGCTAGTCTTATTCCCTCCAAAAAAATATGTCTAATAATATACCACATCTTTTTTTCGATTAGCAGGCAATACATCTAAGTAAGAGAATTCTCCATTCTCGAAACTGCCCTCAATTATCGTATTATAGAACCCGTGTAGTTTAAAACGTACATTCCATTCCTTCGGCCAGGCAGGTAATATATATATTGCTTGTTCATCACATTGTAATAACATGCTCTGCAATGTCATGTTGATGACAGCTATGTGGTCTCCGTCAGGAATCCAATCATAGTTAGGTCCATAAAAAGTCGGAAACCTGAAACGTTTGTCATTCGACAATACCGATCTGACTAGTATTTCTTTCGCATAGTGAGTTAATCCCAGATAAGCAGCTTGGACGCCCGTTTGATGCCAACTGAAAATACTTCTTCGAGCACCTTCTCCCTCTAAAACAATGAACGGCATAGAGGTATAAGATTGCTGAGTAGCCTCGCTGAAGCTTGGGTTGTCGAATGTATAACGTCCCGTTGCTAACCCAGGTGTTCCAATTGAGTATAACCGAAATGGATAAACCGCATACAGGTCTGGTTGTTCTACATTAATGTGTTTTCCGACCTCTTGTGCGACTTGTATGATCGTTCCCTTTCCGTCATTTTTGACAGGAACTTCTGGTAATAATTCAATCAATGCCCTACATGTTTCAGAAAATACACTATCTTCCAAAGACAATGCGATCTTTTCCAATCGGGGTAACACGAAATGAAGGCCTGCAACCGTAGGTGTCGGATTTACGCAGTCCGTAAAGCTCTCTAAGGAATTGACGGGATATATATACAATTTACCGGTCTCATCAGTGGGGTAACGGGTTGCATAATATGTAGTCAGATCCTTGGCAATAGGCCATACCTTATCCATGAGGTAGGTAGTGTCCTGAGTATATGCAACAAAATCAAGCATAAGATTCACAAGTTCTAAGCCACATATGTAGTGAGACTGATGGAATACGTTGTAAAATTGTTCCGGATGCATTCCCTCCCGATTCCATCCGTAAATATTCGGATTTAGTGTACCCCATGCCTCAACGCTTTCGGTAAACAGCACCCCTTCATTTCCCAAGGTCTGTTGAGTAAATTTCTTCATCATTGGATATACCCGTTCCACATAAAAATCAAGTAAGGAGTGCATAGACGGTATGTCTCCGCTGGCTGGCATGGTCCAATAAGGTAATCGCATGTTTTGCCACAATATGAGATTGCCCCAAAGCCGATAATCAGCACTTCGATTGTATATTTTACCTCCAACGACACTATGAATCGTATCAGGGTATGTGTCTACTTGCCATGTTGAGCCATTAAATTGGATTGGAAACTTACCCTTCGAAGCAATATTCATGACATAACGATTGTAGCGATATGCAAGATTGATCAACCGAACGGTTTCAGAATCGGCTGGTTTATTACTGTTGATCTCGATGTAGCTTTGATTCCAGAATCCCTCCCACCACCGTGAATGATCTTGAAATAACTTGTCAGCTGGAACATCACCGATCCGAAATCCGTTCTCTACTATCTGATCTACCCATTCCTGGGAAGTCTGTGTTTGGTTGGCATGCACTGTTACCCGAAGCTCTAGGTAACGCTGTGGTGCAATGGTAGCAATTGAACTATCTGAGACATGTTTAAAGTAATTTCCCATTACATGCACACCCCATGTTAAGTTATGTAAAGGATTGTGAACACTATCTTTATTCAACCCAAACAGTTTCATGGTTTTTTCAAAAAAATCTGTGCTAGTATTGCGATGAAACAATACAATATCTTCTTGCCGATTTTTCACTAGGACATCTAACTGTTGATGTTGTGTAGTTGGCATATTGCCTACGATATGTCCCTGTTTTCTCAATACATGGGCTGTGACTTTCGCATTTATTGATCGTTTCGCATCTACCTGGAGGATAACTTGGGGATTGTTTGCGTCTACCCAAAAGCGTAAACTTCCTTGGGAGGTTTGCACATTAAATGAGGCGGTTTGGAGGTCGAATTCCTGCCGATACCTCTTGGTATCCTTGAATATGGCAGGAGAAAACTGAACTTCCAATTTTGTAATTTTGAGCAAGTTCCCCAGATGATCTCGACTATCCGTGCTACCAATATAAAAGTGAAGAACTCCATCCTCATCTATCCACACGTTGGAAGCTATGTTGCCATTGCCGCAAACCATTGACCCCCAGGAATCGGTCGTAGGCGAATCATAAACTAAATTGTATTGCTTAATATTATATTGGGCGTCAGCGTAACCAAGGTGCAATATAAAAATTATGAAAAGACGGATCTTGATTATAAAATACCGCCTAAAAATCTTTTTTATCATTTCGGATTATTATTGAATTGTAGGATTAAATGTCCCATTGTCCCAACCTTCATTTTGAACTAAATTGGGATTGGTTTGTATCCAGTTAGGGTGTAAAGGCCAAAAATAATATGTCTCAGGTATGTGGATTACATTTGTTGTACTTCGATCAATTACTTCAACTCTATAATCCGTCACAGCGTTAATAATATTATTAGCCGAGGTGCCTTGAGGGGGTGCCTTCAACAGGCTGTTAAAGTAACCTGTTATATCAGCTATGTCCTTTAAATTCATTCCTGTTGTATCCGCTACCGTGTTTCTGGTATCTGCCAGATAAGGTCCATTTGCATGAAATGTACCATATGCATTGAGTATATCATACATTCTTCTTCGTCGCAAGTCCCAAAATCGCTTTCCTTCGTATGCCAATTCAATTTGGCGTTCTCTCATAATTGCCTCAATTGTTGCTTCCCGATCAACACCTACTTCGGCCTTCAATCCGTAATTGCCATCACCGTCGTCCACGATACCGGCACGTTGGCGCACTAAAACAATCTGCTCTTTTGCGATGTCAGGCCGACCAATCTCGGCAGCACATTCTGCGAAATTTAGCAACACTTCGGCATAGCGGATAATAGGCCAATCGAATGCTTGTTGACTTACTTCGTTTGGAGATAGGGTAGTGTCTATTTGCTTCCTTGTATAAAAACCTGTACGAGTTCCTAGTTGACCTAAGTAGCCATCAGGGTACACGTCCGGGAATATCCATTGCACCCGATCCGTTTCGCCGGGGAAGCCGTAGGTTGCACCATTATAGACAATCGTTTGGTAGAATCTCGGATCACGATCTACCCAGAAATAATTGGGATCATACCCTGAGTCAATATCATCGATAGCTTTTCCGTTCTTCATGGGATAAGCTTTCACCATTTCCCACGTGGGTTGACAGGATCCTGCAGCCCCCACAGAAACTGATAGTGGCCTCTGGCCCGCAAGTGAAAAAGTTTTGTCAGGAAATTGGTATCTAACTTGTAGTATCATTTCTTTTTGAGCACCGGCCTTATCATACCACATGTTTGTATAAGCCATTGGCCCACCTACAGTATATAAACCTTTGCCGGTGTTGTTTAACTCGATCAATGCATTACTATATGCCTCATAGGCATCATTCCAGTATTCTAACCGATATTGTGATGGATTGAAGAGAGGGCTTGCCTTCAACATCAACACATCTGCTTTAACAACCATCGCTGCACCTTTTGTGATACGGCCTAGATCACTTGCCGGCCACGTATGAGGCAACAATTCAATGGCTCTATCTAAATTTTGCAAAATGAAATCAAAACATTCCAACGATGTGTTTCGTGTGACCCTTGTCGTTTCTGAGTCTAACGGGTCTTGTAGTTCCGTTACTAGCGGTACCCCACCGTAAACTTTAAGCATCTGAAAATATTGGAACGCCAATAGAAAATATACCTCCCCTTTTAAAAGATCCTTTTCTTCCTCCTCCATAGGAACCATGTTTATTTCTCGGAAAAACGTGTTCATACCCCTGATAGTAGCGTATGCATTTTCCCAATTAACTTCTCCCGGAAAACTGCTGGTTGTTTGTTGTCGTCCACCTAGGAATGAATTAATCGTACTTTCACCTCCCTCTTCAGTGAATGTTTCAAACCTGTTCCAAGCAGGCAAAATTCCATAAAAATTGTTTACAAAGAGCTTTACATTATCAGGGTTAGTCCATACTTCATCTGGGGTAATAGAACCGACGTTTGGCTGGTCAAAGACTTTGTCGCATCCAACCATGCATAATGACATAATAAATATCAAATTATACCTTATTTCGAAAAAGGAAAATATTTTTTTCATGATTGTTATATCTTAAGCTTAACGAAAGATTATAGACTGACACTCAGTCCAAAGGTAAATGTCTTCATCAATGGATACGCAAGTACCCCGCCTAATTCAGGGTCATAGATTTTGATGTGGTCCCAAAGAAAAAGGTTCTCTCCACTAAAGTATGCTTTTACCTCATTGAAGACGCTATTACTTAATAAGCGGTTGGGCAATGCATAACTTATCATAACGTTTTTCAGGCGTAAATAATCACCTTTGCGCATCCAGAATGTCGAAGGTTGGAATACGCCTTGGTCCCCATATCCTGCATGAGGTAATGAAGCTTGAGTGTTATCCGGGCGCCAACTATCTTCCCAAATTTTTAAATTATTTTGGTATATTCCAACAGCTCTTACACCTGTAAAGCCACTAGGTAGCATCACATCATATCGGCCGAATCCTGAAAAAATCGTAGAAAGTTGAATTCCCTTCCATGAGAGACTGAAATCAACTCCGTAGCTTATTCTTGGACTTCCATTGAAGCTGAGCGGGGTTTGATCGTTTACATCCACTTTACCATCTGGGGTGTCTGTACCAAGTGGTCCACGGATATCCTTGTACATAAGCATTCCTGGCATTGGTTTATAACCGAATATCGTAAAGTCTTCTCCCTTTTCATCTAAGATTCGATTGACGTCTTCTTGGTCCCGTATAATGCCTTCTGCTTGATAGCCCATGATCCATCCATCTATCGGCCGTCCAATTTGATTCTGATAATCGCGTACACTGGCAGCTTGATCCTTTATGAGATACTTATTTGAAGAAACAGCCCAATTTCCGCCGACGTGGTAGTGCAACTTACCGACGTTATTGTCATGACTAATGGAAAACTCAAAACCCTGAGCTGAAGCTTCTCCATAATTGACCGCGGGCAATCGCGCTCCAACTGTGACGGGGGTAGAGGCTATGCGCACATCCAATATATCCTTGGTTTTTCGATACCAATAATCAGCGGTAACGCTAATTAAACCGTTTTTTGTACCTACATCAAATCCGAAATTATAATCATAATTACGTTCCCATGTCACATCTGGATTGGCATAAGTACCAAGGGATATACTTGGTGGGACACCGCTTCCAAGAATAGTACCTGAACTTGTATTGTAATTGTAATTTTGTTGCCACTGCCATGCTTCAACATTGTCAGTCCCTGTAAGACCATACGTTGCTCTGACTTTGAAGTTTTCGACAATCGGTGTCAAGTTTTCGAAAAATTTCTCCTTTGCTACGTTCCATCCCACTGAAACCGCAGGAAAATATCCCCACCTTCTATGAGGTGCGAACTTCATGGAGCCATCTGCCCGAAATGTAACCCCGAAAAGATACTTCTGATCATAATTGTAATCCACACGTCCGAAATAAGATTGTTGGCCATGATAATTAGATGTTCCCGATGCTGTTCTATGTTCAGCCGAAGTTCCCGCACCGTTGATCTCCTGGAAGTTCAAATTGTTGTAATAGAGGCCAACGCCAGTCAAATAGTTGCTCCTGCTTTCTGCGGGCTCGAATGCAACGAAAGCATTAATATCATGCTTTCCAAATGAGTTTTGGTAAGTTACCATAAAGTCAAGCTGGTAACCAAAGGTCTGGTTGTAACCTGTTTGGAGATATTGAGGTGCGCCATAGGCACCTGCGACAATGTTATTCAGCGCAGAAACCCCTCCTGGATTACTCGTATCCAGCTCATTAGTGACAATATGATTGTTCGTGCCAGCTAATTTAAAGAAATATACCCTATCAGCAGCATTAAAATACTTGTGGTAGCCTTGGCCTTTGTTAATCGCTGCCGTAGCACGGATGGCCAACCCTTTCACTTGTGATATTTCGTATTGGAGATTAAAAATGGTATTGAACAAATTGTTCTGATCAATACGATAGTTGTTTCTCATATATTCTTTGCGAACAAACACCATCCCGTTTGAGGGGTCCCCTGGTCCTCCAGCGACTGGCAACCCATTAATGAAAGTAGGTTTCCATGGCAACGCATAATACATGTAATACCAGAAATAACTCATGTTCTGATCCGTTCCAAAAGGAAAGTTCGGACGGTGATTGTTGCCGAAGGTACCGTCTACGTTAAGGGTAAAACTCAAGTCTTTTGCAATGTCTCCTTCGAGTTTAGCGGCAAGTGTGCTTTTATCATATTGCTGATTTAATCCCCCCCCCTGTCGTAAGAAACTCCCCGAAACAAAATACCGTATCTTTTCTCCGCCACCACTTATTGATAAGTTATGGTTGGTGCTCCATGGCTGCTTCCATGCATCATCAAAAGGGCTATACGTGTTAGTTTTAAAGTGCTCAAGTTCATCAGGAGCAAAGAAACTAGGGTGGTTTTCTGGATATCCCCAAACACGATATATCGAATTTAGCAATGTCGCATCTTCGTAGGCGTTCATAAGTCTTGGCAGACGGGTAGGGTTATTTATCGAATAATTAACATTGTACGATATTGTTGTTTGTGATGTGCTTCCAGACTTAGTCGTTACAAGAATGACTCCATTACCTGCTTTCATACCGTATATAGATGCCGAGGCAGCATCTTTTAGTATCGAAATTGAGGCGATATCGTTTGGGTTGATGTTATCGAACGCTGCTTTGTCCCTGATAAAACCATTGATAACATAAAGTGGCTGATTATCACCTCCTTTCCAAGTAGCAAAATTGCGAACTTTCACGGTTGAGGTAGCACTAGGATAATCACCTTGACCACTTTTGGAAATCGTCAAGCCCGGAGCCAACCCCTGCAATAAGTTAGCCGGGGAAGCTGTTGGACGATTTTCCAAATCTTGACCCCTAATTGTTGCTATTGCACCTGTTAACTTTTCCTTAGATTGCGTACCATAACCTACTACTACCAATTCGTCCAATAGTTTTTGATCACTTTGCATGGTAATCTCCAGTGAACTTCTACTTCCTACCACCACCTCCTGGCTCACATAACCTACAAAGGAAAAAACCAAAACTGCGTTTTCATTGGATACTTCGATTTGGAAACGGCCTTCACCATCGGTTGTTGTCCCTTGCTGAGTTCCTTTGATGAGTATGCTAACTCCTGGGAGTGGTTCTCCATTTTCGTCGTTAACCTTACCTACTATACGTTGAACCACCGGCTTGGGTAAGGTCGTCATTTCCCGGTGGAGGAATGATAGTGGGGCGGAAGCTGGGCTCGTTGTAGGCGACACAATCTTCAGTGAAGAAGTGCCCGGTTGGTCTTTGTTGGGTGTCACCCCTTCCTTCCGTTTTATGGCAATCGTGGTACCAATGATCTTGTAGGTAAGCGGAAGTTTTGCAAAGCATCGGTCCAACGCTTCTTCTAACGTGACATTTTTGAGGTTAATGCTGATTTTTTGATGCTGCAAATCCGCATGATCGTAAAAGAATACATAGCCTGTTTGCTTTTCAATCGCGTGAAATACAGCTTCTACCGATGCATTCTTTTCCCTCAACGTGACCTGCTGGCTGTAGCCGGTCGCTCCAGCCTGAACCAATGCCATAATTAGGAGTACCGTGATCAGTTTCATTTGTCTAATCAATTGCTTTCGTAAGCCAGGACTAAGCCTGAATTTTAGGGCAATAACGCCAGCCGGCGGTTTACTCCTGATGTCTCTCGACAATACAGCGAGTGTATACGCACAAATTTTCATTACCTTTGTACAGTTTGGGTTTAAAATGGATTTCCGAATCTATGTTTTACTCTGTCAAGAGTTTGGCAAACCCGACATTCACCGTGGAAGTGGCTCCAACACTTCTGCGGTTTTTTTCTGGCTGCCAGTTATGGTTTAGGGACTCCGTAGATATTTTCTCATATCGGTTCGATTTACATTTTTTGTTAGGGTAACACAGTGATTTTCCCTTTTCGGGACTCATCGGGCAGCGCATCAATTCTAAAATTTAAGCCAGTAAACCTTAGAATATCAAGGGCTTCTGAGGCATTAGACTGACGGTCGATTTTGCCCGAAAAACTCCGGTTGGGTAATGGACCCTCGTACACCACTTCTACATTGTACCAGCGTGAAATCTGTCGCATTACGCTCTGAATATCGGCCTTCTCAAAATGAAACATACCGTTTTTCCAAGCTACGATTTCATCCGTATTGACGCCGTGCCGGACGCTGATCTGCCCCGTTTCCGAAAATGCAGCTTGTTCTCCAGGTTTTAACCTGACTGCTAAACCAGCGTTTCCTCCGGGCAATATTTCGACACTCCCCTCCAGTAAGGTAGTGGTAATTTCTTCTTCATCACTGTAGGCATTAACGTTGAACTGCGTCCCTAAAACACGGATTTGGCGGTTATTTCCCACTTGAACGATAAACGGACGAGCAGGATCCTTTGCGACATCGAAATAAACTTCTCCGGATATTTTCACCGATCGCTTCCTACCTGAAAATGCGGTAGGAAAGGTGATGGATGACTCTGCATTTAGCCAAACCCTACTCCCGTCGGGCAATACCAAGCTATATTTTCCGCCCGAAGGGACGGTTAGTGTATTTAGACCGGGTTCGAGGGAGGCATCTTCCCCCGTATAAGCAACCAACCCATCCTCAATTTTTTGTATAAGCGTATTGCCTTGTCGAGCCAACATCCCCGTTGAAACACTCCCGAGCACAATTTGAGAGCCATCGGTAAGTGTAAGAATCCCCTGGTCAGAACCGGGCGGCAAATCAATCGCATGCAAGGTGGACTCATCGGTCATCGTTTCTTTACTACCTTGGTTCGACATAATATACCAAGCACCGGCTAGCGATAAAATCAGAAAAACAGCTGCAGCTACGCGGCTGGGCGTAACTAATCGGTGCAATGATTTCCAAAGTGGTCTTGGACGACTAGCCTCCATACGTTTCTTTAACTCGTACTCCATGCGGGCTTCCATTTGCCCGAGCTGTTCCTCGGTATACGAATCGGTAATCCCCGCATCTTTGCCAAATGATTCGTACCATGCCTCCACAAAGCGTTGTTCCTCCGGAGTGGCGTTGCCATCTAAATACTTTTGGAAGATTTGAATCAGTTCCTGTCGATTATCGAATGGTTCCATTTTGTTCGCTTATACCTATAGGTACCCGAATTCGCAAAAACTCCCAAAAGGATGTTGAAATTTTTTTATTCTGGGGGTGGAAGTAGTTCCGCTTTTAAATTCAAGCGTGCATAAACAGCCCAATCAGGAGCAAAAACATTTTCGATAGTTGATCTCGTATCGTTTTTGAAGCTGTATTGATTTGATTTTGAACGGTCTTTTGCGAAATACCTAAGATTTCCGCTATTCGAGCCGTACTCATTTCATCAGTATAATGCATTAGGAAAATTTCCCTCCTTTTTTCAGGTAGCGCTGCTATCCAAAGTTTCACCAATTCCATGGATTCGGCTTCAATCAGCGGATCTTCTGATCCAAGGGGGGAAATAAACTGAGTCTCCAGTTTGTCTAATAGGGGTATGGAATACGGGATTCTGGTACTGTACTTTATCACCTGAAACTTAACCGCCGAGAGTAAATATCCAGTGAGATTCTCGATTTGAAGAGTCGCCCGCCTTTCCCAAAGATCTGTAAAGATATTTTGGACTAAATCTTCGCATGCACTTTCATTATGCAGACGTCGGTAAGCAGCATCAAACATCATGCGCCAATTTCGTCGATAAATCTCGACGAAGGCGTTTTCATCCCCCTCTTTGAGCAGGTGGAATAACTCCTCTACCGTGTTATCTTTATAGGACCCCATGATGATCTATAAAGTAACAAAGTTAGTAAAGTTCTTTCAAGTTGTTGGATAAAATAAGATAATATTTATAAGTTTTATAATAAAATGGAACTTTATAATTAACCATTGACCAGCAATTTGGGTGACTTACTTCACCGGAATCAGCCAGGCTTCAGACAACAACGTACCCCAGCCACCGGTATTACGCCACTGTTCGGTAGTTACCCGATCACCCGATAATACGGAAGGGTCTTTTATGAATTTGATTTCCAGTTGGCCATTTTGAATCCATGTAGCTGGAATATCAAAGGTGAAATGATCGCTCATAAATTCGGGGAGTTCCAGATCCTTCGCTACTAACTTTCCGTTTGCGTAAAGCGATTGCGACTTTTGTTTCATAAGTTCCGCATAACGCTCTTGAAAAACAGGCCTCACCAGCGTAAGTCGTATTCGGTAATTTTGGCCCGACGGCAAATTTGTGTAAAGTAAGGTGACACCTTCATCTTCGTTTTGAGTGAAATGCATCGAGCGTTGACTGGGTCGATTGTTCTCCGAAAGCATGGTCGGGACATAGGGCTGACCATGATCATAAGGATACCCATTGACGACATGAGGAGCATGATTCGCTGTGCCCAAATTATCGTAATAAGCATCTACACTTTTACCCTCGTAGTCAGTAATCATGGCCAATATTTCTTCGCGCTGGGCTTGTGACGTAACTTGTTGCGCCCTTTGCAATTGCCTTCTCAGCCATCCCAGTCCGATGTAATCGTGCCGAAGGTTAAAAATCCCTTCACTGCGCGTCCCAAAAATTTGGTTACTTTCTTCCCCAAGCCGGGTGGCTTCCTCGCGAAGACTTTTCATGGCAGGGGTTTCCTGTTGGAGGATGTTATCGATTTGTTTTTCCAACAACTTCCATTCCGGGTTTCGAGCATTTTTTCTTAGGCTATTCTCAATTTCATTTTGTGTTTGGATTTGCTGCGTAAGGTCGTGTTTTATATAAAGATCCAATGCCCCTTTCTGCATGTACATTCGCCACAACCAGTTGTTTTTCATTAAGTTATTCGGGATTTTGTCACCTGCCCGCTTAACTAGGTCATAATAAATTTCGATCCCTTTTTTTTGATGCAGGGGTTGATCTTTCAATTCCTCCAAGTTTGACTCTAATTGGAGTATGGCAGCGGTCATCAAAGGGGCTGCTTCCGTTCCAAACCAAGCTTTGGCATATTCTTCGACAACTTCCTGGACTTGCAGTCTAGGGTTCCAAAGTAACCGTTGCCACATCCATTGGTTAAAATGATCATGGTTACCACTGGAATGTGTAATATCACCCACTCCATAGCGCATGAGGTCGTTGAAAACTCGGTGGTAATAGTGCGGCCAAGCGTAAAACGTCAATCGGTCATAAACCATTGTCAACGCCTGATCTGGACGTCGTTCGTAGATTTCGTGACTCCAATGGGGCGGTAGGTTGCCGTCGCGGTCAGCTCTGGGGTACATTTGGATGTAACCATGCTGAGCATAGCGCCAATGGGTCACCTCGTTGAAATAAAGTATTGGGTGCCGGGCAGGTAAATGATGGAGTAGCGCTTTGGGATAAAGTCCATAGGGGCCGAATCCAGGATAACGAAAAAGATCCATGCGATGGTTTTGACGGTGACCCGGTTGCCAACTCGTTGCATCAGAACCTGGTCCATACCCCCAAGCCCAAAGCCATTCCCTCGGCTTTTCATTCAAATAATCCAGAATCGCCTGGTCACTTTCGTTATCGAATTTCTGATTGGTAAAATAGAGTCGTGTTTGGGGGTGGTAGCGATGAATAATCTTTGCGATTTTTTCACTTAAATGAATAAACACATGGCCAAAAGGATGGCATCGATCACATTCACAACCGCCTCCATCGCCTCCTTTTAACTGAATAAAATCGAAAGAAGGGCTATCCTTAAAGCGTTTTTCACAGGCTTCCAAAACGGCTTCTTGGGCTTCAGGGACGGAGGGACAAATGAAGTTGGGTCGTCCGATGGATTCGGATGCTCGCCAGGCTAGGGGGAACTCAGGTGTAGGAGCCATATTGGGGATGAAAACTCCACAGGTCAGAAGGTCGAACGATTTCAGAAAATCGAAATCCTCTTTTTCGTTATTCTCCGATTTTTCGACCAAAAAAGTGTTAGCTCCAGCAAGGGCCAAATCCAAGATAGCCCTTTCCTTGTCAGCTCTGGTCCAAGGACGAACTTTGGCCTTGGAAATCGCCACATGGCTTTGCCCGTATTGAGTACCCCTAACTTCGAAAGCAGGGGCAGTGCAGATTTGTAATGGGTTGATTTCAAAGCCTTTTTCTTTGAAGTCGCATTGACGAAGGTATTCACCTACGGCATAAAGTAAACCACGATTGTCGACCGCAGACATTGCCAAAAGATTGGTTTGAAGAGTTTTTAGCAAGAACCCTTCTGGTCCAGGGTTGGTTTCAGTCGGGGTCGGAATTCTTTGTTGAGCCAAATATTGGTTCAAAGCACCGTTGTTGTTCCCGGTGCCTAGTAGAATCACTAGTTTATCCTTTTGAGGCAAATGAGTAGGAAACGAAAAGTCGGATTGTTTGTGAACGGAAATTGGTACCGTTGTTTTCTCCAATATTCTCTCTCTCAGCAAGTTGATGATATTCTGTTCAACGACGCCAGGGGTATCGGAGATTACCAAAGCCACATTACGAAAGTGCTCTGCTCGGACTGAAAATGCCGAGCAGAGTACGATCATCAGGGAAAGGAAAAGGGTATGTTTTTTCATCGGATCAATTACCAAGGTTTCTGAGTGCCCTGTAATAACCACATTTTAGCCCATTGGCTATCTTCGGCAGGTTGGAAGCGACTTACGGCCGTTTTTACGTTATCTTCATTGACAACATATTCTCTAGTTCCGTAAATCAACCTAACGGGGATTCTGTCACCGTTTGAACCTTCGACGATATTTTGGGAAAGATTTGGTAACCCGGTGCGTCGCCAGTCGAACCAAAATTCCGGTGTCATCCAAAGTGCAACCCATTTTTGGGACATCAAGAGCTCCATCCGTTGTTCAGGGGCGGTGTTGAATCTATTTTCCCATTCGTTTAGAAAGTTGGTACGATCAAAAGCAACCAAGGCATGCGTCCGTACATCGTATACTTTTTCCACCCCATTGCTCAATTGGTACTGATCTAAGCTACTTTCGATTCCTTTCCGGAAAAGGGCTCCGGCGTCGCCGCTGATCCAACCTTTTAATGCAGCTTCAGCCAAGAGGAAATTTAGTTCTGAATAGCTCAATAATACAGTTTTTACGAGCGGATGTGTGTTTTGTGCATAAATCGTATTCAAGTATGAAACATGCGGGTTGGCACCTTGATCCAAATAGAGCGTATTGTTCAAGGATGCAATCTGACTATAATTAGCGGTTGAACCCAGGTTATAAATATTGGGATCTCCAAGGGCAGGTTTCAGCCCTACATAACGGGAAGTATCCAAGCTTTCATTGTAGGTAGGAACGTATCGGACAATCTGTCCCGAAGCTTCTTTTTCATATTCCGCACTACCCGTTCCCACTTTTATACGCACATCCACCGGGTCGAACCAGGTCGTCAGGCGTGGGTCAGCATTTTCTTTAAGATAGTCAATGATGGTCGAACAAGGTTTCCTTCTATAGAATTGCGATCGGTTGCTATTCGCAAGGGGGCCTCCGACCCATCCGTTGAAAGCATCGGTGCCTGGATGGGCAATAGCTGCGTTGTCGGCGTTGCTTTCAAAAATTGGGAACTGGGAGGGATTGGACAGAATTTGTTGTAAATCAGCCGCAATATCTAGGCTTTCACCTTTGAGCTCGTCCTTTTTCTCCGACAGGCGAAGGTAATATCGGACGCGAAGGGAGTTTGCAAACTTTCTCCATTTTTGCGCATTTCCTGCAAACAGAATATCGGCATCGGCGATATTGGAGAGCGTACCTAACCCCGCGAGTTGTTCATTGGCGTATTTCAATTCTTCGATAATACCTTTGAATACATCTTTTTGTGCATCGTATTCTGGTTTGAAGATTTGAGCACTACCTTCTAAGGCTTGCGAGTATGGTATGTCACCCCAGGCGGAAGTGTAAAAACCGAACCAAAACGCCCTTAAAATAGACGCAACACCCCGATAAAATCGCTTCGTTTCGTCAACACTTTCTCTCTCTGCGTTTGAAAGAAGGGTTTGACTGTCGGTCAAAGCTTTATAACTCGTGTATTCCAAAGGTTTCCACACGAAGCTATTGATTTCATATCCGATGTAGTCCCTTTGGAAATATTGCATTGCTTCGGAGATTCCATGGTCGGAGGTATAACCATACGTATATTCACGAATATAGTAATTCGTAGTATAGGCAAGGGCGGATGACATTACATACTTAGCGTTAATTTCATCGGCTCCTTTTTGATCGGGATTTATATTTATTTCCGTTAAGTCATTACAGGCACTTAGGCTTAGGATAGCGACGACGGGTAATGTCAATTTTAATTTTCTTCTCATTTGTCTAATTACTTTTACAATGATAGACCGTGTAATTTCCTTTGTTCGGGGGCGAATTAAGGTGACCTGACTCATTTAGAAATCTAATTTCAGGGTGATACCACCGGAAGCTACCCAAGGACCTGCGCCACCAAAACGCTCAATTCCGCGACTTTGATAGGCGTGCTGACGACGCATGTAAGCCAATTCTGGATCGATTCCAATATTAGCTCCCGTCCATAGTATGATGTTACGGGCAAATACGGAGACCGAGGCACCGCGCATGCGGGCCTTCTCCACCAGGGTTTTAGGTAGATCGTAGGTTAAGGCCAATTCACGAAGTTTTACAAAAGAAGCATCATAGACAAAGCGGTTGGCAATAGCGATATCCCAGTATCCACCCCCGGGCTCATGTACTTCCCAGGTGTTGATGTAACGGGTTCCCGGACCGCCGAAATTCTCAATATAACCCCCTTGCCCATCGGCAATTACCCCGGGGAAAAAGGCGCCGTTATTGACTCCGTTATAGAGGAAACCACCGAGGTCTTCGTTACGGCCCCCGATCCAAACATTTCCGTCGCGATAAATTTCCGGATTCGACTTAATTTCGTTCACTAGACGATCCTGATCCCCTCCGAAAGAGTGGGCATTGAGAATACCGGTAAAAGTACTTGAATGGACCCCATTGTTATAGTCTTCTACAATTCCCGAACGAGCAAAACGTTGCATGGTGTTGGAATAGAAGTTCCCGCCTTGACGCCAGTCGATACTTGCCGATAAGCTAATGGATTTGTAGCGAACCGTATTTTGGAAACCCATCATAAAGTCATGCATGTAGTTTCCGATCTTTACCAACTGGGAATTGTCTTGCTGTAATTTACCATTGGAATTAAGCAAAGCCCAGCCAGCATAGGGACCTTCTTTCACCCGCAGCGCATCGTAGCCGTAGATATCGCCCAATTGTTCACCCACACGGGTGATCGCATTTGCTCCGTTTTCTTGCCAAAACAAGACCTGGTCTACGCCGTTGGTAAGTTCTTTCAATCTATTACGATCGCGTGTGAAATTGACCGTCGTATTCCATTCCCAGTTTCCAATGCGCAAGGGGGTGGCGTGAATGCCAATTTCTGTACCCCAGTTTTCGACAACGCCGGCATTGATTTTAGCCGCACCGTAACCGCTCATTTGGGACACGTTTACATCCAATATCTGGTTGCGGTTATTCATTTGGTAGAAGGTGAAGTCGATTTTCAAGCGATTGGAAAATGCTGAAATGTCGAATCCGGCCTCGTAAGACGTAGCGATTTCAGGCTTCAGTCGGGTATTGGGTAAGCTGGTGGGGTTGGTGTAATAGGTAAGGTTTCCCCATGTACCACGGTTTAATACATTGTGAATGGTATAAGGGTCGGTGTCCTTTCCTACTTGAGCCCATCCGCTTCTAAGTTTCAGCATGTTTACCCATTTCGGCATGTTTATGATTTCGTTCACCATAAGACTGGCTGATACTGAAGGATAGAAATAGGAGCGGACGTCGGCGGGAAGTGTGCTGGACCAATCGTTGCGCGCAGTGAAATCCAAATAAACTAAATCTCTGAAGCTTGTGCTGACTAAACCGTAAACACTATGGATTTCTTTATTACTTACGCTGGTACTGTAATTTAACCCCGCCCTTTCGATGTTGGATGCGGTATACAATCCTGGAATGACCAGGTTGTCGCCCCCGATAAAACTAGATTCGCCGCGGTATTTCATAAGGTTTCCACCCACCGAAGGGGCGATGTAGAAATCACCGAATTCTTTCTTGTAGGAGAGAAGTACCTCGGCGTTGATTTCGCGAAGGCTGGATTTCGTAGAATTGTAGCCCCCTCTAGGACGGGTGCGACCACCGTAAAGCGACCAGGGACTTAGTTCTTCGCTGTTCTCGTAGGTGAAGTTTTCCGATAATCGAGAAGTGAGGGATAATGTTGGTAAAATATCCCAAGTCAAAGCGATATTCCCGATTCGACGATCTCGCCGGAAGGGCATGCGATGCTCGTAAGCTTCGAACCAAGGGTTGTTGAAACTTTTGTTGACGTTGCGTTGTAATTCCCCTTCAATTTCCCAGTAGTCGCGTAATTCATTTATGTCGACGTGGGGTGGGACTGTATTGATGTCGATGTAACTGAATAAACTACTCAGTTGGGTGAAAAAGTTATCGGAGTAGGAATTCTGAATGTTCAGATTCGTGGAAACCGTCAGGTTTTTGTTTAGATTATACCCGGCAGCGAGGTTCATCCCAATACGGTTGAGATCCATTCCGGGAGTGTTTCCTACTCCATTTAGGTGGTTTAAAGCGACCCTAAAGTGACCTTTCTCGTAATTTCCTCCAACGCTGATATCGCTTATGAGGCTATATCCGGTCTGGAAGAAGTTCTCTCGGTTATTAGGGTAAAATTTAAGTGGGCGAGCTTCGCCTTGCGTATTCCACTGAGGCACGACCGTACCTTCTTCAGGGCCATACCAATGTTGATAAGCGGATTCATCAAAGATACCCCTCTTACCCGTAGTAAAACGGTTTTGCATCTCGATAAACTGGTAAGGCACCGTGGCTGTATAGCCCGAATTAAAGGATATACCCAGACCTTTAGGCTCGGTAAGCCCTGTTTTGGTCGTAATTAGAATCACCCCATTCCCCGCTCTTGATCCGTAAAGTGCAGCAGCGCTAGGGCCTTTCAATACCGAAATACTTTCAATATTGGAGGAGCTGATATCCCTTAAGACATTGGGGTTACCTGATGGGACTCCGTCTACAATGACCAACGGCGCATCATTATTGGTTAGGGAATTTGTACCTCGAATGTAAACATGGGTTTCAGCATTCAATTCGGGGGAGGAGTTGTTGATTTGTAAACCGGTAACTTTTCCCTGTAAACCACCCAAGGGGTTTTCCTGGGGTACCCGATTTAATTCTTTTCCACCGACCTCACCCACAGCATAGCCTAGGGATCTTTTTTCTCTTTTTAAACCTAAAGCGGTGACTACCACTTCATTTAGCGACTTGGTGTCTTCTTCCAACTGGATATCAATCGTTTGTTGATTACCCACCAAAATCTCTCGACTGGTGAAACCAACATAGGAAAAAATTAAAATAGCATTTCGATCCGGTACGTCAATCTGGTAAAAACCTTGCGTGTTGGTAGACGTACCACGGGAAGTTCCTTTGATCATAATATTTACCCCCGGTAAAGGCTCTCCTTTACTGTCCGTGACGTTTCCTTTTACCGTTTGGTCGGGCATCATTAGGATCTGAAGGGGTGGCGGTAAATTGGATTCAGCTTTGTTCTTACGGATTATAATTCTATTGTCTTCCGCAGTGTAATTCAGAGACAGAGGTTCTAAGACCTGGTCAAGGATTTCGCCGAGTCTCATCCTCCGGGCACTGAAGGATACTTTGCGGGAAGATTGGATTACTTCCCGACTATAAATAAAATTTACGCCGGTCATGCGTTCCAGTTTGTCGACTACGTTTTCCAGTGTTTCATCTTTGAAGTGCACGGAAATAGTCTTGTTCAACTGACTTTGGGCCAGACTACTTTCCGCCCAACTAATGTTGAGCAGGGAAAAAACTAAAATCGTCTGAATCAGAGAGATTCTCATAATTCTTTGTATAACCTCACGGTTAAATAAAGGTAAGTCCATAACTTTGTTAAGTTTTGTTGGAAATTCGGAAAATGACAACAAAATGTTCCCTATAGCTCCACCATGAGCTGGGGAAAATCAGGCGGTGATGTTAGCGGCATCATCGCCTTTTTTATGGAAAGCATTTCATATTTGGGTCGGGGATCGGTTCATTGGGAGTGGGGTTAAGTGAAAATCTAACATCCGTTACCTTCAATAGTTACCTCAGATTCCTGGATGGAAAATGTTGCATCCATACCGGCGCAAATCAGTTCCAACTTTTTTAAGAAGGGTAAGCCTTCCAAATTTGCAGTAAGCGTACAGTTTCGAAAGCGTTCTTTATCGTAATGAATTTGAACGCCATACATATTTTCCAGCATGACGAAAATCTCAGGTGCGGGTACAAATTTGAGATCGAAACTGGGTTGTTGAGGTAAATGAGGAATCGCAACCACTCCGGTTTCGGGAATCGACTTTAACAGTTTTTCGGTCGCTTTTTGCCAGGTTACTTCCTCGTTTTTTGTAAGAATGACGCGTTGTGATTCAAACCGAGTGTCGGCAATCGGTTGGTTTCCCGTGGCGGTATATACCTCCACCTTTCCGCTGACCACAGTTACCTTGGCATCATGCTCTTTATCGTAGGAGCGAACCGTAAAGCTAGTTCCCAATACCCGTGTGGTTAATGTGGAAGTATGCACGAAAAAGGGAATGTTCTCATTCTTAACAACTTCGAAAAAACCCTCGCCGTGAAGCTGAACGGAGCGTTTTTCGTGGTTATAGGCTGGGTCAACCCATAGTTGCGACCCACTGTTCAGTAAGACGGAGGATCCATCGGGTAAATTGATTAATAAGGGAAAATCGTTGTTGTTTTCAAAAGTTTCCCATGATTTTTCCGGAGCTGTTATGGACGACTGTGTAATGGGAGTAGGGGTCTGAAACGGTTCAATGAAATAGAGCCCCACCAAGCTTAGAATCACCATTGCTGCGGCATAATACCAGAACCGGGTCCACATACGAGGGCTCTGACGCTGGTGTAACTTCTGTTTTAGCGTCTCCAATTTTTCGGAAATTCGCTCTTCTGACCAGTTTTTCGGAGGTGCATTGACCAATAACCAGGTGGAGACTGCTTTGTAAAATAATTCGCTCTTATCTTCGTTCAACGCCAACCATTGCTTCCATTTCTTTTCCAGCACCGGGTCATTGGTTTGTAACCACTGGCGAAACTCCTCATTGTCGAGTAAATCTTGCACGGTTTTGAAATCCATCATATCGCTTCCGTTTTGCTGCTTTAACCCTCCTTTGAAGGAGGCTTTTTGAAATGTTACGGAAAGAGGATTTCTTTATACTCTAAAATGCGTTAAAAAATAGAGTAAACCCGAAAGAAGAAGTGCGGGAACTGCCCAACGCGCTCGTAGTTTCCGGAGGGCCTTCTGAATAAAATTAGCCACCGACTGCCTGTTGATACCCATCACATCGGCAATTTCAGGAAGGCTGAGGTTTTCGTAATAGCGAAGGTATAAAGCCTCTTTTTCCCGTTTGGGAAGTTGGTCCAATTGGAGTTGGATTTGACGGCTTATCATGTCCAAGCTTTCTCTTTCAATCCATTCGGCTTCAATCGTATGGAAGTCAGAAAAGTTGGTTTGCCAGGCTAGATCTTCGTCTGAGTTCCTCGGTGGGTTTTGGCGATAGTGGTCGAATATTCTGTTTCGGAGTGATTTTAGAAGGTAGTTTTTCACCGAAAGCGTAGGACCTATTTTATCCTTTCGATCCCATAAATGGAAGAAAAGATCTTGAATGCAGTCTTCTATCTCAGACTCGTCGAGTCCAAATTTCATACCATAGCGTAGCAAACTTCGGTAATGCATTTCTGCAATTTCCGAAAGAGCTTCTGCGTCACCAGTTCGGTAACGGTACCAAATTTGTTCTTCCTGCATCATTTAAATATCCTGGAAGGGATGGTAAACTTACAAAAAGTTTTTAAGCCCTTAGAAACCTTCCGAATAGAATCCCTTTCAATATTCGACCAATGCCGTTTGAAGGTGCTATACGCAGATTTCTGGTATTCATTTTATATATTACATGATTTATGGGGTAATATACCTCAAATGAGAAAAAAATGTATAAAAGTGAGCAAGGTAGTATTTTGTTACCCGCTGACTGTCAAACGATTGATTTATAAATTTATGTTCTGTTTGCTTTCTTCTGATTTCACTTTCTAGGGAGGGTAAGGCGTAAAATCAACTGAACAAGATAAGAGTATGGATGACAACTTGAACATCCTTTGAATGGGTAAATGGAGGCGTGCTCGAAAGTTTTCGCAACCTCAAGAAGTTGGACATTTCCTTTTTAATTCTTGAATACACCTCACCACCGTAATCACCGTCGAAATACATACGATAGAAGGCATAAAACTATTTCCGAAAGAAAATTAGTACCCTTAAAGGAGTAGCTATTTACTTATCCCAAAGGGGTTTGATGGTATCTAAGTCTTTCAATTGAGTAATATAAATAAATTCAACAACCCTAGCCTTAATGCTTCCAATGTTTAGCAGAGTACTTTTTTCCATAGCTACTGTATGTCTACTTATTGCTCCGTCTTTTGCCCAGAAAATAGAACAAAACGTTTTTTCGGGTATGTGGTTAAAGCAATGGTTATTATGCGGACCCATACCTTTACAAACACCGGGTGATGAAGCGGTACGAGGCTGGTATCATTCTCCGGGTTATGAAAAGGATTATCTCCAGAAGTTCGGGGGAGAAACCAATTTACGCGTTAAGGAAGGCGATGTAGTTTCGTTCTCGGGTGGATCGGCGAGGTGGACATTCCATACAGTGAAGGATTCTATTGTGGATCTACGGGAGTTACTTTCCAGGGAAGCACCGGTATTGGCGTATGCGTATACGGAAATAACCTCTGACCGGGATCAAATGATGGCTTTGTCATTTGGAACCAACGACGGGGGAACACTTTGGGTCAATGGAAAACAAATTTGGGATCATCAAGTACAAAGAAGTTTAAAGACTGATAGCGATTGGATTCCAGTAGCCTTAAAAAGGGGGAAAAACACAGTTCTATTTAAAATTTAGCAACTCGGTAACCGATGGGAGTTTTGTGCTCAATTACAATCATTTAACGGTGCTGAACTCGCTGAGCGTGAGCATCTTTTTCGTCTGGATCCACTTAAGACAGGTGGTTTGATCTGGGCATCTACTTTTCACGAAACCGTAATTAATTATTTGGTCGATCATGTAGATGTTCGGATAGAAAATACCTTGGGGCAAACGGTTTGGGAGGAAAAACGGAAGTCGCCTATTTCCGGAACGATACCGTTACCATCATCCGAATATCAGCAATTTAATGTTCGTTTTACAGTAGCATTAGTTTCGGGCGAGAAATTGAATTTTCGGCAAAGTGTATCGGCCGGAGTGAAAGAAACCTATTCGCTATTTGCGGATGGGAAAACCCGTTATTCCATCGCATTGGATACGGCCGCCTCAGCTTCGGAAAAATGGGCTGCGAAGGAACTTCAACATTGGTTAAAAGAGGTAAGTGGGGCGGAATTCCCGTTAGTATCCTTACATGAAAGTAAATCCCCCCGTATTGTCGTTGGACATAATCATCTGGTTGAAAAACTTACTGGAATGGAAGCCCCCGCGATGTTGGATGAGACCTACTACTATAAAAATGCGAAGGAGGATATACTTATTTATGGGGGAAAACAACGCGGTACCCTTTACGGTGTGATGTCCTTTCTTGAGAATGAATTCGGATTACGCTGGTACACGCCTCAAGTATCGGTCGTGCCCCATCGAAAAAGTTGGAATTTTCATACAATAGGTCATAGCGAATCACCCGGGATTAGAGTTCGAAATAATTTTTACTATGAAGCCTTTGATCCCGTATGGGCGGCACGTAATAAAATGAACGGCTCGATGGGCTTACCCGAACAACCGGGAGGCGTAGAAAGCTACTGGTCTGTCCATACCTTTTATCCATTAGTTCCTCCTGAAGAGTTCTTTGAAAGTCATCCAGAATATTACAGTTTGCTTAATGGGAAGCGTGTAGCCCACAACGCGCAACTTTGTCTTAGTAACCCTAATGTTCTGGCAATCGTGACCGAGCGAATTAAAAAGAAAATGCGGGAAAGTCCGGAATATTTGATCTACGATGTCTCACAAAACGACTACTATAATCCCTGCGAGTGCGATGCTTGTCAGGCTATTGTGAAAAGAGAAGGGAGTGAGTCGGGAATAATGATTTGGTTCGTGAACCAGGTAGCTGAAGCCGTCGAAAAGGAGTTTCCCGATAAATTTATCGGCACCTTGGCTTATCAATATACGCGCTCGGTACCCAACTATGTAAAACCACGCGAGAATGTAGTAGTTAGGTTTTGCAGCATTGAGTGTTGTTTCGCACACGATTTCAAAACTTGTCCGGAGAACCGATCATTCATGGACGATTTGACGGGGTGGGCCAAACGTGCACCACATCTCTATATCTGGGATTACGTTGTGAATTTTTCCCATTATTTGATGCCTTACCCGAATTTCGCTGTTCTACAGCCCAATATTCAGACCTTTAGGGAGAACAACTCCATTGGTATCATGGAACAGGCAGCCTATCAAAGTAGGGGTGGCGAATTTGCGGAGTTGAGAGCATATTTAATAGCTCGCCTTCTCTGGAACCCCGATATCGACACAAAAGCTGTCATCGATGATTTTATGTATGGATATTATGGGCGAGCCGGTCAGTATGTGAAGGAATATTTTGATTTGCTTCAAGGATTAGTAAAACCCGATATCCACATAGGTTTAGGTACGGAGCCGGTAGATCGGATTTTCACGGACAAGTTTATCGAGCAATCATTGAGTATTTTCGAGAAGGCCTATCAAGTCGCAGAAGATGAGGATAGGATTCATCGGGTCGACAGAGCCAAACTGCCGGTGTTATATTTGAAATGTCGGAGAACACCTTTAAAAGCCCGAAATGATGGGACCTACGAGGAATTTGTGCGCATCGCGGAAAGAGAAGGTGTTACACATATATCAGAAGCGGGGAAACCAGCATTGGATGCTTTTCATAAACAACTACAAACGGCAAAATAGGGGTGAGATAGAAGGGATTATCGGGGTTTAATTTTCAATTAAAGGGCTTTGTTCGATATCTTTACAGCTATTAATCAGGGCTAAATACAGATTTGGCATTCAATTTCACCTTAATCGATCCTATGAAAAGAGTGAATTTACTCCTAACCATTTTGTGCATTACCTTGATGGGTAACTCTTCTTTTGCACAAAATGCTGCGTTTTCCAAAGTTCCAGGCACCATCATCGCCCATGTTCCTCAATCGACTGGGCAATACATAGGTTCTCCTAGTTTAGCGATCTTGCCCAATGGCGATTATGTGGCTTCACACGATCTATTCGGACCTAATTCTACCGAAAATTCCCGTGCGCTTACCCGCATTTTCCGCTCGTCGGACAAGGGGAAAACCTGGAATCAAGTATCGGAAATCGATGGACAATTTTGGTCGAAATTATTGGTACATCAGAACGATCTATTCCTATTTGGTACCGACAAACACAATGGCAATGTAGTCATTCGACGTTCGTCGGATAGGGGACTTACCTGGACGAACCCAGCTGGAGAATATAGCGGATTGCTTAGGGAAGGTCAGTATCATTGCGCCCCAATGGCTTTTTTAAATTATAACGGACGCTTGTGGAGGGCGATGGAGGAGGTGTCTCCCGACAATAATGGGGTAAGACACAAACCCTTTGTGATGTCAATTCCATTGGATGCAGATCCTTTGATTGCGAGCAACTGGACTTCTTCAGCTTTATTGGAGATCGATACGACCCAATTACAAGAGAAATTAACCAGTTGGGTGGAGGGTAACGTGGTGGCGGGTCCGGATGGGCAAATTTGGAATATTCTACGGGTCAATAATCAAGCTAGTCTGGATGAAAAGGCTGCCTATGTTAAGGTAGCGGAGGATGGCGCTCGTCTTTCCTTTGATCCCGAAAATGGTTTACTTCCATTCCCGGGCGGAAGTAAAAAGTTCACCATCCAATACGATCCTGTAAGCAAGCTGTATTGGACTCTAACCAATTATATACCGTCGCACGTCCGCCGGGTAAATGAAGGTAAAAACCCCGCCACACTTCGGAATACCCAGGCTTTATTTTGCTCCCCTGATCTAAAATATTGGGAGTTCAGAACCATCGTCTTATTCCATAGGGATGTGATTAACCACGGATTTCAATATGTAGACTGGGTCATCGACGGTCGGGATATCGTATTTGTTTCCAGGACTGCCTATGAAGACGGGCAGGGAGGGGCACATAACAACCACGACTCCAACTTTTTAACTTTTCATCGGATTAAAAATTTCCGTAAAGCCCAATGATGGGAAGCGTCATCCCATCATAAATTTTCTGGGAGTTTGATCACGCAGATGTGCATAGCGCTGCCATCCTCTGCTAGAAAAGAGGACTGAATTTGCACCCGCTTTCCGTCAGGACTAAAGGAAGGGTGTGGGTGGTCGGGAGCTTTACGATTATGATTAGCACTTAAAAGCGTCATTTTCTGGTTTTCGCGGTTGATGACATAAATATTTCTTTCGAAAGTGTCTCCCACCAACCATTTTCCATCTGATGAACCATTGACATGCCAAAAGTTGCTGTTGCCAGGGGCTTGCCCCATCATTCGTAATTCGTTCGTTCTCATGTTCAGGACGGCCATCCCATTGGGTTTGATTCGAATGGCTGCGGGACCCCAGTCGGAAGCATCTTTAAACGATCGGGTCTCAAAATCATAATCGGCATTTTTATCCCCCATGATCGCAAATACGATTTCATCTTTTGAAAATACGGATTCATGGGTGACCCATTCGTACTCTGATTCTGGATAGAGTGGTTTTAATCCAGTACCATCGGCTTTGACTGTCCAAGTTCGTTGAGGTGCTTTACCGCCCGTTTCCCAGCAAAAGACAATTTCGCCAGGCACCCAAAAATTGGCTTGTATATGACCCACTTGGAAAGGAACCGAAATTACATGACTCACTTCTCCCGTTTTTAAGTTGACTTTAGCGATGCCTCCAGGGCCAGCCCCCCGATTTCTGGGTCCGAAGTTTTTTTCAATGCGTGTGCCGGGAGGTAGGTGTTGAGCTGCTTTTTCATTTCCTGTACGGAAATATATCCAGTCTTCATTGGCATCCAAAGCTAAATCGTATTGTGCGTCGAAAGCTGCCGGAATGGTTGCGACGATTTTCTGATAATGACTTTCCCCTTTTACCTGACTGTTTTTACTGTCCCGAAATAGCTTTTCTAAGTCTATTTCCACAATGTCTTTATCGTTACTCGAATTGGCCTTACGCATAACGAAAAGTTTCATAGATTTCCGGGCTACAAGTAAGTATCCCATAAAACCGCCTTCGGTCACCTGTACAATTTCACCGGTCTCCTCATTAACGGCTAATGCTTCCCCATTTTTACGATCTGAACGAAAAATGATCCACTGACCATCAGCGGTCCATTGGTTATGAGTTTGATATATTTTGGAATCTTTTACCCCTGCTTTGCTCGTCAAAAATACCATTTCGGCTCCAGTGACGGAATCAATCACGATTTTCTTTTCGGAGGGTAGGCGACTGCCTATCTGTGCAGTTGACGGAGCAAAAATCAGAAGGCCGGCGAGTGCAATGAGGTATTTTGATAGGTTGTGAATCGTTTTTGAAAAAATGGTATGCTTAGAAACGGACTGCATTATCTTAATTCGGTTAAGTAGTATTTAAATTCGACATAGATAGGTCCACAGGAAATTAAATAAAGTGCGAGTTAACCTTAATTTAATTTCCCAACTTACTAATTGGCTACCCAGAATACCTCAATTCGGACTATCACAGCGGGTTATTCAAGCGGTTGCCTATAAGGTGTATCGTATACCGACCGGTACCCACCTCCCATATTCCGCGCGATCCATAGCCGGTAATGTAGGTCGTCGGAGGGGGTTATAAAGGCTGTTTGAATTTCATCGGTTGCGGTCAACACTTTGATAATCTCCCTACCATCAGCAGATTTTGTTAAAACCACCAATTCATCCCGAAAATCGCCGTATAAATCAGCTGTATAGAGCAGTTTACTTTCGGGTATTGGGTTAGGGTGGACATTTTCGACCTCAACCACTTTAGTTCCGTTCCAGTTACCAATGGACCTTCCGTTGTCCCAAATGAGCTCACGGGTGTTATCCCCATCCCATTCTATGGGAAAGTGTTCAGCTGGAAATGGTTCTTGAAGAATTTCGCCCTTTGCTGAAAAAACGACAAAGTTACGGTCGTGATGGCCGGCACGATTCACGACGCATTCCATTCCCGGGGATCCGTCCCAAATATCAGCGGTCCAGCCGGCATGACCGTGCGACCAACGCTTATCATCTTCCCGATTATTTTTCCAAATGATTTTTCCACTGGACGCATCTACCAGGTAAGCGCCCGCATGAATTGAAGATTCCACCAAATAAAAGACTTCGAGACCCGGATTATCGGGAAGATAGTCCTGCACCGAAATAATATCGGGATGCTGTCGATAGATCGACCAGCGGAGTGTACCGTCCCAGTTCAAGCAAGTGGTTCCGTAAACGACTTCTTGTTTTCCGTCCCCGTCGACATCGGCAATTTCAACCTTATGCCCGCCGCTCCCATTAGTGGGTCCAAAACTATTGAAAGTCCACAAGTGGTTGAGTTGGGCGTCGAAGGCCGTAATTACTTCATTCTCATAGATGCCCGTTTGGGTAATGACAGCGGGGTTTACCCCATCCAAATAGCCTACCGACATCTGAATGCGTGTAGAAGATCTTGAGAAGTCAGAAACCATTTCAGGCCAACGATGGGTGTGCTTCACCTTTCCCGTCATACCATCGAGGATGGCTACGTAATTTTTGTCATCTATTTGCAACAAAGTGATAATTTCAGCCTTCCCGTCCCCATCCATGTCCCACACATTAAAGGGGCAATTGTAAGCACTTCCATATATATTTTCGTGGTGGGCTATGTCTTTCCGCCATAGCGATCGACCGTATGAGGTAAAAGCTTCAATTTGAACTGGAGTTCCTGGATCCTGGGATGTTTCCACATTTCCATTGGCAAGTCGTATGACGCAATCTAGTTTGCCATCCCCGTCCAAATCACCGAATACGGGCACAAAGCCCGGGTTTTGGTAAAGGGGGGGCGACCGTCACAACTTCAGCAGGGGTATTCGGGGCATAGGTCATTCCAGCCCATTCTGACCGATTGATTTCGCGTCCATCCTGATCCACACATACAACACGGTACTGATATCTTTTTCCCGTTTTAAAGGGGCCTTTGTCTTCGAATGAAGTAGTGCCCACCAGGGGTGTAGTATTGATTTTGACTCCCTCAGAAGCTCTATAAGCCGATTCTAGTCGGTAGATATTAAAACGGCAATAAGGTTTATCGGAGGATCGTAGAGCCCAACTAAGGCTGATATTACCTGCTTGATTGGTAACAGCGATTAATTTGCGATGGGTTGGTTCCCAATTTATATTTTTGGGTGCTCTGACTAACCTAAATCCAACGTCCGAAGCTCGTAGGGAAGGGGATTGTCCTACGGTTAAGCCACAGGCGAGGTACTCCTCACTTCGAGCCCAGGATCCCCCCATTAGGTTACGTTCCATGTCGTAACTGGCTTCAATCCGGTATTTGTAGGTACTTGCTTGCGGATCCTGATTTTGCTGGGTGAGTTGCCATACATTGCCTGCCATACCGTATAAGCCCCATTCATTTTGAAGCCCCCATTTTGCAGGTTTCAAGTAGTCTTTCCAACGGTCATAGGAACGATTTCCATGCGCATCGTAATTTACTAAGCTATCCCGTAGAGGTTTTTCATCGTCGCCCCAAAAATATTTCCCATCCTTCTTATTGGCACGTGCGGCAATTTCAAATTGGGCTGGAGTGGGCAATGTATAGACTCGCCCATCGGTTTTGGTGAGCCATCGGGCGTATTTGTCGGCATCTTCACGGGTGATGTAGATGACCGGATAGTCGTCATACCCTTTCGGAATTTGTCCGTTTTTCCAGTGATACGGAGCAGGGTGTCCGGTTGCCTTTACAAAATGTTGGTACTCAGCGTTAGTGATGGGGTGATCCAAAATCTCGAAAGCCCCGACATTAATCGTATCATTTTTCTTGATTAGATTCGATTCCGGAATTAATACAAACCCTTCTGGAACCGGGTTTCTTGTTGAAGGGTTACAGCGGGATAAGAGAAAGCAGAAGCTCAGCGCTGTGAGAAGGTAATAATAGTTTTTAAAGGATAAATTTTGCGTCATTTTCGGGTCATGTATCTTAGGTCCCATTCACTTTTTTTAAACTTTTGGCGGGTTGGGGAAAGGGAAGGATATCCTCCGACTTCGGTTTCATAGTGGATGATCTTTCCTTGGTTGTTTTTAACCTGGTCGATGATCCGTTGATCATGAAAGTCGCGGTCCCATGGACGAGCCCCTGCGTTTTTTAAAACATATTCCTTCACTTCAGAAGCAGGAAGAGGGGCAACCGTTTCATGCCAAATTGGTTTCGATTTTACGATCTTTGAATCGTCGCCCTGGTACAGTTGGGTGGGAGTTCCGTCGTTATTAAAAGCGAGGTTGTCGTGCATGTATAATTCACAAGGCCCTTCCCCTGCACGAACAAGGGGGAGATTGGGGCTAGACGATGGACCCAGTATTAAATGATTTCCCACAATCGAAAGTTTTCCTGTTTGATAGGGGCGATCTCCCCATTCCGACGGTACAATGGAATAATGGATGACACCTCGACCCGGATTATAGATGAGGTTATTGGCTTGTACACCGCGTGATCCGCCTTTGAAACGCACATTTCGTTCGACATTATTGGCATAGAGATTTCCATATATTAAAATATCAGTGGCGTTGTCGTGGATTAGCGTACCCTTGGAATGCTCTCCTTTGGGGTGCGTAGCTTTGCTGAGTCCTTCGGCAATTATATTGTTACTAATGGTGATGGAACGGGACGTGTTTTTTCGCCACTCGTCGGGCGTATTTCCCTCAAAACGAGGTCCGGAGGCTGAGCAATTCTCGTCCACCGCCCAGGTAAAGGTGCAATGATCAATGATGACATTGTAGGCACGGTTTGTAGCCATTCCGTCGGGCTCCCAACCTACTTCATGTCGCGACGCACCGGTTCGTATTCGGATATGTTGGACAATGACATCGTGCGTTTGAATGGTGATACCACCATCAATAAAAGTAATCCCCGGTGACGGGGCGGTTTGTCCGGCAATTGTGAGGTAGGGTTCGCTGATATCGATAATTTTCCCTTTTAAATCAATTATACCCGCTACTTCGAAAACAATGATTCTTCTCCCTTTGGTTTGAACAGCTTCTAAAAATGACCCTTTCCCTTCTGGTTCCAAGGTTGTTACTTTGATGATTTTGCCACCGCGGCCTCCTGTCGTAGTAGCTGCCCATCCTTTCGCATCGGGAAACGCAATATCCTGTGCGTTGCCGAAGTTGAGCGATATCCATAGAACAACAAATAGCAGTGTAAATCGAAAAGAGGGTTGTGTTTGGATCGACTCTTTCATACGTAAACAGTTCGACGTTGGGTTAAATGGTTCACTAGCATTTTCATTTAAGAAATCACTGGAACCTTATTCAATGAAGAGCTAGGAACTAATTAACTGAGCAGGTAATAGGTATCGTTGTAATAGGTTGTAAAAGATTAAAGGTATAGTATGGAGACGAAATTTAGGGGCTAATACACTGACGAGAAGGAGGAAATCGTGTGGTTCGTTTAAAATTCGGCATTAAAATGTGGTTTCCATTGTACAGTCAGGCCTTTTTCCATGGCTTCATTGGCCATCTGTACGGCTACACTCCCCCAATGGCCTATCTGCACGTCTGCATAAGGTTTTTTATTGGTTTTTATACTGGTGGAAAATTCTTTGAGCGCTATTGTAGTTGACAATTCGTCGTTGGGTTCATCTTCGGATATAATCCGGATTCCCTCCCCTTCATTCCAGCCCGTTTGCGTAACACCGCTGAGCGCATCGATTTCCCAGGCGGGGTTAGATGGAGGAGGTTCAGGAAATATCCAACCTTTTTGCCCGTTTTCCCTATTAATCTCAATGGTAGCCTTAGTTCCAAAAAATTTCATTTTAAAACCTTCACGAGCATTGGTGGTCAAGGCAGTAAACCTAGCCTTTAAACCTTCTGGGTATTCAAAAAGGGCGGTCACGTTATCGAAGGTCTCACGTCCATCTTTCCAATAATCTATGCCTCCCATACCAATGACTGACTTCGGATGTTGACCGAGTAGCATATGAACGACATCTATTTGATGAGAACATAGTTCGGCCATTAAGCCACCAGAATACGCTTTATACATGCGCCAGTTGATCAAACGTTCCTGTTCTGCGTTCTTTACTCCCCTTCGCCAATCCCCATTTCGATTCCAATAGCAGTCAACATAGGTTATTTTGCCACATGCGCCATTTTGAATGAGTTGGCGAACTTTTTTAAAAAGTGGGCTATAACGTTGTTGATATCCAACCTGGAAGATAAGGGGTGAACTTCTTGCCGTTTTGACCAACTCTTTGGATTCTTCAATCGTAAAACACATCGTCTTTTCACAATAGACGTGCTTTTTTTGAGCCATAGCTTCTAAGGCCATAGCAAAATGTAGATAGAGGGGTGTTGCAATGATGACTGCTTCTACCTCTTTGTCTTTTAGGAGGTCCTTATAGTCTTGGTAACTTTTAGTTTGAGGGCCTGCGAGTTTCAGTCCGCGTTCAAGGTTTTCACTATTGATATCACAACAAGCGACGACTCGCATCGTATGGATATGTTCGACAATAAGGTGTAAAAGGTAGGTGCCTCGTACGCCGGTACCGATGACACCTACCTTAATGGGGTTTGCGTTAAACGTTTTGAATTGTTTCGCCAACGCAGGAAAGGAAGTTAGAAAAAGCGATCCATTAACAACGAATTGCCTCCTATTCATAGCTACTTATCTAATTTGGCTAAGCCGGTTTCGTTCCATGTTACCGATTGCGGAAGTTTCTTTTTGGCGACGGCTACTGCACCGACACGTCCAACCGCTTGCCCCATGGTGACGGCATTACCGGTTACACGATAGCTGGAATGCGCGATGAAATCACCACTAATGCATCGTCCGGCCATCATCAGACCACCTACGTCTTTAGCGATTAAAGCACGTAAGGGTATGTCATAAGGTTTTACTTTAATTCCTCGATTATAACCTACGTCAATATTGTCTTCGGATCTACTAACCGAATGCACATCCACCCCGAAAGTAACACGGCAAACGGCATCGTCGTGGCGGACGCCCTTAATCAGGTCGTCAGTGTTTACGGTGTACATTCCATGAATTCTACGCCCTTCTCGGACGCCTATATGTTCGGCTGTAGCAATAAGTCGAATGTTTTTCCATCGGCCGCCGAGTGATTGTAAGCCGTTGATAATCGTATGAATTTCCGCTCGTGCCTGTAGGGTTGCTTTTGTCACTGCCCGGGTGTCGAGTCCTGAAAAACCATATTCATGGTTGGCCATGATCATGAAGAGGTCGTCATAGATCGGGAAAATACTGGGTTTGGTATAGGAAGGGAGTACGCCTGCGCTGACAAGTTCTTCCAATAGGAGTTTTTTAGAAGCTGCGTTTGTATCTCCTTGCCACCGCACATAGCTTTTTATCTCTTCGAATTGAACACCCGAGATCAAGGCAAGTAAGGACATGGGTTGGAACGCCCCGTTTTTGGGGTCACCAAAATCGAAACCACATCCGCTTAAAGCTGCTAGATCACCATCTCCGGAGGTATCGATGAAGACCTTACCTGCCCAGGCTTCTCGGCCACTTTTTGATTCGGTAACTACATGTGAGAGTTGTTGATTTTTTGTCTTTACGGCCGCAACAACGCGAGTATGTAAGATGACATCAACATTTGATTCGGCACACATCAACTCTAGGAGTAGCTTCATTTTTTCTACGTCATAGGCCAGTCTAGCGCCGGTATCAATAGGGCTTTTTGCACCCATTTGTTCTAGTCGATTTTCTAATTCGCGCATAAGACCTGGTTTGTTGGCCTGGTCGAGAATCCAACTCAAGAGACCGGCTGTCCAAACACCTCCAAGACAACCTCGTACTTCGAGAAGCAAAGTTTTAGCACCACTTCGGCCGGCTTCAATAGCTGCTGCTATGCCTGCAGGACCGGCTCCGCTCACAATCACATCATATTCTCCCGAAACAGGTATGTTCCGGGAGGGTTCGTTCAGACTATTTTCTTTTAACTGGGTGGGGCGATCCGCCAGGGAATAAAAAGGTACTCCCGTAAGTCCTAGGATGGGTCCCGCTTTTAAAAAATTTCTTCTTTTCATTGTTACGATGGTTATGTCTCCAACCGACCTTAACATCTAAAGTCGGAATGTTATAAAAATCTACCAGTTGGGGTTTTGTACAAGTTGGCTATTCACTTCCATTTCCTGAATTGGAATGGGCAATAAATAGTGTTTGTCGGGGTTGAAAATCCGCGTCTCAAGGATGCGTAAATCGTTCTTATTCGATACGTTTGAATAATCGGGCGTTCCCCATTCGTCAATTTTTGGAGCTTCATTGGGCCAATTGGTGGTTCCTGAAACCCTAGGACGACCATAGCTATAGCCTGGCATTACGCTTTCTGCAATACCCCAACGTCGAATGTCAAAGAACCTT